>ERZ1106950.855-NODE-855-length-24350-cov-3.867174_pt1 | contig 24350 bp, 18 predicted proteins | sample MGYA00403675_ERZ1106950 | MGnify/ENA primary metagenome ERZ1106950 (study PRJEB35170, sample SAMEA104062410) | human gut metagenome | biome: human gut; feature: human-associated habitat; material: faeces | place: Denmark | collected 2012-06-13 ... | reverse complement strand
ATGCGATATCCTCAGTTGTTTGCAACATTGGCATTTCGAAATAAATTGAGAGGTGTAAGAAATAACAAAAAACATGGAGTAATTACTATGCGAACCAGTAAAATGAGAAGAGAAATTGAACTGAAGAAAGGCTGGGTATTCACAGGGCGTGACGGAAAAGCGGTCAAAGTGGATTTACCGCATACCTGGAATGCAGTGGACGGACAGGATGGAGGAAATGACTATTATCGAGGAACCTGTCATTACAGCACTACATTTGCAGCCCCGGATTTTGACAGCAAGACCCAGAGAGTATATCTGGAGTTTCAGGGAGTAAATTCCTCTGCCGAGGTGGAGTTAAACGGTCAGAAGGTGATGAGTCATGATGGCGGATATTCCACATTCCGTGCAGATGTGACAGAGTTTTTAACAAAAGAAAACAAGTTAGAAGTAGCAGTGGATAACAGTATCAACGACAGAGTATATCCTCAAAAAGCAGATTTCACATTTTATGGTGGAATTTACAGGGATGTTCTCCTTCGTATTGTATCAAATGAACATTTTGAGATGGACTACTACGGCGGAGATGGTGTAATGGTAACGCCGACAGTAGAAGGAAAAGATGGAAAGGTTCATGTAGAGAGTTTCCATAAGGCAGAAAACGCGGAAGTAGCAGTAACTTTAATTGATGCACAGGGAAATCCTGTAGCAAAAGGTGAAGGAAAAGATGTGACGGTTACGATACCGGATGTACATCTTTGGGATGGAGTAGAAGATCCATATTTATATACAGCAGTAGTAGAGTTGATGAAAGACGGAGAAGTCAAAGACGACGTTCGCATTCCATTTGGTGTCCGTACATTCAGCGTGGATCCGAAAAAAGGATTTTTCCTGAACGGACGCTCTTATCCTCTGCATGGAGTATCCAGACACCAGGATCGGAAGGGAATCGGAAATGCATTAACAAAAGAACACCACAGAGAAGATATGGAATTTATCCGTGAGATTGGGGCAAATACAGTTCGTCTCGCGCATTATCAGCATGATCAGTATTTCTATGATCTATGTGATCAGTACGGAATGATTGTCTGGGCGGAGATTCCATACATCTCAGAACATATGCCAAACGGACGGGAAAATACCATTAGCCAGATGAAAGAGCTGATTGTACAGAATTACAATCATCCAAGTATCGTTACATGGGGAATATCCAATGAGATCACGATTTCCACAAAGGATAATAAGGATATGCTGGATAATCACCGTGAACTCAATGATCTGTGTCACAAAATGGATTCCACACGTCCTACAACACTGGCCTGCTATGCATTGTGCGGTCCTTTCAACAAGGTAGCACATCTGTCTGACTTAGTAAGCTGGAACTTGTATTTGGGATGGTATGTTCCAGGGTTGTTTTTAAATGACTGGTGGATTAGCTTTTTCCATCGAGTGTACCCTAACAGGTGTTTGGGATATTCTGAGTATGGTTGTGAAGGAATGCCGAATTTACATTCCTCACGTCCAAGAAGAGGAGACCATACAGAAGAATATCAGAGTCTCTACCATGAATTTATGCTGAAATGTTTTGAGCGTCATCCGTATATGTGGAGTACCCACGTATGGAACATGTTCGATTTTGCGGCAGATGCGAGAGATCAGGGTGGAGAGCCGGGAATGAATCATAAGGGACTTATGACATTCGACCGGAAAGTAAAAAAAGACAGCTTCTACATTTACAAAGCGTACTGGAGCAAAGAGCCTTTTGTACATCTTTGCGGAAGCCGCTACGTAGACAGAACGGAAGCAGTCACTACAGTTAAGGTTTATTCGAACCAGACAAAAGTTGCATTATATGCAAACGGCAAGCTGCTGGAAGAAAAGACAGGCAATAAAGTCTTTGAATTCCGCGTTCCGTTAAACGGAGAAGTTCGTCTGGAAGCTGTGTCCGGTCAGGCAAAAGATACGAGCACAATTCGCCGTGTCAGCAAGCCAAACCCGGATTACAAGCTCAAAAAGAGCAAAGGAAAGAGCCAGAACTGGGTATAAAAGTGACGAGATAATTTTACATTAGGAGGAAACAGGAATGAAGAAGAAAGGAACAGGGGTCAGAAAATGGGGGATCCTGACAGGAGTAACAGCAGTACTGATGATTGCGCTGATCATTGGATCCACAATCGCTTTTCGGTATACAACAACGATCAATGTAGCTTTGGATGCATCTACTTATAAAATTATAAAAGGTGATACGGATACAGACACAGAATATTTTAAAAGTGATTTCGCCTCAGACAAAGAACGAAAAGCTTATGAGGAAAAATTGTGTGCAACGATAGAGGCAGAGGGAGCCGCCTTATTGAAGAATGACAATCAGGCATTGCCATTGGCAAAAGGGGAAAAGGTAAGTCTCTTTGCGCATGGTTCTGTAGATTTGATGTATGGAGGAACAGGTTCCGGTGCAGTAGATACAAAGAGTGCACCAAGTCTGAAAGATGCACTGACAGAAAATGGAATTGAAGTGAATGAAAAACTCTGGGATTTTTATTCATCAGATGAAATGATGGAGAAATATAGCCGTAAAACTCCGGAGGCAATTGCAGATAAACTGGAAGCAAATACACAGTATGGTGTAAACGAGGCTCCATGGAGTGAAGTAGAAAAAGCAGCTTCCGACAGCTTTGCAGATTATGGTGATGCGGCAATCGTCGTGTTGTCACGTTCCGGTGGAGAGGGTGCAGATCTTCCAAGTGGAGAAAATGGAACAGATGCAGATTACATTTCAGGTATGGAAGGTGATGGAAACTATCTGGCATTGTCTCAGGAAGAAAAAGATCTGCTTGCAGGTCTGAAAGCACTGAAGGATAAAGGAACATTCAAAAGCATTATCGTACTGCTGAACTCTTCCAATGCAATCGAACTGGACTTTTTAAATCCTGAAATCTGCGGTGTAGATTATGGTGTAGATTCCTGCATGTGGATCGGTGACGTAGGACAGGCAGGTATCAATGGAGCAGGACAGCTTCTGTCCGGTGCAGTAAGCCCGTCCGGAAGTATTGTAGATACATTCTGTTATGATAACCTGACAAATCCGGCAATGTATAACTTCTATTCTCAAGAGTATCCAAATGCAGAAGAGTATAAGCTGAACACAGACGGAAGTGATGTTCAGGGTATGTACAGTGTATACCAGGAAGGTATTTATCTGGGATACCGTTATTACGAGACACGTTATGAAGATGCAGTGATGGGAACCGGAAACGTCGGAAGTTATGACTATGATCAGACAGTTGCTTATCCATTCGGATATGGACTCAGTTACACAGATTTTGCTTACAGTGATTTTAGCGTAGCAGAAACAGATGATGGATTTGATGTAACTGTAACAGTTAAGAATACAGGTGACACTTATTCCGGGAAGAAGAGTGTACAGGTTTACTTCCAGTCACCATATACAGATTATGACAAAGAAAACGGAATCGAAAAAGCATCTGCAGAGCTTTGTGGATTTGCAAAAACAAAAGAACTGGCTCCGGGAGCTTCCGAGAAAGTAATGATCCATGTAGACAAAAAAGAACTGAGAACATATGATTCCAACAATGCAAAAACTTATATTTTAGATGCCGGCAACTATTACTTTACAGTTGCAGAGGGTGCACATGAAGCAGTAAACAATATCCTGGCTGCAAAAGGATTTACACCGGAAAATGCAAAAAGTATGGATGAAGCAGGAAATGCCGCTTTAACCTATAAATGGAACAATGCAAAATTAGATACTACAACTTTTGCAAAATCAGAAGCAACAGGAACAGAAATCACAAACCTGTTTGATGAAGCTGATCCGAATAAGAGTAGTGATGCTCCGGGAGAAGTAACATGGCTGTCACGTTCTGACTGGGAGGGAACATTCCCGACAAAACCTGCAGAACTGAAAGTAAATGATAAACTGGCAGAGTCACTTGTATTTACAAGATATGATGGTTCTTTGGCAGATTCTGTAGAAATGCCGACAATGGGGGCTGACAATGGACTTGCACTGGCATCTCTTATCGGTGCGGATTATGATGATCCGAAGTGGGATGATCTTCTGGATCAGCTGACTTTTGAAGAAATGGTAAATACTATTACACTTGGATTCCATAATACAGCAGCAGTACCGTCAATCGGAAAAACAGCAACAAAAGATGAAAACGGTCCGCAGGGACTTACAGCAGCATTGACAGGTGGAAAATCTGCAATGTGCTACACATCAGAAGATGTGATGGCAGCAACATTTAATAAAGAATTGATGGAAGATGTAGGACGCTGTATCGGGGAAGACTGTCTTGCAATGGGATATTCCGGTCTGTACGGACCAGGTGTGAATATGCATCGCACAGCATACTCAGGAAGAAACTTTGAGTACTACTCTGAAGATCCGTTTATCTCAGGAGAAATCTGTGCGGCAGAAGTACAGGGAATTCAGTCAAAAGGTGTTTATGTATACTTAAAACATGTAGCGTTAAATGATTCAGAATCCAGCAGACGTGGAGTGAATACCTGGCTGAATGAGCAGTCAGCAAGAGAAATTTATCTGGAAGTAGCAGACAAAGCAATCGTAGATGGCGGCGCATGGTGTACAATGAACGGATTTAATCGTTGGGGATCTACATGGTGTGGTTCTTATGAAGCACTTCAGACAGACTACTTAAGAGGAGAGCTTGGAATGCGCGGTATGAGCATCACAGACTACTCCGGATCCAGCAAATATATGGATATGTGCGATGGTCTGATCGCAGGAACAGATATTTGGGATAGCCCGGATCAGACGATTCATACAAAGAATGCTCAGAAGTATGAAAAAGATGCATATATCGTAACAGAAATGCGTGAAGCAATGCACAACATTCTGTATACAGTAGTAAACAGTAATGCCATGAACGGATTATCCGGAGCGGATCGTCTGAAACCTATCACACCATGGTGGCAGACAGCTCTGTTTGCAGCGATTGGACTGTTTGCAGTTCTCACTGTAGTAAATGCAGTAATGCTTGGACGTGCGATCAAGCGTAAAAAAGCAAATGCAAATCTTGCAGAAGAAATTGAAATAAGAAACGAGTAAATCGGATGGCCCTCTGCTTTTTACAAAGCAGAGGTGCTGTTTTAGGCAAAGAGGCAGACCGCCGTATCCGGGCGGGAGAATGGAGAATAATATGAAACAGGAATCCACTCAGGCAACATCTGTCAATGCTCTGAACAGGGCAAAGATGTATCAGCTTGTTCTTTTCCCCATGAATAATGGGGCGACAAATGTCTATTATATTTTGACAATGAACTTTATTGCATATTATGCAAACGGAGTTCTTGGCTTATTGCTGGCATTTGCAACTACAATGGTAACATTGATGCGTGCGGGAGATGCGTTCATTGACCCGATCATTGGAGCGATCATGGACAGAACTTCTACCAAATGGGGAAAATTCAGACCGTTTATGGTAATCGGAAACCTGATTATGATCGTATCCTCAATTTTACTGTATTTTGGAACCCGTATCATTTCTGAGGATATGATGTGGCTGCGTTATTTATGCTTTATTTTATTCTACGCACTGAATATGGTTGGATATACATTCCAGACATCTGTTACACGTTCAGGACAGACATGTCTGACAAATGACCCAAAACAGAGACCTTTGTTTACAATCTTTAATACGATTGCCAGCCTGATCGGAATGGGGCTTGTACAGTTTCTTGCGCCGATCGTAACAGGAGGAAATTACAGAACAGAAGAATTCTTTAATATCATGATTCCTCTGGCAATGATCGTATCAGCGATCATGACCGCACTGGCTGTTATCGGTATTGCAGAAAAAGATCGTCCGGAATTCTTTGGACTTGGTGGAGAAGGCGGAAAAGAAAAAGTTAAAATAAAAGAATATGTAGCTATTTTAAAAGCAAACAAAGAACTGCAGAGACTGATGATCGCAGGTGCAGGATGTAAGCTTGCATTTTCGATCGCGACGAATATGACGGTTCTTGCAATGCTTTACGGAGCGATGATGGGAGATTACAAAGGTCTGTATCTTCCGATGATGATCGTCGGATATGTATTTTCCGTTCCGTTCTTCCTGTTGACAGTACGCACTTCACAGAAGAAAGGACAGAAGGCATCTTTAATGCTCTATATCAGCGTTGCACTTGTTATGTACATCGGTGTTTTAGTATTGCTTCTGTTGTGGAAACCGGAAGTTGCAGCGATGAATCTGAGTCTGACAAACCTGAATCTTTATACGATCCTGTTTATCCTTTTCTTCGGAATCGGATATGGAGCATATTATGCAACAGCAGATATGCCAATTCCAATGGTTGCAGACTGTTCAGATTACGAAACATTCCGTTCCGGACGTTATATTCCGGGAATTATCGGAACCTTATTCTCACTTGTGGATAAGCTGGTAAGTTCTCTGGGATCTACAGTAGTAGGAATTGCGGTGACGATCATCGGACTGTCAACACTTCCGGATGGAACAACCCCTTATTCAGAGGGAATGCATACGATTGTAATTATTTTATTCTGTGTTGTTCCGATGCTTGCATGGATCGCAACACTGATCGCAATGCGCGGATATAAACTGACCGGTGCAAGAATGAAAGAAATTCAGGCGATCAATGCAGTGCGTAAGGATGCGATCGGCAAAGGAATGAGCGTAGAAAACGCAATGCAGAAATGGCAGACGATCGATCAGGTGCCGGATGAATTTAAAGCGCACTAAAAGTGAAAAAGTAAACATATAGAAGGGATATCCTTTCATCAGATATGCTCCCTTTCGGGAAGGCAGTTAAAATAACAAGACTGTTCTCCCGGGAGGGGGCATATTGTGTTACAGAACTATTTGTACCTGAAACCGACTTCGTGTTATAATAATACAGACACAAATTAACGATATACGGAGAGAATTATGCAGTTACGATACGAGATCCCGGATACATTCTGGAGCTTGTTCCGCTCAATAAACCGGGAGATTTATATGGAGTCGCTGTTGGTGATTAATGAGGAATATCAGTACAGTAATTATTTTCTGACGAAAGAAATCTGTGTGCAGGTATTGAGTGATATGAATGCACAGAAACAGGTTTTGCTTCAGCGGGAGGAGAACGAGACGGATTTTGACATGCTGGAGACGACAGCATCCCGCATTTTACGGTGGCTTTTAAAGACCGGATGGCTGAAGAAGATCGAAGATTACAGTACGATGACCACAAATATTGTGATACCGGATTATGCGGCGGTTTTTATTGAGGCATTTGAGCGACTCACGTCCGAAGAGCTGGAAGAAACAGAATTATATATTCAGAATGTATATGCTACGCTGTTTTCCTTTCAGAATAATTCCAGAGTAAATCTGAATATGCTCAGGACGGCCCTGATCAATACAAGAAAGCTGAACAAAGCGCTGCAGGATATGCTTCATAATATGGACAAGTTTTTCGAGAGGCTTTTGGATCAGGAGTCTTACGGAGAACTTTTGCGGGAGCATCTGGACGGGTATGTGGAAGAGATTGTCAAGAAAAAGTATCATATCTTAAAAACCTCAGACAATTTTTATATCTACAAGATGGACATCAAAAAATGTCTCCGGGATATGCGGGAAAATGAAGAATGGATTGAAAGCATCCGGCAGAAAGCAAAAGCAGCAGGAGATACGAAAGAGGATGTGTTAGATCTGCTGGATCTGATCGAACGGGGATTTGATGACATTGAACACAGAATCTCCAATATGGACAGAGAGCATTCCAAATATGTGCGGGCAACTGTGAGCCGGATGAATTATCTGTTAAGCGGAGAGACTGATACCAAAGGGCTGGTGGTGCAGCTTCTGAATAAAATATCTGCGCAGGAAGAACCGGAGAAGCTGCTTACAGAAGCGGGAAAACGGATGAACCTGTCTCTGTTTGAGATGATTTCCGAAAAATCATTGTATAAGAGAAGAAAACAGAGGACAGACTTTATCAGCCAGATGGGACAGGATGAAGAATATGAAGATCTGAACCGGGAGGATGTGCTGAAGTTAAACCGGATCCAGATGCGCTACAGCAGACAGGAGATTGAGGATTTTATCGAAGAGCATATGGAAAACGAAGTGATGGACGCCGGAACACTTCATATTACAGAAGAGACAGCATTTGAAAAACTGATCCTGGCATATGACTACAGTACCAGAAAGAACAGTAAATATCGGGTATTGAATGAGGATGAGACAGTCATCCAAAGTGGACAGTATCAATATCCGGCATTAAAATTTGTGCGAAGGAGACCGCAATGATCGAATATTACGAGCAGCTTTCGGAAGAAGAACAGGACGATATCAAACATGTGATCCAGACATTATATCGCCAGACCTTTCTTCTGGAACGAAAATTTGAAAAACGGACCGGGCGGATGGTTCCGGTCAGGGAGTACCGTGTATGCAGCAGACACAGAGAATTTCTGGAAGCGTATTTTGCGGTTGCCGGAATCACACTGCAGGAAAATCTGCATATGGGCGTGATGTACATCCAGGGAGAGACGCTATGGGGAGAAAAGCTCTCCAGACTTGCCACAATCTATATTCTGGTGTTAAGGCTGATCTATGATGAGCAGATGGCAGCAGTGTCATCCAGCAGCCATATCGTGACCACTCTTGGGGCAGTGAACGGAAAAGCGGGAGAATTCCATGTGTTAAGCGGCCTGCCGTCCCCGACAGAGATGCGGAGGACTGTTGCATTTTTGAAAAAATATCAGATTGTGGAACCTGTGGATGTGATGGAGGAGCTGGATGAGAACAGCAGACTTGTCATTTATCCGTGCATCAATACAGTGCTGCTTGGAGATGATATCAGAGAACTATTAGAGACGTTCAGCGAGGAGGAAGACAGTGGAGACAAAACAGGCGTTCAAAGCGCTCTCGAAAATCTGCCTGAATAACTGGCATTACATAGACAGAAAAGTACTTACTCTTAATCAGGGAATCAATTTCTTTACCGGACACTCCGGAAGTGGAAAATCTACAGTGATCGACGCCATGCAGATCGTACTGTACGCGAACACAGACGGAAGAGGATTTTTTAATAAGGCGGCAGCAGACGACTCTGACCGTTCTCTGATCGAATATTTAAGGGGAATGGTGAACATCGGGGAAAATAACGAATCCCAGTATTTGAGAAACCAGAATTTCTCCAGTACGATCGTTCTGGAGCTGGAGCAGACAGATACGAAAGAAAAGCAGTGCGTGGGAGTGGTATTTGATGTTGAGACAGCCACAAATGAGATCAATCGCCTGTTTTTCTGGCATAAAAGCGGGCTTCTGGAAAATCAGTACCGGGCGGATAAGCGCTGCCTGACGACATTTGAAGTCAAAGAATATCTGCAGCGGACATTTTCAAAGGAAGAGTATTATTGTGGTCCGAGCAATGAGAGATTCCGCAGACAGATGTATGACATTTATCTGGGCGGTCTGGATATCGAAAAATTTCCTCGTTTGTTCAAGCGAGCCATTCCGTTCCGTATGAATATCAAACTGGAAGATTTCGTGAAAGAATATATCTGTATGGAACAGGATATGCACATTGAAGAGCTGCAGGAAAGTGTGATGCAGTATGGAAGAATGCGCGGGAAAATCGAAGAGACCATGGAAGAAATCGGGTATCTTCAGGAGATCCGGGGTTCCTATCGGCAGTATGAAGAAAAACAGGAAGAGACGGCGTCCTGTACCTATCAGATTTCCAGGCTGGAAATCCTGCATCTGCAGAGTAAGATCCAGGAACTGAATGACCGGATGAAAGAGACACAGACAGAGATTGCGGGACAGGAAGCGAAAAAAGCCAATCTGGAGAAAGAGCAGGCAGAACTTCAGAAAGAATACGAAGCAATAATTTTGAAGATTGCGGACAGTGGTTATGCAGCCATGGAAAAAGATCTGGAGAGTCTGAACGAAGCCCTGGAACGGCTGCAGAACAGTAAGGCAAGATGGAAAAAGACTGCAGATGGTCTCAAAGAGTGGAAAGAAAAAGATGTGACGCCGAATCAGACCTTGTGGGATATTGACCGGTTTGTTTCTGGAAAGATCACGGAAGGTGAGCTGGAACGGCTGCAGACAAGTCTGACACAGATCCGGGAAGAACTGGAAGAAGAGCGTCAGGAGACGGATGCCAGACTTCGTGCAGTCAAAAAAGAAGAAAAAGCGGCACGGGAAGAATTAAAAGAGCTGAAACAGGGAAGAAAAGCCTATCCAAAAGAACTGGAAGAAGCGAGATATGAGTTGAGAAACCGGCTGCATGAGAAGTGCGGCAAGTTTGTCAATGTGCAGATTCTGGCGGATCTTCTGGATGTGCGGGACGAACGCTGGCACAATGCCATCGAAGGATATCTCGGAAACAACAAGCTGCTTCTGGTCGTGGAACCAAAGTACGCGAAAACTGCCATGGAAATCTATCAGGACATGGATAAGAAGAAATTTTTCCGGGCAGCAGTTCTGGATACAGAAAAAGTACAGGAGACAGAATGGGAAGTAAAAGAAGGAGCCCTGGCACAGGAACTGATCGCAAAAGAGCCGTATGTGCAGGCATACATCAATTTCTTCCTCGGAAATGTCATCAAATGTGAAAGTATCGAAGAGCTTCGTCAGAACCGGATCGGAATCACTGCAGACTGTGTGCTGTACCACAGTTTCCGTCTGCAGCATATCAATCCGGAAAATTATACGAGAAGGGCATATATCGGAGAGACCAGTATGCGTCAGAGAATCCGCCGTCTGGAAGAAAAATGTGAGAGTCTTCAGGAGGAACGGATTCCGCTGCAGGAAATGCTGGAAGAAATTCGCAGGATCTCTCAGCTGGAAGGACTGACACAGCCTCTGGAGGATTACAGACAATGGCTGTCTGATCTGCAGAAAATTCCGGAAAAGGAGGCAGAAAAGGCCAGACTTCTGGATACAATGCAGAAGCTGCGAGAGGAATCCGTTCTGGTGTGGGAGCAGCAGAAACAGGAAATCCAGCAGAAGCAGGAAGCAAAGAAAGCAGAGATTGAGGCAGTTCAGAAAACCATCTGGAATCATCAGGAAAACGGAAAACGATTCCAGAACATGCAGGTAGATTTTAATGAACAGTTAGTGCAGAAAGAAAATGAATTCCGGCAGCAGGACAGAGAAAAATATGAGCCGGAATTTCAGGAGTATCTGGAGGGCAGACAGAGCCGCAATTATGAGTACCTGATGCGGGAACGTATCAAGAAAAAACAGCCTTTGGAAGATGCGCAAGAAAAAGCATATGAAAAACTGGTAGAAGCAAGGAGTGCATATCTTCGAAAATATCCGAACAGAACCTATTCTGCAACGATCCGTGACAATGACGTGTACGAAAAGCAGCTTTCAAATCTTGAGTGCGATAACCTGGAAAAATACAGGGAAGAAGCACAGGAACAGGCGAGAGCAGCAGTGGAACACTTTAAAGTTGATTTTGTATCCAAGATTCGTTATGCAATCAAAGAGGCATATCAGAAAAAAGATGAATTGAACCGGATCATCAGCCGTCTGGATTTCGGAAAGGACAAGTATCAGTTTGTCATTATGAAAAACAAAGGTCCGGACGGACGATTCTATCGGATGTTTATGGATGACGCATTGGATATCAATCCGTCTCAGTTGAGTGACCACATGGAAAATCAGATGAACCTGTTTACCATGGAGCATGAGGAAGAATACGGAGATCTGATGAATGAGCTGATCGAGATTTTCATTCCGCCGGAGAATGCCACCAGGGAAGAGCTGGAGGAAGCCAGAAAAAATATGGATAAATATGCAGATTATCGCACGTATCTTTCCTTTGATATGCAGCAGATCGTGCAGGGAGAAAAGGATATGCGGATCGGTCTGAGCAAGATGATCAAGAAAAATTCCGGTGGAGAAGGTCAGAACCCACTTTACATCGCGCTTCTGGCAAGCTTTGCACAGATTTACAGAATCAATCTGTCTCCGAAGATCAAGCGTCCGCCAACCCTGCGTCTGGTTGTCCTGGATGAGGCATTTTCCAAAATGGATGCAGAGAAAGTAGCAAGTTGTATTTCTCTGATCCGGGGACTGGGATTTCAGGCGATTATCAGTGCAACAAATGATAAGATTCAGAACTATCTGGAAAATGTAGACAAGACATTTGTGTATGCAAATCCGAATAAAAAGCATATTTCAATACAGGAATTTGAACGAATGGAGTTTGAACAGCTGCAAGGGGAAGAATGATGACGTGGATATTGGGAAATATCGTAAAACAGATTGAATCCGGGACAGAAAGCTGGCGGGCAGAAAGCCGAGGTGGAAAAAGTCTGGCCAATGAACATGGGGAGCTTTATGATAAAAAACATTTAAAATCAGATGTGCTGCAGGAGGCAGAGCAATTGCAGCACAAAAATCTGATCCAAATTAAATGGGCAGATGGATATCGGGGAAGTGATATTGAAAGAATACGCTACAGATTAGAAGACAAAGAAAAATTTTATGCATTATATCAGCAGGAAGTGGATGCAGAATTTCTGCCAAAACAGGAGAAAATCCGGTTATATCAAGAATTTTTAAGAAACCAGCTGGCACAAGTAAAAAAATTGTGGATTCGTGCATATTACCAGGATTTGCTGGAACGATCGGAAAATAAACGAAAAAAAGATCTTCTGGAATTATTAGCGGATGAGAAAAAATATGCCCCGTGCTTTGAAGGTCTGGATCAGCTTACAGAATCTGTTTTTAAAAGGATTTTCAGTAAAAAATATTTGGGAAATACAAAAACATTTGAACAAGAGATGCAAAGTCATGTCATCAGTACTGCGAAAAAATTCTGTCCGGATGTAGAAAAAGAAATGGATGACACGACAGTGCTTCAGCAGCTGTGGATCGAAGAATATGCACAAGAACTGTCTTTAAAAGGGAAACTGCATTTTTGTCTGAAAGAAGAAAATGGAAGCACTCAGGAGATTAATACAGAGTGTTATCGGTTCGGTACTACATTAAACAGTCAGACACTGGAGCATGCCGAGATAAAAGAAGTACAGAATATTCAGAAGATCGTGATATTTGAGAATAAAGCCAATTATATCTCTGCACCGTATAAGGATGGTATTCTGTACTTATTTAGTCATGGATATTTTTCTCCAAAAGAATGTAGATTTTTAAAGCAGCTGCATCAAGTGTTAAAAAATCAGACATCCTGTGAAGTGCAATATTTTCACAGCGGAGATCTGGATTACGGTGGAATCAAAATTTTTCAGTATATACGCAAAACAATCTTTCCGGAGTTAGAGCCGCTTCAGATGGATGTTGAGACATATGAAGCATATCAGGAATTTACAGAAGTGATAGATCCGGAAACACTGGAAAAACTAAAGCGTGTTCAGGATGAAAATCCAAAGCTGCAAGAGCTGATCAAAAGGCTGATAGAAACAGGAAAAGGAATTGAACAAGAGTGTTTTTTAATAGAGAAGAGAGGAAATCGCACATGAAATTAATGATCGCATCAGATATTCACGGTTCTGCATATTACTGCAGAAAAATGCTGGAAGCTTACGACAGAGAAAAAGCAGACAAGCTCCTTTTATTGGGGGATATTTTATATCACGGCCCCCGCAATGATCTTCCGAAAGAGTATGCGCCGAAAGAAGTCATTGCCATGCTGAATGCAAGAAAACAGGAGCTCTTATGTGTCAGAGGAAATTGTGACACGGAAGTGGATCAGATGGTTCTGGAATTTCCGATTCTGGCGGACTATTGTTTTTTGAATCTGGATGGACAGAATATTTATGCAACACATGGTCATGTGTGGAATCCGGGAAAGCTGCCGATGCTGAAAGCAGGGGATATTCTGCTGAACGGACACACACATATACCGGCATGTGAAAAGATTCATACGGAAGCAGATCAGAGTGTCATGTACATGAATCCGGGTTCTGTGTCGATTCCAAAAGAAAATTCAGAACACAGCTACATGATCTGTGAGAATGGTGTGTTTGAATGGAAAAATTTAGAGGGAGAGGGTTATCAAATATGGAAGAGAGATACGCGTTGCTGATCGATGCGGACAATGTTTCAGCAAAATATATCAAACCGATACTGGATGAGTTATCCAAGTATGGGAATGTCACGTACAAGAGGATTTACGGGGACTGGACCAGCACCTACAATTCCAGCTGGAAAGAGGTGCTTTTGCAGAACTCAATCACACCGATCCAGCAGTTCAGCTATACTCATGGGAAAAATGCGACCGATTCGGCAATGATTATCGATGCCATGGATATGCTGTACACAAGCGAGCTGGAAGGATTCTGTCTGGTGTCCAGTGACAGCGATTTTACAAAGCTGGCAAGCAGACTTCGGGAAAGCGGAAAAATGGTGATTGGAATGGGAGAAGATAAGACACCGCCGCCGTTTCGAAAAGCCTGTGATATTTTTACCGTATTGGAATTGCTGTTAGAAGACAGCATGCTTGAAAAACCGGAAAAAGCAGCGGCACATGCAGTTATAGGAAAAGAGTCCAAAAAAGAGTCTGCCGGTGCAGTCTCCAAGAGTCAGATTGAAGAAGCGGTCGTGAAGATTATTACAGAAAATCAAAACAACGATAAGGAGACAGGACTTGGAGAGGTCGGAAGCCGTCTGGTCAAACTGTACCCGGATTTCGATGTGCGAAGATATGGATACAGTCTGTTGTCCAAGTTTCTGGAAACATTTCCAAAACTGAAGCTGTTACAGGATGGAACGAAAGTATCCGTGACATTGTATGAAGATAAAAGTCAGCAGGAGCGTATTGAAGAATATATTATGTACCAGTTGAAACAGGCGGGATGTCAGGGAGTATCTCTGGGAACTCTCGGAAATAAGATTCGAAATAAGTTCGGGAATTTTAAAGTGAGAGATTATGGATATTCGCAGTTTCAGCAGTATATCAAAAGCTTTCCGGATGTAGATTTAAAGGATGACGGAGAGCAGAAGTGGGCAGTGTTGAGAAGATAAGCGGAACAGTCGTGTGAGAAAAAATCATGCGGCTGTTTTTTTATCCTCTTGACAAAACCAAAAACCTAGTGTACTATCTAACTATAGCACTGATACACGAGGCGGAAGGAGGAAGAAGATGAATTACAATGCAGAGATACCGATCTATCTGCAGGTCATTCACGACTTGAAGAAAAAGATGATCCAGGGAAAGATACTTCCCGGAGAGAAGCTTCCATCCAACAGAGAGCTGGCGGTTCTTTATAAGATCAATCAGAACACTGCAGCAAGGATTTACAGAGAGATGGAGACTCATGGATATTGTTATACAAAGCGGGGGATTGGAACATTTGTGATGGAGGAAGAGACGATGTTCGAGACGATAAAAAAAGAAATGGCAGAAGAATTGTTGAGCAGCTTTATACATGAGATGCAGGATCTTGGATTTGAAAAAGATGATATTATCTCAAAAATTGCAGACTACAAGGAGGAGAGAAGATGATTTTAGAATGTCGTGATTTAAGCAAATCATTTTACACAAAAAAGGCGCTGAATGAAGTTTCGCTGAAACTGGAAGGCGGAAAGATCTATGGTCTGCTCGGGGAGAACGGAAGCGGAAAGACCACATGGATGAAGATCATCTCCGGTCTGACAAAGCCTACATCCGGAGAGATTTTGTTCAAGGAACATCCGTGGTTCTATGGAGATAAGGCAGAGATCGCCTACATGTCTACAGAGCCGTTTTTCTACAGTTTTCTGGATGTGAACGGAGTCGGACAGTACTATAAAGATTTCTTCCCGGATTTTGATGAGAAGAAATTTCACGAGATGGTAAGAAGGATGTCCCTGGAAGGCAAGATGAAGGTCAAAGAACTGTCCACCGGTATGACAGCAAAGCTGAAGGTGATCGCAACACTGAGCCGCAAAGCAGAGCTGTATCTTCTGGATGAGCCGTTCAATGGAATTGATTATAAAGCAAAAGAAGAGATTCTCGGGATGATCCTGGAGTCAGCAAATGAAAAAAATACCTTTGTAATTTCCACACATATGATCGATGAGATCGAAAGTTTTATCGATGAGGCAATCTTTATCAAAGATGGAGAAGTTGTGCGTCGGATGTCAGTGGAAGAAGAACGGATGCAAAGTGGAAAATCCGTGGCAGATATTTATCTGGAGATCATGTAGGAAGAACAAAGGCAGAATGAGAAAAGAGAAAGAGAGGAAACAAAATGGGACGTTTGATCAAATATGAGCTGAAAAAACAGCAGACATCCAGAAACATCATACTGGCGCTGCTTCTGGTGTTTTTACTGGCAGTTGTAGTTGGAACCTTTACAGAGAACGGGAATACAGTTGGAATCAGTGTAATGCTGGAAATTTTTGTCGGAATGTTTGTATTTTTCTATATGGGAATTGAAAGTCTGTTGATATTGAACCGTGACCTGAAAACAAAGCAGAGTCATATGCTCTGGATGGTGCCGATGCAAAGCTGGAAGATCCTGGGAGCAAAGTACATTGCAGCAATTTTACAGATTTTCTTTATTTCAGCAGCATACGTGCTGGCAGCAATAGCCTGCATTTTGAGTTTGATTGCAAAAATGGATGCATGGGAAGAGCTTTTTAAAGGGCTTCGCATTGGTGCAGAGTGGCTTTTCCAGGGAAATATGGATTGGATCACACTTATGGCAATCTTTCTGTTTTTCTTCCTTGCATGGACCTGTGTGATCGCAACCGGATTTCTGGCAGTCATTGTATCCAGAACGGTGTTGATCAATTCCAGATTTGCGGGCATTGTTTCATTCATTTTGTTCTTTGTGATCAATGGAATTGTGGAATATATTTACAACCTGTTTGCCAAATACGGACTTATGGGAATTCATAGCGGACTCTATATAGGAATTGGAGAATGCGCATTTTATATTGTTGCATGCATTATACTATTTGTGATTTCCAGTGTTCTGGCTGAAAAGAAATTAAGTGTATAAAATATGGAAGGTACAGTCTGTTAAATCGGATTGTATCTTCTTTTTTAATTTCACAACTGTCTTGTCACATGTAAAGTCTTGTGCTATAATTGTCAGCAATTAACGATAAAAATTTAACAATTCAAGATAAGTGAGGGAATACAATATGACAGTTGTGGAAGAAATCCAGAAATTAAAACAGGAAAAAAATGCAGTTATTCTGGCACATTATTATGTGAGACCGGAGATTCAGGACATTGCGGACTACATCGGAGATTCTTTTTATCTGAGTAAGGTTGCAGTCGGATTGAAAGAGCAGACCATCGTATTCTGTGGCGTGTCTTTCATGGGAGAGAGTGCGAAAGTACTGAACCCGGAGAAAACAGTTCTGATGCCGGATATGCATGCAGACTGTGCAATGGCACATATGGCAGATGCCAAAACCATTCAGAAAATGCGGGATATATATGAAGATCTGGCGGTTGTATGCTACATCAATTCTACAGCAGAATTGAAGACACATTCCGATGTATGTGTGACATCTGCCAATGCAGTGAAGATCGTAAAAGAACTTCCGAACAAGAATATTTTCTTCATTCCGGACAGAAACCTGGCGCATTTTGTGGCAGAGCAGGTACCGGAGAAGAACTTTGTATACAACGAAGGCTATTGCCCGATCCATGAGAAGATGCAGGTGGAAGAGATCAAAAAAGCAAAGGCACAGCATCCGAATGCAGAAGTATTGTCCCATCCGGAATGTCCGAAAGCAGTGCTGGAGATTTCCGATTATGTGGGAAGCACATCCGGGATCATTGATTATGCAGCAAAAAACGAAAACGAAGAATTTATTATCTGTACGGAAAATGGAGTTCGATACAAACTGGAAAAGGACAACCCGGGCAAGAAGTTTTATTTTACAGAGACAGAGCCTGTCTGCACAGATATGAAGCTGATCACATTAGAAAAAGTTCTTCACGTCTTAAAAACAGGAGAGAATGAAGTGCATTTGAGTGAAGCATTGAGAACGGACTCCAGAAAACCATTGGAAAAAATGCTGGAGCTGGCAAAATAGAGTGTCTTTTTGAAAAAAGAGACTTGCCGAAAGGAAAGAGAGTATTATGAAGAAAAAAGCAGATGTTGTCATCGTTGGAACCGGTGTAGCGGGATTGTTTTCGGCGTTGAATCTTCCGGATGACAAAGAAATCATCATGATCACGAAATCAGATGCCGAGAGCAGTGATTCATTTCTGGCACAGGGCGGAATCTGTGTACTCCGGGATGAACAGGATTATGACAGCTATTTTGAAGATACGATGAGAGCCGGTCATTATGAAAACAGGAAAGAATCTGTCGATATTATGATCCGCAGTTCTGGAAAAATCATTGAAGATCTGGTAGGATATGGAGTAGAATTTGAAAAGGACGGAGAAGCGTTTGCCTACACAAGAGAGGGGGCACACTCCAGACCGAGAATTCTGTTTCATGCAGATGTGACAGGAAAAGAGATCACCAGTAAGCTGTTGGCGCGGGTAAGGGAAAAGAATAACGTAACAATTTACGAATATACGACCATGACAGATATTCTTGAGGAAAACGGAAAATGTGCGGGAATCACCGTGAAGACGCAAAGTGGTGAAGAGTCCTCTATTTATGCAGATTATACCATTCTGGCAAGTGGAGGAATCGGCGGGTTGTACCAGCATTCCACAAATTTTCCGCATCTGACAGGAGATGCACTGGAAGTAGCGAAAAAACATCACATCCGTCTGGAGCATCTGGATTATGTACAGATCCATCCGACTACATTGTATTCGGAAAAGCCGGGCAGACGATTCCTGATCTCCGAATCCGTCCGTGGGGAAGGCGCACTTCTCTATAATAAAAACATGGAGCGTTTCGTAGATGAACTGCTTCCGCGAGATGTGGTGACCAGGGCAATCCGGGAACAGATGGAAAAGGATGGAACGAATTTTGTGTGGCTGTCCATGGCGCCGATCGAGAAAGAGACGATATTGAGTCATTTTCCGAATATTTACGAGCATTGCCTGGAGGAAGGCTATGATGTTACAAAAGAGTGCATTCCGGTCGTTCCGGCGCAGCACTATTTTATGGGCGGTATCTGGGTAGACAAGAACAGCCACACGTCCATGCCGCAGCTGTTTGCAGTGGGAGAGACAAGCTGCAACGGTGTGCACGGAGCGAACCGTCTGGCAAGCAACTCTCTTCTGGAGAGTCTTGTATTTGCAAAAAGAGCGGCAAATCTTATCAAAGAGCAATGGTGCCTGGAAAAAGAACAGGCTGTATAAAATGAAAGAATAGATGAAACATAAAGGAGAAACCAGATGAATCAGATTACAATGAAGCTTCAGGCAGATCACCTGATCTTAGAAGCGTTAAAAGAAGACATTTCCAGTGAAGATGTGACAACCAATTCAGTGATGAAAGAGGCAGTGGCAGGTGAAGTAGACCTGATCTGCAAACAGGATGGAATTATTGCGGGACTGGAAGTATTTGAGCGAGTGTTTGCACTTCTGGATCCGGATACAAAGGTCGAATTATACTGCAAAGACGGAGAGGAAGTAAAAAATGGACAGCTTATGGGAAAAGTCAAAGGAGATATTCGCGTCCTTCTTTCCGGAGAACGTGTTGCCTTGAACTATCTTCAGAGAATGAGTGGAATCGCGACCTATACCAATTCTGTTGCAAAACTTCTGGAAGGAAGCAAGATCAAACTTCTGGATACCAGAAAAACAACGCCGAATATGCGTATTTTTGAAAAATATGCAGTTCGTGCAGGCGGCGGCTACAACCACCGTTACAACCTTTCTGACGGTGTGTTGTTAAAAGACAATCACATCGGAGCAGCGGGAAGCGTGACAAAAGCGGTGCAGATGGCAAAAGAGTATGCACCGTTTGTCAGAAAAATTGAAGTAGAAGTAGAAAATCTGGATATGGTAAAAGAAGCGGTGGAAGCCGGCGCAGATATCATCATGCTGGATAATATGTCACCGGAGGATATGAAAAAAGCAGTGGAGCTGATCGACGGAAGAGCCCAGACAGAGTGCTCCGGAAATGTGACAAAAGAAAATATCGCGCGTCTGACAGAGATCGGAGTTGACTATATTTCCAGCGGTGCGTTGACACACTCCGCTCCGATCCTGGATATTTCTTTAAAGAATCTGCATGCAGTGGAATAAAGATGCAGAAAAAGAAAGAGAGGAACAGTATTTATGACAGGTTCTGAACGCAGAGATCAAATTATAAATCAGATTAAAAAAAGCAGTATTCCGGTATCTGGGGCGCAGCTTGCAAAAGAATTTGATGTCAGCCGGCAGGTGATCGTGCAGGATATTGCGCTGATCCGGGCAGCGGGACATGAGATCATATCCACAAACCGGGGATATCTTCTGAATACTCCACATTCCGTGAACCGGATCTTCAAAGTGAATCACACGGATGAAGAGTTGGAAGACGAGCTGTGTACGGTAGTGGATCTGGGCGGAAAAGTGGTGAACGTGATGGTCAATCACAGGGTGTACGGTCATATGGAGGCAGAGATTAACATTACATCCAGACGAAAAGTGATGGAATTTGTAGAGGATATTAAGCGGGGAAAATCAAGTCCTCTGAAAAATATTACCTCCAATTATCACTATCATCTGATCGAGGCAGATTCCGAAGAGACACTGGATCTGATCGAAGAGGCATTACGGCAGAAAAAATTTCTGGTTGAAGTGGCCGCTGGATCGTAATAAGACAAATTTTTAAAAGGTGCAATCTTGACTTATCATTCCGGCTGTGATACGATTTTCAACGAGAAAGTGTGTATTTTATACACATATCTGGTAGAAAAATCATACGGAAAATGCAAAGACGGAGAGAGTAGGTTATCCGAAATTTTACAGAGAATTCCCGGAAGATCCGAGAAAGGATCCGATGCTGAGAGGGATGAACGGAAGATGATCGAACATGGCTCCCGAGCGGCGCAGCAAGCATGATGTGAACTGCGATGGGTTCGCCCTTTACAGCGAGAGAGTGTTTTTGGCAGCACTCACAGAGGTTTCAGCCGTGAGGCTGAGATAAATCAGAAGTGGTAACACGGTATTCACCCGTCTTCTTGGCAGCAGGAAGACGGGATTTTTTATGAAGGAGAGAAGAGAGATGGCAGACAAGAAACCATATTATATCACAACAGCGATTGCCTACACATCAGGCAAACCGCATATTGGAAACACTTATGAGATTATTCTGGCTGACGCGATCGCAAGATACAAGAGAAGTCAGGGATACGATGTATTTTTCCAGACAGGAACTGATGAGCATGGTCAGAAGATCGAGCTCAAAGCAGAAGAGGCGGGAGTAACACCAAAAGAATTTGTAGACAATGTTTCCGGAGAAATCAAGAAAATCTGGGATTTGATGGATACTTCTTATGACAAATTTATCCGTACAACAGACGAAGATCATGAAAAACAGGTACAGAAGATCTTTAAAAAACTGTACGATCAGGGAGATATTTACAAAGGTCACTATGAAGGAATGTACTGTACTCCATGTGAATCTTTCTTCACAGAATCACAGCTTGTAGACGGCAAATGTCCGGACTGCGGACGTGAAGTACAGCCGGCAAAAGAGGAAGCATACTTCTTTAAAATGAGCAAATATGCAGACAGACTGATCGAGCATATCAATACACATCCGGAATTCATTCAGCCGGTATCCCGTAAAAACGAGATGATGAACAACTTCTTGCTTCCGGGACTGCAGGATCTGTGTGTTTCCAGAACATCATTCAAATGGGGAATCCCGGTAGACTTCGATCCGAAACATGTAACTTACGTATGGCTGGATGCGCTTACAAACTATATCACAGGAATCGGATACGACTGCGATGGAAACAGCACGGAGCAGTTTCACAAATTATGGCCGGCAGATCTTCATCTGATCGGAAAAGACATCATCCGCTTCCATACGATTTACTGGCCAATCTTTTTGATGGCACTTGATCTTCCGCTTCCAAAACAGGTATTCGGACATCCATGGCTGCTCCAGGGTGACGGAAAAATGAGTAAATCCAAAGGAAACGTTCTTTATGCAGATGAACTGGTGGATTTCTTTGGAGTAGATGCAGTTCGTTATTTTGTTCTTCATGAGATGCCATTCGAAAATGATGGAGTGATCACATGGGAACTGATGGTAGAGCGCATGAATTCGGATCTTGCAAATACACTTGGAAATCTGGTCAACAGAACTGTTTCCATGACAAATAAATATTTCGGCGGAACTGTAACAGATAAAGGTGTGGCAGAAGAGGTTGATGCAGATCTGAAGGCAGTGACAGAAAGCACACCAAAAGCAGTCGAAGACAAGATGGAAGAGCTGCGTGTGGCAGATGCAATGACAGAAATTTTCAATCTCTTCAAACGCTGCAACAAATATATTGACGAGACAATGCCATGGGTACTGGCAAAAGATGAAGCAAAAAAAGACCGTCTGGAAACAGTTCTCTGGAACCTCATTCAGAGCATTTCCCGCGGGGCAGAGCTTTTGGAATCCTTTATGCCTTCTACAAGCAAGAAGATTCTGGAACAGCTTGGAAATGGTCATGTAACAGAAAAACCGGAAATCCTCTTCGCAAGACTGGATCTGGAAGAAGTTCTGAAAAAAGTAGAAGAGCTGCATCCACCGGTTGAAGAAGAAAAAGAAGAGGAAGATGTGATCGATATCGAAGCAAAACCAGAGATCACATTTGACGATTTTGGAAAAATGCAGTTCCAGGTCGGAGAAATCATTGCCTGCGAAGAAGTGAAAAAATCCAGAAAACTCCTTTGCTCACAGGTGAAGATTGGAAGCCAGGTAAAACAGATCGTATCCGGAATCAAAGGTCATTACACAGCCGAAGAAATGGTCGGAAAGAAAGTGATGGTTCTTGTAAATCTGAAACCGGCAAAACTGGCCGGAGTATTATCCGAAGGAATGTTGTTATGCGCAGAAGATGCAGAAGGAAATCTCGCATTGATGACACCGGAGAAAACAATGCCGGCAGGAGCAGAGATCTGCTAAGAAAATAGAGAAAATGAATAGATCCCCCCGGATTTCAGGAGAAAGAAGCCTGAAATCCGGGGGATGTGTTTTGCAAAAATTATTTAGCCTCTTCAATCCATTGTTTTACAACTTCAATATCAATCCCGGTCAGCTGAGCAATTTGCTCCGGAGAGTTGCCGGACTGGAATAAACGTAAGGCAATTTCCTGAGCCATTTGAGTACGACCAAGATCAAGCCCCTCCTTAAGCCCCTCCTTAATTCCATCCTCAACGCCCTCTTCATATAAATCTTTCTCATAAGCCTTTTGATTAAATGATGTCAGAACCATACTGATTACCTCCGCTTTATGCTTCACCAGTAGATCCCGAAGAATTCCTTTTTTCAATCCATTGTTTTACAACTTCAACATCAATTCCGGTCAGATGAGCAATCTGCTCCAGGGAGTTGCCGGACTGGAATAAACGTAAGGCAATTTCCTGAGCCATTTGAGTGCGACCAAGATCAAGCCCATCCTCAACGCCCTCTTCATATAAATCTTTCTCATAAGCCTTTTGATTAAATGATGTCAGAACCATACTGATTACCTCCGCTTTATGCTTCACCAGTACATCCCGAAGAATTCCCTTTTCAATACAGATGTCCACCGCTTTCGTGACAGCGTGCCTCGGATCACTCGTTTTCTTACACTGAATCCTTACCGTATCCACAAAAATAGAATACTCTTTCAGCCGCTGGCATTTTTCCATAAGCGCAAGGTTATGTCCGTAATTGATATTCAGCATCACTGCGGTGCACTGCAGACAAGGCTGCCGATTATCGGATACAGATTCAAACGCATCCGTCAATTGAAGAATCGTCTCATCCGGTTGTTCTTTTGTGCCGTTATAGAACACAAAGTATTGAGGAATCGGCAGCTTTTTTAAAGAGCTGCTGTATAAATTGATATTTTTCGTCTCAACGTATCCATCATATAACCTGGCGAGATAGATCAGTCCGCGCAATGGCATATTTGGATTATACGTGCTCTGATGTTCATAGAGATTCAGTGTCCCGCCGATCAGGAATGAAATATCATTTTTCATAGAGAGATAAACAGCGTCCTCCAGTGTATTTACTTCAAGATCATTCGGATTTTCATAGCAGGTATTATTCAATGCATTGTACAGGTCCAAAAGATCCCTCTTGTTATTGAAAACCAAGCGAAAAAGCCGATCCTTATATTTGTGATTCGGGACAGGGTGTTTCTGGTGATTTCTTTTTTTATTTTTTCTCATGTACTTTCCTCCATTATAAAAAACTTATTCTGTAGATGCAATCTTCTTATTTTTGTGTTCGGTTAAAAATAACTGAAAATCTGGCGAAACGCCGGAAAACAGACAGCTTC
>ERZ1106950.844-NODE-844-length-24513-cov-7.477758_pt1 | contig 24513 bp, 33 predicted proteins | sample MGYA00403675_ERZ1106950 | MGnify/ENA primary metagenome ERZ1106950 (study PRJEB35170, sample SAMEA104062410) | human gut metagenome | biome: human gut; feature: human-associated habitat; material: faeces | place: Denmark | collected 2012-06-13 ... | reverse complement strand
AATCGCAACTGCTGCCAAAATACCTGCGATGACTGCCACCGCAATGATGATTTTTTTCATAGATGTTCTTTTCCTCACTTTCCACACCTTATACATGCTCTTTGCAATCGTAGCGAAACGCATCTGCCATCACTTTATGCCCGCCAGTGCCAGAAACTTTTTATCTGACTGAATGCCCTGGGTCAAAAACTTTCCATCCCGGAACAGGGCATAGGTGGTGACCGGTGCAGGTACATTCTGCGCGGCTTCTTTGTTAATAATGTGAAATGCCTGAAATGGAATGCTGTGTTCCTTTGCCGCTTCCAGTACCTTCGGCACCCAATAATAGGTGAAAGGACACTGGTCGGTGTAGTAGAGGACAAAACCCGTTTCACTGACTTTTGGATGTCTGGCATAATCTTTGAATCTCGGCTGATCCGCATTCTCTGCAAGGGGCAGGTACATGAGGTTGATCCCACAGTCAGATATATCCGCGACTTTGAAGCCTTTATACTTCAGAAATTTCGGATCAGCTAAAAATTCCCGTTTCCGTCCCTCGGCGCACAGAATGCAAATACCTTTCTTTCCCTGTTCTTTCGCGTCCCGGATACACTCGGAAAGCAGTTCTGACGAATAGCCGTGTCCCTTCAGGGAGCCGGAAACCCAAAGGCAGTTGATATAAAGCCAGCCTCCTGCTTCAATGGGCACCCATGCGTTTTCCGCTGGAATATATTCGATAAAGCACTTTCCACGCTCCTCACTGCGATAAAAGACAAGTCCCTCATCAAAGCGCTGCTTCAGCCACTCCTTTTTTGCAAGAGCCTGCTTGCCGGACATGGCGCAGCAGATATGATCCCTGTCGATGTTTTCTTTTGTTATATGGATATATTTCATCGATCATCACCTGACTTTCTCCATGTTTATTGCATAATTTTAGTGCTTCCGCAAAGCCGTCCGGTTCCGTTTCCGGCATTTCATATTCCGCGGCACGCTCATAGTCCATCCTGTTCATCTGTTCCACAATCTTCTCAAGAATTTCCTGTTTACTGGAATAGTACTTATACAGGGCCGCTTTTGTAAATCCCAACTGCCCCGCAATATCATTCATAGATGTCCCTAAGTAACCGTTCTGTGCAAAAACCTCCAGAGCAATCCTCAAAATCCGTTCCTTCAGTCATAATGTTCTCCTCAGCAAAGTAACCGCTCGGTTACTCCAACATAGTTAGCCTTTACAGACAACAGTCTCTGCCTGGATCTGATTGCTGTCCAGCCATTTTCCCAGAAGCTCTTTCTGATAGCTTCCATCTGCAACACCAATACGACAGCCATTCATCTGCTTCAGATCCCCCTCCGTAAGATTCATATGATCTTCCCGGGTATAGATCCAATATCTTTCTGTTCCCGCGGCATAGGTTGAATAATCGATAGATTCTGCTCTTTCCGGTGTATAACTGACACTTCCAAGTATATCTATTTCTCCATCTGCCAGCATATCCAGGCACTCTTTGAATGAAGCATAGACATATTCATACCTCCAGCCGGTTATATAAGAAATTTTCTGGAGATACTCATAGCCAGCTCCCTGCTTGTGTTCCCCGAAACCTCCTTCCTGAAAATTGGCATATGGAAAATAGCTAACTCTCACGGTTTTATTTTCTTCCTCTATTGCCTGAGTTGTATTCCCACCACTTTTTGTTTCCGACGCATAAGCAGAAACCGGTACAAGGAGTAACATGATAAGTACTAAAATGCTCAGACATAATCTTTTTTCCTATCCGTTTTTCTATCTTTCCGTTCATTCTCTCCCTCTTTTTTATTATCCATTCATGCTGTTGTTCTTCCGAATTTATAAGTTTTCCTGTTTTTTCAATACAGAAAGAATGACCTCTTCCATTTTCTCAATATCAATCGCCCTTTTCCTGTCTTCCTCAAAGACATTTGCTGTCATGACAATGATCAGGATCTCTGTCTTCTTTTTATCACTCTTCCGCGCGCTCAATAACAAGCCCTGTTTCTTCCAGAAGAAAGATGTATAAATACCATTATATTGCACAAAAGCAACGTATTATGTTGGAAAATATTATAGCAAAAGAGAGTAAGTTCAACAAGAGCTCTCCGATTCCGCGTTGGCCCCGTAGGCGCACTTTGGTTGTCCTTGTGGGGCTGCCTACTGTTCGTTTTGACTTTTTCAGTGCTCTATGCAGCCTGATGGGGGTAAAAAACACCCCGTTGTTTTTTCAACGAAGCATCGAAGATGTTTCTATTCTGTTTTCTGTAAACTGTTATTCATTTCTCTCCTGGTGACCATTTGAGTCACGGCCAATGTATCAAAAATCATTCCAAGCTCATCTCGGCAAATCAGACAAACCGTATAATCAATGATGTCACTGATCACCCGACTTTCTGTGCAGCCTTTGCCAACACGAAGCGGCATGATTCTTGTAATTACCATAATACTATCGAGCAGATATTATCCACTTTTTGAGGAAGTCGGAACTGAGTTTGTGATTCGGACTGGGAATATTTTATATATGCAGGGAGACCGTTCATCCAATTTGTATCTCGTGAAATCCGGGCGGGTACGGATGTTCTATATTGGCGAAAACGGGAAAGTGGTTACTTACCGAATCATTGGCGAAGGGCAATTGATCGGTGAAGCCGCTTCCAAATCTGATAGCTGTTCTAAAATGAAATGAAGATACTCTTTACTGGATGCCATTATTTCTCCTGTTTAACACAGCTGTCCCGGCAGCTTCTTCTTTTCTTTTACCGGGAAGGTGGCTTCAAACTGTTCAAACCCATCCGGATCTTTCTCACAGACAAAATACCCATCGGGGTCTTTGTAAGTGCCGGAGATGCCGTCCAGAAAGCCGAGTTTTAGTTCTTTGATGAGGAAATAGTCCGCCTCCGGGTCGTCGGCATAGTGCACGCCCTTGGTTCTGGCCGGAACAAAGCCAGACTTGCCGTAAAAGTCAATATTGCCGGTAATGGCAAGCGCCCCTGCTCCCATTTCCCTGGCTTTTTCCATGGAATAGTCAAGCAGCTGCTTTCCGTAGCCCTGCCGCTTGTATGCGGGTGCGATGCCGATGGGACCGAAGGTCATGATCGGTAGGGTTCGCCCGTCATCACACTCGATTTCTGACCGCACATAGATGACCTGCCCGATCAGCTCACCGCCCAGTTCCATCACAAAATCCAGCTCCGGCACAAATGCCGGGTCATTCCGATAACAGTGCAGCACATAGTGCTCCATGCAGCCCGGGCGGTAGACATTCCAGAATGACTCACGGGTCAGGTTTTCGACAGCTCTGTAATCTTCTTTTGTTTCCAGACGAATAATAGTATTCTTAATTGCATCCATAGTAGATCTCCTTTGGTGGTGTAAACAATTGCCTCCATAGCAGCCTTTCTTTCAAAAAAGAACGCAGCGCATGATCGTTTTGCGATCAGCACTGCGTCTTTGCGTCTGGCTGTTTGGTTCCAATGATAAAATTTTTTGCATTGATAATACTCTCATGCCTGCATTTAGGACAAAACAGAGGAAAAGTTACTAATTCCGTTTCCCGCAATATCTGCAAGCGCGTCTTGGCACCGCACCACGGACATAAGACCCAGCGTTTTTCTTCTTCTCCATCTTTCATGTTGTTCATTCCTTCTTTCTGTAATCAGACTCAGCTTTGGCAATAAAGTGATCAATATGTGTCGCCAACAAAGAAGAAACCGCTTCTTTTTCCTCTGCACCGTCGTAGACACTGTATAAAAGATACATCGGCCCATAGAACTCCAGCGCCAGCTGCATAGCGTCCTCATCTGAATCTACCAGCTTGCGGAAGATGGCCGCCATGTACTCCAAAGGGCCTCCCGCGAGATAATCGTGGTGAAGCTGTGCAAGCTTAGGATCACGGTATTGCTCCAGCGTCAGCATTTTACGGAAATTAGAAGAAAACGGTTCCTTTGTCCAATGGTCAAACTGGGCAAGGCTGTATGTGCGAATTTTTTGAATTGGTGTATGCAGATATGCTTCCGCAAAGCCGTCTGGTTCCGTTTCCGGCATTTCATACGCCTCAGCGCGCTCATAGTCCATCTTATTCATTCGCTCCACGATCTTATCAAGGATTTCCTGTTTGCTGGCATAGTGCTTATATAAGGCGGCTTTCGTAAATCCCAACTGCCCTGCAATATCATTCATAGATGTCCCCAGATAGCCGTTCTGCGCAAACAGTTCCAGTGCTGTTCTCAAAATCCGTTCCTTTGTACCCTCTGCCATAATTATCTCCTTTATAAAAGTAACCATTCGGTAACTCTATTATAGTTACCGAATGGTTACTTGTCAAGAACTAATGAAAAAATATGCCCTTTCGTTAAAGAGCCAAAAAACGGACACCGGGCTGACCGGTGCGACACGCAGCCGTTTGAGAATCTTCATTTCTCGTAATCCCGATTGCTCATCACTTATCCTTCCAGGATTGCTCCATCTTTTTCCCATTCTCGCATAGTAAATAGCCTTTCCACTCCTGCGCCAGCGAACCAAACCGTTCATTGTGTACCTCCCCTTTCTGTTTTCGTTTATTTCTGAACTTTAAAGATTTTTCACAAACAGTGCCCGGATAGCGTTGAGGACGGCTATAATCATCACGCCCACATCCGCAAATACGGCCAGCCACATACTTGCCAGTCCCAAGGCTACCAAGACGAGGCAGATCAGCTTGATACCAATGGCAAAAACGATGTTCTGGTAGACAATTCCCAGACACTTACGACTGATCTTAATCGCCTTGGAGATCTGCAAGGGGTCATCATCCATCAGGACCACATCCGCAGCTTCAATGGCAGCGTCAGAACCCATGGCACCCATGGCAATGCCGATGTCTGCCCGGCGAAGCACCGGGGCGTCGTTGATGCCATCTCCCACAAAAGCCAGTTTTTCTTTCTCCGGCTTGTTCTGAATCAACTGCTCCACTTTCTCCACCTTGTCGGCAGGAAGCAGTTCACTGTAAACCTCATCCAGCCCCAAAGTGGAGGCCACACTGTCAGCCACCTTCTTGGCGTCACCGGTAAGCATCACAGTCTTGCGAACCCCAGCCGACTTTAATGCCTGGATGGCTTCCTTGGAATGAGGCTTCGCGATGTCGGAAATAACAATGTGCCCTGCATATTTCCCGTCAATCGCCATGTGAATGATGGTGCCTACGCTGTGGCACGGAATAGATTGAACGCCCAGACGATTCATGAGCTTGTCGTTACCAGCTGCCACCTGATGACCGTCCACCGTAGCGATGACACCGTTGCCGCTGAGCTCCTGAATATTGGTTACACGGCTGCGGTCGATTTCCATGCCATAGGCTTTCTGTAAGCTCTTGCTGATGGGATGGCTTGAAGCGCTCTCTGCCAGAGCGGCGTATTCCACCAGCTTATGTTCATCCATCTCATTGTGATGGATCGCATTCACCTCAAATACGCCCTGAGTCAGTGTGCCGGTCTTGTCAAAGACCACGATCTTAGCCTGTGACAGGGTCTCCAGATAGTTGGACCCCTTCACCAGAACGCCCGCCTTACTGGCTCCGCCAATTCCTGCAAAGAAGGACAGAGGAATGGAAATGACCAGAGCACAAGGACAGCTGGCAACAAGGAAGGTCAGTGCCCGGTATACCCAGGTCTCCCAGTCTGCATCCAGTCCCATACCGAACATCCGCACCAAAGGAGGCAGAATTGCCAAGGCCAGTGCGGCATAACATACCGCAGGGGTGTAAATTTTTGCGAAGCGGGAGATAAAGTCCTCCGACTTGGACTTCCGGGAGGAAGCATTCTCCACCAGATCCAGAATCTTGGAGACAGTGGACTCGCCAAATTCCTTGGTGGTCTGGATATGGAGCAAGCCTGTCATATTGATACAGCCAGAGATGATCTCATCCCCGGTTTTGACCTCGCGGGGCAGGCTCTCGCCTGTGAGGGCGGCGGTGTTCAGCGTAGATTCACCCTGAACCACTGTACCGTCAATAGGAACTTTCTCGCCGGGCTGTACCACAATAATGGTGCCGATACCCACCTCGTCCGGGTCTACCTGTTCCAGTTTTCCATCCCGTTCGATATTGGCATAATCAGGGCGGATGTCCATCAGATCACTAATGTTCCGGCGGCTCTTGCCCACGGCGTAGGACTGGAACCATTCGCCCACCTGGTAGAACAGCATCACCGCGATGGCCTCCAGATAGTCGCCGTTTTCATATACGGCCAGTGCCAGAGCCCCCAGTGTAGCCACCGCCATCAGAAAGTGCTCATCGAACACCTGACCGTTGCGGATACCTTTTCCGGCTTTTTCCAGAATGTCGTAGCCAATGACCAGATAATCCACCATGAACACAGCCAGACGTATCCAGCGGCCTGCCGCGCCAAACACTTCAAATGCGCCTGCGCCCAGGACCTGTAAAATTAACAGTAGAACCGTAGCAGTCAGAATCCGCCACAACATCACTTTTTGTTTTTTGGTCATACCGGCGGAGGGCCGCATGCCGATGATCTGAAGGATCACGGCCAGCAGAGCCACCACGATCAGCAGACCGTTGATGATATACTCCTGCATTTCGTTTTACCCCTTTCACAATTGCTTATTTGTTTATTTATCTAAGAGAAAAAATGCCCTGCAAGCTGCCGCTCGACAGGGCATTTCGTTTCGCTGGCTTACAGGAAGATCTCGCAATCGGGTTCCACCTTCTTGCAGGCTTTGCGAACCTCCTGCATAACGGCCTTGGGATCCTGACCCTCCTCGAACTCCACATTCATCTTGAGGGTCATAAAATTCACCGTAGCGCTCTGTACGCCGCTGGTCTTGCGGGCTGCATCCTCCATCAGGTTGGCGCAGTTAGCGCAATCCACATCGATTTTGTAAGTCTTTTTCATTTTGAAAATCTCCTCTCTGAGTATTAACTTTGTGCCAAACAATTAAATCCTTATTTAATCGTATCTTCATCATACGCAGGAAAACCGTCCCCGTCAACGGTTTGAACCCATATCCTGCTATTTGGGAAAAGGGTTCTTCCGTTTGGGTAAAATGCAGCTTTTATCGACACATTCCAGTGCCTTGATAAGGGCAACCGGAACACTTTCCGCGTTTTTCTTTGCGTCGCTTTATAATACGCCGTAACGACCAGATGCAATACAGTGCCAATGCGGCAAGCAAAATCAAAGATGCCATACAAATCTCCTATCTATATTTGGTACACTTTGTAAAACCTGCTGTCTTAAAGCAATACAAGAGAGCCGATCTGATACACTCCAAAAGTAACAATCCATGCCACCGCTAGCTGGAAAAGGGCAGTAAATCCCATCCATATCCAACTGCCTGACTCCTTGCGAATGGTAGCCAGAGCCGCCGCACAGGGGATATAGAGTAAGCAGAATACCATTAGGCAGAAGGCATTGAACGGCCCAAAGCCGATACCGCTCAATGCAGAGGCAAAAGCGGTCATTCCTTCCGGCGAGCTGGCGTTAACAATGCCGAACAGCACAGCACAGCTGGATACCACCACTTCCTTAGCGGAGATACCAGCAATTAGTGCCACAGCTATCTGCCAGAAACCCAGACCAATGGGTGCAAAGAAAGGAACTAGCCACTTACCAAGCATGGACCCGAAACTCTGGGACATATCCGGTGAATAGCCCTGGGGGCCGAAATTTAACAGAAGCCAAATAACCAGTGTGGCAATAAAAATCGTAGTACCCGCCTTTTCCAGATAATCCTTGACCTTCTCCCACACATAGATGGCCACCGTCCGGGAATCGGGCAGTTTATACTCCGGCAACTCAATCATCAGGTAATTGACACTCTTTTTCCGATCCAGCAGGTGGATGACGGCGGACACCACAATGGCAACCACAATGCCGATCAGGTACATGGAGTAGGCCGTCAGCATGGCTTTGTCTCCGAAAAACATCTCGGAGAACAAAATGTAGATGGTCAGCCGGGCGTTGCAGCTCATAAATGGCGTTACCAGCATGACCTTGAAGCGGTCCCGCTTGCTTTCCAACGCACGGGAAGCCATGATGGCGGGAACCGTACAGCCAAATCCCAGTAGCATGGGAATGAAGGCTTTGCCGGAAAGCCCCAGCTTGCTCATGATGCCCTCCATCACATAGGCCACACGGGCCATATAACCGCTGTCCTCCAGCAGTGCCAGACACAAAAAAAGAATCAAAATATTGGGCAGAAATGTGACAATGGTGCCCACGCCGCCGATGATACCGTCCACCATCAGCGAGGTGAGGATTGTCCCGGCGTGAACTGCCGTCAGACCCCTTTGCGCCACGCCGGAGAGCCAGTCAATGCCCAGCTCAAAATACCCCTTGATCCAGTCGCCAATGGTAAAGGTCAAAAAGAAGGTAACGGCCATGATTCCCAGAAAGATGGGGATCCCCCACACTTTGCTGGTGAGCAGCTTGTCCGCCCGCTCGGTGAGCAGATCCTGCCGTTCCTTGTGGAGCAGGACTTCACCGATGATTTCCCCGATGAAGTCATATTTCTGGTTGATGATGTCCGACTCATAGCTGCGGTCCAGCACCTGGGGAAGGTTCACCGGGTACTTCTCCGTGATCTCCTTATCCTCCTCCAGCAGCTTCAGCGCATGCCAGCGGTAGTTCGTCAGACCTGGATAACGACGCTTCAGCTCCGGCATGATCTGGTCGATCTTGTCCTCGATCTCATCGGAATAGACCATGGCATACTCTGAGTGGTGATCGTGCCGGTGTTTGGAGCGGACCTTATGGTGGTGGATCAAACAGTCCGGGTCGGTGCAATCCTTGTGGTGGGCGGCGGCATGGAGCAGAATATCCAGCCCACGGCGCTGACGGGCGGAGACCGGGATTACCGGGATGCCCAGCATCTCCGGTAGACGGTGCAGGTCGATCTCCATGCCCCGCTTTTCCACAATGTCCATCATGTTCAGGGCCAACACCACCGGCTTTCCCAGCTCCAGAAGCTGCAAGGTCAGATAAAGGTTGCGTTCGAGTGCGGAAGCGTCCACCACATTGATGATGACATCCACCTCGTCACTGAGAATGAACTGCCGGGAGACTGTTTCCTCCATGGTATAGGAGGTCAGGCTGTAGGTGCCGGGTAAGTCTACCAGATGGATGGTAAGGTCGTGGTCCTTCATGACGCCCTCCACCTTCTCCACGGTCACGCCCGGCCAGTTGGCCACTTTCAGGTTGGCCCCGGTATAGGCGTTGAACAGGGTGGTCTTGCCGCAGTTCGGGTTGCCGATAAATCCAATAGTCATTTCATGCTCACTCATGCACTTCACCTTCTTCCACCGTAATATTTTTGGTAATGTTATACCCCAGGGCAAAGCGGGTGCCCCGCAGTTTAATAATCAAAATTCCTTTCCCTTTTCGGTTCAGTACAGAAATAGCGGTCTGCCGGGTCATTCCTAAAGCTTCCAGACGCCGCTCCAACTGAAAAGGGAGATGAATGGACTTTACGGTATAAGTCCGTCCAATCTTCGCATCCTTCAAAAGCATCTTTCTCACCTCTCAATATCAATAAACAATCATTTAATCGTTCTGTCTACATTGTAGAGCGGGGAAAATCGAAAAGCAATGGACGGAGTACAAGTCCTTCCAAGAGGGATAAGAAAACTTCTGAATGGGTAAACAGTGCTAAAAAAGGTTCTGACATTGAAGCACAGCTCCATGTCAGAACCCTTTTATTTCACAAATTATTTTGGGGGGTTGCGTCGCCCGGTGTTTTCCGAGCCACGCACTTCCTCATGGTAAAAGTAATCCACAATGACCGGATGCCCAGGCTCTGCTCGTCCGTAGGGCAGCTCGTTGTCCACAAAGGGACAGCTGTTTTCTTTCGCCAGCCGTTCCGCTTGATCCTCCAAACCACGGAAGTAGCTTCTGTCCCTCTTGTTGTAGATAGCGTCGTACAGCGGAACCAAGTCAGGATATTTTTTACGTATATAGTCAAGGATGTCTTTTTTGAATCCGCCTCGCAGGTTTAGATTTTCTAGCCATAAAAAGCCGGGGGAAATTCTTGTACCATCTGTGCCTCTCCCATGATAGGAAGCAGATCTTCCTTCATAAATACAGGGATGCCAAGCGCATGGGCCTGATGTGTCAGGTTCCACACCCATTCCGGTTTCGATACGACTTTGCCCTTCCTATGTCCGGTCTCAGTCCCAATGACGATCCACTCAATTCCGGTAAGGTCCACCATGCCAACATCATCAAACATAGGTTCAAAGGTCACATGATAGTGTCCGCCATGGATATGCTCCCGCAAAGTCCGGATACGGTTTTTCTCTTTACTGGAGGTAACAGTTACACCAAACCACGCATTCTCCAGGGTAGTGGAAAACACGATATTCTCCGGTCGCTTGGTCAAAAACAGATATTGGTGCTGCGGATTTTCAGTCATCTTGGCAAATATCTGTTCCCGCCACTCTGGCTTCCAGTGGGAGAAATCGCTCATGCCGGTGAGCAGAAAATTCTGTGGGCGCTTTTTCTCCATCAGCCGCAGCTTATTGGGAAAAAACTCCGGCTTTTCAAAGTCGTCGATCATGTGAAACCGGCGGACATTGTTTCTGGCGTAGCAGTAGCTGCAACCGATCGTACAGCCGATCACCAGATTCATGTTCTGAATACAGTCTTTAATACAGACAGTCACCGCTGACGCCTCCTTACCGTTTTAAGATTTAACCTTCGACCGCAGGTGCAACTTTCCCGAAGCCGTTCCAGGCATACAGGCCCTTCTTGTCCTCATCGCCCAGGAACTTGTCCACCTGACAGATGTGCAGGATATGGTCGCCAACTTCCACCGACTGCTGCAGGGTGGCCACCATCGCCAGCCGGGTATCCGCCGGAATCTGGATGTCACTGCCCTCCACAGCCATCATCTCGATGTCGTTCGCTGCCACCTTGTTGACCTGTGCACCGGTAGAACCGCCGCAAGCCATTGCCGCGCCAGCCAGACTCGCACCGGGAACAGTGACGATGACTTTGCCGGTCTCACGCACACGCTTGCCAGTGTGGGACTGCTTCCCAGCGGCAAATCCAATCATCGGCGGATTGAAGGAGAGATAGGAAACAAAGCAAATAGGAGCCAGATTGGTGGTGCCATCCTCATTCAGAGAACAGATTAAAGTCAGCGGGTTGGGAGAGGTATAAACAGTTGCCTCCATAATGTTCAGTTCTTTCATGTCATTCAGACCTTTCTAAGAAATTTCAGTTGTTGACTGCATAGCCAACCAGTGATATATTTATTATATCTGATAGCAATTTTTGTTCAAGTACGCAAATTATTTGTACCTGGTATCAAAAAATATACTGCAAAAGACGAGGAAAGATCCAATTATGACTTATGAAGAATTCAAAGAAAAGGTTGGCAGTGTCATCCTAACCGATGATGGAAACTGCCCGGTCACGCCGGTGGTTCAAATGCTGCAGGGCAAATGGAAACTCCAGATTCTCTATGAACTGTGTATCAAGTGCCCCATGCGGTTTGGGGAACTGAAAAAGATGCTAAAGCCAATTACAAATACGGCGCTGACAAATGCCCTCAAAGAGTTGGAAGCCGATAATTTGATACAACGAATCCAGTACAATGAGATGCCGTTGCGAGTAGAATACTCCCTCACAGAGAAAGGACGGGATCTGCTGCCTGTTTTTTATGCTATCTCTCAGTGGGGTATGAAATATATACCGTAACTCCAAATATAATGACGCCTTTTTAGAACAGGAAAAGCCGGGAAGCATTGGCACTGAGCCCACTTCCCGGCTATTGTTTTTTTCATTGACAGCTGGAGTTCCATTGTCAATGGCGTTTGCTTTACATTATTTTACGGAAAATATTTTATCACTTGACAAGCAAGGATGCAAACTGTGTTTTAAAACGACAAAGTTTCACCGTCGGCAGGGATCTTCACTCGAGAGAGAAGATTCTGTAATTCCAACTGCTCACTTAAAGAAGTGCGAGAAAGAGAAGCATGTGCCACATTATCCATATGACTGATAATAATATCGGCTTCTGGAGCGTGGGTGATTACTTGCTCCACATCTTTAGCATCCATAATCAGCCTGCCAAAATCAACGAGCTCTGCAGCACAGGCGTTTAGTATGATAACGTCAGGCTGAAAGCTTCTCAAGCTTTCCTCTACCTGTTCATACCAAACGGTGTCACCAGCAAGATAAAGCGTTTTTTCCTCTCCTTCCATCATAACCCCCATGGCAGAACCACAGGGAATCGTCACGCCGTGTTGTGCCGGCATACTTGTCACGGTTATTTCTCCAATCGAAAGACCAGACTGCGGCAAGATTTTTACATCTTTAAATCCCGACCGAACAAAAACCTGCGCGTCTTCGTCATTCTGTACCAGTATGGGCGTTTCCTTGTTTAACACATCCCCAACTGTTCCGTCCATCTCCATATCAATATGATCCGGATGGATATGAGTAACAATATAATAGTCCACATCTGCAAGAATTTCATCAACCGTTGTGGGAAGCGGACAGATGGGCATGGAAATGAATGTTTTCTGAGAATCCGGCGTTTTAAAGGGAATAGATTCGGGAAGTCCGGCAAAGCAACCAAAACCGTCCTTGGGGGCGAGCCATGTATCGACTAAAAAAACCTTTCCCCCATAGTGAATTTTAATGGTTGCATTTCGTATCTGTCGAATTTGCATAATTTACCCTCCTGTTTGAATTTTAAATATCAAAATTGTATTCTTTACTCTGCCTCTAAGAGAAAAATGACCGGCCGAATTCCGTCTGGACAGGCGAACACGCCAATCGTATCATCATTCAGCCAAGTACCAGATGGCTGAACCAATTCCCCCAAGGATAACTGACGCGCCATGGGAGCAATCACCTGCCAGGCAACGCCACACATCTCATCCGGCGGATTGATGCCATCGCTGTATAATACTTGACCTTTCTGATGAAATGGACACTTCCCCAAATTAGGAATTGCATACTGTTCTGCCAGTTCCTGATAGTATTCCGTCCGCAGCACGGTGATTTTAACCTTTTTATGCATTCGTATAGTCATTTTGAACCTGCTCCGAAATCGTCATGCCTCGCACGCCTCCCGGAGAGCAGGCAGCAGCTCATCCAGCCGTCCGTCCAGTCCGAAGGACTTCTCTTTGATATTGTCCGCAATGTAGATCTCACCCAGATTGATGGTCACATAAGTGGCGTTTGGCTCGCTGGCCACCAGGCGCATCATCGGGGCCTTGATTAGCTGATTGCGCCAGCCAATGCCCAGCTCCAGAACCACCAGTTTCTTCCCGTGGTAGATTTTCAGAAAGTTTTGGAACCGTGCCTGGGCAGCGGTATCCGGAATCATTCTCTGACCCGCGCCCATGTGGATGTCCATGGGACCTCCGCACTTGGGACAACGCGGCACCAACTCTGCAGGCACATGGCCGCCCTGTTCGGCAGCCGATAATTTTTCGACCACCTCTAAACTTGAATAGAGGGTGTCGTGGCAGGGGCGGGCACACTGCATCGTAAACCAGTTGCCCTCAATCTCATAGATTTTCGCCGGATCGAAGCCTCACAGTTCAAAGTGACCTTCTCCGTTTGATGTGACGACAAAGTAATCTTTCTCTCCCACAATGGCCTTCAAATCGTTCATCACCGACGTGGGTCGGTACTGCCCGCAGTAATGATGGATGAGCCGGGCCCAGAAAGACCACTTTTCCTCCTCGCTGGGCCATCCGGCCATCATGCCCTGTAAAATGCACCCAAGGCCGTATTTCCTTTTAAAATCCCCAAACAGTTTTTCAAAGGCCGCATTGTCCGCAAACAAATGCAGTCCCTCGGTGATGGACAGGCCGTTACTGGCCCCGATCAGGATAGCGTCCGCTTCTCTGAATTTTTCGGCAATGGGTTTCCAATCAATCATATTCGTTCGCTCCTTTCTATTTTATGGTTGCTGCGATGGATCGCTCCTGCCGGAGGGCAGATAGAGTTTCCGTGCATCCCGTAGCACTTGAGCAATGTCGGCCACAATGGTCATGCCCTTGTCCTCCAACTGCTTGGGCAGGAAGTCATACTTGTCGTTGACGCCGATATACCGGGCATGGGGGAAACTGAGGGTCAGGTTCCAGAAAGGCTCCTGAATGAACATGGGAGTCATTCGGCCAACGCCCAGCTCCAGAAACAGAATCTTACTGTCTTTGTGTTCCAGCACATAGTGAGAAATTTTTTCGTACTGTTCTTCGTATTTTTTCCCTTGCAGGAAATTCCCATATCCCCGCACCCAGGGGAATGCCTCACCGCCGCAGTGAGGGCACCGGGGAATGAGATCCGTAGGAATCTTCGTGCCATCCCCCATAGCGGCTACCATATCAGCCACCGGCTTTACCGCATCCCAGGTGTCATCGGTACAACAGGCGGCACACTGGAAGAAGCGGTGATCCCCCTGAATTTCCGCCACCTTCTCCTCCGGGTAGAGTTTGACAAACTGGGTATCCTGGTTAGTGGTGAGGATGAAGAAGTCCTTGCCTTTCAGCAAAGCGTCTAAATCCAAATAGGAATGACGCACAGGTGCGGTCTGGGTGGTGTGAAGGAAGGTGGCGAGATACCCCCAATACTCTTCCCTTGTCTTCCAGGGGTGCATCATCCCTGCAAAAGCACCTTTGAAGTGGTATTTCTCGGCAAAAGGCCGGAAGCATTTGCGGTAGGAGTCGTTGTCCTCGTAGTAAAAATCTCCGCCACCGGCAGCGGACAGACCGGAGGCTCCGCCCACTACCACACAGTCAGCTTCCTTTACCTCCTGTATCAACCGATCGATCTGTTCGCTATACGGCAGCGGCTTTTTGTCAGTCAGCTGATAAGGCGTACTGCCGGAAGCATAGATATGATAGTGCCTGGAATAATTCATCTGGGTCTGCATGACCAAATCATCATAGAAGTTCATTGTCACCATTCCTTTCGAGCTGGTGTTATTTTTATTTTTACTTCAAACCATCTTAGCATCCTCTTGCGTTACTGTCAATATGCTGTTATAATAAAAATAACATCAAGTAAAAAAGGAGATCAGACCATGAAATATCCCACCCGCCTTAGCGATGCTGTTCATATTCTGGCTTTTATCGCTCTGTACCCAGACTGTGACCTGACCAGTAACAAGCTGGCAGAGAGCATTCAGACGAATCCTGCCTATGTGCGTCAGCTCATGTCCGCCCTGCGGAAGGGTGGACTGCTGGTCAGCGTGAAGGGACATCCCCGACCTGCTCTGGCTCGTGAGCCGGAGAAAATCACTCTGCTGGATGCCTATCGGGCAGTAGAGGGCAACAAGCCCCTGCTCCATCAGGACATCCACACCAATCCTGCCTGTGGCGTGGGTGTAAATATCCAACTGGTGCTGCGGGATTTTTACTTGGACATTCAAAAAACAGCGGAACAAAGAATGCAAGAAATCACGCTGAAAGATGTGCTGGAACAATATCACATGAAACTCTTCCATTTGGGACAAAAATTCTTCTGAACGGGAAATACGGAACCTCCTTGCTGGACTATACTGAGAACCGGAGATGTCTATACCCCGTATTTTGCGAATGATCGAAGATGATCGCTACTGCGAGGACATTTCCAACCAGCTGTTGGAAAATCTGGTTACATAATAATAGACAATGAACCGGCCAAATCTGAATGGCCGGCTCTAAATTAAGGAGGAAATCAATATGAAACTTGGCATTATTCGTTGTATGCAGACAGAGGATTACTGCCCCGGAAGCCGGGATTTTCGGACAATCCGAGAGAGAAAAGGCGCTTTTATGGGAGAGGACGATATTCAGTTAGTGGGCTTTATCAACTGCGGTGGCTGCCCCGGAAAAAAAGCGGTGCTGCGGGCCCGTTCTCTGGTAGAACAGGGCGCTGACACCATTGCTTTTGCTTCCTGTATCAGCAAAGGGACTCCCATTGGTTACCCCTGTCCTTTCGCCAAACGTATGCGGGAGCTGGTACAGAAAGAGGTAGGCGATGGTGTCCGTATCTTGGATTACACCCATGACGCTGGCCCTGAACCAGAAACATCTCAGAAGTAAAGTTTCTTTTCTCTCCGGCCTATGGTAAAATAGACTTCAAGGAGGAGTGCTAAATGATTCAAAACCGCTTACCTCACGACCACGGACAAACTATCGAGCATGAACTGGAATATATGCCCAGCGTAGAAAACTTCCAAACCGTAGCTGATATTTTCAAGCAGCTGGGGGATGGCAGCCGTATTCGCATTTTTTGGCTGCTTTGCCACTGTGAGGAATGTGTTATCAATCTTTCGGCCATGGTAGATATGAGCAGTCCTGCAGTTTCTCACCATCTCAAGCAGTTGAAATCAGCAGGTCTGATCGTTAGCCGCCGGGATGGAAAAGAGGTCTATTATAGAGCTGCCGATACCGAACCGGCCAAAAATTTTCACCACATGATTGAGTGGCTTGTAAAAATCGCCTGTCCGTCGCAAGTAGAAACACAGAAAGGAACGCCATGAAAAAAGAAGAGTCCAAAGTTATCGCTCAAAAACTCCAAAAAATTCCAAACGGCACCCTCGTTTTGAAGCATTGCCGGGCTGGTGGAACGGGCAGCACACTCTTTGGAGAACAGTTTCGAGCGGTTACCGCTGGAAAAGGATGCATGGAGGCATATGAAACTTTTCCTGGAATAGAGGTATCCTTCAATGTTTTTCTTGCTTCAGAGGTCAAGTTTCGGCACGATGCTTCGGATTCTGTTTTAGAAATTTACTATTGTCGCAGTGGTCGCGTGGGTTGGAATATGCAAGGCGGTACTGCCGTCTATTTAGGTGCAGGTGATGTGACCGCGCACAGTATGGCCTGCTGCGCGGATTCCGCCATGATGTTTCCCTTAGGATATTCAGAGGGAATCTCCATTTCCGTGGATCTGAAACAGCTCTCTTCCATTTGCCCGGAAGTTTTAAAGAATGCCGGTGTGGAGGCAGACCAGTTACGGGATCGATTTTGCTCCGGAAAGCCATCCGCAATCCCGTCCTGTTCCGATTTAGAGCATATTTTTGCCCCACTCTTTTCTGCTCCTGTGTCCGTTCGAATCTCCCTCTTGAAATTGAAGGTGCTGGAAATTTTGATTTATTTGAGCAACATGAAATCAGAGCATAAAGAACTGACTCAATACTTCTCCCAGCAAACCGAATTGATAAAAGAAATTCATCAACAGTTGACAGAGCACTTGGATCAACGATTTACGATTGCAGAACTTTCCAAACAGTATTTGATAAATACCTCTACTCTAAAGGAGATATTCAAGGCAGTCTACGGCCAGCCTATCGCCACCTATATGAAGGAATTTCGGGTGCGTCAGGCTATGAAATTATTACGGGAAACAAATGCCACTATTGCGGATATTGCTTCCCAGGCAGGCTACCAAACCCAGGGAAAGTTTTCAAGCGCTTTTCAGTCTATAGTCAAAATGTCACCCAGAGAATACAGGAAAATCCAGAGTATAGCTCCATCTGATTCCTTTAGCAAAACACCGTAATGAAAAATTCTGGTAGACTACTGCCAGCAAAGCCTAACACAAACATAAAAAGCAGAACATTGCAGCATTAGCAATGCTCTGCTTTTTTATGTTCCCTTTTTCTTGATGTTGGCTGCCCTAATGGTCTCAATTCCTGCTGTTTCCATCCGAAGGATAAACAGCCGTGAAACAAACCATTCATCATTTTTGATCCAGTTGAGAGAATCGCTTATGATCACTCTATCATAGGCACAGCCAATGATAAGTCCTATGACGCAACCCATGATAACTTAGAGGATGACACCCATCAAGATATCCACCAAGTTAGCCACCAAGATTTTGAGCCTTTTATTTGACTCAGTTTTTCATAGATTCTTTGACACTACCATCACACACGCTCAAATGATAGATATCTCGTCCCCTGAAAAGTAAGTTTTCCAATGTCTCCTTCTGCCAGCATTCCATATTCCCTACCGGAAACCTGCAATTCCATCCGATCACCGCTCTCCACCTGAAGAGCTGAGGATTACTGAAATACTGCTTCACAAAATCATACGACTTCACATCATGCATCCGAAGATTTGTTTTACAAAATTCGCTTGGTTTTTTTCCAGAACGCTTAAACTGATCATATGCTCCTTCCGCATGAATAATCAGCATTTCAATTTCTGGAGCAGTAATGACATTTACCACGTCAATTTTCTGCTCATATGCTTTACTCAATCGAAATTCCTCTCTGCGAGAATCCAAAATCCGTATCACAGAAATCTGCTCATCGAATCCTTTCCGTAAGTAACGCTCCTCGAATCGTTTAGCACTTCTGCAACGGATAACACGTTCTTCCAACATTTCTTCTCTGTTGAAAATCAGAAGATCATTATCAACCAGTATGTCGATAATAGCTTCTTCGGCAGAGCCTTCACATATACACGCCTTGTATTTTGCTAATTTCATTCTGCTGCCTCCTTAATTGATCGAAGCAGCCAGGCTTTTCTTCAAGCGCATATACGCTTCATATGCTGGCGTTGTTCCCTCAAGGAAGCCGCTCTGGTAAGCATCACTCTTTTTAATATCATTACGTTTCAATATATAGCTCAGATTTTCTGCTGTAATGCCATTACGGTTTCTAACGATACAAATTCCGTCATTTCGGTCATATTCGTCCAGCAGTTCCGGATAATGCGTAGTGAAAATAAGCGTTCCGCCATTTTTGTTCAGTCGGCTGTCCATAAAGAAGCGCACTAAGGTCGTTACAATTTCCTTGTTGAAATGATTCTCTATTTCATCTACCAGAAGATAACCACCTGAATGAAGAACTTCCTTTACCATCGAGAATGTAATAATACCCTTAATCGTACCAGAGGACAGATACTGCTCAAGGTCTGCCGCATTATTCAGGATAATCTCTTCTTCATCCTTAAACTTCAAGTGGATAAATGTTTTTCCCTCTGTCTGTTCAAAACACAATTTCTCAATGGTCGGATCGAGAAATGCAATTACCTCCAATGGAATATCTTCGGTAAATGGAAGCACATTCACATTCGTATAGGAAAGCAGGCTGAATATTTCCACTGTATCATTCGCTTTTTTATTATGTGCAATGACAAAGCTGACATCATCAGAGAGGTATGCTTCATCGCTATTGCGCTGCTCTACAGGCTTCATTCCTGTAAAATCTGTCAGATACTTTTTCGACTTAACGGTTGCAATTGGTTTTTCCCAAAGGCTTTCAGACAGAATCGAATACATATATTCCCCTGTTTTCGACTTCTTTGCTGCAATTACAGTTTCCAAGCAGCAGACGTAGCTGCGCTTATCATAAAAATATGTGCGGATTGTAGCATTCTTCGCTCCGCCAAGAATGCTTTTTGCCTCCACATGATTGATGGGCTCATTTTTCACAATATTTAAGGCCAAGCTAATGACCTTTAATACCGAGGTCTTGCCAGATGCGTTAATTCCAATGAAAGCACAGGCAGAGTGGAGATAGTAGTTATCCGTCAAACGGTAAAGACTATCTTTGTCCTCTTCGCAAACACGTTGCTGCGTATAAAAGCAAATATCCAAGTCTTTTTTGAATAATGGGAGTCCTTGTGCGGTGATGCGGAGTATTTTCATAGGTAGTCCTCCTCTAAAAACAGTTTTTTTGTTTTTATTTTCTTATAATCTTATTATACGCCGCAAATCAGAAAATATCAACGGATTTTCCGTTTTTATTTTCCGATTTGCTTTTGACACTAAAAAGTATCCGTTCAATATGGCAAGCCCTGTGATTGCTGACCCGTTCCACCGCATGAAATACATGGAGCGTCATGGAAGCGGCCTACGCAAAATCGTCAGGGAAACCGAAAAGCCGCCTGGATATACAGCGGCATATAATCCTGAAATTTTCTCAACGGCAACAGATTTCAGAGTCATCTTGAAAAATGTAAATTACCAACTTAGTTAGAAAAACTTAGTCAATGACCAAGTTAGTGAGCAAGATAAATCGCCGGACATCCCACACACAGTTTTGAATCTTTGTATCCACCTTATTGCCCACGGCAGTGAGGGTTCTCAAATCACTCATGCTCACTCTATCATGGGTACAGCCAATGATAAGTCCTATGACGCAACCCATGATAACTTAGAGGATGACACCCATCAAGGTATCCACCAAGATAGCCACCATGATTCTACGCCGTCAGCAGTTATATTGCGCCTAATGCTTTTTAGATTTTCTTCGCAATCGTAGACAGCTCCGAAATAATACTAAGAAGATCATTTTTGACTTCCTCTTTGCTTGGCTCGCTGCCCATCAGAAGATAATCCGTGCTGACATGGAGGATGCAGGACAGTTCAATCAGCAAGTCAATAGAGCAGCTGCGTTCACCGTTCTCCATGCGGCTGACATGCTGCTTGCTTGCCAGGCCCAGGCGAACCGCCAGTTCCTCCTGCGTAATGCCACGGGAAGTGCGAACATCGTGAAGTCTCTTACCAAACTCTTTTGCGTCAAAATACATACGTTTCTCCTTCCGCACAGCCGGTACAGAACCGGATCGACGGAAGGTCAAAAAAAGAGCCGCATGACGGTGAAGAAAAATCCTGTGCCGATAAAACAGAACATGGGTATCCCATAATTCTGTCTCATGCGGCATTCGGAAGACTTCGCCTGTCAGCGGCTCCACAGCACAGCTATGACTTATAAAATTGTGTTAATAGGGTTATTTATTGTCATCTCAACCATTCAAAGACGAATAGTAGAGCTGCAATCTCCGTAATCTTCTCATCTCCAAAACATTGAAGACGGTCTCGCGTCCGCAGGCCTTGCATTTGGTCTGCACATGTCCTCTGGTATCCTCAAAGACGATGATTGAATTGTGTCGGCAATAAGGGCACCTGACAGTCCTGGGCTTTTGTGAAGCAATCGCATCTTTTGCCCGGATGATTTTAATCTGCATTTCCGCAGATGGTTCCGATACTCTGATATTCCTGCTCATGGCCACACCTCCAATGGATCACGATATTCATAATCCTTTTTCCGGTTCAGATAGCCCAGTTGTTCCAATCGGATAGCTGCTGCTGATCTCGAAACACCAAAGACACCACAGAAGGTATCTATCTTCACTTGGTCACTGTCGTAAAAACGCCATCCATAACAGGTCAGAGGCTTTCTGCTGTTGATGAACCACATCGCCCGATCCACTTCTGACTGAGGCATCAGAATGGCAGCTCCCAGCGTATTGGCCTGCCATTCGTTCCAATCTTCCTGCGTTCTCAGGACGCGAGAGCCATTTCCTCGCACTTCCGGTCTCTTATGGCAGGCTATCTTTCGGTCATCGGAATCCAGCTGAAACAGTATCTGGTGAGCGCACTCATGCGCCAGCGTAAATCTGCGTTTTCCGCAGAGTTTCCGAATATTCTCTGGTTCAATGAAACTCTTGTCCAGAACCACATCATTGGTTTTCAGGAAGATGCTCCTCTGACTTCCATCAACCTCTATCTGATATTCTGTATCCACATACGCGGTCAGACCATAGATACTTCCGTCCGAGGACAACTTTTGGAATGACACCTTCAGGTTCAGATAATCGGATGCAAACTGGTCAATGGGTGTCGGAAGTGCGAATCTTGCCGGATCATCTGCTTCGCTGCCGAAAAAGGACTTTTGAAAATCTCTTATCACTGCAACAGCGATTTCTTCTATGTTTTTCTGCGAAAGGATCATAGGCACGGCTCCTTTGCTTCAACGAACCATTTTTCATCTTCGTTGTACAGGAAACTCTCATGTCCACCGATCATGACCGTATAGCGGATTCCGCAGCCACCCACCTTCGTGGAAGCAGCCCGACACTTATGCTTCAATCGGTCGATTTCATACACCCGTCCGTCAATCCACCGAATCAGACGCGGACGGATATTTCCCTCTGCATCCACATCCAAATTCACAGGTACATATACTTTTCTACATTTCTGTTCCGACATATTCTACGCTCCTCCTCTGTAAACCGGCGAATGTGTTGACTTCTTTTAGCAAAGAACTCACCAGATTCTACCGGTGCTGTATTAACCAATCATTCCTGTCGGCATGACCAAATCCACTTTTCGCTCTGTCGGCATCTTGCTTTTCTGAAAAAGTACCCCATTTTTAATCGCATCTTTCCCGAATCGGAATCGAATCTGCTCAATCGCTGCGTCCAGCCGTTCCTGGCGATCCAGTGATTTCACATCTGTGAATAGGTCGTATTGTATCGGACAATCCTCTTCAAACAAGTTGATTGCCCGAACCGTCACCGAACGAATCGGGTGTTCCCACTGATAATTCTTTGCAAACAAAGAAAATGCGGTTTTCGCCAGATAGGTAGGGCTTTGTGTCGGAATGCTAATCCGGCACTGCCACTCCTTCGTGAAAAGCTCATTGTTGCGGATGGAAATTGCAATTCCGCCTGCTTTCTTTTTATGCGTTCGCAGCTTGGTTCCGATCTCCTGCACCAGCTCCAGCATGACACACCAGACTTCGGCGTTATTCTCCAAATCCTGCATGGTCGTTATCCCGTGCCCAATGCTTTTTACCGGAGAGACATAATCGGAACGCATAACCGGTGAATCATCCAGCCCATTGGCATATTTCTTAATCGCCAGTCCATTCTTTCCAAGGCGGCACTTCAAGAAATCATCCGATGTTGCAGCAAGCTCTCCAATCGTATGAATTCCATAACCAGATAGAACTTTCTCGGTCACTCTGCCGACTCCAAGCAAGTCAGCGGCAGGAAGACACCATATCTTCTCCCGGAACGAATCTGCTTCAATACAGGTAATCGCATCCGGCTTTTTCATATCCGACCCAAGCTTGGCAAAAATCTTATTGAAGCTCACTCCTGCGGAAATCGTAAGACCCAGTTCAAACTTAACGGTTCTGCGAATCTCATCTGCAATTTCAAATCCGGTTCCCATGCAGCCGCTTCCGGTCACATCCAGCCAGCATTCGTCCATCCCATACGGCTCGATCTGATCGGTATAGCGACCGTATATTTCACGAGCCAGCTTTGAAAACTTTATATATTGCTCATAGTGCGGCTCCACGATCACAAGATCCTGGCACTTCTGCTTTGCTTGCCAGATTGCCTCTCCCGTGGAAACGCCAAACGCCTTTGCTGCATAGTTCTTCGCAAGTACAATACCATGCCGTTCCTCCACAGAACCACACACTGCCACCGGCTTGTTCTTCAGTTCCGGATTCAGCATACACTCGACAGAGGCATAGAAATTATTCATATCACAGTGAAGGATCACTCTTTGCATCTCGTATTCCTCCTCTCCGTTCGCGAAAGCACGAACAACTTTTCACGAACGCATTGACACACAGCATTTCTTGTGATACTATAATTACACGAATTATATTTCGTGTTTTCACCGTCATTATAGCAAGCACAGTTTTTCGTGTCAATAGATTTTTATGAAAAAGTGTTCGTGTTCGTAATCAAAAAAGAAAGAGGTATTCCTATGGTCTTCAAAGAAAGGTTGAAAGAAAAAAGAACAGAAGCCAATTTAACTCAGGTAGAACTTGCAGAGAAGGCCGGTGTAACCGCCCGCACAATTCAGAATTATGAGCTTGGCAGCCGTAAACCATCCAATATGGTTACGATCCAGAAAATCGCGGATGCGCTGAATACTACTACTGAGTATCTGCTGGGAAGCAGCGGCACCTATGTTGTAGAAGCCCATGAAAAAGGCGGCGCAAAAGCAGCGAAAGATATTGAAGAACTGGTCAGCGAAGTGACCGGTATGTTTGCTGGCGGCGAATTAAGTGAAGATGCCATCGAGGGAGCTTATAAAGCTCTGACCGATGCCTATTGGATTGCCAAAGAGAACAATAAAAAATACGCCCCGAAAACGAGGCGTAAAAAATCCGATCAGTGATATTTATCGTACACACTTTTCGCTATACTGTAAACTGGAGGTGGTATGATGAATGCGGAACAGCTTTCACGGGTCGGTGAGAAACTGGTAAAACGCTGCGGTTCCAGAGACCCTTTTGAAATTGCAAGGCAGCTTGGTATCAATGTCATGCTTTGCGAAAATTTCGGCTCCCTGAAGGGAATGTACCGGGTGATTAAACGAAATCGCTTTATTTTCCTGAATAACAGTCTGGATGAAAATATGCTGCGCATCGTGTGCGCACATGAATTAGGGCATGACCAGCTTCACCGGAATATGGCGAAAACCACCCCGATTCATGAGTTCATGCTCTATGACATGAAATCCAAACCGGAATATGAAGCCAATATCGTAGCAGCGGAGATTCTGATGGACAGCAACGAAGTCCTTCGTTACATCTATGAATATGGATACACAGCCGAGCAGATCGCCAGCGCGATGTCCACTGACATCAATCTGGTTGCGCTGAAGGTCGCACACCTGGCAACACTTGGTTATAATCTGCACGCGCTGGAACATAAGAGCAACTTTTTGAAATAATGTACATTTGAGGAGCCTGGACTGGCTCCTCTTTTGTAAACGGTAGACCAAAAGTACCTTGCCAACTATCCGGCCGCTTTCGCGGCCGGT
>ERZ1106950.841-NODE-841-length-24548-cov-84.139223_pt1 | contig 24548 bp, 19 predicted proteins | sample MGYA00403675_ERZ1106950 | MGnify/ENA primary metagenome ERZ1106950 (study PRJEB35170, sample SAMEA104062410) | human gut metagenome | biome: human gut; feature: human-associated habitat; material: faeces | place: Denmark | collected 2012-06-13 ... | reverse complement strand
GGAAGAGTCAACTATTAATGAAACTACATTTTTTTCTGTCTACCAATAATGGAACAACCTTTATTTTTGTCATACAAAAAAAGCCCTCTCGTTTGAGAGGGCTGGGAAGGTAATAAAATAATTACTGAAGCTGAACAACCGGATCGGTAATCGGTTTGCCGTCCAAATCGAATCTTTCAATCTTGGCGCCTTTGTTCAGGGACGTAAAGACTTCGGCAATAGCCTGCTGGGTCAGCATCGCTTTCAGTTCGGGTTCAACCTGCTTCAGCGGTAACGGCTTGGAATCTCTGATGTCCAGAACCTCGATGACATGATAGCCGAATTTGGTTTTTACCGGCGACTTGGACGTTTGGCCTTTTTTCATGGCAAACGCGGCATTGCCGAATTCGGGAACCATTTGGTCTTTTACGAAGTAGCCGAGGTCAACGGCGTTGTCTTTGGAATACTGCTTGGCCAAATCGTCAAACTTTTTGCCTTTGCCCAGTTCGGCAATAACCTTCTTGGCGGTGCCTTCGTCTTCAACCAGAATGTGCTTGGCATGAATTTCCTTCTGGCTCTTAAATTCGGACTTGTATTTGTTGTACAGGTCTTTGACGGCCTTGTCGGTTACTTTCTTGTCGACTTTCTGTTCAAGATAAACCTTGCGGGCGATTTCTTCCTTGGCCTGATCGACGGCGCGCTTGTATTCCGGAGTCTCGAGGACGTCGGCGGCAACGGCGGCCTGATACAGCAGTTTGCCGTTAACATAGATTTCCAACGCTTTCTCATAAAAGTCGTCAAAGGAAACCTTTTCCTTAATCTGACGGTTGTCTTCGTAACCCTGTTTCATTTCGGCGACGGTAATTTTTTCGCCGTTGACGACGGCGGCCACGCCGTTTTTGCCGGCAGCTCCGGCATTGAACGGATTCATCATCAGCAGAGAGAGCGCTGCGGCGGCTACATATTTGTTTCGCATCCTAAAAACCTCCAATAAAATTTCAACTTCCATAGTTATATAATAGATATGGAAATTATTCCAAGTATTTTTTGCCGGTAGTTTATAACTTAAGTTCAAAGTATTGACTTTATTTGATTAAAACACTAAATGTAGAGAAGCTTTGAATAATAATAAGGTATAAATGTAATGTTAGGTAAACTCGCCCGCACTGTTTTTGGCAGCGCCAACGACAGATTCGTCAAAAGACAGTTCAAGATCGTTCAGCAAATCAACGCCCTGGAACCCGAAATCGAAAAATTAAACAATGACGAACTCAAAGGCAAAACCGACGAGTTTCGCCGGCGCCTGAAAGAGGGTGAAACGCTTGACGATATTTTGCCCGAGGCTTTTGCCGTCGTCCGCGAGGCTGCCAAAAGAACGCTGGGGCAGCGCCATTATGACGTCCAGCTTATCGGCGGTATTGTGCTGCACAAGGGTATGATTGCCGAAATGAAGACCGGCGAGGGAAAAACGCTGGTCGCGACGCTGGCCGCCTATCTGAATGCGATTGAAGGCAAGGGCGTGCACATCGTGACTGTCAACGATTATCTGGCCAAACGCGACGCCGAATGGATGGGGCAGGTTTACCGCTTCCTCGGCCTGACCGTCGACTATATTGTCCACGGCAAGAACGACGACGAGCGACGCGCCGCCTACAATGCCGACATTATCTACGGTACGAACAACGAACTGGGTTTCGACTACCTGCGCGACAATATGAAGTTTTCCCGCGAGGAAATGGTGCAGCGCGATTTCAACTATGCCATTGTCGACGAGGTCGATTCCATTCTGATTGACGAAGCCCGCACGCCGCTGATTATTTCCGGCGCCGCCGAGGATTCCTCCGAAAAATACATCAGCGTTGACAAGATTATTCCGCATTTGACCGACGCCGATTACGAAAAGGACGAAAAGCAGAAAACCGTAACCCTGACCGAAGCCGGCATGGAGCATGTCGAACAGTTGTTAAAGCAGGTTGGGCTGATTAAGGAAGGCGGCCTGTACGACATCGGCAACGTTTCGCTGGTTCATCACGTCAATCAGGCTCTGCGCGCCCATAAAATGCACATCAGGGACGTTGACTATATCGTCAAGGACGACAAAGTCATGATTATCGATGAATTTACAGGCCGTATGATGGAAGGCCGCCGTTACTCCGACGGTCTGCATCAGGCGATTGAAGCCAAGGAACATGTAACCATTCAGTCCGAAAATCAGACGCTGGCTTCCATTACGTTCCAAAACTACTTCCGCCTTTATCCCAAACTGGCAGGCATGACCGGCACGGCCATGACCGAAGAAGCCGAATTCGGCGACATCTATGGGCTGAGCTGCGTCGAAATTCCGACCAACCGCCCGGTTCAGCGCGTTGATGAGCACGATGTCATCTATCGCACCGAAAAGGAAAAATACAAAGCGATTATCGACGAAATTTTGGCTGCGCATGAAAAAGGCCAGCCGGTTCTGGTCGGTACCACATCGATTGAAAAGTCCGAACTGGTGGCCGAGCTGCTCCGCGCCAGAACCAAGCTTCCGTTTGAGGTCTTAAATGCCCGTCATCATGAACGCGAGGCTGCAATTGTCGCGCAGGCCGGCGTTCCCGGCGCCGTTACCATTGCCACCAACATGGCCGGCCGCGGTACCGACATTCAGCTGGGCGGCAACGTTGACATGAGGCTGAAAGAGGTCTTGAAAGGCGATGAAACCCCGGAGCAGGTTGAAGAGATAAAGAACAAACTCAAGGAAAAAATCAAAGAGGACAAGGAAAAGGTTCTCGCCGCCGGCGGTTTGTACATCATCGGCACCGAGCGTCACGAAAGCCGCCGCATCGACAATCAGCTGCGCGGCCGTTCCGGCCGTCAGGGCGATCCTGGCCGTTCCAAGTTTTTCCTTTCGCTGGAAGACGACCTGATGCGCATTTTCGGGTCGGAAAGAATGTCTGTCATGCTGCAGCGACTGGGGCTGCCGGAAGGCGAAGCCCTAATCCACCCGTGGATTTCCAAGGCACTGGAAAAAGCCCAGCAGAAAGTGGAAGAGCGCAACTTCGACATTCGCAAAAACCTGCTCAAATATGACAACGTCATGAACGACCAGCGCAAGGTCATTTATGAACAGCGCAAGGAGCTGATGGCCGCCGACGATGTTTCGGAAACCATCCGCGAAATGCGCCAGGAATATCTGGCGGATACGGTTTCGGCTTACCTGCCGCACGGCTCCGCGCCCGACGAATGGCAGAAAGAGGAACTCAAGCAGGAGCTCTACCGCATTACCGGCTTTATGCTTCCGATTACTAATTGGGCCAACGAGCCGGAAATCGACGCCGACAAAATGCAGGAGAAAATCCTTGACGAGGTGGAAAACCGCATAGCCGAAAAGAACGCCAATGTTCCCGAAAATATTGTCCGCATGGTTGAAAAGAATGTTCTCATGCAGGTTCTGGACCAGCTTTGGAAAGAACATATCGCCTCTCTTGATCTGATGCGCCACACGATTGTCCTGCGCGCTTACGGTCAGAAAGACCCGCTGAACGAATATAAGAAAGAAGCGTTCAATATGTTTTCGGTCATGCTCGATAACCTGCGCGAAAAGGTTACGTTCCTCATCTGCCGCACGGTAATCCAGACCGATGCCCTTGACGCGCTGATGATTCAGGAAAACCGCGCGCAGAATATGCAGGAGATTCACGAAACGCCGGAAAGTCTGGTCGGTCGTCCGAGTGCGCCGAACAATTATGAAAGCGACGAAAAGAACGAACCTTTCCAGTATTCTCGTGCCGAGTTTGACCCCAAAGATCCTCGCACCTGGGGAAAAGTTGCTCGCAATGACCTTTGTCCCTGCGGCAGCGGCAAAAAATATAAACACTGCCACGGCAAAATCTAAGGACAAGCCCCTCGTCAGAGGGGCTTTTTTTATGCTTTTTTGTCATATTTCCTTTAAACTCCCGGTTCATATATTTTTAAGTTTTTTATGATATTTTCCCAAGATATAAAGGATTGCGCCATTCGGCGCAAAGCGGGAATATTGACAAAAAAGTTGATTTTTCGAAAAAATGTGTTACTATATTGATAATGGTTTGAATATAAATTGAGGTTGCTATGGCTGATGAAGAAGAGAGAAGACCGTTAAGGCATTTGAAATTCCGTGAGTTTGAAAACGTCAGCGGCGACTTGACCGCCGACAAAATCCGCAGACTCTACGCGAACAAAATGACGGAACTGCGCGACAACGCCCGCGGCAACAGCCAGGCGCTCGAAAACCTGAAAAAGGACAAGGAAGAAGAAAAGAAAGAGCTTGACGAGCAGAAAACCGACCTCGGCAAAGATCCGCGGACTTTCTATATCAAAATGAAGGAACGCTACGACAGCGAGATGTCGGCTCTGGCCGCCGAGTATCCGGATCAGAGCGATCCCGAATATTCTCGCCGCGCCGATCTGATTAAGGCGCGCTTTGCGCATGTATTGGATAAGGAACTGCTTGATACCAACCAGAATGCCTATGTCAACAAGGTCATGGACGTGGTTGAGCGCTCCGAAGCCAAAATCAGCAATGACCTCCGCGTTGCCGAAACCAAAACCAATGCCGAAAACAACAAACTGGCCGCTTCGGCAAAAATGCTGAATGACCAGCAGAAACTGCTGGAAGCCAATCCGGATTTGTATACCAGACTTTATAACATCAAACAGCGTTCGGCGACGCACGATGATCCGAGGAAAGATCCGCAGACCATGATTGCCGCCGACAAAAAAGGGCAGCCCTGCCTGGCGGTTATTATGGCTGACGCGCGCTTTCCGGCCGGGTTTATCGTCAGCGACGGCAAGATTAATTTCAGCCAGGATAACATTGACAAAATGACTGTGGAGATGATGCGCCAGATTATCGATTATCTGGACCGCCGCGGTATTCACGGCATTGAACTGCCCGATGGTATCGACGAAAAGCTTGCCGCCGCTTATAACGAAGCCGACGGCGCCAATCGCGAAGCCGAAGATGCGGCACGTATTAATGAACAGGAAACGCCCGAAGCGGAAGAAGCGCCGATTCGGCCGCTGCCGGAAAACGACGGCCGCGAAGAAATTCCCGCTTCCGGCTATACCAATCAGGATGCCCGCGATTTTGCCGATGAGTTCGGCGGCAACGAAACCGTCATGGCGGCTCAGACCGTGGACTACGGCAAACTGGTCAGCAATATTGACGACTGGGTTTTTGGCGTCGGCGGCATGAATAAACAGAAGAATTGGACCGGTTTCAAAAGTTATAAGTTCAAAGGCGGTTGGGACTGCTGGGCTGTCTATGATCAGGGCAACTTCAAAAACGATGAGCTGGACGGTAAGGTCGACAAAGACGGCTACATGAAGGTCAAATATGCTTTCAAAATCTATTCCCGCGTCAAAAAGGACGACAAAGGCAACGACCGCCTGGAAATCCGCTATGCCATGCCGGGCGGCAAGAAAATTACCGACGGCTATGCCAAAGGCGTCATGCGTATGCTCAAAAAATGCGGCATGACCCATGTTAATTTTCCTGACGGTTTGCCGGAAGAAGACGAGGGAACTTTCCGTATTGCCGCCGCCAGCAACGGCTTGGTTCCGTTGTTCAAGAACCTCAGCGAAAGCAAGGTTAAGAAAATGCTTGAAGAAGCGGAAAGCAAACTGAGCGGAGCCGAATTTTTAACTTATAAAAAGAAACTGGCCGATTGGATGCAGGAATGCGCCATGGAAGATTGTGCCAAAGACGGCAAAGATTTTTCCGAACATAAAAATGCAACGGTCATTAATAATTTGCTTGGTGAATATGAGTATCAGCCGTTCCGCGATATGTATGAAAAAGGCGGCGGTATTCGCGGTGCATTAGAAGAAATTATTAAGAAAAACGAAAATAACAAGGGTAACCTTAAAGATGAACATGGCAACCCCATACCTTCCGGCGCTGTTAAAATTGCTGCGGCTGCCGACGCTGTTTCGGATGCGTTTAACCTGTATCGCAACTTCAATGAAAAAAGTATTGCGACCATGCTGAGTGGTATAGTTGATTACAAACTTGAGATGGAACCGAATAATGCGTTAAAAACAGCTAAAAAACCGCAGCTGGAAAAAGATGCTGCTGAAATTCAGAAGTTGTTCGCCCAAAACTTGGCTAAAAAAGGCATAAAGTTGGACATGAACAAAAAGGTTCGAGACATGAAACCTTCGGAAATGAATGCGTTCTACGAAGCCTTACTGCCGAGCAAGGAAAGGGAATTTGCCAACGAATTTGACAATGAACTTATTGCCAATTCGAAGAAAGACAGGGAAGAAAGCGAGTCTAAAATCCTCTCGAAAGTTGTCGGAAAAGCCAGCAAGCACTTCAGTACGGTATCTAAACTTCTGGAGGATAACGGTGTTAAGAAAATTTATCTGCCGGATCTGGGATCTTATGACCATAACTTTAGCTCCAACAAAGAACGTCTTATTGCCGAAGGCAGAATGAAAGGCAAAAAGCCCAGACGTGGTCCGGATCGCGACTTTGATTATGACGATGATGATTATGGGTATGAATAAACAAAAAACCCCTTCTTCGGAAGGGGTTTTTCATAATGTTCCGGCGGTTTAATCCACGGGTTTGATATGCCAGATGTTTTTGGCATATTCCATAACGGCGCGGTCGCTGGAGAAATAGCCGATTTTAGCCACGTTGACAATGGCTTTTTTCGCCCATTTCTGCGGATTGGTATAATCCTTTTCCGCATCATGCAGCGCTTTGTTGAACGCCTCCAGGTCGGCAAGCAGGAAGTAGTAGTCGCGGTTCAGCAGTTCTTCGTAAATAACCTTGAACAGCAGCACATAGTCCTTTTCGCAGAACATGTTGGAGTTAACGGCGTTCAGAATGCGGCGCAGGTATTCCGAGTTCTCATAACAGGTGCGCGGATTGTATGCGTTGTTTTTGCGCATTTCCTGAATCTGTTCTTCGCGCAGGCCGAACAAATAGAAGTTGTCGGCGCCGACGGCTTCGCGGATTTCGATGTTGGCGCCGTCATAAGTGCCGACGGTCAGTGCGCCGTTCAGGGCAAATTTCATATTGCCGGTGCCTGAGGCCTCAAATCCCGCCGTTGAACTCTGAATGCTGACGTCGGCGGCCGGGATCAGAACTTCGGCCAGCGAAACCTTGTAGTCGGGAATAAACACGACTTTAATCATGTCATTGACGCGCGGATCGTGATTGATGACATCGGCCACGTTGTTAATCAGCTTGATGATGAGCTTGGCGAAATTGTACGACGGAGCCGCCTTTCCGGCAAAGATGTAAGTCTTGGCCACGGTCGGCTTGACGTTGTCCTTGATGATGGCCAGATAATCGCCGATGACCTGTAAGATGGTCATCAGTTGGCGCTTGTACTCGTGAATGCGTTTGGCGTGGACGATAAACATGCTGTCCGGATTGACCATAATCCCCGAAGCTTTGAATATCTTTTGCGCCAGTCTGGCTTTGTTCTGCTTTTTGATGTCAATAAACTGCTGAACGAATTTTTTGTCGTCCGCAAAATTGCCGATTTGTTCCAGCAGGTCCAGATTGGTAATCCAATCCTCGCCGATTTTGCTCGAAATGAGGTCGGAAAGTGCCGTGTTGGCATGCAGCAGCCAGCGGCGCGGCGTTATGCCGTTGGTAACATTGGTAAATTTTTCCGGCCACAGTTCGTAAAATTCGGGAACCAGCGACGTCTTTATCAGTTCGGAGTGCAGTTTGGCAACGCCGTTGACTGAGAAGGAGCCGACGATGGACAGGTTGGCCATGCGGATAATCTGGTTGTCTCCTTCGCCGCTGACAATCGAAACCTTGCCGAGTTTTTCGGAATCGTTGCCGAATTTTTCGCGGGCGTAGTCCATAAAGCGGCGGTTGATTTCGTAAATAATCTGCAAATGGCGCGGCAGAATTTTGCCGACAATGCGCGATGGCCAGGTTTCAAGCGCCTCCGGCAGCAGCGTATGGTTGGTGTAGGCGAAAATCTTGGTCGTAATTTCCCAGGCGGTATCCCATTCCTGACCGTGAACGTCCATCAGCAGGCGCATCATCTCGGGAATGGCCAGCGCCGGATGCGTGTCGTTCAGCTGGCAGACGACGTAATCCGGCATTTTGGCAAAGTCGTTGCTCTTTTCGAGGAAACGGCGGATAATGTCCTGAATGGCGCAGGAAACAAAGAAATACTGCTGAACAAAGCGCAGCGCCTTGCCCGATTCAATCGCGTCGGACGGATACAGCACTTTGGAAATGGTTTCGGTCTGGATTTTTTCCTTAACCGCTTCCATATAGCCGCCCTCGTTGAAAATGTTGATGTCCAGCTCGTCGTCGGTCTTGGCCGAGAACAGCCGCAGATAGTTGACCGATTTGCCGTCATAGCCGACAATCGGAAAATCGTACGGTACGCCGTAGAACTTCTGGGTGTTCATCCAGATGAAGCTGTCCTGTCCGGTTGCGGTCTTGAAGTTTTCGACTTCGCCGTAAATCGGAATTTCGACCGTGCGGTCCGGCCGGGAAAACTGCCACGGAGAGTCTTCGCCGAGCCAGCTGTCGGCCTGCTCAATCTGATAGCCGTTTTCAAATTTCTGCTTAAACAGGCCGAACTGATAGTTGATGCCGTAGCCGAAACCCGGAATGCCGAGCGACGCCATAGAGTCCAGATAGCAGGCTGCCAGACGTCCCAGGCCGCCGTTGCCCAGCGCCGGATCATATTCGGCGTCGAAAATTTCCTGCAGGGAGATGTCCGGCATGCCGTCGATTTTGATGCTTTTCAAAATGTTGAACAGGCCGAGGTTGTGCAGGTTGTTTTCCAGCGAGCGGCCGATGAGATACTCGATTGAGAGATAATAAATTCTTTTGGAATTGACTTTGTTGTAGCGTGCCATCGTTTCATACATCTTGTCCATGGCAAATTCGCGCACGGCCAGCGCAATGGCGTTCAGCGCCTCGTCTTTGTTGATTTCGCTGGTGCGTTTGCCGATGAAGTACTTGATGTAGTGTTCGATTGACAGTTTGAGTCTGGCCTTGTCAATTTCGTTGATGATTGCAGATTCTTTTTTACTCAAAGTTTTTCCCCCTTGTTGAGCTTTAAGCCTTTATAACATACCGTTTTATCCCGACCCTACGACAAATTGTTTGAAATATGGTTAATAATATATAACATTCCTTTGACTAAAATACATTGCGGTTATTAGTTTTTTAAGATTTGTCATTGCAAAATAAGAATAATTTGTAATATACTCCGGAATAAATAAGTCTGAATTTAGAGGTGAATTTGATGAAAAAAACATTTCTGTCGGCTTTGCTGCTTGCCACGGCTTTAACGACCGGCGGTGCAAAGGCCGAAACGATTTTTGAGGCATTGAGCACGGCTTACGACACCAACCCGACGCTTCAGGCGCAGCGCGCGTATCTGCGTTCGGTAGACGAAAACGTCGCGATTGCCAAGTCCGGCTTCCGCCCCAACATTTATCTGACCGGCGGCTACTCTGACTCTGACGTTCATAACAACAACGTTCCGTCGCAGACCGGCGGCGCCACGCTTTCGGCCGGCGCCAAAATCAGCCAGCCGGTGTTCAGCGGCTTTACGACCGTCAATTCGGTAAAGTCTGCCGACAGCATGGTCCGCGCCGAACAAAACAATCTGTATAATACGGAGCAGGGCGTTTTTCTCGATTCATCAACCGCCTATTTGGATGTAGTCAGAGACGAGGCGATTGTCAACCTCCAGAAAAACAACGAAAAGCTTTTGAAAAAACGCCTGGACGAAACGGTTGAGCGTTTCAATGTCGGCGAAGTTACCCGTACCGACGTTTCGCAGGCGCAGGCACGCTATTCGCAGGCCAAGGCCGACCGCATCGCTTCCGAGGGAAACCTGCAGGCGTCGAAGGCTGTTTATACCCGGGTTATCGGCGAAGCGCCGAAAGATTTGTCCGAACCTGAAAACCTCGGCGATTTTATCCCCGCCAGCTTTCAGGAAGCTTTGGAATATACCAAGGCCAACAACTATTCCATCCGCTATGCCCGCGAGCTGCTGAACTCCAAAGTTTATGACGTTGCCGCCAATACCGGCGCCTTGCTGCCGTCGGTAACCCTGGACGGTTCGGCAACCACCAGCAAAAGCGACAGCAGCGGTTCCGCTTACGGCGCATATAACCGTGATACCAAGGTCGACGAGGTTCAGTGGGGCGTCAATATGAACATTCCGCTTTATACGGCCGGCGAAACCCGCGCCAAAATCCGCCAGAGCAAATATCAGAAATGGCAGGCGCAGGAGCTGGTTTTGGAAGCGGAACGCCAGGCTGTTTCCGACGTGACCAGCGCCTGGGAGCTGATGACGTCCAACAAGGCACAGATTAAGTCGATTAAGGATCAGGTCAAGGCCAACGAAATTGCCCTCGACGGCGTTCAGAAGGAAGAAGCGCTTGGCAACCGTACCATTTTGGATGTTTTGGACGCGTATCAGGAACTGCTGAATTCAAACGTCAACGAAGTTAAGGCGCGCCGCGACTATTATGTTGCCGCCATGCAGCTGCTGCTCTCCATGGGCAAGCTGACCGCCGAAGATCTGCGCCTGAATGTCGATCTTTACAATCCCAAAAAGTTCTATAAGGAAACCAGGGATAAATGGTTGTCATTATCCGTTGATTAATCGGAAGAAATTTGATAACTTAACAGACAGTTTGTTGCGAATTATTTAGGAATTGAAAAATGGCAGAGGATACAGAGGATAAAGAAGAGTTGTCGATGGAGGACATTCTGTCTTCTATCAAAGACATTTTGATGGAAGACAACGCCGAACAGCACAAGGCCGCCCAGAAAGAAGAGCCTGCTCCTCAGGCCGCGGCGCCGCAGCCCGCTCCCGAGGTTTCCCGGCCTGCTCCGGCCGAAACCGTCGATGACGTTCTGACCCTCTCGCCCTCAATGATTGTCGAACCGAACATTTCGACCGTCGAAGCGCAGCCGGAGACAAAGGCTGAGGAAGGTGCCGACCCTTTAGACCTTGATTTTGACCGCGAGTTCGACAGCCTGCCTGCCGAACCGGTTCTGGACGACATTGAAGCCGGACATTCTGCGGCTGTTGACGAAGAACCCGTCGGGTTGTCCGAAATTGCCGCGGCTGAAGACGCCGAAATTGTCGAGGACAGCGAACTTCCCGATTTGAATTTTGACGAGCCGGCCGTAGATCTTGATGCCGAACCCATTTTTTCGGCGGAGGACGATGCTTCGCATCAGGAAAATTTTACGCCCGCGGCCGATGATGTTTCATTGGATAATCTGGTTGATGACGATACGCTTAACGCGATTCTCAATGCAAATGCCGATGAATCTGCGGCTGCCGCTCAGGAAGAAGAACTGGTCGAACCGACCGACAATGTTTATGACAATGCCGTAGCCGAAGCGGTTAAGGAACCCGAAGTCATTGACGCCGCCTTTGAAGAGGTTACGCCGGCTGCCGAAGTCGCGGCGCCAGAACCTGAGATTGCGCCGAAAAAAACGGTTTCCGAAACGACGCCGGCGGAAAAAAGTAAGCCGGAAGATCCGATTGATGTCTCGGCCGGTATCATCAGCAATTTTGCCAAGATGTTTGCCGAGCAGCAAAAACAGAAAGAAAACCCCGCCGAACGGGAAAAGCTTAAAGAGCGGCTGACCGCGCAGACCATGTCCGAAATTGAACTCGGCGACGGTTCGCTGACGATTGAAGCGATTGTCCGCGATGTTGTAACCGGCATTGTCGAAAAAAATCTGGCGCAGGATTTTGATTTCTCGGCGGCTGCCTCGGCGGAGATTACCCGTCAGACCCGGGAATGGCTGAGCGCCCATCTGCCGGAAATTGTCGAAGCGGCGGTCAGAAAGGAAATTGAACGAGTGATGGCAAAGGTCAGTTCTTAAGGGAAAGTCCCGGACCGGCCTGTAAATGTTTATTGCCCCCAAGCCGAACCTTGAGGGCTTTTTGCGGTTTTTATAAATTTTGCCGGAAAGAACCGGCACGGAAACGAGGTTTTCGGAGCAGGCGAATGCAGGCTCCGGGATGTTTCCGAAAAATTAAGACACTGAAGGAATAAAAATGTTAGAGAAAAACTACAACCCGAAAGACTTTGAAGAAAAGATTTATGCCGACTGGGAAAACAGCGGCGATTTCAAGCCCGACATGAGCAAGAACAAGGAGGCCTTTGCCGTTGTCATTCCGCCGCCGAACGTTACCGGCGTTTTGCATATGGGACACGCGCTGGACGACACGCTGCAGGATATCCTGATTCGTTATAACCGTATGCTCGGCAAAAAGGTTCTCTGGCAGCCCGGCATGGATCACGCCGGTATCGCAACCCAGATGGTTGTTGAGCGCAATCTGGCCAAAGAAGGCATTACCCGCCATGACCTCGGCCGCGAAAAATTTGTTGAAACCGTCTGGAAATGGAAAGAACAGAGCGGCGGCACCATTTGCAGGCAGCTGCGCCGCCTGGGGGCTTCCTGCGACTGGAGCCGCGAGCGTTTTACCATGGACGAGGGGCTGAGCCGCGCCGTCCGCAAGATTTTCGTAAACCTGTATAAGGACGGATTGATTTACAAGGCCAAGAAACTGGTTAACTGGGATTCCAAGTTCATGACCGCCGTTTCCGACCTGGAGGTTGTCCAGAAAGAAACCGTCGGCAAAATGTATTATTACAAATATCCGATTGAAGGCGAAGAGGGACAGTTTATCCATATTGCGACCACCCGTCCGGAAACCATGTTCGGCGATACGGCGGTTGCGGTTTCCAAAGAAAATGAGAAGCTGAAGCGCTTAATCGGCAAAAATGCGATTCTTCCGATTGTCAACCGTCCGATTCCGATTGTCGGCGACGAGCATGCCGATCCCGAAAAAGGTACCGGCGCGGTTAAAATTACGCCGGCGCATGACTTCAACGACTTTGAGGTCGGCAAGCGCCACAACCTGCCGCTGATAAACATTCTGAATCCGGACGCCACCCTCAACGAAAATACGCCGTTCCCGGGCATGGATACCCAGACCGCGCGTCAAAAGACGATTGAAAAGCTGGAAGAACTTGGCCTGATGGAAAAAATTGAAGATCACCCGATGGTTATTCCTTACGGCGACCGTTCAAACGTCGTTATTGAACCGATGCTTACCGACCAGTGGTTTGTCGATGCGCCGAAGCTGGCCGTCAAAGCCATAGAGGCTGTAGAGAACGGCGATATGGAATTTGTGCCGAAATCTTATGAGAAAACTTATTTTGAATGGATGCGGAATATTCAGCCCTGGTGCATTTCACGCCAGCTTTGGTGGGGACACCAGATGCCGATTTGGTACGGTCCGGACGGCGAAATTTTCTGCGAAGAAAATGTCGAAGAAGCGCAGGCTGCCGCCGACAGACATTATGGCAGACATGTTGAGCTGACGCGTGAAACCGATGTCCTTGATACCTGGTTCTCGTCCGGCCTGTGGGCTTTCTCGACGCTGGGCTGGCCGGACAAAACCGAATATTTGGATACTTTCTATCCGACTTCGGTTCTGGTAACCGGCTTTGATATCATTTTCTTCTGGGTTGCCAGAATGATGATGATGAGCATGTACATGATGAAAAAAGTTCCGTTCCGCAAATGCTATATCCACGGTCTGGTGCGCGACGAGCAGGGCCGGAAGATGTCCAAATCCAAGGGAAACACCGTCGATCCGATGGAAACCATCGAAAAATACGGAGCTGACGCGCTGCGCTTCTTTATGGCGGCGATGGAAACGCAGGGGCGCGATATTAACATGAGCGAAAACCGTATTGCCGGTTACCGCAATTTTGCCACCAAGCTCTGGAATGCCGCCCGTTTCGGCGAGATGAACGAAGCGGTTCTTCCTGCGGATTTTGATGAAAGCAAAGTCAAAAGCGCCGTCAACAAATGGATTATCGCCAAAGCCAAACAGGCCTCAGAAGAGGTTACCGACAATCTTAACGCTTTCCGTTTTTCAGACGCGGCCAATGCGGTCTATCAGTTTGTCTGGGGTTCATTCTGCGATTGGTATATCGAGATGATTAAGCCGATTCTCTATGGCGAAAATCAGGAAGAAAAAGCCGAAACCCGCGCTTCTTTTGCCTGGGTTCTGAAACGGATTTTGATTATTCTGCATCCGTTTATGCCGTTTATTACCACCGAACTGTGGAATAATCTGGTTAAGAGCGAGATCAAACTGATAAATTATCCCTGGCCGCAGGCGGAAGCAATTGATGCCGCGGCACTGAACGACATCGACTGGGTCATTGACTTCGTTACGGCAGTTCGTTCGCTGCGGGCCGAGATGAATCTGCCTGCCGGCGCCAAACTGACGGTCTATCTGAAAGACGGAAACAATGCCTCTTGCGCGCATCTGCAAACATTCAACCAGATTATCTGTTCGCTGGCGCGTCTGGAAAAGCTGGAATGTTTTGCCGACGGTGCCGAAATCAGCAAAGACATGGTTCAGAGCGTTTTCCGCAAGGCGGTCATTCTTTTGCCGCTGAAGGGAGTCATTGATTTTGCCGCCGAAAAGGAGCGTCTCAAAAAAGAACTGGAAGGCCTGAACAAAAACCTTGAAGGCTATGCCCGCAAGCTGAGCAACGCCAGTTTTGTTGAACGGGCGCCTGCCGCGGTGGTTGAAGAGGAAAAGCGCCGCCAGGCCGAAGCCTTGGAAAACAAGGCCAAAATCGAAGCCGCGCTGGAACGCATTTCCGGTTTTTAGGCCGCATGACAAACAAAAAAACGCGTTTCCGGTTAGGAAACGCGTTTTTTGGGAGTTTCAGCCAGCAGTTTGACAACGAATTTCATAAAATCGGCGACAAAAATCATGCCGATAAAGTTTAAATACAGGCTTAAAGCCGTTTCTTCGACGACTTTGTCAATTTCCTTTTCTTCCAGAGCGGTTCCTTCTGGAAGCCTTGTTCGGAACCGAAACACGTCGTGAACGTTGATTTTGCCGAAAATAACGGCCGCCACGACAAAGGTTGCATACATCGACGGTCCGCCGCCGCTGAATATGGCCGCCGTCGCTTCAAGCAGCGAGCACACGCCGACGCAGACGAACATCAGATAAAACAGACTGATAATGCTGCGCGTTCGGTTGACCTGCATGCCGCGCCGGAGCGTATAAAAAAACAACGCGGTGGCAGAGGCAAGAGCCAGCAGCGTCAGGGGCAGCCCGGCCTTGGCGACAATCCAGACCATCGGCAGCGAAACCGTCAGCGCCGTCAACGGCAAAAAAAGCCGAAACGGAATTCTGCCGCAGATGAAATGACGGTAACGAACAGTCAGTGCCGGAACAAAAAACAAAAGCCAGGCAAATGTTCCGCTGAAAACCGAAGCCTCGATTGCGTCTTTGGCGAACAGGAGGCCGACGGCGGTTGCGACGGAAGTCAACAGCAATGCGCCTGAGGCCAGGGCGACAGACTTTGTCAGATATTCATACTGCTGTCTCTTAAATAAAAATACATATCTTTCCATAAATATAACAAGTTTAAAATAAATACGTTTTAACGAAAAGGTTATTATCAAAAATAGCTGCCTTTGGCAAGAAAAATTTTCTTTATTTTTGTCTAAAATGTGGTATAGTATATAAATCTTGGTTTGAAGGAAGAAAATATGTTCGAAAACGGCGCAATGCCTTATTGGTACGATTGGGGACCGGAAGAAGCCGACCGCCTGGCGGGGGAAATCGTTGCCGAAAAAACGTCCGGAAAAATGCCGGCGGCAGAACGCCGTGCGGTTTTCAGCTATGGCATGCCGGGTTCCGGAAAATCCCGTCTGATTGAGGGGTTGGGACGGAAAGACGTTTCTCTGGCAGTCCTGTCGATTGACGAGATTTTTCAGCGCAGTCCGCATTTTGCCGATATCGTTCGGCCGCCGCGCTTTAACCGCCATGACGACCCTTTTTCCGATCGTGCCTTTATGGAGTTTGGCGGTGATGTCATGGGTTATGCGATAGAACGTCTGAAAGAAATGCCTTATTCCGTCGCCGTTGACGGCTTGGGCGGACAAATGCTGCCGCAGATGTACAAATATCTTGAGAAGTCGGGTTACCGCACGCGGATAGTTGTCGCGGCCGTGCCCAAACGAATAATGGACATGAATATGCTGACGCGTTTTATTGCCGTCCGAACCGGAGGCGACCGCCATTTTTCCTTTGCCTTGGAACGTTCGAAAAAAATGGTCGAATACTACGCCTCTTATGTTGACAGTCTGCAAAAACTCGGCTTTGAGCTGCAGATTGTCAATCCGGCCGACGGAAGGAACCTTGGCGGAAACAGAGCGTCTGCCGGGTTTCTGAAGGAATTTTCACGTCCGCTGACCGCCTTCGAAACAGCCGAACTCCGCCGTCGGCGAGAGCTTTTGCTGCCCCGGGTCGAAAAAGTAGCCGACCCTGTCGAACGCCGACAGCTTCGCAATGCGCTTGACTGCTGCCTGCGTCCTTTTGCCGCGCCGGAATATAAGTTTTCCTCCCGCTGAAAAAACTTTCTTTTTGTCTAAAATTGTTTTATGATCATTTCATGATTTTAACAACTGCGGCGATTCGTAAATATGAGCAATGTTGATTATAAGAAGATTATCGAACTGACCAAACTGGACGAAGAAGAAAAAGAACGGATATTCGACCGGATATATAAGGATTTGACCGCAGGCAAAACAAAAAATCCTGCCGCCCGCCGCCTGAAACTGCTGACCGGTCTGCCCGGCTCGGGAAAGTCTTCGGTCGCGCGCCGGATGATGGCGGAAGACGATTCGCTGGTCAACGTCAGCGTCGACGATTTTTATCAGTATCATCCCCATATGTACGAACTTCATCAAATGCAGCCGGTTCGGCTTAACGACCGCCACGGTTCCTGCTATTCGGACAACATGTATCTGTACGACTTTGTCGAAGAAGCTTTTTTTGAAGTGACCGACCGCCTGAAAAAAGACGGCTACGGCATCATTATCGACGGTCTGCTGAATGAAGAGATGATAGACTTCGTTAAGGAAACCCAAGCGCAGGGCTATCAGGCCGATGTTACCGTTCTGGTTGCGCCGAAACGGATTTTGGACTGCAACGTCGTCGAGCGTTACCTTGACCGCCGCGACCTGATTAACCGTGCGGCGCTGGGCAAGGTTGTGCTGGATAAAAACCGGCAGGTGCAGCACCCGATGGCCGAACTGCGCAAATCGGCGGCCGAACTGGTAGCTTTCCGCCGGGATTTGAAAAACGTCGAAGCGCAGGGACTGGCTCTGACCGTGCATAATGCCCTGTCTGGACAGACGCTGTACCGCAGCGGCGACGCCCGTAAAGCCGACGAAGCCTATTTTGCCGAATTCGGACGTGACTTAACGCCTCAAGAGCGGGTCAGCCTGAAAGTGCGGCAGCGAAATTTGGAAAAGCGTTTGACTTCGGCACCATCTTCCCGTTACGAAAAAGCCATAGTCTCCTCTCTGGATACGCCGTATAAAATGCCCGACATCCGCGAACTTTAAACATTGGCCAAATAGCTCTTTATTTTTGTCTAAAATTGGGCTAACATATTCTTATATTTAATTACCGCAGGCGATTCGTAATGAACGAGCAAGAAAAAGAAATTTTCCGTCTCTCTTATTTGTCCGAAGCCAGAAAGACAAAGATTTTCACGCGCATACTCAAGGACATCATGGCCGCCAAACCCAATGCCAAAATGGAAGGCCGGCCGCAAATGCGCATAATCATGGGGTTTCCTGGTTCCGGAAAAACCTCGCAGGCTATGGCTTCCGGCGAAAACTTTGTCCGCATCGGCAAGGACGACATGCTGGCTTACCATCCTAATTTGTTCAAGCTCAATCAGCTGGCGCCGGTACGGCTTAACTCCAAAGAGCCGGATTGCTACGATGCCGCGCAGATAACCAATCAAGACGGCGAAAGGGAAAGTCTGGTTGAGAAGTTTGCCGAGGAGGCTTTCTGGGTGGCTTTGGATTTCTGCCGGAATCAGAGATATAATGTGATTGTCGACGGCCTGCCCTCGGAAGAGATGATAGACATTGCCGAAGATGCCAAAGAGCAGGGCTATGCAGTGGATTTTGTTGTTCCGGTCATGCCCCGGCGACTGTTGGAGCTGAACATTGCCACCCGTTACGAACGCGGCAGGGAAGAGTTTGACGAAGCGCTGGCCGGCAAACGTCCGCAAAACGGGCTGCATGTTCCGCATCCTTATGCCAAAATGCGTCTGGCGCCGGAAACTGTACGTGAGGCCGGCAACATTGTCCGCGAAGTCGAACGGCGGGGATATCCGTTGAAAGTTGTTAATTCGCTGAGCGGCGAGGTGCTTAACCGCGGCCGTGACGCAGCCGTTGCCTGGATTGAAGAACTGAGCCGTCCGGTTCGCGAAGACGAAAACAAATATGTCGCCGACCGTCTGAAAGTCCTGCACAAACGGCAGGAAAACCGCGGCGCTTCACGTTATGACCGTGCGGTGGTTGCGGCTTTGGAGAGAGAATGATGAGCCAACTCGATTATGAAAAAATCATCGGCTATGCCCGGCAGTTTAACCAATGGAAACAGGAGCTTTTCCCGCGCGAGGAATATGCCTATCGCAACGGCTGCTGCTTTGCCTTTGCGCATCTGCTGGCCGAAAAGGCAAAAGCAGGGGGAATGATGCCGCTTAAAGTCTGGAGCCTGCCGCAGGCCGGCAAAAGGCTTGAGGCGCAGTTTGCAACCGACAACGGGCTTGGTACCGGCAAACGCGAATGGGAAGGCTACCATGTCGCGCTGGCGCTCGACCTGCCGGTTTATAAAGACAGCAAAAAGACCGAGCGTCTGGTCTTTGATCCGATAATTTTCAATGCGCCCGTGCTCGAAAAAGACTGGAAGAAGGTTTTGAGCGCCGGCGGCGCGGCATATTTCAGCGTTTCCGGCTGCCGGTTCGGTGCAGAAGCCGGAAAAGACACTTCGGTCTACGGCGGCAGCGGCTATTGGCTGGACAAGGATCCGGCCATGGATTTGAGCCGTCATGCCAAAATGTTTGTCAGCCGGGTCGACTGCAATTCAACACATTTTCAGCCGCGTAATTCGGCATTGTTTATGGAAGCGATGAAACTTCGCCGCAATGCGCGCTTTTCCGAAAATTTCAGCAAAGGACGCGACGATGCCCGAAACTCTTAAACTTGATTATGAAAAAATAGAAAGTTACAATGCCCTGTTCCAGAAACTGAAGCGGGAATTGTTTCCGGACGGCGAATATCAGTACCGTAACGAGGCTTGCAGCGCTTTTGCTCATTTGCTGTCTGCGCGCGTCCGCCGCGATTTCGGCGTCGAACCGCTGAATATATGGTGCAGCAAGTCGAAAATAAGCGAGGATTTGTTCCGCGAAATGAAACAGAATGCGCCGGCCGCACTGCGCAACGTTTCGTCCGGGGAAAAACTGCCGTCGATGATTGTCGCCCGTATCCCCGGAGACAATGCCGCCGGGGTCGATTATCTGATGTGGCGCGAACATCATGTCGCCATGTGTCTGGATCTGCCGGTCTATCAAAACAGCGCCAAACGCGAAAGACTGGTCTTTGATCCGGTTCTGTTTGCCGAACCGGTGCGCGAAAAGGATTGGATAAATGCGCTCAATACGTCGCCGACCTATATTCAGTATACGCCGGCCGAACATGACAGTCGGGAGCTGGAAACCAAGGCGCGCCTGATGCTCAGAAAAATTCAGCGCGATGTCCCGATAAAACTCCTGAAGTCGCCGCTGATGATTTTGGCCGCCCGGGAAAAAAGAAAAATGGCGCCGCAGTCTGCCTGCATGTCTACGACTGTCCTTGACCGCTGAACAATACGCCGTTCGTTTGTTTTGTCTGGAGAGTAATTCTTTTCTCTCCTGTTTTCCCCGACATGTTTCTTTTCCTGTTCCCCTCGGGCTTTCACACTCTCTCCTGTCATTACCGGGCTTTTTCTCTTTTGTCATTCCCATGCTTATTTTTCTTTTCGTCATTGCCTCTCCCCCCTTGTCATTGCCGGACTTGATCCGGCAATCCAAAAGAGGATGTCCGGCTCAAGGTCGAACATGACGATTATTTACTCGTCATTCCCCGCCGACCTCCCTCTTTCTGTCATTCCCGTGCTTTTCCTCTCTTGTCATTCCCGTGCTCGACACGGGAATCTAGAAAAAAGGCGTTGCAAAATAGCTTTTAGCCTTTATAATCATTTCTGCCGACGGAAACGGTTAGACCGGCGGCGGAGTGTCGAAACTCCTTGAAAACATTAATATAACTTCCTTTATGGAGGATGATGCGAGATAAGCCGCTTTTGCGGACGAATAAGCATACTGCGTTTTCACAGTTTCGAACTCCTCCGCTCTCATTTTGAGGGCGGTTTTGTTTTAACAAAACATTGAAGGAGTTGAACATAATGGCAACCAAAAACCACGAAATCGTCAAAATCAGAAACGGCATTGCCCGCCAGCTGCGCGAAGCCCGTATCAGCGCCCATTTGTCGCTGGCACAGGTCGAGAAGCTGTCCGGCATTCCGGCCAACATTATCGACCGGCTGGAAGTCGGCATCAAACCGGTTGACCTCGGCCATCTGCACCAGCTGGCCAAAGCCTACGGCAAGGCGGTCAAAATTACCCTGATATGAAAAAAGCAACGATATTAAAAGTCAAACATAAAAAATATTGTCATCGCCGGGCTTATTTTTCTTTTCGTCATTGTCAGGTTTTTATTCTTTCCTGTCATTGCCGAAGCTGTTTTTTATGTCATTCCCGTGCTTGGCACGGGAATCTAAAAAGAGATGTTCGGCTCAAGGCCGAACATGACGGTAAGGAAAAAGAGGCCGAACATGACAAAGAAAAAGCCCCTCGTTTGAGGGGCTTTTCTTCTGGTTTCAATAAATCTTATTTGTTTTTCAAAATAGATTTACCGGCATAGACAGCCATGTCGCCCAGTTCTTCCTCAATGCGGATGAGCTGGTTGTATTTTGCCATACGGTCGGTACGGGACATCGAACCGGTTTTAATCTGGCCGCAGTTGGTGGCAACGGCAATATCGGCGATGGTCGTGTCTTCGGTTTCGCCGGAGCGGTGCGACAACACGGCGGTATATTTGTTGCGCTGAGCCAAGTCGACGGCCTTCATGGTTTCGGTCAGCGAGCCGATCTGGTTAACCTTAACCAGAATAGAGTTGGCAACGCCTTTTTCAATGCCCATGGCCAGACGTTTCGGGTTGGTAACGAACAAGTCGTCGCCGACCAGCTGAACTTTGTCGCCGATGGCTTTGGTCAGCATAGCCCAGCCTTCCCAGTCGTCCTCGGCCATGCCGTCTTCAATGGAGAAAATCGGGAATTTGGCGCAAAGGTCTTTGTAGAAGTCAACCATTTGAGCGCTGGTATAGGATTTGCCTTCGCCCTTCATTTCATATTTGCCGTTTTCATAGAACTCGGAAGAAGCGGCGTCAATGGCCAGAACAACGTCGTCGCCCGGTTTGTAGCCGGCGTCTTTGATCGAGTTGACGATGAAGGTCAGAGCTTCTTCGGCCGACTTCAGGTTCGGTGCGAAACCGCCTTCATCACCGACGTTGGTGTTGTGTCCGGCAGCTTTCAGGTTCTTTTTCAGCGTGTGGAAAATTTCGGCACCCATGCGGACGGCTTCTTTGATGGAGGAAGCGGAAACCGGCATAATCATGAATTCCTGAATGTCAATCGGGTTGTCGGCATGCTGGCCGCCGTTAACGATGTTCATCATCGGAACCGGCAGAGTGCGGGCCATGGTGCCGCCCAGATAACGATACAGCGGAAGACCGGATTCTTCGGCCTGAGCCTTGGCAACGGCGAGCGAAACGGCCAGAATGGCGTTGGCACCGAGCTTGCCTTTGTTTTCGGTGCCGTCGAGTTCAATCATGGTTCTGTCGATTTCAATCTGGTCTTCGGCGTCCAGACCGGCCAGAGCGTCGTAGATGGCGTCGTTGACGTTGGCAACGGCTTTTTCAACGCCTTTGCCGCCGAAACGCTTTTTGTCGCCGTCACGGAGTTCAACGGCTTCGTGTACGCCGGTAGAAGCGCCGGAAGGAACGGCTGCGCGTCCGAAAGCACCGGACTGCAGAACAACATCGGCTTCAACAGTCGGATTTCCGCGAGAGTCTAAAATTTCTCTTGCATGGATATCGATAATAGCACTCATTTATTTCTCCTGTTAGTGATTTAAAATTTCTGTAGGTACAATCGGTTATTTTTGCCTCAATGTCAAGCCAAACTATGCGTTATTCATCCGATTCTTAAAGATTTTTCCCTTTGCAAAATTTGTTTGCCCGTGTTAAGAAAAAAATATGAAAATACAAACTTAATTCTCTATCATTATGAAGAAGACAACTATTTTGTGGCTTGTCGGCATTTCGGCCTTTGCATTGCAGTGCCTGCTTGTCGGTCTGTCGTTTGCGTCCGTTTGCCCGATGTCGGCGGTAATTGGCTTTGCCTGCGGACTGCTGCCGCTGGTGTTTGTTCCCGTTCTCTGCCCGCTGATTTACCGTCACGGCATCAAAGTCTGGAACCGCCGCCGGATTTATCCGCCCTGGAACCTCATTTCCTGGGGCGTGATTATTGCCGGTCAGGTATGCCTGGCCTGTATTAATTTTTTCGTTTTGATTTGGGGCGTCGTCTGGTTTTTGTCCGTCTTTTTTCCCTCTGTGGAAATTTCGTCGCTGATGAATCTCCTTTGCATTGTCGCGGACATGTTTTATCGGGGACTGATCTTCTGGACGTTCGGAAAGCTTTTCCTGTTTGTTCTGCCCGGCGGTCCCGGAAACAGCGCCGGCATGTCCGCCTCGTCTTAAGCGAAAAAAAACAGCCGAAAAAACGCCGTTCTTTGTAAACGGCGTTTTTTTATTGTCAAATTGGAATAATGCGCTAATATAAACCGTTAGTATAACAACCTCACGGAGGGCATATGTTTTCGGATAAATGGCATAAACGCTTTATGGAAGTTGCCGAGCTGGTTTCGACCTGGTCGAAGGATCCGTCGACCAAAGTCGGCGCCATTGTTGTCGGTCCGGACCGCGAGATTCGTTCCACCGGCTACAACGGTTTGGTTCGAGGCGTTGACGACAATAAGCCCGAACGTCTGGAACGCCCCACCAAATATGACTTCTTCGAGCATGCCGAACGCAATGCCGTTTACAATGCCTGCCTTATCGGCGCATCGCTGAAAGGCTGCGTCATTTATGTAACTTCCATGCCTTGCCCGGATTGCGCCCGCGCAATTATTCAGTCGGGTATCAAAATGGTCGTGACCTACAAGCCGGAATTTGACGAAAACGCGCCGCAGAACACCTGGCGCGACAAACTGGTCTTTTCGGAAGAAATGTTTAAGGAAGCGGGGATAGAATATCTGCTGCTGCCGCCTAAAAAATAAAAATTCGGACTTCGGACTTTTAATCGGACTGCTATCTTTAAAAAGTTGATTTGTTAATTATATAACAAAGCAAATTAACGGTTTCTGTTTCAATCCTCGGCTGGTTGAAAAAGATTTTTGTGACTATTGCACAAAAGGAGATTAGAATGAAAGTTCTTATAGCGGACGACCATGCTCTCTTTCGCGACGGACTGGGAATGCGTCTGGAACAAATTGACCCGAATGTCGTCATTCTGCAGGCCTCAAGTTTCGGACAGGCTCTCAAAATTCTGGATCAGGAAAAGAAAATCGACCTTGTTGTGCTGGATCTGGATATGCCCGACATGCCTTGGGAGGAAGGTTTGGGCGAAATGCGCAAAAAGGCCGAATGCGCCCGTTTTGTAGTAGTCTCGGCTTCCGAAGACGTGCGCAACATCCGCAAGGTGCTCGAAAGCGGTGTCTGCGGCTATATTCCCAAACGTTCCGACCCGAAAATTCTAAACAGCGCTTTGCAGTTGGTTTTGGACGGCGGAACCTATATCCCGCCGGCTCTGATTGAAAGCGGCGGCGCGGCGCAGGCCAACGGCAACGGCGCCAAGCCCAAAGGCAAAACCCTGACTAATAGGCAGGCTCAGGTTCTGGATCTGGTCGCGCAGGGATTGTCCAATAAACAGATTGCCTATGAGATGGGCGTTTCCGAGGCTACCGTCAAGCTGCATATCAACGCTCTGCTGCGCTCCATCGGCGTAACCAACCGTACGCAAGCCGTCGTTACCGCTCAGAAAATGGGCCTGATTTGAAAAAGTTCCGCAATTTCGGAACAATATCTCCGGATTTTCAGCAGGCCGGACGTCTCCTTTATGGATTCCCCGGTCAAGCCGGGGAATGACAGTATTATTTTTCTCCCTTGTTACGTTCGGCCTCTTCCCTGTCATATTCGGACTTGTTTTTCTTTTTGTCATTGCCGGACTTGTTTTTATTACTGTCCCGCTCGGGTTTAACCCGGGCATCCAAAAGACACAAGGCAGAGCCTCACGATATGTACATAGGAAGCAGCGCGCTTCAACAAAGGTTCGTACCGCAGCCATTGATGCGGTCAAGCTGGCTACAGCTTGCGCGCTTCAACGAAGGTTCATACCGCAGCCATTGATGCGGTCAAGCTGGCTACAGCTTGTCAATCCCTTTTTCTGTAGGCATATCCTGCAAAGAGATAACCAGCTTCTTGTCCAAAGCGTAACAGATGTTGA
>ERZ1106950.827-NODE-827-length-24906-cov-7.843266_pt1 | contig 24906 bp, 20 predicted proteins | sample MGYA00403675_ERZ1106950 | MGnify/ENA primary metagenome ERZ1106950 (study PRJEB35170, sample SAMEA104062410) | human gut metagenome | biome: human gut; feature: human-associated habitat; material: faeces | place: Denmark | collected 2012-06-13 ... | reverse complement strand
GGCGGGCCGATGTGGGCATCGGCCCCTACGGGAGAAGCGCGGGCGGCCACAAGGGCCGCCCCTACAAAGAGGATACTATGAGATACAAAACCAGGAGCACACCACAGCGGTGTGCTCCTGGTTTTTCTTTGATCTGTTTTTCCACATGCGGGAAGGATCCTGTGGAAAACGTGCGAAGCCGGTTACTCGGCGGCCTCGTCCTCCTCCTTCTTGGTGCAGACGATGTTCAGCTCGTCCAGCTGGGCCTGGGTGACGAAGGAAGGGGCGCCCATCATGAGATCCTGGGCGTTCTTGTTCATGGGGAAGGGGATGATCTCCCGAATAGAGTCCTCGCCGGCCAGCAGCATGACCATGCGGTCCACGCCGGGGGCGATGCCCGCGTGGGGGGGCGCGCCGTAGGTGAAGGCGTTGTACATGGCGGGGAACTTGGCCTTCACGTCGTCCTCGCCCAGGCGGACGAGCTGGAAGGCCTCGATCATGATCTCCGGATCGTGGTTCCGCACGGCGCCGGAGGAGAGCTCCACGCCGTTGCACACCAGATCGTACTGGAAGGCGGTGATGGACAGGGGGTCCACCTCGCCGGCGGCGGCCTTTTTCAGAATCTCCAGTCCGCCGTTGGGCATGGAGAAGGGGTTGTGGCAGAACTCCAAAAGCCCGGACTCCTCGCCGATCTCGTACATGGGGAAGTCCACGATCCAGCAGAACTCATAGCGCTCCTTGTCCATGTGGTTGGGGCAGAAGGCGCCCAGCTTGGAGCGGAGCACGCCGGCGGCCTTCTGGGCGGCCAGGAGCTTGCCGGCTGTGAGGCCCACGAAGCAGCCCTTTTCCAGCCCCAGAGCGGCCACCACCGCGTCCTTCACGGGCTGGACAAACTTGGCGATGCCGCCCACAATCTCGCCGTTCTCGTCGTAGCGGAACCAGTAGGCCTTTTCGCCGGACTGGACCTCCACGTCGGCGCACAGCTTGTCGATCTGCTTGCGGGTGCCCTCGAAGCCGGTGACCACCACCGCCTTGACGGTGTTCCCCTCAAAGGGGCCGAAGCCGCAGGCGCCCAGGGCCTCAGTGGCGTCGGTGACGGTCAGATCAATGCGCAGATCCGGCTTGTCGGAGCCGTACTTGTCCATCGCATCCCGGTAGGAGATGCGGCGGAAGGGGGCGGTGGAGGCCACGTTGTAGGTGCCGTACTGGGCAAAAATGGGGGGCAGCACGTCCTCCAACACGGCGAACACGTCCTCCTGATCGGCAAAGGCCATCTCCATGTCCAGCTGGTAGAACTCGCCGGGGGAGCGGTCGCCCCGGGCGTCCTCGTCCCGGAAGCAGGGGGCAATCTGGAAGTACTTGTCGAAGCCGGAGGCCATCAGAAGCTGCTTGAACTGCTGGGGGGCCTGGGGCAGGGCGTAGAACTTGCCGGGGTGCTTGCGGCTGGGCACCAGATAGTCCCGGGCGCCCTCCGGGGAGGAGGCGGTGAGGATGGGGGTGGTGATCTCCAGGAAGCCGTGGTCAAGCATGGCCTTCCGCAGGGCGGCCACCACCTGGCAGCGGAGGATGATGTTGTTCTTCACCTCCGGGTTGCGGAGATCCAGATAGCGGTACTTCAGGCGGGCGGACTCGTCGGCCTCCCGGCTGCGGTTGATCTGGAAGGGCAGCTCGTTGTGGCGGCAGCGGCCCAGCACCTCCACCGCCTCCGGCACCACCTCGATGTCGCCGGTGGGCAGCTTGGGGTTCTTGGAGTCCCGCTCCCGCACCACACCGGTGATCTGGACGGTGGACTCCTTGTTCAGCCCCTTGAAGGCCTTCCACATGGCCTCGTTCTCCACGACCACCTGGGTCACGCCGTAGAAGTCCCGCAGGACGGCGAAGGCAAAGTTCTGGCCCACCTCGCGGACGTTCTCCAGAAAGCCCGCCAGGGTGACGGTCTGGCCCACGTGCTCCATACGGAGATCCCCGCAGGTGTGGGTGCGGTAATGGGTATGGGTTGTCTGCATCAAAAATCAACTCCAAATCGCAATATAAGAAAAATAAAATACAATCAGGATAGGAAAGAGAGCCATATAGGCAGATTGGAACGCCCAAAGGGACGCCCCTACAGGAAAGGGGGTGTATAGAGGGTGTAGGGGCGGGGCTTGTCCCCGCCTGGAGGCGGGTCAATGTGGGCAGCGGCCTTTACGGGAGACACGGGCGGCCACAAGGGCTGCCCCTACGGGAGAGGGGTGTATAGGGGGATCGTAGGGGCGGGGCTTGTCCCCGCCCGGAGGCGGGCCGATGTGGGCATCGGCCCCTATGTGGGACACGGGCGGCCACAAGGGCCGCCCCTACGGGTAAGGGGGCGTATAGAGGGTGTAGGGGCGGGTGCCCACACCCGCCCGGAGCTTATCCCTTCTGATCCAGATAGCGGCTGTAATACACCTGCATGTCGAAGTCCTTGTAGAGCTGGGTGCCGTCCTTGGCGGTGACGCCGAAGTGGGCCAGGGCGGTGTCCTCCACATAGTCCAGGAAGGTCACGCCGTCCACGGTGTTGAACCAGTTGAACTCCATGCCCTGGGCGGCGCAGTCGGCCTCCAGGCCGTCGATGAGGCCCTGGACATAGGGCAGATACTGCCCGGCGGTGACGCCGTTGGTGAAGAGCACGTCGGCGGGCTTGAGGTAGGCGGCGGTGAACATGGCGTAGTCGGCGGGGGAGAAGTTCTCCCGCAGCTCCGGCCGGGCGACCCGGGCCACCATGGCGGCGGTCTCCGCCCGGGTGAGGGTCTTGTCGGGGGCAAAGGTGCCCCAGTCGTCCACGCCGGTGAGGATGCCGGCGTTGTAGAAGGACAGCACGGCGGCGTCGGCGGTGTCGGGCAGGGCGGTGATCTGGTTGATGGGGGTCAGCATATCCTCGGGCACCACGGCGGCAAGCATGGCGATGAACTCCTGGCGGGTGGCCTGCTTGACGGGATCGGGCACCTCCACCCCCAGTTTTTCCAGATAGTCCACATAGGAGGCGTACCAGGGCAGGGTGGAATCCACCAGGTAAATGGAGTCGCCGGTGATGGCCTCGTTCATGCGGGCGGCGATGGCGGCCACCTCGCCCACGGTGAGCACCTGGTCGGGGGCAAAGCCGGTGCCGGTGCCGGTCATGAGGCCCACCTCATAGCAGGTCTGTACGGTGGCGGCGTACCAGGCCGAACCGGCCACATCGGCAAAGCCGGGATAGGTGTTGACAGCGGGGAAGGCCTCCTCCGGCGCAATGGCGGCGGCGGAGCCTGCCAGCAGGGCGGTGGAGAGGGCCAGGGCGATGAGCTGCTGTTTCATGGAACATTTCCTCCTGTATGTCGGGTTTTCCCCATTTAGACGGGGACATGGGGAGAAAGTTCCATCAGGCCTCCGGCTCCTGGATGGGAGTGCCGCCCGCCCGGGCCGCCAGCCCGGCCTGCACCAGGGCCACGGCCTCCCCGGCCGTCACGGTCTGCTGCTGCCCGGTGGTCAGATCCTTTACCGTCACCTTGTTCTGCTGGATCTCGTCCTCCCCCAGGAAGGCGGCGTAGGGGATGGACAGCTTGTCCGCATAGGACAGCTTCTGCTTGAACTTCTTCTTCTCGCAGTGGAGCTGGGCGCGCACCCCCGCGTCCCGCAGGGCGGTGGCGAAGGAGATGGCGGGGGAGAGCTCCTCGGTCATGGGGAGGATCAGCACGTCCGCCGGGGCGGTGACCAGGGCGTCGTTCAGGTAGCCCTGGGCCTCCAGTACGGAGAACAGGCGGGTCAGGCCGATGGAAATACCGACTCCGGGGAGTTGTTTATCGGTATAATATTCCGCTAAGTTATCATAACGGCCCCCGGAGCAGATGGAACCCACCTCCGGGTGGTCCAGCATGACGGTCTCGTACACGGTGCCGGTATAGTAGTCCAGGCCGCGGGCGATGGTGAGATCCACCATGAAGTGATCCTCCGGCACGCCGAAGGCGGACATATACCTGACCACGGTCTCCAGCTCGGCCACGCCCAGATCGAAGAGCTCGTTCTTCCCCTTGAAGGGCTCCAGCGCGGCCATGGGATCGGGGCTGGACAGGAGGGAGAGCAGGGCGTCGGCCGCCTCACCGGGTACGGCGAAGTCGTCCGTCAGGATGGCGCGCACCTTCTCCGGGCCGATCTTCTCCAGCTTGTCGATGGTGCGCATCACGTCCCCGGCCTGCTTCTCCAGGCCCAGGATGGCGAACAGGCCGTTGAGTACCTTCCGGTTGTTGACCCGGATCTTGAAGCGGCGCAGACCCAGGGCGGTGAAGGTTTTGTAGATGATGGAGGGGATCTCCGCCTCGTTGGTGATGTCCAGGCTGCCGTCGCCGATGACGTCGATGTCCGCCTGGTAGAACTCCCGGTAGCGGCCCTTCTGGGCCCGCTCCCCCCGGTAGACCTTGGAGATCTGGAACCGGCGGAAGGGGAAGGCCAGCTCGTTCTGGTGCAGGGCCACATACTTGGCCAGAGGCACGGTGAGATCAAAGCGGAGGGCCAGGTCGGTGTCGCCCTTGGTGAAGCGGTAGATCTGCTTCTCCGTCTCGCCGCCGCCCTTGGCCAGCAGCACCTCAGCCGCCTCGATGGCCGGGGTGTCCAGGGGGGTGAAGCCGTACAGGGAATAGGACTTGCGCAGGATCTCCACCATCCGGTCGAACTGTACCTGCCGCGCGGGCAGCAGTTCCATGAAGCCGGACAGGGTGCGGGGTTTGATCTGGGCCATAGTGATGCTCCTTTTTAACAGTAATTGAGGCTGCTGCCCGCCTCGCCGCGGAAGCGGCGTCAAGCGTTTTGCGCAGTAAAACCTTGGAACAGGCCAAATTCACTTGGGCCTGTTTGGATGAAAAAGAGGGGCCCCCGGCGGGTCAGCAGTTCCATGAAGCCGGACAGGGTGCGTCCCGTCTCCACAATGGCCGGGCCGATGTGGGCAGAAGGTGAATTGCCCCAGAGGGGCAAGAGAGGCCGCCCTGGGGCGTCGGCCCCTACCGGGCGGCGGGGGATTCAGAGGCCGCAGGTTGGGCCGTAAAAAGGCGCTCTCGTCCCCTTCCACGGGACGAAAGCGCCTGCTTTCGTGGTGCCACCCATGTTCAGAGCGGAATTCCGCTCCCTCTGTCCTTCTGTTGCGGGAAGGGGACCACACCCGTCTCCGGGCCCGCTGGTAAGGCCGTCTCCCGGCCTCCTGCCGCGGACGCTTTCAGCCGGAGGCGCCCTTCTCTGCTGCGGCGGTGTGGGCGGTACTTGCCCCGTCAGGGCGGTTTTTGCTCCACAATACTACCCCAAAGCGGGGAAAAAGTCAACCGGGAACCGCCCAGTTACGCGGTAAAGGGCTTGGTCTTGGGGTTGATGATATCGCGCCAGTCCAGATCCCCCCGCGCCCCACCCGGTGCCTTGCACCGTGCGGGGACCCCGGTGATTTTATTTGCGACCGCCGGAACTAAATTTCGTCGGCCTTCGGCGGCATACGCCGCCGCGCCGCCCGTAGGCGGCGTCCTGGAGCGGGGGGACGGAACGAGCTACGGCTCAGGCGGTAAAGGGCTTGGTCTTGGGGTTGATGATATCGCGCCAGTCCAGGTCCCCCCGCTCCAGGCCGTGGATGAGGATCTCCGCCGTGGCCACATTGGTGGCGAAAGGGATGTTGTACTGGTCGCAGAGGGTGGTGATATACTTCAGATCCGCGTCCAGATCATTGGACTGGGGGTCGGAGAAGAAAAGCACCATGTCGATCTCGTTGTAGGCGATGCGGGCGCCGATCTGCTGGCTGCCGCCGTGCTCGTGGGAGAGGAAGAGCTGGACAGGCAGGCCGGTGGCCTCGGCCACCAGGCGGCCAGTCGTGTTGGTGGCGCAGATGGTATGCTTGGAGAGAATGCCGCAGTAGGCAATGCAGAACTGCACCATCAGCTCTTTTTTCCGGTCATGGCTCATCAGGGCAATATTCATCGTACTAACCTCTCTTCCACAGCGTGTTGCGCTTATCGTATTTTCATAAGGGGGGCCTTCTGGCCAAGCAGGCGCTTGGCAATGTTGAGATAGGCGACGGCAGCGCCCCGGCTGGCCCGGAGAATGAGGGGCTGGCCCTGGTTGGCGCACAGCATCACCTGGGGATCCTCCGGCACAATGCCCAGCAGGGGCAGGCCGGCGGCGTCCATGGCGTCGTCAATGGTGGTGTGAAGGCGGCGGAGCAGCCGGGGCTGTACCCGGTTGACCACCAGATGGATGCGGGGGATGCGGTCCCGGAGCACCGAAACCGTGCGCTGGGCGTCCCGCAGGGCGGAGGCGTCGGTCGTGGAGACCACCACGGCCCGGTCCGCCGCACAGCAGGCCAGACGGAACCCCTCGCCCAGCCCCGCCGGGGAGTCCATCAGGATGTAGTCGTACCCCTCCCTGGCCCGGTGGATCAGCTCCTTCATGGCCGCCTCGCTGAGCGGCGCTTCGGGCAGGGTGACGGGGGCGGTGAGGAGGAACAGGCCCTGGATGACGGGGTGGGGGACGGCGGCCCGCTCCAGGGTGCAGCGGCCGCAGAGTACGTCGGTGAAGTCCATCAGCGCCCGGTCGCTCAGACCAAGGGTCAGGTCCAGGTTGCGCAGGCCGATATCCATGTCGATGCAGAGCACCCGGTGGCCCAGTGCGGCCAGGCAGGAGGCCACGCCGCCGGTGATGGAGGTCTTTCCCGTGCCGCCCTTTCCCGACGTGATCACAATTGCAGTGGACATAGGTTCACTCCCGTTGTTTGACGTAAATACCATATCATACTTCCACAGTGGAATCAATGGGTTTTTGTGCAGAATAGTGAGAAAATTCCTGCTACAGCGGGGCTTTCTGTATCTTTGCCCACCGGCGGGGGTAGCCCTTGGGGGTGGGGGTGCACTTTTCCACCAGCACCACCCGGTGGCGCACATTGGCGCCGGGGATGACATAGTCCACACTGGGCAGCAGCCGCCCGCCGAGGATGGAGATGCACCGGGCGGCGTGGTTGATCTCCTCGCCGCTGTCCACGCCCTTCATGGCCAGAAATCTGCCGCCCACCTTCAGATAGGGCAGACACAGCTCGCACAGGAGCTCCAGGGAGGCCACGGCCCGGGACACGGCGTAGTCGAAGCCGTCCCGGTAGCCGTCCACCAGGGCCTGCTCCTCCGCCCGGGCGTGGAGGCACTCCACCCCCTCCAGGCCCAGGGTATCGCACACCGAGGCGAGCCAGTTCACCCGCTTGCCCAGGCTGTCCAGCAGGGTGAGCTGAAGGCTGGGCTCCAGGATGCGCAGGGGCAGGCCGGGGAAGCCCGCGCCGGTGCCCACGTCGATGAGCCGCTTGCTCCGGAGGTCCTCCCCCAGGGTGAGCAGGGCGGCGGAGTCCAGAAAGTGCAGGTCGGCCACCTGGTCGGGCTCGGTGATGGCGGTGAGGTTCATGACCTGGTTCTGCTCCAGCAGCAGACGGCCGTACTCGGCCAGCCGGGCCGCTGCCCCGGCGGGGGGCGTAAGGCCCAGGGCGGTCAGGCCGGAGGCAATACGCGCTTCCATGCTCACACCCCCAGTCCGGCCAGCAGGGCGGGCACGCCCTGCACCAGGCCGACGGCAAGGATCACCACACAGGCCGCCGACAGCAGGGCCATGCAGGCTTTTTTGGAGTAGGTGCACTCCGGCCGGCGGAACTGCCAGACGGCAATCACCGCCAGACCGGCGGCACCGGGGCAGACCAGCAGGGGGGCCAGCCCCTGGAGGTAGGCGCCGCCGTGGAAAAAGGGGTAGAGGTTGAGAAGCACGAAAATGAGCATGTAGGTCACCCCCACCCAGGCGATGATCCGCTTGACGGGGGAGGCAGGCGTATAGGAGGACGACTCCTTCTGATTTTTATTATCTGGTAGTTCAGCCATTTTTTTGCTCCTTTAAAAGATCCCGAATCTCCGTGAGGAGCGCCTCCTCCGCCGATGGCTTGGGGGGCGGGGGAGGGGCGGCCTCCTCCTTTTTGTGGAGACGGTTCAGCAGCTTGACGATGCAGAACACCACAAACGCCATAATCAGGAAGCTGAGGATGGCGTTGAGAAAGCTGCCCAGCATGAGGTCGCCGCCGCCGGGCAGGGGGATGGCCAGGCCAGCCAGGGCCTCATTGTCCCCGGCAAAGATGCCGAGCACCGGGTTGAGGATGTCGTTTACCAGGGAGTCGGTGATTCCCTTGAACGCGCCGCCGATGATGACGCCGACGGCCAGATCCATCACATTGCCCCGGGCAATGAATTTGCGGAATTCGGCCAAAAAGCCGGTGGTCTTTTCTTTTGCAGACATAGAATCTCCTTAAATTTCTAAATTATGGATCAACCTGATACCACATGCCGTCCAGCAGCACCAGGATCAGTCCCCCGGAAGCGCCGGAGACGCACTTGTCAAAGGCGGCGGGGAGCACCACCTCAAACTGTGTATCCATTATGCCCTGGAGATCTCCGTCCTGGAAGGGGGCGTAACTGTTGGCAAAGGGGGCGGGGAACTGGTTTTCCGGCAGGGAGGTCAGCAGCTCGGGCACGTGTTCCGTCCCGTCAGGGGAGAGGTAGCCCTTCACCACCGTGCCGTCCTCCTCGATCCGGGCAAAGAGGGCCAGGCCGTCAGAGACGTTTTGCAGATAGTCGTACTCCATGGGGATGACCAGCTCCCCGGCGGTATTGAGGATGCCCAGCTTGCCGTTATAGTGCAGGGGGCTGGCGTAATCGCCGGCAGTGCCCACCACGGCGTAGCCCTCATAGTTGAAGCCGGCGGTCACCAGGGCGAACTGGCAGGGGATAACCAGCTCCCCCTCAGTATTGATAAAGCCGGCCAGCCCGCTCTCATCCCGGACGGCGGCGTACCCGCCGGAGAAGGGATAGACGGAGAGATAGGCCGCCTCCACGGCCACCGAGCCGTCGGGGTTGAGATAGCCGTACAGGCCGGTGCTCTCATCCATGTACTGGATGAGCTGCTCCGAGGTGTCATCGTAGTTGACGCTGCCGTCCAGGGCGCCCAGCACTTCTCCGAAGCTGTCGAAGGCGGTGAAGCCCTCCTCCCGGCTGCCCGCCAGCAGTACCCCGTCGTGGTAGGTAGTGGCCTCCTTATACTGGCAGGGGACGATCTCTGTACCGGTATACCGGTTTACATAACCGTACAGCCCGTCCATCTGTACCCGGGCCACCCCGTCGGCCAGGAAGGGGTCAAATTGGCTGTAGGCGGACAGATCATACACCGGCGATCCCTCCCAGTCCAGCACCCGGCCATCCGTGGTGTAGATCAGGGTTGGCTCTTGGGTGATAGCCAGCACCTCGTCCTCGGCCAGGAGGGGGCGAACCGGCCGGCCCAGCTCCGCCAGGGCAGGGGGGAGAGGCTCCTGGGTGCTGGTGAGACGGAGTTCCGGCCGGGTGACGCGGGCCGCCATGGCGGCGCACTCCGCCCGGGTCAGGGTGCTCTCCGGATTGAAGGTGCCATAGCGGTCCACGCCGGTGAGAATCCCCGCGGCGTAGAGGGGGGCAATCCGGTCCCAATAGAAGGGGTCGGTCATATCCGGGGCGGTGCTTACCTGGTTGATCTCCTCTAGCTCCCCGGCGGAGGCGGCTATGGCCAGGGCGAAGTCCAGCCGGGTGGCGGGCTGTTCGCTGAACCGGAAGCCCTGGGTATTTCGCAGACCGTTTTCCTCCAGATACCAGGCCGCGCTCCGGCTCCACTCCTGGGGGGTGGGGATGGACATGGCGGCCTCCGCGGCGGCGATGTAGGCGTTGCTGGTGGCCCCGAAGCCGGTCAGGAAGGACAGGGTTCCGGCCTGGGCGTCGTAGCGCAGGGTACCCTCGTGGCTCTGACCGTTGGGGAGATCCACCGAGGCGGCCTGCCCATTCATCTCCGCGGCCCACGTCCGCTCTTCATCGGTCAGAGTGATGGCCAGCTCTGGGCCGCCCTTGGCCTGGAGGGTGGGGGTAAAGCCGCCGGGCCCAACATAGTCGGTGCGGGCGCTCCCGTCGGGCAGGCGGATGGTGAGCTGCCCCCACTCCGCCGGGGCCGGTTCAAAGGTGCCGTCGCCGCCGTGGCGGAGGGAGTGGATGCGGGCGGCCAGGGCGGCGGTCTCCGCCTCCGTCATGATACCGTCGGGGGTAAAGGCATTATTTCCAGTGCCGTTCATAAGCCCGTCCTGGGCGCAGGCCTCCACGTAGGGGGCGTACCAGGCGCCGGCGGACACGTCGGAAAAGGTTGCGGTCTCCGCCGCCAGAGCGGGGGAGAGGAGCAGGGATGCGGACAAAGCCAGGGCGAGGAGCGCGCGTTTCATGACAATTCCTCCTTTTTCACGGAGAACAAAAGGGACGTTTTGGCGTACCGGTATCCGCTGGGAGTCTGTGGGACGGGCGGTATGGCTCAGGGAGTCTTGACGCTCTGGCCCCAGTCCATGTTGCCGACGGAGGGCGTATGCGGGGAGGGAGATTCCAGGCCGTACTTTTCTGAGATGGCGTCAATCTGCTCCTGGGTGAGCGTCTCCTCCGGCTGGGCGGATTCCGCGGGCTGGGTCCCGGCGGCACAGCCGCCCAGCAGCAGGGCGGAGGCGAGCAGGAGAGCGGCGGCCGGTAAGCGGTACTTCATGACAGAGGCGCTCCTTTCAATACGTGGGAGAGCGGCTTACTGCTTGGGCGTCAGAACTTCCTTGCCGCCCATATAGGGCCGCAGGGCGGCGGGGATCTTCACGCTGCCGTCGGCCTGGAGGTTGTTCTCCAGGAAGGCGATGAGCATCCGGGGAGGGGCCACCACGGTGTTGTTGAGGGTGTGGGGCAGATAGGTGCCGTTCTCGCCCTTGACCCGCATCTTGAGGCGGCGGGCCTGGGCGTCGCCCAGGTTGGAGCAGGAGCACACCTCGAAGTACTTCTGCTGGCGGGGGCTCCATGCCTCGATGTCGCAGGACTTGACCTTGAGATCGGCCAGATCGCCGGAGCAGCACTCCAACTGGCGCACGGGGATGTCCAGAGAGCGGAACAGCTCCACCGACCAGCGCCACATCTTCTCGTACCAGTCCATGGACTCCTCGGGCCTGCACACCACCACCATCTCCTGCTTCTCGAACTGGTGGATGCGGTAGACGCCCCGCTCCTCGATGCCGTGGGCGCCCTTCTCCTTGCGGAAGCAGGGGGAATAGGAGGTGAGGGTCTGGGGCAGCTTGTCCTCGGGGATGATCTGGTCGATAAACTTGCCGATCATGGAGTGCTCTGAGGTGCCGATGAGGTAGAGATCCTCTCCCTCAATCTTATACATCATGGCGTCCATCTCGGTCTGGCTCATGACGCCCTCCACCACGTTGCCGTGGATCATGAAGGGGGGGATGCAGAAGGTGAAGCCCTTGTCGATCATGAAGTCGCGGGCGTAGGCCAGCACCGCCTCGTGGAGGCGGGCGATGTCGCCCATCAGGTAGTAGAAGCCCGCGCCGGATACCCGGCCGGCGGCGTCCATGTCGATGCCGTCGAAGGACTCCATGATCTGGGTGTGGTAGGGGATCTCAAAGGCGGGAACCGTCGCCTCGCCGAAGCGCTGTACCTCTACGTTGCAGGAGTCGTCGGGGCCGATGGGCACGGAGGGGTCGATGATGTTGGGAATCTGGAGCAGGATGTGGCGGAGCTGCTCGGCCAGCTCGGTCTCCCGGCCCTCCAGGAAGGCCAGCCGGTCGGCGTCGGCCTTGACCTCGGCCTTCAGCGCCTCGGCCTCCGCCAGCTTGGAGGGGTCTTTCTTGGACTGCCCCATCAGTACGCCCACCTGCTTGCTCTTGGCGTTGCGGGCGGTGCGCAGTTCCTGGGCCTCCTGGATGGTACGGCGGTTCTCTGCGTCCAGCTCCAGCACCTGATCCACCAGGGGGAGCTTCTGTTCCTGAAATTTCTTCTTGATGTTCTCCTTCACGGCGTCGGGATTTTCCCGGATAAATTTAATGTCCAGCATGGTTGATTCTCCTTCAATAAAGTGGTGTGAGATAAACCCGTAGGGGCGACCCTTGTAGTCGCCCGCGGGCGACCATAAAGCCGCCCCTATAGGGGAGAGAAAAGTGCGAAGCGGGTCGCGTGGGGAAGCGGAGGGACAAGGGAGTGCAATGGATATCCGGCGCCGTGCGCCGGATGGAATGGAGCGGACTTTGTGCAGATGGGGCCCCACGGGAGCCCAGCGGAGCGGGTCGCGTGGGGAAGCGGAGGGACAAGGGAGTGGAATGGATATCCGGCGCACAGCGCCGGATGAAATGGAGCGGACTTTGTGCAGATGGGGCCCCCACGGGAGCCCAGCGGAGCGGGTCGCGTGGGGAAGCGGAGGGACAAGGGAGTGGAATGGATATCCGGCGCACAGCGCCGGATGAAATGGAGCGGACTTTGTCCCGACGCCGTTTCACGTGAAACAATCAGCCCAGCCACTCCATGAGGGACTGGTAGGCCTCCAGGGGGTTGTAGTCCTGTCGCTGCTGGCCGGTAAGCCCATCGGCCACCGTACCCAGTACCCCCTCCATGCCGCCCTCTCCAGCCAGAGCGGCCTCGGCGGCGGCCGCCGCATCCCGGGCATCGGAGTAGCGCCCGTCGTTGTATAGGGCGCGAATTTGGTTCAAATAGCAGAGCGCCTCCAACTGCACCAGGGCGGCTTCGTCGTCGGAGGCGCTTTCTGCGTCCTCCAGCGCCTCCTGGAGCTGGGCCACCTGCTGGCTCAGGGCCTCGTTTTCCACCTTGAGGGTTTCGTTTTCCTGGAGAATGTTTTCCAGGGACTGGGTGGCCGAGTCGGAGGTCTGCTCCAGCTTGTCCATGGCCTCCTGGTTGGCTCGCTGCTGCATGAAGTAGGACATCAGCAGCAGGAGAAAAGCCGCTGCAAAGAGGATGACCAGATAGAGCAGTACCGAGCTGCGCTTGTGGGGCCGCTCATGCTCCGCCTCGTGCTGGAGGCGGTTGCGCTCCTGCTTGTCGGAATCGGTGCTCAAAGGGAAACCCCTCCTTTCCCGGCGGAGGGAAGCTGCTCCAGCAGCTCCAGCAGAGTGTTCAAGTCCTCTGGATTGTAGTATTCCAGCTCAATTTTTCCCTTTTTCCGGCCGTTGATGATGTGAACCTTGCGGCCAAAGCGGGTAGCCAGGGTCTTTTCCGCCTCCCGCAGATAGATAGACAGGTCAGGGCCGGCGGCGGACTTGGGCTCCGCAGCTTCTCTGGGTTCTGCGGCCAACCGCTTGGCCAGAGCTTCGGTCTGCCGGACGGAGAGCTCCTCCGCAATGACCTTCTGCGCCAGCTTTTTCTGTAGCTCCCCGCTGGGCACGGCCAGGATGGCCCTGGCGTGGCCGGCGGAGAGCTTGCCCTCCTCCAGCAGCAGGTGTACCGGGTCGGGAAGGGTCAGCAGCCGCAGGGCGTTGGCAACGGCGGGGCGGGACTTGCCCACCTGCTGGGCCACCTCCTCCTGGGTGAGACCGTATTCGCTCATGAGCACCTTGTAGCCGTTGGCCTCTTCAATCGGGTTCAGATCCTCCCGTTGGAGGTTCTCAATGAGGCCGAGCTCCATCACCTTGCGGTCGTCGGCCTCGATGATGACGGCAGGGATTTCGCTCAGGCCCGCCAGCTTGGCGGCCCGCCAGCGGCGCTCCCCGGCGATGATCTGGTAGTAGCCCGACGAGAGCCGGCGGACGGTGAGGGGTTGAATGATCCCGTGGATGCGGATGGAGTCGGCCAAATCCTGAAGGCTTTCCTCGTCAAACCGCTTCCGAGGCTGCTTGAGCCCCGGTTCCACCTGGGAGATGGGGAGGGAGAGGGAGCCCCCCTCCTGGGACTGGAGGGCGGCGTCCCCCAGCAGTGCGCCCAGGCCCTTGCCCAGGCCGCGTTCCAATGCCATAGGTCAATCCTTCCTTTCCACACGGGTGACGGCGTATTGATTGTGCTCCAGCAGCTCCTGGGCCAGGGCATCGTAGGCCTCCGCGCCCCGGGAGAGGGCGTCATAGGCGGACACCGGCTTGCCAAAGCTGGGAGCCTCGGACAGGCGGACGTTACGGGGGATCACCGTGGCGTACACCTGGCCGGGGAAGTGGCGTTTGACCTCCTCCGCCACCTGCATGGAGAGATTGGTACGGCCGTCGTACATGGTGAGTACCACCCCCTCCAGGGCAATTTTGGGATTGAGGGATCGCTTGACAATGCGAATGGTGGAGAGAAGGTCGCTGAGCCCCTCCAGGGCGTAGTACTCACATTGCACCGGTACCAGCACGGTGTCCGCTGCGCACAGGGCGTTGAGGGTCAGCAGTTCCAGAGAGGGGGGACAGTCAATGAAGATGTAGTCATAGTGTTCCGCCACCTGCTCCAAGGCGTTTTTCAGCCGGTATTCCCGCTGCTCCAGGGCGATCATCTCAATGGTGGCCCCCGCCAGCGCCTTGTTGGAGGGGAGCACATCGCCGTAGGAGGTGGAGGAGATGGCCTTGGCGGTCTCCGTCCCGTTGAGAAGCACGTCATAGATGTTGGGCGAGGTGGTCTTGTCTACGCCGAAGCCGGAAGTGGTGTTGGCCTGGGGGTCAAAATCGCACACCAGCACCCGGCAGCCCTGGTTTTTCAGAGCCGCCGCCAGGTTGACACAGGTGGTAGTCTTTCCCACGCCGCCCTTTTGATTCACAATCGCAATGGTCTTTGCCATAGCACACCTGCCTTTTTGGGTCGTTGCAAAGGGTCAGGTTCTATTATATAGCGGCGGTAGACGTAATTCAACTGAAATTCGCGCTGTTTCACGTGAAACAGGAAAAAAAGAGGATGGAGCTGTTTCACGTGAAACAGCCCCATCCTTTTAGGAAAACCGCCATGGCCTCCGCGTACGGCGCGCCTCTACTTGGGAATAGTGATGGTCAGCAAGATGGAGTCCTCCGTCTCCTGGCGCTTGCAGTTGGCCTGTACGCCCGCGCTCTTCATCATGGACAGTCCCCGGGTCACGGTGTTAAGAAACAGCCGCACATCCTTAATTACAAAGGTTGGTTTTTTTCGGGCGGGCTTGTCTGCCGGATGAAGCAGGGTTTCCACATACTCCTCCGTCCGGGCCACAGTAAGCCCCTGCTCTACCACATGCCGGGCGGCCGTGCGCTGGAGCTCCGGCTCCTCCAAGCGGAGCAGCGCCCGGGCGTGGCGCTCGGTGCAGCCGCGCTCCCGCAGCAGGGTGAGGACATCAGGCGGGAGGCGGAGCAGGCGCAGCTTGTTGGCCACCGCCGACTGGGACTTGCCGATGCGGCGGGCCGCCTCCTCCTGAGACAGATGGTAGGTCTCGATCAGCTTGGCCAGCGCGGTGGCCTCCTCCACAAAGTTGAGATCCCGCCGCTGAAGGTTCTCCACCAGGGCCAGCAAAGAAGAGCCCTGGCTGTCCACGCTGACCAGAATGCAGGGCACCTCGGTGAGACCGGCCATGCGGGAGGCCCGCAGGCGGCGCTCCCCGGAAATCAGCTCGTAGCCGCCGTTCTTGGACCGGCGGACGGACAGAGGCTGGAGTACGCCGAGCTCCTGAATGCTGGCGGCCAGCTCCTCCAGGCCCTCCCGGGAAAAGCAGGTGCGGGGCTGGTCCGGATTGGGGGAAATGGCGGCAATGGGGAGAAACAGCACTTTGGTGCTCTCAAACAGTCCTTTTCGACGCAGTAAGGACATCGGAAAGCCTCCTTTGCGGTAGAATATTGACTAACCATATATTACCATATTTTGGTGCAAAAAAAGCCGGATGCCGTCGATTGGGAAATATTTTCCAAAATGACAGAAAGCTTCGTGCGCACAGGGCGTACCGCGAAACGACGCAAAGGCTCAGGCGCATGAAGTGGTTGCGCATGTGGGCCGTACCGACCCACGCGCTGTCATCCCATGGCCGTGCCGCTGTTAAGCGGCACAGGGCTAATTTTGCTCTGCTCCTGCACAGCAAAAAAGCCCGCCCGGCATTTAGGTCCGGGCGGGCGGAGAATCAGGGCTGTAAGAAGCCCTTTCCAAAGATTTCACTGGAGTTGGCTACAATCAGAAAAGCATGGGGATCAATCTTTTTCAGGTAGCGGCGCAGAAGCACGGCCTGCCCCCTGGTGAGGACGGTGAGCACCACGTGGTGCTCTGCGTGGGTATAAGCGCCCTGGGCCTGCCATACGGTGGCGCCCCGGCCCAGGGTATGGGTAATATAGTCGCACACATGCTCCGGGTCGTAGGAGATGACGAAAAAGGCCTTGCGCCGGTTGAAGGACTCGATGGCGCTATCCACCAGCACCGACTTGAGGGCCAGGCCCAGCAGGGAGCACAGTCCCGCCGTGATGTCAAAGACAAAGAGGGCGGCCGCCGCGATGACCACGTCGGAGAGGAGCAGGGCACGCCCTACGTCCAGGCCGGTGTATTTTTTGAGAATCATGGCGGCGATATCGGTGCCGCCGGAGGAGGCGTCTATGTTGAAAAGGATGGCGGAGCCCAGGGCGGGGAGGATCACCGCGAAGAACAGCTCCAGCATGAGTTGGTCGGTGAGAGGACGGTCCATGGGAAACGCCCACTCAAAGAGCTGAATGAGCCCGGCGGAGAGAATGGAACAGTAGACCGTCCGGGCGCCGAAGCCCCTGTTGAGCATTACAAAGCCCAGCACCAAAAAGAGCACATTGATGATGGTGTTGAAGGTAGAGGGGGAGAGCTGGGGCAGCAGCTTTCCCAGCAGCACCGCCAGGCCGGACACGCCGCCCATGGAAAAATGGTTGGGAAATTTGAAAAAGTAGACCCCCACCGACACCAGCAGGGTGCCCAGGTTCATCAGCAGGAATTCGCGCAGCAGTTCCTTGCGGTTGGTCATCCGTTTCACTTCCTAAGTAGATGGTAAGCGGGTCAGCGCTGGGTCAGCAGGGCGCTCCACACGTCGTAGGTACCGTCCGCCGGAATGTTGCCGATGCGCCACAGGGAGACTCCTGTGATGCCGAACATCCGGGCCAGCGCCACCTTGTCCAGCACGCTTTGCTCGTTCTCGTACCAGACCTTGTAACGGCTGCCGTCCTCGGTAGTGTAGAGGGCGCAGGGATTGCGGAATTCCTCCGAGTAGACCACCTGAGTGTCGGGCTGGGCCAGGCGCAGGGCCAGGGTGGAGGGGGCGGGGTGGTAGATAGTGGTCTCCAGCAGGCGGTCCTCTCCGTCCACGTGGAAGCCCGCCGAGCCAAAGGAGATCTGCAGGGCCAGCTTGCTCCGGTCGGCCACGCCGGTGGCCGGGTCGGTAAGATCACGCAGAGCCTCGTACACGCTGGCGAAGGGGGTGACGGGGGAGTCGGTGTTGGTAGTGCCTACATAGGAGTCGGGGACGGAGGTCCACTGGTAGTCGTGGGCCATGAGGATCACCTTGTCGGCGGCCTCGCCAATGCCCCGGTAGTCAAAGCCGGTGTACCAGGTGTCGGGCTGGACGCAGACATAGAGGGTTTTCCCCTGGGGCAGGACGGCATCCAGCTCTTTTAGAAAGGTTACATAATTCAGTTTTATGGTATCCCCCTTCAGGCCCTCAAAGTCGATGGTCAGGCCCGCGTAGTCCGTGCTGGCGGCCGCCAGGGCGGCCACGGCCTGGGCCCGGACCTCGGGCGTTCCGGTCACCGCCGCCACCGTGGAGGTGGTGGTGCCGTCGGGGAGGGGGATGGAATCGCCCGCTGAGGCATATACATTTAAGTTGTAGGGGAGGCTGCGGGCATCCCAGTAATCGGTGGCGGGGGTGGGGTCGTCGGGGCGCACCCAGTCGTTGCCGTTGGTGCGGGAGGAGTTGAGGACGGGCCCGGCGGCGGGGTCGTACTCCATCCGGGCCCAGCCTACGCTCACCGCGTCCATGGAGGCGGTGAGATCAATCTGGGAATAGGAGGAGAAGGCGTAAAAGCCGTGGAGCCAGTCCAGCTTGGAGGTGTACCGCTCGTACACCCGCACCAGCATGGCGGCGGCCTCCTCCCGGGTGGCGGAGTCGCGGGGCAGGAACTTGAGCTGGCCGCCCGCCCCGGCCACGCCGGTGATCATGCCGATGTCGTAGGCGATGGCGATGTACCCCCGGTTGTCCGTGATGTCGTCAAAGGGCAGCTCCAGCCCGGACAGGGACTGGGCCAGCGTGCCGTAGCCCAGGGCCCGCACCAGCATGACCGCCATCTCCTCCCGGCTGATATAGTCCTCCGGACGGAAGGCGCCGCCGGCATCCATCACGCCGTGGGCCAGGGCGGTCTCCACATAGGAGTAGGCCCAGTGAGAGGCGGGGCAGTCGGAAAACGAGGGCGCGCCCGGGGAGGCGGCATCCCAGCCGAACATGCGGCAGAGCACGGCCACAAACTCGCCCCGGGTCAGCTCCTTCCCCACGCCAAAGGTGCCGTCGGGGTAGCCGTTCATCAGGCCATAGCCCTCCGCCTTTTCGATGACCTCTGCGGCCCAGGTGCCCTCCGCGTCGGAAAATGCGGCGCTGGCCGCGGGGGAGAGGGGTGCGGCGCTCAAAAGCAAAACGGCGGCCAGGGCTGCCGCACAGAAACGGTGTTTCATAACAATAAACCTCCTTGCTCAAAAGCGATCAACAGCATTGTACCAAACCCGGCGCAAAAGCACAATGAAAAAACCGGAAAGCGGGGAGAACCTCCGTACAAAATTTCTAAAAACAGGTGACGAAAGCAATCTTTTTTGATAGAATATAGGCAGTTGCAGTTGTCTGTCAAATTCGATACAATAGAAATAACTTTTTCTTGTGGAGTAAGGAGAGGGACATAATGAAACTGCTGGAGGAGCGCATTCGGACCCACGGGAAAATCCGTGAAGGCGGCGTGCTGAAGGTGGACAGCTTTCTGAATCATCAGATGGACGTGAAGCTGTTCCAGGAAATGGGCAAGGAGTTCCTGCGCTTGTTTGGGGACTGCGGGGTTACCAAGATTTTGACCATCGAGGCATCGGGGATCGGGATCGCATGTGTAACCGCGCAGTTTTTTGATTGTCCGGTGATCTTTGCCAAGAAGAACAAGACCCGCAACATCGCCGGCGATGTCTACACCTCCAAGGTGGAGTCCTTTACCCACGGCAAGGTGTACGACATCATCGTGTCCAAGGAGTTTCTGCACCCCGAGGACCGGGTACTGCTCATCGACGACTTTTTAGCCAACGGCTCGGCCCTGCAGGGCCTCATCAACCTGGTGCAGGATGCCGGCGCCACCCTGGTGGGTGCGGGCATCTGTGTGGAGAAGGCATTCCAGCCCGGCGGCGACCTGATCCGCGGTATGGGAGTCCGGGTGGAGTCCCTGGCCCGCATCAAAGCCATGAGCGTGGAGGGCGGCGTGGAGTTCTGCTGAGGGCTCGGTGACCGCCGGTCCGTCGGGCCAGGGACTCCACAGCAAGCGTTTTGCCGGAGGCAAAACCTTGGCGCAGGGGCGATCCACTCGCCCCGAGCATGGGAAGAGAGGATGGGCCCCCAAAGCGGCGGGCCGCTTTGGGAAGATCCCTGGCGCGCATCAAAGCCATGAGCGTGGAGGGCGGCGTGGAGTTCTGCTGAGCCCACAGCTCCAGCCGCCGCATCCCGTAGGGGCGGCCCTTGTGGCCGCCCGCCGGGAGGGCGGGGGAAAGAAAGCGAAGAGAAAAGCGGAGGCGGGCGCCTCCGCCGGATGAACCGAGGTCTTACGGTTCGTCGGGGAGCCTCCGGGCTCCTGTTTTACACAGCAAGACCGGCTGCCGCAGGCGGAGGACGTCCCTCCGTGATGAGCGGATGATTTTGGCGTTCGGCGCGTATGGCGCCCGTCGGTGAGCAGGGGGGAGTGCCCCCCGTGTTCAGGCAGCCGTTTTGAATAGAGGACCCGATTGATTGAGAGACACAATTAAGGAGGAACTTAAACGATGAAAAAGAGACTGCTTGCACTGCTCCTGGCGGGCGCTATGTCTGTTGGACTGGCCGCCTGCGGCAACAGCGGGGACGAGGGCTCCGCCAACACCCCGGCCGGCGGGGAGACCACCCCGGTGACTGACGGCACTGGTGAGCCCTCCGCCGAGGGTAAAACCGTCAAAGTGGGCATGGTTTGCATCGGCGACGAGAACGACCAGGGTTATACCTATAACTTTATGAAGGCCGTGGAGGAGGCCACCGCCCAGTTGGCCGAGCAGGGCATTACCGTGGAGTGGAGCTACAAGAAAAATATCCTGGAGGACTCCGGCTGCGAGGACGCCAACATCGAGCTGGCCGAGGATGGATGTGATATTATCATCAACAACTCCTACGGCTTCGAGCCCTTTATGCTGAAGGTGGCCCCCGACTACCCCGAAATCGAGTTCATCTCCTGTACCAACCAGGCCTCTGCCGTGGACGATCTGGACAACACCCACAACGCCTTCGCCAACATCTACGAGGGCCGCTACCTGGCCGGCGTGGCCGGCGGCATGAAGCTGCAGCAGATGATCGACGAGGGCACCATCACCGCCGAGGAGGCTGTCATTGGCTACGTGGCCGCTTTCCCCTTTGCTGAGGTGGTTTCCGGCTACACCGCCTTCTACCAGGGCGCCAAGAGCGTGTGTCCCTCTGTCACCATGAAGGTCAAGTACGTCAACTCCTGGTCCGACGCGCCCCAGGAGGCCGCCGCCGCCTCCGCCCTGGCCGACGAGGGCTGCGTGCTCATTTCCCAGCATTCCGACAACACCACCCCCGCCACCTCCGCCCAGGACGCCGGCGTGTTCCACTGCGGCTACAACAACGACATGACCGGCGTGGCCCCCGAGGCCAGCCTCATCTCCTGCCGCGTGGACTGGACGCCCTATTTCGTCTATGCCATCTCCGCCGTGGCCAACGGTGAGAGCTTTGACCAGGACTGGACTGCCGGCTACGCCGATGGCTCCGTCAAGCTGACCGAGCTGAACACCGCCATTGCCGCCCCCGGCACTGAGGAGGCGCTGGAAAAGGCGGAGGCCGATCTGGCGGGCGGCCTGCACGTGTTCGCCGGCCCCCTGTCCGGCCACCCGGCCCAGAATCCTGACGGCGAGGTGTGGAGCATCGGGGAGGGCGAGTTCTTCCCCGAATCCGACCTGAGCCAGGAGGGCGGCCTGTCCGCGCCTCAGTTCTGCTACGTCATCGACGGCATCACCGAGGAGTAAACAAAAGATCAAACCGGAAGCAAAGGCGGGGCCGGCCCAGGCGGGCCGGCCCCGGATTTCTCCCCCGCGACCGCGCCGGGGGCCTTTGCCGCGAGGAACAGCGAGTGCGAGAGAAGAGAACGCTTCGGCCCCGCGGGGGCCGGGAAAGGAGGCTGGGTTTGGAACAGGTCAGCGCGATCCAGCTCAAGGGGATCACCAAGCGGTTTGGCCGCGTCGTGGCCAACGACGGAATTGATCTGGAGGTCCGGCGCGGCGAGATTCTCTCCCTGCTGGGGGAGAACGGCAGCGGAAAGACCACCCTGATGAACATGATCTCCGGCATCTACTTCCCAGACGAGGGACACATCTGCGTGGGCGGGAGGGAGGTCACCATCCGCTCCCCCAAGGACGCCTACGCCCTGGGTATCGGCATGATCCACCAGCACTTCAAGCTGGTGGACGTGTTCACCGCGGCGGAGAACATTGTCCTGGGCCTGGAGGGGAAGGGGGCCTTCGATCTCCGGGCCGCCGCCCGCCGGGTGAAGGAGATCAGCGAAAAGTACGGCTTTGACATCGATCCCGGCAAAAAGGTCTACGACATGTCGGTGTCGGAGAAGCAGACGGTGGAGATCCTCAAGGTGCTCTACCGGGGGGCGGACATCCTGATTCTGGATGAGCCCACCGCCGTCCTTACCCCCCAGGAGACGGAAAAGCTCTTCGCCGTCCTGCGCAACATGCGCGCCGACGGCAAGGCCATCGTGATCATCACCCACAAGCTCCACGAGGTCATGGCCCTCTCCGACCGGGTGGCCGTCCTCCGCAAGGGCAAGTACATCGGCACCGTCCACACAGCCGACACCGACCCCCAGAAGCTCACCGAGATGATGGTGGGCCGGGCGGTGAGCCTGAACATCGACCGGCCGGAGGCCAAGTACCGGGATCTCCGCCTGGAGGTCAAGGGCCTGACCTGCCGGGATCACGAGGGGATCAAGACCCTGGATGACGTGTCCTTCCAGGCCTTCGGCGGCGAAATCCTGGGCATTGCGGGCATCGCCGGCTCCGGCCAGAAGGAGCTGCTGGAGGCCATCGCCGGCCTCCAGGCCGCGGAGGCGGGCAGCGTGCTCTATTACCCGCCCCACCCCAACAGCGACATTGCCGGCTACCACGTCCCCGTAGACCGGGACGGCGAGGAGCTGGTGGGCAAGACCCCCATGCAGATCCGCCGTGTGGGCGTGTCCCTGGCCTTCGTGCCGGAGGACCGCCTGGGCATGGGCCTGGTGGCGGGCATGGACATGGTGGACAACATGATGCTCAAGACCTACCGGGAGCACAAGGGCCCCTTCGTGGACCGCAAGGCCCCCCGGGCGCTGGCCCAGCGGCTGATTGACGAGCTGGAGATCGTCACCCCCGGCGTCGGCACCCCGGTGCGCCGGCTCTCCGGCGGCAACGTGCAGAAGGTGCTGGTGGGCCGGGAGATCGACTCCACCCCCACCGTGCTTATGACCGCCTACCCCGTCCGGGGCCTGGACATCAACTCGTCCTACACCATCTACGGCCTGCTCAACCAGCAGAAGATGAAGGGAGTGGCCGTGCTCCTGGTGGGGGAGGATCTGGACGTGCTGCTGGAGCTGTGCGACCGGATCCTGGTACTCTGCGGCGGCAAGGTCTCCGGCATCGTGGACGGCCGGAATACCACAAAGGAAGAGGTGGGCCTCTACATGACCCACGTGGGCGGCGGAAAGGAGGCGGGCGAGCGTGCATAGCAGCGGCAAAACACCCCTGATCCGCCTGGCCAAGCGGGACGGCATGGCCGGCGCGGGCCAGTGGGGCATCCGCATCGCGGCCATCCTGCTGGCCCTGGTGGTGGGCGGCCTGGTGATCCTGCTCTCGGGCAACAACCCCATCCAGGGCTACGCCATCATCGTGGAGGGCGCCCTGGGCAAGACCTCCGGCATCCGGCAGACCGTGAAGAACTTCATCCCCCTGCTGGGGACCGCCCTGGCCATCGCCCCCTGCTTCAAGATGCGCTTCTGGAACATCGGCGCCGAGGGACAGATCACCGCCGGCGCCATGTGCGCCACCTATTTCGCCCTCTTCTGGGCCGACTCCATCCCCCAGGTGCCCCTGCTGCTCCTCATGTGCGCCGCCGGCGCCATCGGCGGTGGCCTGTGGGCGCTGGTGCCCGCCTTCTTCAAGGCCCGCTGGGGAACCAACGAGACCCTGTTCACCCTGATGATGAACTACATCATCATCGGCGTGGTGAAGTGGCTCCAGGGCGGCCCGTGGGAGAAGATCCCCCGGGGTAGCCAGCAGATTGAGCAGTTCGCCTCCAACGCCTGCCTGCCCCGGGTGGCCGGCGTGTACTGCGGCTGGATCGTGGTGCTGGCCCTCACGGTGTTCATGTTCCTCTACATGAAATACACCAAGCACGGCTATGAGATCGCCGTCATCGGCGAGAGTGAGAACACCGCCCGGTACGCGGGCATGAACGTGGGCTGGGTCATTATGCGCACCATGTTCCTCTCCGGCGCCATCGCCGGCGTGGTGGGCTTCCTGCTGGTCTCCGGCGCCAACAACACCCTGTACTCCGGCGTGGCCGCCGGGGCGGGCTTCACCGCCATCACCGTGGCCTGGCTGGCCCAGCTCAACCCCTTCGCCATGGTGGGCATATCCGCCCTGCTGGCCGTCCTCCAGAAGGGCGCGGACACCCTCAACACCCAGATGGGTATCCCCGCGTCCCTCTCCGACGTCATCACCGGCGTGCTCCTCTTCTTCATGCTGGGGTGCGAGTTCTTCATCAACTATAAGCTGGTCTTCCGCGGCGCGGAGGAGCGCCACAAGAGGAAGGAGGCGGCGAAATGACCTTTCTGCTCAACCTGATCACGGCCGCCGTCCTCTACGGCACGCCCCTGCTCTACGGCACCAGCGGCGAAATCCTCACCGAGAAGTCGGGCAACCTGAACCTGGGCGTCGAGGGCATGATGTTCATGGGCGGCGCCCTGGGCCTGGGCGCGGCGTTCTACTATGAGAAGCTGGCGGGCGCGGCGGTGTCCGCCCCCCTGGCGGTGGTCATCGCCATCGCCGCCTCCTTCCTGGCCGGCGCGCTGGCTGCCCTGCTCTTCAGCTTCCTCACCATCACCCTCCGGGCCAACCAGAACGTCACCGGCCTGGCCCTCACCATCTTCGGCACCGGTGTGGGCCAGTACATCGGTGAATTCATGCGGGTGCGGGAGGGCACCTACGTGGCCGTCAGCAACACCCTGAAGGGGGCCTTCAACGGCTCGCCCTTCCCGGCCTTCCTCCAGGAGATGCCGGTGGTGGGCAGGCTGCTCTTCAGCCACAGCATCTTCACCTATCTGGGCATTGCCCTGGCCGTGGCCATGGGCCTGTACCTCCACCGCAGCCGCTCCGGCCTCTACCTGCGCGCGGTGGGCGAGTCCCCCGCCACCGCCGACGCCGCCGGCATCAGCGTCACCCGCTACAAGTATCTGGCCACCGTCATCGGCGGCGGCATCTCGGCCATCGGCGGCATGGTGTATATCATGACCGTGGTGGGCGGCGTTTGGAACCACGAGGGCCTCTCCGGCGTGGGCTGGCTGGCCGTCGCCCTGGTGATCTTCTGCCTGTGGAGCCCCTACCGGGCCATCTGGGGTTCCATCCTCTTCGGCGGCCTGCTCATTCTCTACCTGCGCATGCCCATCGACCTCATTCCCGACCAGATCTACAAGATCCTGCCCTATGTGGTCACCGTGATCGTGCTGGTCTTTACCTCCATGCGCAACAACCGCGACAAGCAGCCGCCGGCCAGTTTGGGCCTGGCGTATTTCCGGGAGGAGCGGTAAGCCACGGATGTTTACCCGCTTTCCCGGCTGCTTGGCGCGGAGGGACCCGCCGCAGGCGGGACGCGCCGGAGGCG
>ERZ1106950.809-NODE-809-length-25361-cov-7.621631_pt1 | contig 25361 bp, 20 predicted proteins | sample MGYA00403675_ERZ1106950 | MGnify/ENA primary metagenome ERZ1106950 (study PRJEB35170, sample SAMEA104062410) | human gut metagenome | biome: human gut; feature: human-associated habitat; material: faeces | place: Denmark | collected 2012-06-13 ... | reverse complement strand
CAGGGCCGCCCTCCTTATCTTATATTACTGGGTCTGCTTGACCTCAAAGGCGGCGACGCTCTGCTCAAAGGCAGAGCGGTCGGCGTCGGAGCCGTGGACCTCCACCTTCACCGGGTGGGAGAGATCCAAGGAGAACAGGCCCATGATGGATTTGGCGTCGATGACGTATCGGCCGGAGAGCACGTCCACCTCGCAGGGGCAGCAGGTGGCCGCGTTGACAAACTGGCGTACATCCTCGATGGAGGACAGCGACACGAAGAACTCAGACATGAAAGGGCACCTCCTAAATGACTGTATACAAACGGTGGGGCTTTGCTTTATAATTAGGGTATCCCCATTATAGACAGGAACGGGGAAAAAATTCAATGGGAAAGCCGCGGTAAACCGGAAATTCTGTTTTTTTCACAAAGAGCCGCGGTCATATGCGAGGAAAAGACATGCGAGTTGCTATCTACACCTTGGGCTGCAAGGTCAACCAATACGAGACGCAGGCGATGGAGGCGGAGCTCACCGGCCGGGGCCACGCCCTGGTGCCCTTTGACGGGGCGGCGGACGCCTATGTGATCAACACCTGCACCGTCACGGCGGTGAGCGACAAGAAATCCCGCCAGATGATCCGGCAGGCCCGCAAGCGCTCCCCCCACGCGGTGGTGGCGGTGTGCGGCTGCTACGCCCAGACCGATCCGGAGGCGGTGGAGGCCCTGGGGGTGGATCTGGTCATGGGCACGGCCGACCGCATGGGCTTTCTGGACGCGCTGGAGGCCCTCAGCCCCGACGGCGGACACCCGGTGGTAAGGGTGGACGACGCCCTGCGCCGCCGCCAGTATGAGCATCTGCCCGCCGGCGGCCTGGAAGGGCGCACCCGGGCCATGCTCAAGGTGGAGGATGGCTGCGTCAACTTCTGCACCTACTGTATCATTCCCTACGCCCGGGGGCCGATCCGCTCCCTTCCCTTGGAGGAGGCCGCCTGTGAGGCAAAGCGCCTTGCCGGGGCGGGCTACCGGGAGCTGGTGCTCACCGGCATCGAAATCTCCTCCTGGGGACACGATCTCAAAAATGGGCAGGGCCTGATCGACCTTGTGGAGGCGGTGTGCGCCGCCGCGCCGGAGTGCCGGGTGCGGCTGGGCTCCCTGGAACCCCGCACCGTCACGGAGGACTTCTGCCGCCGGGCCGCCGCCCTGCCCAACCTGTGCCCCCACTTCCACCTCTCCATGCAGAGCGGCTGCGACGCCACGTTGAAGCGGATGAACCGGAAATATGATTCCGCCCGGTATTATGAGAGCGTAACATTACTCCGGGAACACTTTGATCGACCCGGTATCACCACCGATCTCATTGTGGGCTTCCCCGGAGAGACGGAGGAGGAGTTCGACCAGACCCTGGACTTTGTACGCCGGTGCGCCTTCTCCGCCATGCACATCTTCCCCTACTCCCGCCGTTCCGGCACCCCGGCGGCCTCCATGCCCGGCCAGGTGCCCAAGGCGGAAAAGGAGGCGCGGGCCCGCCGGGCGGCGGCGGTGGCGGAGGAGCTGCGGGCGGCCTGGCTGGAACGCTGGGTGGGGGAGACCCTGCCCGTGCTCTTTGAGGAGGAGAAGGGGGGCCTCTGGCGTGGCCACGCCCCCAATTACACGGAGGTCTTTGCCCCGGGCGAGGGACTACACAATGTCATAAAAGAGGTAAAAATAACGGGAATTCATCGGGACGGACTGAAAGGAAGCGTGCTGGAATGAACCGGAGGCTGTTCCCCCTGGCCCTGAGCCTCGCCCTGCTGGCGGGGTGCGCCCCCGCGCCGGAACCCACACCCGAGCCCACACCCACCCCGGCCGCGGCGGTGGACTTCCACACCTTTCTGGACGCGGTCAACGAGAGGCGCCGGGCCGTCATCGAGGACGGGGAACCCCTGGATGTCTCCGCCTGGACGCCGGCCTTTGCCGACCAGAACACCACCTTCACAGATGGGGAGATGGAACTTTTGCTGACGCCCCATGGCCCGGCGGAGAACCTGACCATGGAGCAGGCCCGGGAGGACGTGGAGACCGCCTTCACCCTCCTGCGCACCACCTACGGGGCATACGAGTACTTCGGTGGCGACCAGGTCTTTGACGGCCTGCGGGAGGATGCCCTGGCCCGGCTGGAGGAGGCTGACCCCGGTCTCCCGCTGGCGGACGTGGTGGCGGAGGCCCTGTATACCGTGCTGTCCCCGGTGGTGCGGGACGGGCACTTTGCTGTTGGCCGCCGACACCTGATTGAGCCCTATGAACTCAACACCTACTATGTGCCCGGCGTGTATATCGACACCCCCGCCGGACTGAGCGAAGACTACATAAAGCCCACCATCGGCCCGGACGGGGCCATCACCTATGGTTTTTACGCCTTGAGTCACGACGGGAGCGATTTGCCGGAGACGGTGGGGGAGTATGGCGGGCTGAACTGGACGCAGTGCAAGGCGATACAGGCTAACAGCGGCATTGCCTTTGGCGAGGAGAATTGCCAGGGCATCCCTCTGCTGGGGCTCCACAGCCTTTATGCCCGCAAGCCCGATGAGGAGGAGCAACTGGGACAGTTTGCCTCCTGCGGCGGGGAGAACGCCGACGCGCCCCTGCTGATCTTCGACGTGCGGGGGAACCCCGGTGGCAGTGACCATTGGCTCATGAGTTGGTTTGAGGGGTGGACGGGACAGCCCGCCCAGCCACATCGGGTATTTGGACATCGCTACAGTCAGCTCAGCTGTAAGCATCATGGCCCCTCCTACTATCCCACGGAGCGGATGGGAACCTGGGATATTCAGATGGAGGACGGCCGCTGGGTGGAGCGGGAGGGCTATACCTTCCTGCTGACCGACCGTATTACCGCCTCCTCCGGGGAGACTGCCGTGGAGTTCCTCCATACGGTGGAGAACACCCTGACGGTGGGCATTCCCACCAGCGGATGCTCGCTGGGCGCCAATCACATAGATTTTTATCTTCCCAATACAGGGCTGAGGCTCTATTTTGGTACTGGCCTGAGCTTCAACGAAACCATGGAGAACCGGGACGGGGTGGGCTATCTCCCCGACCTGTGGGTCAACCCCGTCGAGGCCCCGGTGGCGGTGGCCCGGCTGTGCGGGTACTATGGCCTGAAGGAGCCGGTTTCGTAGGGGCCGCTGCCCTCAGCGGCCCGCCTCGCTCCGGTTCCGCAGGGCGCCGAGCTTTTCCTGCCAGGCGTCCAGCCGCTCCCGGGGGAGCAGACCGTTGATGAGCAGGGACATGGCCACCCCCACGCCGGTGTCTAGCATGCGGTTGAGAGAGTAAGAGATGTAGTCGTCCGGGCCGATGGAGAACAGCAGCAGGCAGAGCACCACCCCACCGGGCTGTACGGCGCCGACCCAGAAGATCTGGGCCAGCAGAATCAGGACGACGATACCGCCGAAGAGCAGGGGCACCAGCAGCAGGTGGCGTCCCCCGTCGGGATAGAAGACCAGGTAAATCCGGTAGAGCCCGATGCCGAGGAAACCGCCGATAACGGTGCCGAACAGGCGGTTTCCGCCGTGGAGCTTGGAGTGGTCCATATCCGCTCCCATGCCGAAGATGGCGCCGATACAGGCAAAGGCCGGATTGCGGTTCAGGAAAAAGTAAATCAGGGCGCAGAGCGAGGCGGAGAGGGCGGTTTTGAGGTTGCGCAGGCCGATATGGGGCAGCGGCCGGGCCGGGGTCTCCTTCATGGTATACACTCCCGTCGGGGGGATTCCCCCTTTTTCCATAAAGAATACCATAAAACAGGGGGATTTTCCAGACCGGCGTTAGAAACCGGCGGGTTTGCGTTCCGGCGTGGAATGTGGTATGCTGGAGAAAACCAACCGGAGGAGGAACGATATGAGCCGCGCGGACGAGCTGTTCATTGAAAATTGCAAGGAGATTCTGGCCCACGGGGTGTGGGACACGGAGCAGGAGGTGCGCCCCCGGTGGGCTGACGGCGCCCCCGCCCACACGGTGAAGAAATTCGGTATCGTCAACCGCTACGATCTGCGGGCGGAATTCCCGGTGCAGACCATCCGCAAAATGGCCTTCAAGAGCGCGGTGGACGAGCTTTTGTGGATCTGGCAGAAGAAGTCCAACAACATCCACGACCTGTCCAGCCACATCTGGGACGCCTGGGCGGACGAGAGCGGCTCCATCGGCAAGGCCTACGGCTACCAGTTGGGAGTCAAGCACCGCTACCCCGAGGGGGAGTTTGACCAGGTGGACCGGGTGCTCTACGATCTCAAGCACAACCCGGCCTCCCGGCGGATTCTCACCAGTCTCTACAACCACCACGATCTGAGCGAGATGGCCCTCTACCCCTGCGCCTGGTCGGTCACCTTCAACGTGTCGGGGCGCACCCTCAACGCCGTGCTCAACCAGCGCAGCCAGGACATGCTCACCGCCAACGGCTGGAACGTGATGCAGTACGCCATGCTGGTGCACTTCCTGGCCCGGGCGTCGGGGCTGGAGGCGGGGGAGCTGGTGCACGTCATCGCCGACGCCCACATCTATGACCGCCATGTGCCGGTGGTGGAGGAGCTCATCGCCCGGACGCCCTACGAGGCCCCGAGGCTGTGGCTGGACCCGGCGGTTACCGACTTCTACACCTTCACGAAGGACAGCGTCCGCCTGGAGGGCTACCGCTTCCACCCGCTGGAGCAGCCCATCCCCGTGGCGGTATAAGGAGGGAGCCCGATGAATTTGATCGCGGCGGTGGACTTGAACTGGGCCATCGGCAGGGGCGGGGATCAGCTCTGCTACATCCCGGCCGATTTGAAGCGCTTTCAGGCCCTCACCACCGGCCACCCGGTGATCCTGGGCCGCAAGACCCTGGCCACCTTCCCCGGCGGGCGGCCCCTGAAAAACCGGCGGAACCTGATCCTGTCCCGCGACCCCGCCTTCGCCCCCGAGGGGGCCGAGGTGTTCCGGTCGCTGGAGGCCCTGCGGGCGGCCGCCCCGGCGGATTCCTTCGTCATCGGGGGGGAGAGCGTCTACGCGGCCCTGCTGGACTGGTGCGACACGGCCTACATCACCAAAATCGGCCAGGCGTGGGAGGGGGCGGACGCCTTTTTCCCCGATCTGGGCGCCGGCCCGGACTGGGAGATGGCCGAGGAAGGGGAGCCCCAGGAGCACGCGGGCATCCCCTTCCGCTATGTGACCTACCGGAGGAGGAAGCCCCATGTATGTGGATGAAATTCGGGCCTATACGCCCCAAAATGAGCAGGAGGCGGCGGATCAGCGGCTGATTCTGGAGTACATCCGCCTGTTTCCGGACAACATTCTCACCCGGGACAACGAGATCGCCCACCTGTCCAGCTCCGGCTTTGTGGTCAATGCCGACGGCACCCGGGTGCTCATGGCCCACCACAATATTTACAGGGTGTGGGCCTGGACGGGCGGCCATGCGGATGGGGAGGGCGACCTGCTCTCCGTGGCCCTGCGGGAGGCCCGGGAGGAGACGGGGGTGGAGCATATCCGCCCCCTCAGCCCCGCCATCGCCTCCCTGGACATTCTGCCCGTATGGGGCCACGTGAAGCGCGGGAAGTGGGTGCCCTCCCATCAGCATCTCAATGTATCCTATCTGCTGGTGGCCGACGAGAGCGACGCCCTCCAGATCCGGGAGGGGGAGAACAGCCGGGTGGGCTGGCTTCCGGCGGAGCGCCTGCTGGAGTACACCAACGAGTGGCAGATGGACGGCGTGTACGCCAAGCTGTTGGCCCGGGCGAGGGAGCTGCTGCGGAACGCATAAGTGGATTGCGTGGACGTGCCCTCTTGAAAATATTGGGACAATGTGATACAGTAAGGATGCCAAGTGTGCCGGCACACTTCTGTCTTTTGCAAGCAAAAGACAATAACAACTGACAGCAGTGGAGCCGGGGCGCAATTTAAAAAAGGAGGAACAACATGAAACGGGCAAAAAAAGGATTGGCGGCAATTCTGTCTACATGTATGCTGCTGAGCCTGCTTCCTGCGGCTGCTTTTGCAGAGGGGGCTCCGGCAGCGGACACGCTGGAGGAAGCGGCACAGCCGACGACGGTGGAAAAGACACTGGCAGAAATGTTTGCGGACGCGCAGGATGGCGAGACCCTGAGGCTGGAACAGGACGTGACGGTTACGGGGCAGGAGGATGCCGACTATAAAAACAGCGGCACCGTTACCCTGGATTTGAACGGCCATACAATTACAGGTGATAACAAGAATATTGCCCTGAGAGCGATAGGAACCGAGGCGGGCAAAGGCACTTTAAAGATCACCAATGGTACAATTAAGACAAATAGTGGAACCTATTGTACCGTAGGTGCTAAAGATGCTGCCCTGGAACTGAGTGATATGCGGCTTGAAAATAGCACTGCCTATGGCTGTAGCGTCAAAGCATTTGCAGGCGGTACTATTGATTTAAAGAAGGTTTGCTCTACCTCCCAGACAGGAGGAGGTGTAGAGGCAGCCGGCGGTACAGTGAATATATACGATAGTACCTTTACACAGACCGGGTATTATGACCATAATAGCGTCAACCTGGCGGCCAGCGGTGGAACTGGCACGGTCAATGTGTACGGCGGCAGCTTTACCAGTGAGAACTATGGGCTTTACATTTTTAGTTCCGGCGGGACAATCAACGTATACGATGGCACATTTAAGACAGGAGAAGAGAAAGCGGTAGTAAAGGCTGATCTGGACTTAAATAGCTATCCGGCTGCAACGGCGAATATCAATATCTATGGCGGCGACTTCACCGGGAAGATTGACATTGCCGATAAAGAAGAGGTTCATGTGGAGATCACTGGCGGCACCTTTGCAGACACTGGCCTGACAAAGGAAGCGTTTTCTGCCTATACCGCAGAGGGAACAGTGGTAACCGAAGGCCCAGACGGTACGTTTACCGTAAACGAACTGGATGAAACAAATGGTGTGGCCGAGGTGGGCGGTAGGTACTACGCCAGCCTCCAGAAGGCGGTCGACAACGCCGGGAAGGGCGAGACGGTTACTCTGCTCCAGGATACGGCGGAGGATATCGTAATCCCCGAGGGAGCGGAGCTGACCCTCAATCTGAACGGAAAGACCTTGGCCAACCACGAGAACCACACGATTACCAACAAGGGCACTCTGACCATCACCGGCGACGGCACGGTGGACAACGTGACCCACGCCAGAGCGGCAATCCAGAATGAGCCCGGCGGCAATGTGGTGCTCAACGGAGGCGCGTATACCCGCAGTAAAGAGAACGGACAGAATGCCGAAGCCAGCGGCGGGAATTCCTATTACAACATCGTCAACCACGGCACCATGGAGATCAATAGTGGAGTTTCCGTCACGCAGAACGGCCAGTTCTCCAGCATGATTGAGAACGGCTGGTATAACGGAAGTCAGAATACGGGCAAGGAAAACTCCGTGCTGACCATCAACGGAGGCACCTTCTCCGGCGGCCTGAACACGATCAAGAACGACGACTATGGCGAGCTGGTCATCAATGACGGCACCTTTACCAGCATGTCCCAGGCAGCGTTCCTGAACTGGAATGTGGCCACTGTCAACGGCGGTACCTTCGATGCGGCGGGCGCCTCCAACGGCGTCATTCTGAACGGCTATATCGACGGCACCATGGATCAGGGCAAGCTGACCATCAACGGCGGTACCTTCAACGCCGGGGAAAAGACGGTAATCACCACAATGGGCGGTGGAACCCACAGCGGCGATATTGAGATCACCGGCGGCACGCTGAACGGCTCCATTGTCCTCACGGACAGCAGCGAGGGCGCCCGGCTGACCATTACCCAGAAGGCCAAGGTTACCGGAAACGTGACCAACAGCGGCAAGGCGGATGTGGCCATCACCAACGGCGCTACCGTGGACGGCCAGGTGTCCAACAGCGCCGACGGCACCATGAGCGTGGTCAACAGCACCATCGGCAGCGTGCCCGAGGGCACCACCGCAGAAACGATCGTCATTGTCAACAGCACTGTGGATGGAACTCTGACCACGAATACTGCCGAAAATGCGGCGGTGATGGTGGGCGGCAAGACCTATGAGACCTTGGGTGCGGCGATCACAGCGGCCAAAGCCGGGGACACCATCTACGTCCTGAAGGACATCCCAGAGGCGGCCGGCATTGCCGTGCCCTCTGGTAAGAACTTTACCATTGATTTTGGCGGCCACACCTATACCCTGAAGGACCCGGGAGCGGGCTCTGCCGGAACGGAGAGCAATGGATTCCAGTTCCTGAAGGATTCCACCATCACCCTCAAAAACGGCACCGTCCGTATTGCCGAGGGCACGACCTCCATCAAGCGCATCATTCAGAACTATGCAAACCTGACCCTGGAGGATATGCACTTCTTCGCCGAGCATCAGGCGGACGGCGAGGACTACGCGCTGAGCTTCAACAATGGCAGCATCATCTTCAAGGGAGATACGGATATCGTGACCACCAGCGACGAAGCCATTGCGTTTGATGTCTGTAAGTATAGTAGCTATCCTTCTACCAATGTCACCTTTGATGAGAGCTACACCGGCACCATCAACGGCAAGATCGTGTATGACAGCACCGACGCGGACACACACAAGCTGACCATTCAGGGCAACGGCACCTTCGGTGCCATTGAGGCGGCCAGCGGGGCCGCAGAGGCTGCAAAGAGCGGCATCGAGGTTACCAGCGGTCACTTTGCCAAGCCCGTCAACGAGGACTATTTGGCTGACAGCGTCAAGGCCCAGTTGGAGAGCGCCTCCAACCCCGAGGCTCCCTACAGCTACTATCCCAGCCTGGAGGCCGCCCAGGCCGCCGCCCAGCCGGGCGACACCATTACTGAGGTAAACGCCACGTCTGGCGAGAAGAAGTACACCGTTACCCTGGACTATGCCGACGGGGATACAAAGGACAGCGTCTACACGGTCACTGAGGGGACCGAGCTCACCCTGCCCACTCCCAGCCGCTCCGGCTACACCTTTGAGGGCTGGTATGACGGCAGCAGCCGGGTGAGCAGCCCCTACAAAGTGACGAAGGATGTTATCCTGACTGCGGAGTGGGACTACAACGGCAGCAGCTCCTCCTCTGGCTCGACCCGGTACACGGTGAGCGTGGAGGACACGGACAACGGCAGCGTGAAGGTGAGCCCCACCCGCGCCTCCAAGGGGAGCACGGTGACTGTCACCGTGAAGCCCGACGAGGGGTATGAGCTGGACAAGTTGACCGTCACCGACAAGAACGGCGATTCCGTCAAGCTCACCGACAAGGGCGACGGCAAGTACACCTTCAAAATGCCTGCCTCCAAGGTCACGGTGGAGGCCGTGTTCACGGCGGTGGAGCCGGAGGGCCTGCCCTTCACCGATGTAACGAGCGGCGACTGGTTCTATGACGCCGTGGCGTATGTGTACGACAAGGGGATGATGGAGGGGACCACGGACACCACCTTCGCCCCCACCATGAACCTGACCCGGAGCATGATCGCCCAGGTACTCTACAACCTGGAGGAGCGGCCGGAGGCACCCGGCGCGGCGGGCTTCCCCGACGTGGCGGCGGGCGCATGGTACGCCGACGCGGTGAACTGGGCGGCGGCCCGCGGCATCGTGAAGGGGTACGACACCGGCGCGTTTGGGCCGGAGGACAGCGTGACCCGGGAGCAGCTCGCGGCGATTCTGTACCGCTACGCGCAGGCGAAGGGCTATGACACCACCCAGGGCGGGATGGCCGTGCGGGAGTTCAGCGACTCCGCCAGCATCTCCGACTGGGCGCAGACGGCCATGAGCTGGGCGGTCAATGCGCAGGTGCTCTCCGGCAAGGGGAACGGCGTCCTGGATCCCCAGGGCACCGCGACTCGCGCCGAGGTGGCCCAGATGCTGATGAACTTCGGCGAGCACGTGGGCTGAACACAGCCGGTCAAAAAGCAAAATCCCCCCGGAATCCCATTGGGATTCCGGGGGGATTTTATTGCTTCGCTTATTCGGCGTCCTCCTCCGATTCAGAGGGGGCCAGCTTGGTGACGGTGGCCCACTCTACCCGGCGGTCGGTCAGCTCCTCCACCCGGATGTGCAGGCCGTACAGCTCCACCTCGGGGTGGCTTCCGTCCTCCGGGATCACGTTGAGCTGGGCAAAGACCAGGCCGCCCAGAGTCTCGGACTCCTCGTCCTCGGGAAATTCCATGTCCAGGGCCTCCGCCACATCGTCCAGCTCCGCCGAGCCGGCAATGCGCCAGCGGTTGTCGCCCAGGGCGATGATCTCCTGATCCTCCTGGGGATCGAACTCGTCGTAGATGTTGCCCACAATCTCCTCCAGCAGATCCTCCATAGTCACGAGGCCGGCGGTGCCGCCGTACTCGTCCACCACAATGGACAGGTGGATCTTCCGGCTCTGCATGTCGCGGAAGAGCTTATCGGTGCGCACCGACTCGGGCACGAAATAGGCCGGGCGCAGCAGCTCCCGCACCGGGCGGGGGGAGGCTTTGCGGGCGTTGAGCAGCCAGTCGCGGGTGTTCAGGATGCCGATGATGTCGTCGGCGTCCTCCTCATACACCGGGAAACGGGACAGGCCGGAGGACTCGATGGTCTGCGCGATCTCCTCCGCCGTGTCGTCCACCCACAGCATCACCATGTCGGTGCGGTGGATCATCACGTCCCCGGCGGTCATGTTGTCAAATTCGAAGATGTTCTCGATCATCTCCTTCTCACCGGCCTGGATGGCGCCCTTCTCCTCACCGATGTCCACCATCATGCGGATGCCCTCCTCCGATACCTCATCGTCCTCCTCGTTGGGGTCGATATGTACCAGACGCAGCACGGCATTTGTGGAGACGGTCAGCAGCCAGATGAGCGGCCGCATGACGGCGGCCAGGAAGGCCACCACCCCGCAGGTGAAGCGGGCCACCTGCTCGCTCTTCTTCATGGCCACCCGCTTGGGTACCAGCTCGCCGAAGACCAGCGTGAAGAAGGAGAGGATAATGGTGATCAGGATAACGGACAGGGTGTGCACCGCGGCCTCGGCGGCGGCGGTCAGGGCATACTGGGCGGCGAACCACTGGGACAGGCGGCCGGCCAGGTTGTCGGCGGCGAAGGCGGAGCCCAGAAAGCCCGCCAGGGTGATGCCGATCTGAATGGTGGAGAGAAACCCGGTGGGCTGCTCCACGATGTGCAGGAGACGGGCGGCCTTTTTGTCGCCCTCCTCGGCCTGGTGGCGGATCACCGCCTCATTGAGGGAGATGACCGCGATTTCCGTGGCGGCAAAGTATGCGTTGATTGCGATGAGTATGACCTGGAGTAGAAGCTGAGGCCATAAAGGGGGCTGCAAGATGATTCCTCCTCTTTCTGAAACGACAGATTGCATGTGTTCCATGCGTTACAGAACTTAGTATATCATATTTATGAAAAAAATCCATAAGCATGCGGAAAAAAGTTGCGGCGCATGTTATAATAACCTGTACGCGTGAGAGGGGGAAACCGGGATGGAAACCAAGGAACGGACGGAGGGGCGGCTGCGGCGCTTGCTGGAGCAGCCGGGCACCTTCCTGAAATGGGTGCTGTTTGCCGGGGTGATCGGCCTGGCGGCCGGCGGGGTCAGCACTGCCTTTTATTACGCGCTGAACGCCGTCACAGCCCTGCGGGAGGCCAACCCGTGGCTTCTGTGGCTCCTGCCCCTGGGGGGCGTGGCCATTGTTCTGCTCTACCGGATTTGCGGCATGGAGAAGGACCGGGGCACCAACTTCGTCCTGGTGGCTGTGCGGGAGAACCAGCCCCTGCGCCTGCGCACGGCGCCCCTCATCTTCGCCGCCACGGTGCTCACCCACCTGCTGGGCGGCTCCTCCGGCCGGGAGGGGGCCATCCTCCAGATCGGCGGCTCCCTCTCCTCCAAGATCGGACGGTGGATGCACCTGGACGACAAGGACAGCCGTATCATCACCATGTGCGGCATGTCCGCCGCCTTCTCCGCCCTCTTCGGCACTCCGCTGACCGCCGCCATGTTCGCCATGGAGGTGACCAGTGTGGGCGTGCTCTACTACGCCGCCATCGTGCCCTGCGTCCTCTCCGCCATTATCGGCCTGTGGGTGGCCCAGCTCTGCGGCGTGCCGCCCACCGCCTTCTCCCTCCAGGGGGTGCCCAACCTTACCCCCGTCACCCTTCTCCAGTGCATCGGCATGGGGGTCCTCTTCGCCCTGCTTTCCATCCTGTTCTGCCGGATGATGCACGCCGCCCCCCGGCTGTACGACAAGTACCTCCCCAACCCCGTGGCGCGGGCCGCTGCGGGCGGGGCGCTGGTCATCGCGCTGACCTTCCTGGTGTGGCTGTGGAACCCGGGTACCTACGACTACAACGGGGCGGGCACGGCGGTGATCTACGCCGCCATCGGAGGGGAGGCCCGGCCCGAGGCGTTCCTGCTGAAGATGCTCTTTACCACCATTACCCTGGGGGCGGGCTTCAAGGGGGGCGAGATCGTCCCGGTGTTCTTTACCGGGGCCACCTTCGGCTGCACCGCCGCCCCCCTGCTGGGGCTGCACCCCTCCTTTGGAGCGGGGCTGGGCATGGTGTGCGTCTTCTGCGGCGTCACCAACTGCCCCATGACCTCCCTGCTGCTCTCCCTGGAGCTGTTCGCCGGGGACAGTCTGGGCATGTTCACCGGCCAGAGCCTGGGGCTGTTCGCCGTGTGTATCGCCGTGTCCTACATGCTCTCCGGCTATTACGGCCTCTACAGCGAGCAGAAGATCGTCTACAGCAAGCTCCGGCCGGAGTACATCGACAAGAAGGCCAATGACGATGAGTAGGGGGCAGGAGCGTCAGCCTTTTGCAGACAGGCGGCCCAACTCAATTCCCAGCGCCAGGGCATAATAGAAGCAGCCCTCCCGATCCAGGGCCTTTTTCCGGACGCTCATGACTTGCCCGCCATTGCGGATGAGCTGGAGAGCCCGCTTGACTATCTGGCAGGCCGAACCGGTGAGCTGTAGGGCGCGGCATCCCTGACGCGCCGTTTCCCCTTGACAGAGCAAGGAAATCCACATAGAATGAACATCTTCGACAGTATGCGCCCCGCCCGGCGCGGGGCGCATACGCGCCCGACGACGGCCCAACAACAGCTTGGAAGTAGGAAAGGAACCTTGAGCAACTATGAACATCTTTGATATCATGGGGCCTATTATGGTGGGGCCGTCGTCGTCCCACACGGCGGGGGCGGCAAGGATCGGGTTTCTGACCCGCAGGCTGCTGGGGAGCACGCCCCGGCGGGCGGAGCTGCTGCTCCACGGCTCCTTTGCCGCCACCGGCACGGGCCACGGCACCGACCGGGCGCTGGTGGCCGGCCTGCTGGGCATGCGGCCGGACGACGCCCGGCTCCCCCGCTCCTTCGAGCTGGCGGAGGCGGCGGGGATGGAGCTGACCCTTGGGCGGACGGCCCTGCGGGGGGCCCACCCCAACACCGTGCTGCTCCGGGTGGAGGACGCGGCTGGGAAGCGGCTGGAGGTGACGGCCTCCTCCCTGGGGGGCGGCCGGGTGCAGGTGTGCGCCATCGACGGGCTGGAGGCCCGCTTCACCGGCGAGCTGCCCACCCTTATCATCCGCAACCAGGACCGGCCCGGCATGGTGGCGGAGGTCACCGGCGTGCTGTCCAAGCGGCAGGTGAATATCGCCACCATGCAGCTCTACCGGGATATGCGGGGCGGCCTGGCGGTGATGGTCATTGAGAGCGACCAGCCCATCTGGGCGGCGGCGGTGCAGGAACTGCGGGCCTGCCCGGGCATCGAGCGGGTCACCTATCTGGACATGGAGGGGGAGGACTGACATGGCGTTTTCATCGGTGGAGGGGCTGCTCCAGGTGGCCGGGCAGGTCCCCCTGTGGCGGGCGGTGCTGGAGGACGACCTCCGGGAGCGGGGGGTGGACGAGGCCCACTCCTGGCGGCAGATGGCCGCCCTCTGGACGGCTATGAAGGCCCCGGTGGCGGAGTACGACCCCGCCGCCCGCTCCCGCAGCGGACTCACTGGCGGCGCGGGGGCCCGGCTGGAGGGGGAGGGGCCGGGGCTGTGCCCCCCCTTCCTGCGGCAGGTGATCGCCGCCGCCCTCAAAACGGGGGAGTGCAACGCCTGCATGAAACGCATCGTGGCCGCCCCCACGGCGGGGGCCGGCGGGGTGCTGCCCGCGGTACTCCTCCCCCTCCAGGCCAGGGACGGCCTGGACGACCGCCGGATGGTGGAGGCCCTCTATGTGGCGGCCGGCTTCGGACAGGTGATCGCCACCCGCGCCTCCATCTCCGGGGCGGAGGGGGGCTGTCAGGCGGAGGTGGGCTCCGCCTCCGGCATGGCCGCCGCCGCCCTGGTTCACGTCCTGGGCGGCGCGCCCGGCCAGATGGCCCACGCCTGCGCCATGGCCCTGTCCAACACCCTGGGACTGGTGTGCGACCCGGTGGCCGGGCTGGTGGAGGTGCCCTGCGTCAACCGCAATGTGATGGGGGCGGTCAACGCCCTGTCTTGCGCAGAGATGGCCCTGTCCGGGGTGGAGAGCGCCATCCCCTGCGACGAGGTCATCGATGCCATGCGGGCCGTGGGAGACGCTTTGCCCGCTTCACTCCGGGAGACCGGCAGCGGCGGTTTGGCGGCGACGCCGACGGGACGGAGGCTTGCGGAGCGGCTGTAGAGGCGCACTGTGTGCGCCTACAAAACCGAAGAAAAGAGGAAAAACCATGCTGCAATTCAATCATTTTAACTTTAATGTGCTGGATCTGGAGCGATCCCTGGCCTTCTACCGGCAGGCGCTGGAGCTGGAGGTGGAGGAGGAGAAGGAGGCCGACGACGGCTCCTTCAAGCTGGTGTACCTGGGGGACGGGGAGATCGGCTTCCGTCTGGAGTTAACCTGGCTGCGGGACCGCACCGAACCCTACGATTTGGGGGAGCAGGAGTTCCATCTGGCCTTCGTCACCGACCGCTTTGATGCGCTGCTGGCGCGGCACCGGGCCATGGGCTGCGTATGCTTTGAAAACCCGGATATGGGCGTTTACTTCATTGAGGACCCGGACGGCTACTGGATCGAGCTCGTCCCGGAGCGGGGGTAAGGGGTGAGTCAGACCATAGGCGGCCGGCTGGCCTACGCCGATCTGCTGCGGTGTACCGCCATGCTGGCGGTGATCGTGGTCCACATAACCGGCGGGGCCCTGGAGGCGTCGCCGGTGGGAACGCCCGATTTTATGGTGCTCAACGTGTACGACGGGCTGACCCACTGGTGTGTGCCGGTGTTTGTCATGCTCTCCGGCATGTTCTTGCTGGACCCCAAGCACAGCCTCCCCCCCTCCAAGCTTTTTTTCGGCCATATGCTGCGTATCGCCGCTGCCTTGGCGGTATGGGGGACGGCCTATGCGCTGGTGGAACGGGTACAGGTGCACGGCCTGAGCTGGGAGAGCGTCCGGGCAGCCCTCTATCAGGTGCTCCTGGGAAAGACCTGCTTTCACCTGTGGTTCCTTTATATGCTGCTCGGCCTGTATCTGGTCACCCCGGTGCTGCGTGCCTTCGTGCGGGGGGCAGGCCGGGGGGATTTCCACTGGTTTTTCCTGCTGGTATTTGTTTTCAACTTTCTCCTGCCCACCCTTCTGCGCCTGCGGCCCAGCCAGACGGTGAGCCTCTACCAGAGCTACCTGAATATCAAGCTGGTGCTGGGCTATGTGGGCTACTATGTACTGGGTTATTACTTAAAGGAGTATACACTGAGCCGCCCGGCGGAGTACCTCATCTACCTGCTGGGGATCGCAGGGGCGGCGGTCACCGTGGGGGGCACCGCCTGGCTGTCCCAGCAGCGCGGGGCGCTGGCCCAGACCTTTTACAACTATGACAGTCCCAACATCGCCCTGATGAGCACGGCGGTCTTTGTGCTCTTCCGCTATTTGCTGGGGGTGAGTGACGAGCGCTCCCGCCGCCAGCGGTTTTCCGGCGTGGCGAAGGTGTCCTTCGGCATCTATCTGGTGCACGTGTTCTTCCTCATACTGCTGCGGAACTTCGGCATTACCGCCCTGTCCTTCCCGCCTGTGCTGTCGGTGCCGGTGCTGACGGCGGCGGTATTCCTGGCCTCCCTGGCGGCGGCGTGGCTCCTCTCCAAGGTGCCGTTCGTGGGCAAGTATTTGACTTAAAGGAGAAGCGGCATGCTCTTTTCCAGTTCGGTGTTTCTCTTCCTGTTCCTCCCGGTGGTCCTGCTGGTGTATTACCTGCCCCTGCGGAGGTGGCGGCAGGGGCAGAACGTGTTTCTGCTGTTGGCCTCCCTGGGCTTCTATGCCTGGGGGGAGCCCTGGTTTGTACTGGTCATGCTGGGCTCCATCCTGGCCAATTACGGCTTCGGCCTGTGGGTGGATGCCTGCAAGCGGGCGGGACGGACCTGCGTGCCCCCTCTTGTGGCCGCCCTGACGGTGAATCTTGGTATCCTGTTTGTATTTAAATACCTGACCTTTACGATGGGTATTCTGAACCGCCTGGGGGCGGCCTTTGTCATTCCCGGTATTGAGCTGCCCATCGGCATCTCCTTCTTTACCTTCCAGGCCCTGAGCTATGTGCTGGACGTCCACCGGGACCGGGGAGAGGTGCAGCGCTCGCCCCTGAAGGTGGGGCTTTACATCTCCTTCTTCCCCCAACTCATCGCCGGACCCATCGTCAAGTATGAGACGGTAGCCCAGCAGATCGACCACCGCAAAGAGACCTGGACGGACTTCTCCGCCGGGTGCAGCCGGTTCATCGTGGGCCTGGGCAAGAAGGTGCTCCTGTCCAACCAACTGGCCGTGGTGGCCGACCGGGCCTTCGGCCTGGGGGACGGCCTGTCCGCCTCTTTCGCCTGGTTGGGCGCCCTGTGCTACACCCTGCAGATCTACTACGATTTCTCCGGCTACTCCGACATGGCCATCGGCCTTGGCAAGATGTTTGGCTTCCACTTCCTGGAGAACTTCAATTACCCCTACATCTCCCGGTCCATCACCGAATTCTGGCGGCGGTGGCACATCTCCCTGTCCACCTGGTTCCGGGACTATGTCTACTTCCCCCTGGGGGGCAGCCGGGTGGACTCCAGGGCCAAACACATCCGCAACCTGTTCGTAGTGTGGCTGCTTACCGGCATCTGGCACGGGGCCAACTGGACGTTCCTGGCCTGGGGACTGTTCTACTTCGTGCTGCTGGTACTGGAGAAATACGGGCATCTGGGCCGGGGCTGGCCGGTGTGGGCCAAATGGCTGTTTACCTTCCTGATGGTGAACTTTGCCTGGGTGCTTTTCCGGGCGGACAGCCTGGCGGCGGCGGGGCAGTACCTCCAGGCCATGTTCGGCCTCGGCGCCGGGGGGTGGGACGATCTGACCGCCCTCTACCTGCGGGAGAACTGGACGGTGCTGGCGGCGTCGGTGCTCTTCGCCGGACCGCTGGCCCCCCGCCTGCGGAACTGGGCCGCGAAAAAGGACAGCCCCCTGCTGGATGCGGGCTACGCCGTGCTGGCGGCGGCGGTGTTCCTGGTGTCGGCGGCCTTCCTGATCAAAGGCACCTACAACCCCTTCATCTACTTCAACTTTTGAGGAGGCAGAAGCGTGAAGCGACGCAATACCATGACCGCCGCGGTCTTTCTGCTGGCGGTGGCGGCGGGATTCCTGCTGCTGGCCACCTCCTTCTTCGGCGGGGAGGGGAAGTTTGAGGCCCTACTCAAGGCCTTCATTCAGAACCGGGACGTGATGGCCTTTGTGGACGGGGCGGAGTCCGCCGTCAACGGCGATCTGGACCGGGATCACCTGTTTATCCAGCTCTACGGCGGGGTGCAGCGTCTCTCCGGCCGCCGGGTGGTGGAGGACGCGGTGGGGGAGAATACCGTGGTGCGGTTGTCCACCGGCGGGCTGAATTTTGTGGATCTCCAGGCCGCGCCCGGCGTCGGGCCGCAGGTGGCGGAGAACGCCGCCGCCACGGCGGCGTTTTCCCAGGACCTGGAGGCCCTGGGAATCCCCTATCTCTACGTGAACGCCCCACAGAAGCTCCAGCGGGGGGAGGCGCTGCTCCCGACCGGGGTGGAGGAGTATGGCAACGAGAGCGCCGACGCCTTCCTGGCCGAGCTGGAGCGGCGTGGGACGGACTATGTGGATCTGCGCCCCCTGTTTGAGGAGAACGGCATCTACTCCAACTGGTTTTTCCGCACCGACCACCACTGGAAGCCCGAGGCGGCCTTTTTCGCCTGGCAGGCGCTGACGGACGAGCTGGAGGAGCGGTACGGCCTGTCCGCCAACCCGGCCCTCACCGATCCGGCCAACTGGGATACCCGGGTGCTGGAGCACTTCTTCCTGGGCAGCCAGGGCAAGCGGGTGGGCTCCCTCTACGCCGGGGCGGACGACATCACGCTCTATACCCCAAAATTCGATTCCGAGCTGACCTATTCCTGCCCTGCCTACGGCTTTACCCGCACCGGCCCCTTTGAGACGTCGGTGTGCTTTCCCGAGCGGGTGGCCCGGCAGGACTGGTTCAACGGCAACCCCTATACCTACTACGCCGGCGGCGACTACCCCATCGCCACCATCACCAACCATAAAAATCCGGACGGGCCGCGGGTGGTGCTGCTGCGGGACTCCTTTGCCTGCGCCCTCACCCCCTTCCTGGCCCTCTCCTGCTCGGAGCTGACCACCATTGATCTGCGGTATTTCGAGGGGGATTTGCTGGACACCATCGCGGGCCTGGAGCCGGATATAGCCCTCACCCTCTACACTGCGAGCACCACCCGGCTGGACAACCTGTTCCAATATGAACATACGGAGGAATGAGCCTTGACCATACAGAGACAACCCTCCCTCCGGCGGCTGGACTGGCACTATATGGCCATGCAGATCGGCTTTTGGGCCATGTTTGCCTCCATCGTGGGGTACCAGACCGCCCTGCTGCTGGACCGGGGCTTTTCCAACGGGGAGGCCGGGCTGATGACCTCGGTGCGCTGCCTGGCGGGCATTGTGTGCCAGCCCCTGCTGGGCGGCTTTGCCGACCGGCACCCGGAATTTCCCCTCAAGCGTATCGTCTCCCTGTCCATGCTCCTCTCCCTGGGGGTGAGCGTCTGGTACTGGCTCGCCCCGGGCATGGGGCTGGGGGAGACCGCCCTGGTGTGGGCGGTCATCGGCGGGCTGGAGGTGTCCTCCTACCCCCTCATGGACGCCATGGCCATCCAGTTCATCAACGACGGCGTCCCCATCCGCTACAGCCTGGGCCGGGGACTGGGCTCCCTGGCCTACGCCCTGACCTGTGTGTTCCTGGGCTTCCAGGTGGGGCGCTCCGGGGTGGAGAGCACGCTGCTCACCCATGTGGTGCTGGTCGCGGCGGAGATCGCCCTGGTGGCCACCTACCCGCCCTACCGGGGCAGGCCCCGCGCCCGGGATGCGGAGGGGCCGAAGCCACAGTCGGCCGTGGCCCTGCTGCGGTCCAACCCGTCCTTCACCCTGATGCTGGCCGGGGTGCTGCTGAGCCTGACGGCGGTGCTCCCCCTGTCCAATTTCCTGGTCAACATCGTCACCAGCCGGGGCGGCACCGACGCCGATCTGGGCCTGGCCATGTTTGTGATGGGGGCCTTCGAGCTGCCCACCGCCTTCCTCTTCCCAAAGCTGCTCCGCCGGTTCGGCAGCGGGCGGCTGCTGCTCATCAGCGCTGTGTTCGGCACCCTCAAGGCCGTGGCGCTGCTGTGTACCTTTAACTACGCCGGCGTCCTGCTGGCCCAGCCCCTGCAACTGCTGGGCTACGGCCTGTTCACCCCGGCGTCGGTCTACTTTGTCAATGAGTCCGTGCCCGAGGCTGACCGGGTGCGGGGCCAGACGGTGATGATGGTGGCCTCCAACGGCATGGGCGGAATGCTGGGCGGCCTGCTGGCCGGCTGGACCTTGGATATGGGCGGCGCAAACTGGATGCTCGCCGCCTGTATCGCCTGCGGCTGCGCCGGCGCGGCCCTCTGCTGGGCGGCGCTCCGGTGTCCGGCCCGGCGGACGGTTTGAAAAATTTGTAGGCGGAAATCATAAATTTAACCCATTTCACCCTTCCCAAACGGGGCGGGATGGTGTATGATATCTGCGGATTTTTGTTGAGACCTGGAGATTCGGATACCCGACGGAGGGACGATTGTATGAACATGAGAAAGACCAAAATCATCTGCACCCTGGGGCCTGCGGTGGACCATGCGGAGACCATTGAACGGCTGATCCGGACTGGCATGAACGCTGCCCGCTTCAACTTCTCCCACGGCAGCCACGCCGAGCAGTTGGCCCGGCTGAATATGTTTAAGAAGGTGCGGGACACCCTGGGCGCCCCCGTGGCCACCATTCTGGACACCAAGGGCCCCGAAATCCGTATAAAGACCTTTGCCGACGGCCCCGTGACTCTGGAGCAGGGCCAGGGATTTATCCTGACCACCGATGACGTGCCCGGCGACGGCCGCCGGGTGAGTGTCACCTATGCCAACCTCCACAAGGAGGTGGGGCCCGGCTGCCGCATCCTGGTGGACGACGGCCTCATCGAGCTGCGGGTCCAGAAGGTAGAGGGCCACGAGATCCACTGTGAGGTGGAAAACGGCGGCCCCCTGTCCAGCAACAAGTCCATTAACATACCTGATGTGCACATTCTGTTGCCCTCCCTCACCGACAAGGACCGGGAGGATCTGAAGTTCGCCGTGGACAACGACTTCGACTTCATCGCCGCCTCCTTCGTGCGCAAGGCCAGCGACGTGGAGGACATCCGCGCCGAACTGCGCAAGCACGGCGGCGACAATATCCGCATCATCGCCAAGATCGAGAACCGGGAGGGCGTTGAGAACCTGGAGGGCATCATCGCCGCCTCCGACGGCATCATGGTGGCCCGGGGCGATCTGGGCGTGGAGATCCCCGCCCACGAGGTGCCCATCCTCCAGAAGAAGATGATCAAGGCCACCATCCGGGCCGGCCTGCCGGTCATCACCGCCACCCAGATGCTGGACTCCATGATCCGCAATCCCCGCCCCACCCGGGCCGAGGTGTCCGACGTGGCCAACGCCGTGTTCGACGGCACCTCCTGCGTCATGCTCTCCGGCGAGACGGCCTCCGGCAAGTACCCCATTGAGGCCCTGTCCACTATGGTTAACACCGTCACCGCCGCGGAGGAGGCTATCGACTATTGGGGCCGCTTCCGGGAGCGCAGCCTGTTGCCCGTGGTATCCGGTATCAGCGACGCAATCACTCACTCCTGCTGTCTGACAGCCATGGATCTGAACGCCTCGGCCATCCTGGCGGCCACCCGGTCGGGCTACACCGCCAAAGTCATTTCCCGCTTCCGCCCTGCCTGCCCCATCGTGGCTCTGTGCCAGAATGAGTCCACCCGGCGGCAGCTTGCCATCTCCTGGGGCGTGCACCCCTACCTGTCCGGCGAGGTGGATTCCACCGACCGGATGTTCTCCCTGGCTGTGGATGTGGCCCGTAAGGAGAACGCAGTCCAGATCGGCGATACGGTGGTGATTACCGCCGGCGTACCCCTGGGCCAGTCCGGCACAACCAACCTGATCAAGGCCCAGATTGTGGAGGGTGGCCTGTAAAAACCTGTAAGAAGGAACGCATAACAAGAACCGGACCGGCTCCTAGGGGTGCCGGTCCGGTTCTTTATGAAAGGCCCGCGGCCCCTCAGATGGTGCCGCCATAGTCTACCACAAGGGTTTCACCATTGACGGCCTTAGACTCGTCACTGGCGAAAAACAGAATGGCGTTGGCTTGGTCCTCAGGCTGGGTGCGGGGAACTGAGCCGTCGAAGTGGCGGGCGCACGCCCGTGCGAACTCCTTGTCAAAGGCGGCGGCGTTCTCTGGGGAGAAGATGGGAGTCTCGGTGGGGCCGGGGCAGACGGCGTTACAGCGGATGCCGGTGCCGGCGTACTGTATGGCCACATTCTTGGTCATGCCGATCACCGCCATCTTGGCGGCGGTGTAGGAGATACCAGCATTGGAGCGGGTGGCGCCGATGGAGGAGATGTTGACGATGGAGCCCTGGCCGGCCCGCTCCATGTGTGGCAGGACCTCCTTCATCATGAAGTACACCGAGTTCTGGTCTGTGGAGATCACCTTCTCCCACAGCTCCAGATCACAGTTGGTGATGGATTTGTTCTTATCATCAATGCCGGCGTTGTTGACCAGAATATCGATGCGGTCGAAGGCGGCCACAGCGGCCTCCACCAAGCGGCGGCAGTCCTCCGGCTGGCTCACGTCGGTGGCTACGGAAAGGGCCCGCACTCCCTGGGCCACGGCATAGGCCTCCACCTCCTTAAGCTTGTCCAGCCGCCGGGCGGCCAGCACCAGATCAGCCCCCTCCAGTGCAAAACGCTCCGCGGTGGCCTTGCCGATACCGGAGTTAGCACCGGTGATGATTGCGACTTTTCCTTCCAGACGTCCCATGGTTGTGTCATCCTTTCTGTCGTGGGTAGCGGAAGGACGGGGGAGAGGAATACAGCGCGTCCCGCCCCTTCCGCCGAGCTGCTCCCAGTATAGCGGAAAAAGCGGGACATGCAAAATGCCGCTTGCGGCGCAGCATTATGCCGTAGTAGTTATACCGGGCGTGCAGGCCAGCTTTGCCTCCTCCTGGGTTAGCCAGGCGGAGGCGAAGTCGAAGAAGGCGTTGGCCGCGTCGGTGAGGGCATAGCCCTTGTGATAGGAGACCCCCAGGCTGGCCGGTGGAAGCCCCTCCCCCAGGGGCAGCACCCGGATGGCGGTGTCGGGGTGTAGGGTGCGGAGGCGGAGCATCTGGGACACGGGCATCAGCGCCGCGCCGGCCCCCTGCTCCAGCAGGCGGTAGACCAGGCCGGTGCTTTCCACCTCGTAGGCTACCGTGGGCTCAAAGCCACGGGCGCGGCAGGCGGCGCGGAGGGCGCGGGCATCCAGCCGGGAGGCGTCGCAGATCAGGGGTTGGCCCGCCAGCTCGGCCAGCTCCACCGTGCTATGCCCCGACAGGGGGTGCTCCCGGTGGAGAAACAGGCCGTAGGCCATCTGGCCCAGCAGGCGGAAGGAGAGCAGCGTGTGATTGAGGGGCCGGGGGGTCACGGCCAGGGAGAGGGTGCGCTCCACCAACTGCTGGGCCAGCCGGGTGGGCTCCCCCTGGAACTGGCGGATACCGATCTCTGGGTGGACGCGGGAGAAGGCCTGGAGCACGTCGGGCAGGAACCCGTCGATTGAGCAGCCCAGGGAGAGCATTTTCTGGCTGTTCTCATACAGCCGCTGCACCGTCTGCATGCAGGTGTTCAGCTCGCCGAAGACGTTTTCCACCCCGGAGAGGAAAATCCGTCCGTATTCGTTGAGCACCACCTTTCCCTTCCGGTGCTCAAACAGGGGGACCCCCAGCTCCGTCTCCAGCCGGGCAATGGAGCGGCTCAGGTTGGGCTGGGTGACAAAGAGCTCACGTGCCGCCTGGGACAGGTTCCCCGTCCGGGCTGCGGTGCGGAAATAGTGAAGCTGGGAGAGGTCCATAGGTTCACGTCCTTTCCCCTACAGTATACTGGATGTTTCCGCAAAAGAAAAGGGACCGCACGCAGAGCCGCGGCATACAAATGGGAAAAGGGGGGAGCATATGGAGAACCGCATTCTGGCCCGGCTGGACGGCCGGGCGGACCCGGAGTGGCTGCTCACCCTGCTCAGCGTGCTGCCGCTCAACACCTACACCCTGGAGGAGTGGAACGAGGCACTGTCCCAAGCGGCAGGGCGGCGGATCTTCTGCCCGTCTTACCGGACGTTATCCGACTATTTACACCGGCTGGTTTTAGGAGTACAATAGCCTTGTAGAAACTGCACAAGGAGGTGCCCCATGAAACTGACCTTTTTCGGCGCGGCAAGGGCCGTCACCGGAAGCTGCCACTGTGTGGAGTGCGGGGGAAAGAAGATTCTGGTGGACTGCGGCCTGCAGCAGGGCCGGGACGAGCGGGACAACCAGGAGCTGGACTTTGCCGCCGGGTACATCGACGCCGTGGTGGTCACCCACGCCCACATCGACCACTCCGGCCGCATTCCCCTGCTGGTGAAGCAGGGCTTCACCGGCAACATCTACTGCACCCGCCTGACGGGGCAGCTTCTGTCCATCATGCTGCGGGACTCGGCCCACATCCAGGAGAGCGACGCCCAGTGGCAGAACCAGAAGGGCAAGCGGGCCGGGGAGGAGCCGGTGGAGCCCCTCTACACCGTCCACGACGCGGAGGAGGCGGTCAAGCGCATCGTCACCTGCGAGTACGGCACCACCCTCCAGATCGCCGATGGGGTGAAGGTGCGCTTCGTGGACGCCGGGCACCTGCTGGGCTCGGCCAGCGTGGAGATGTGGCTCACCGAGGGGGATACCACCCGCAAGGTGGTCTTCTCCGGCGACATCGGCAACCGGGATCAGCCCATCATCCGCGACCCCCAGTACATCAGGGACGCCGACTACGTGCTCACCGAGAGCACCTACGGCGACCGGCTCCACGATATGGACGAGCAGCCGGACTACACCGCCGACCTGGCCGCCATTATTGACGAGACTCTGGGCAATGGGGGCAACGTGATCATCCCCTCCTTCGCCGTGGGCCGCACCCAGGAGCTGCTGTACTTCATCCGGGAGATGAAGGAGCAGGGCCTCGTCAAGAGCGTGCCCGGCTTTTCCGTGGTGGTGGACTCCCCCCTGGCCGGCGAGGCCACCCGCATCTTCTCCGGGGATCTCCACGGCTATCTGGACGAGGAGGCCATCGCCGCCCTCAAGGGCGGGGCCCTGTTCCAGTTCCCCGGCCTTACCATCACCGAAAGCAGCGATGAGTCCCGCGCCCTCAACCTGGACCCTACCCCGAAGGTGATCATCTCCGCCTCCGGTATGTGCGACGCCGGCCGTATTCGCCACCACCTCAAGCACAACCTCTGGCGGCCGGAGTGCGCCGTGGTGTTCGTGGGCTATCAGGCCGAGGGCAGCCTGGGCCGCCGGCTCCTCAACGGCGTCGGCTCGGTCAAGCTCTTCGGCGAGGAGATCGCCGTGCGGGCGCGGATCGTCAACTTCCATGGCCTCTCCTCCCACGCCGACCGGGACGGCCTGCTGCGGTGGATCGAGCACTTCAGCCCCCGGCCCAGGCAGGTGTTCGTGGTCCACGGCGACCAGGAGGTGACGGAGGTCTACGCCAACACCCTCCGGGAAAAGGGACTGGCCGCCCACGCCCCAAACTACGAAGAGGTCTACGACCTGCTGGATAACCAGATGCTCTCCCCCGGCCTGCCGCCGGAGAAGAAGCCCGAGCCCGCCTCCGGCGGCTCGCCGGCCTACCAGCGCCTGGAGGATGTGGGCCGCAGGCTCATGGAGGTCATCGCCCACAACAAGGGCGGCACCAACAAGGATCTGGGCCGGTTCGCCGACCAGCTCCGCGCCCTCATCGAGAAGTGGGACCGCTGACGCGCGTCCCAAACCCCCGGCCCT
>ERZ1106950.803-NODE-803-length-25600-cov-6.112899_pt1 | contig 25600 bp, 20 predicted proteins | sample MGYA00403675_ERZ1106950 | MGnify/ENA primary metagenome ERZ1106950 (study PRJEB35170, sample SAMEA104062410) | human gut metagenome | biome: human gut; feature: human-associated habitat; material: faeces | place: Denmark | collected 2012-06-13 ... | reverse complement strand
GTAACATCAGAGTATGTAATGGATCCTGATGTTGTTCCCTGGCTTGCGATCGCCAGCTTAAAGTTATCACTCAGGAAACCACAGTCAGTTCTTGAACCGATGGTTGTCCAGGTACTCTTGTCTGCACTAAAGTATGCTGTCACTGTAGAATCTTCCTTCACCAGCTTCAGCCAGATTGGATTCGTGCTTACATTGGCCCAGTTATTATATGGTACCTCTACTGCACTTCTGTTCTGCTCTTTTACAAGTGCTACTGCACTGGTAGAGCCATCACGATGCTTCTTTTCCAGTGCTACATAATTGTCCGCATCATCATAGAGATAGATTCCTGCATCTGCCCATGTATTTGCAGGAGTTGCACCTGTCAGCTTGAAAATCAGTGTCAGGCTGGTTCTGTCTGTTCCCTCCGGCAGTGCTTTTACAAGGACATTGCTCGGAGTCTGGTTCTGGTAAAGTCCCTGACTTGTGAAATCCTGCTCCAGTCCGCCTTCCACGGTTGAACTTGCACGGTATTTGTCGGAAGATGTCGGATGATCCACTGTAATATCCGATGCGATCACCTTTCCATCCTGCCAGATCGATACCAGTTTGGATGCTGCATAGCCGTTAACTGTAGATGCTGTCACTACAACACTTCCCGGTTTTGCTGCTGTCAGAAGTCCTTCTGTAGTAATCGTCGCTTTATCTGTCTCTGCACCTGTCTTCGCATCATAGACTTTCCATGTCACTGCATTGGTCTGCTCTGTGCCGGTCTCGCCGTCATTCCATTTCAGACTTGCAGTATACTGGATCGTATCATTTACTTTAATATTTTCTTTATTATCAGCTGCTGTCAGCTCAATTCCACTCGGAAGATTTCCAAGATCACTTCCACTGACTGTAAATGTCACTGCATTCGTCGGGAACTTACGTCCTCCCACAACCATATAGCCTGTTACATTTGCTGTTCCTGCTCCTGCCGCAGTTACTACACCGGTACTGGAAACTTTCACTACTTTTTCATTGTCAGATTCATAGTACACTGTTCCGTTCGCTGCCGTGGTAGAATCTGCATTCACCTTCATTGCGTCATTGGTGACTGTAATATCTGAAGCACTCATGTTGCTGATCGAACTTCCGGCATTCATTCCGCCGTCATACTCATTTCCTTCGATCACTACATTCTTACAACCATTAAAGTTATACAGCTTTCCTGATAAGGTATTCCCACTTCCGCTTACTGTCAGTTCTGCACTGTCGGCTACATTCAGCTCTGTAGAACTTCCGTCTTTTACTGCCAGACTCAGAGATCCATCTCCGTTGATCGGATCCTGTCTGTAAATTTTATTATTTTTAAAGGTAAGGTCTTTTACACTCTTTGCATCAAGTACTCTTTTGTTGTACATAAAGAACGTATTGTTCTCGATCTTAATATTAGAATGTACGGTCTTTTCCGTAGATACGGTCGGATTTGTAGGCTCAATGAAGATTGCCTGTGCATTTCCTCTTGTAAATGTATTATTACGGATGGTCACATCTCTGACCGGACCTGACTCATACCAGCCCTGTGCATCATCAGAAATATAGATGCCTGCCATATTCATTCCGTCAAATGTATTATTTTCAATGACGATCGGCTTTCTTGTCGTTACAAGGATTCCTCTTGTCGGAACTTCCTTAAATTCACAGTTTGTAATATTCACCGTTGGTGTATAAGTGATATTTTCTACCACGTGCTGATTTACCTGAACATCGGAAGGAACTGCCTCATTCAGTGTCAGCTTGATCGTTGTCAGGCTTCCTGAGCCATCGCCCATATTTCCACCCATTCCGTCCGGTCCGTCAACTTTGGTTACTGTACGGACAGAATCTTCAACTGTGATCATATTTCCCTTTGTCATGAACTCGATCTCGTCCCCTTCAAAGAAGTTCGGGAAACCTGCTGTCTCATTATGGTTATACTGTACTGTGATCGTTCTTCTGTCAGAGCTGATCGCTGTAACCGTATTAAATGTTCCATGAATATTGATCGGGTCATCATGCGGACCTGCAAACGTACAGTTGCTAATGTTGATCGTGCCTTTGCATCCCGACATTTGTACAAAGTCTGCATATCCGGCTGTCGTTCTTCCACTTTCTTTCGGTGCTTCAAAGTCAACATCATCCATTGTGATATTTTCAGAATGCTGACCTACCATACCGAATCCATGAAGGAAATGAATATCAAGGGAAGTCATCTTAATATCTTTGCTCTTCCAGAAAAATGTTCCTGCATGGTCACGGACAGTCGGTCGTGACTGGAAACACATTCCATTCTGAACTTCACTGGCTTTACTGCTATAGGTAATCTTTACCCGGTGATTTCCAAGATCCTGGATTGAGGATACATTCTTTAATGCTGCGTTTCCGTTTCCTGCACCATATTTAATCCCTTTTACTGTATCTTCCCGCTGAGTATGATAGTTTGACAGGTCGGAGATACTCCAGTAACGCTGACCTGTATAAGGGCTTACATCACTGTACCAGGTGATTGTTGTTCCTGAAACCTCATAATTGTAACACTCAGGAATGTAAATCGTCGCTGTATTTCCCTCTACACTTTCAACCGTCATATCAATTACTGTCGGCACCTGAAAATCAACCGCAAAATCTTTAAATTCAACATCTTCACAACCGATTGTTGCAAAGGTCGTCATTTTGCCATGGAACATGAACAGGGAGTCATTTCCCTCTACCGTAACATGATCCATATCTTCCAGAAAAATACCGATCTTCTTCATTTTATAATTCTGATCAGCACCTACGGTATTAGAAATATATAATTCTCTTTCCACCGCTTTATCAGGGTAGATATCATAACGTCCTTCCGGGAAATTAATCGTAACTTCCTTTCCCTCATTCGTCGCTTCTTTCGCAGCTGCGATCGCTTTCTGTATTCCGACCGCACTGTCCTTTCCGCTGTCCGGATATACCCCGTAATCCGTGACATCGATCACTTCTGTCTCTTCTGCAGCAGCTTCTGCTTTCTGCACGCCTGCTCCCGGGACAAATCCCGAGATTACAAGACATACTGCAAAGACAAGCGATAAAATTTGCTTTCTTTTCTTCATTTTTTCCTTACCTCTTTCCTTTTATATATAAGTAATTTTATTATCTCATAAAAAAAAGAAAGAGGCTTGCACTTTCCGTGTTCCCCCCCCCCCTGAATTTTTGTCAGATTCGGAACTTATACCGCTTCTTTCGATCGGATCATTGTACTCTCCCCGATTATCCGATATAATAAGTGTAACCGAGGGAGAAGCTTCGCATAACTATGGAGGTTGATCCATGAATACAGAGATTAAAAATGCGGTCACTGCCGCCGGAGCTAATGCACAGTATGATGCATGCGTCAAGCGTATCCTTGGTCAGAAGAGCATCCTTGCACGGATCTTAATCCGAACCGTCAGCGAGTTCCACGGAATGAACCCTGAAGATGTCATTCCTCTCATTGATGCAGATATACAGATTGGAACCGTTCCCGTTGATCCCGGACTGACCAATGCGGAAGATTCTTCCACAAGGGTCATCGGATTTAACACTGAAAATTCCGAGATCAGGGAAGGACTGATCCGGTTTGACATCGTATTCTATGTAAGGATGAAAAGTGGAAAAACGCAGTTTATCATCAACCTGGAAGCACAGCAGGCTGATCCTCAGAAATATGATATTCTCAACCGGGGGATCTTTTATGTCAGCCGGCTGATCTCTTCCCAAAAAGAACGTGACTTTATCTATTCCAATTATGATGATATTAAGAATGTCTACAGCATCTGGATCTGCATGAACCTGGATGAAAATTGTATGAACCATATTCACCTGGCAGATAATAAGCTCATGGGACAGCATACCTGGAAAGGCAATCTTGACCTTTTCAATATCGTCATGATCGGTCTGACTGACCAGCCTGCCGAATACAATGATGAATATGAGCTGCACCGTCTGCTGAGTGCGATTCTGTCAAATACACTGACAGTAAATGATAAGTTAAAAATAATGAAAAAGGAATATCATATTCCCGTAGAAGATTCTTTTAGAGAGGATGTGAGGATAATGTGTAACTTAGGTGAGGGAATTGAAGAACGGGCAACAAAAAAGGGCATTGAAAAGGGAAAAGCAGAAGTTATCCTCTACATGAGCAAGACTTATTCCACGGAAGATATTGCCAATATGACCGGTATTGATGCAAGCGTGATAAAGCAGATTATTGAAGAAAATCAGCCTGTCGCAGTATAGTGACTCTTTTCTCTCCGATATATCCCAGTGTATCAGATGAGCTGAAGAAGATGACCGTGAATTATGAATACTCATCTTTCACGGTCGTCTTCTTTTATCTATTCTTTTGAACTTTTTTACTTTTTATTCAATTCCTGTTACTGTGTAATCTTTCTCTTCCACGGCTTTTTTCAGCACATCATCACTGATCTCACCGTTCAGTGTCACTATGGCTGTTCCTGCCTCATGGCTTACTTCCGCCGCCTCTACCTGATCCAGTGCTTCCAGTGCTTTCTTCACTGCTGCCTCACAATGTCCACACATCATACCTTCAATTTTGATCGTCTTTGTCATTCTTTCTTCCTCCTGCTCTTTCTTGCTTCTATTCGCCCTGACTTTTTTGTCATGACTTCCATCATACATTTTAAACCAGTTCAGTCTCAATGCATTTGTTACCACACAGAAACTGGACAGGCTCATCGCCGCTGCCCCGAACATTGGGTTCAACTGCCATCCAAATAACGGAATCCATACTCCTGCTGCCAGCGGGATTCCGATCACATTATAAAAGAATGCCCAGAATAAATTTTCATGGATATTACGGAGTGTCGCCCGGCTCATCCGGATTGCTGCCGGAACATCGCTCAGTCTGCTCTTCATCAGCACAACATCTGCAGCATCAATAGCAATATCCGTTCCCGCCCCAATCGCGATTCCTATATCTGCTCTCGTCAGAGCCGGAGCATCATTGATACCGTCTCCGACCATTGCCACCTTTCCTTTTTTCTTCAGTAAACGGATCGCTGCCTCTTTTCCTTCCGGCAGCACACCTGCAATGACTTCATCCACTCCTGCCTGTTCCCCGATCGCTTTTGCGGTCCGCTCATTATCTCCGGTCAGCATAACCACCCGGATTCCCATATTCTGCAGTTCTTTTACTGCCTGCGGACTGTCTTCTTTGATGACATCTGCAACCGCAATGATTCCGATCAGTTTCTCATTTCTTACAAAGAACAGCGGAGTCTTTCCCTCCTGTGCGAACTTCTGTGCCTGCTGCTCTGATGCATACGGCACTTCACTCTTTGATCTGATATATTTTAAGTTTCCACCATAAAGCCAGGTTTCTCCCAGTCTTCCTGAAAGTCCGTTTCCTGCAACTGCCCGGAAATCCGCTGCCTCTTCTTTACTTTCTAATCCCTTTTCTTTCGCATATTCCAGTACTGCTCTTGCCAGCGGATGCTCACTTTTCTTTTCCAGTACATAGGCTGTTCTGACCAGTTCTTCCTCTGAAATTTCCTCTGCCGGAAAAAGATCCGTCACTCTCGGTTCTCCGCTTGTGATCGTTCCGGTCTTATCAAGTACCACAATCTGCATCTTTCCTGTCTCTTCCAGTGATACTGCTGTCTTGAACATGATGCCATTTTTCGCACCCATGCCATTTCCTACCATAATCGCTACCGGAGTTGCAAGTCCCAACGCACATGGACAACTGATGACAAGCACTGAAATCCCTCTTGCAAGTGCAAATCCGATACTCTGTCCCGCCAGCAGCCACACAACCATCGTGATCACTGCGATCGTAATGACTGCCGGTACAAATACTCCTGATACCCGGTCTGCGACTTTGGCAATTGGTGCTTTAGTCGCTGCTGCATCACTGACCATCTGAATGATCTGTGACAGGGTTGTATCTTCTCCAACTCTCGTTGCCTCACAGCGGATAAAACCTGACTGGTTCAAAGTCGCTGCAGATACCGTATCTCCACTCTTCTTATCCACCGGAATACTCTCACCGGTCAGTGCCGCTTCATTCACGGCACTTGTACCCTCGATCACCATTCCATCTACCGGGATATTTTCCCCCGGTCTGACCACAAATACATCTCCTTTTTTTACCTGCTCAATAGATACATTCAGTTCTTCTCCATTCCTTATTACCGTTGCTGTCTTCGGAGCAAGCTTCATAAGACTCTTCAGTGCATCCGTCGTCTTTCCTTTCGATCTTGCTTCCAGCATCTTTCCTACAGTGATCAGCGTAAGGATCATCGCTGCTGACTCAAAATAGAATTCATGCATGAATGACATGACACCATCCATATCCCCGCTGACCTGAGCCGCAGTCATCGCATACAATGCATAGACACTGTAGCCATAAGATGCTCCTGCTCCCAGTGCCACCAGTGTATCCATATTGGGGGTGAGATGGATCATGCCTTTAAACCCATTGACAAAGAATTTCTGATTGATCACCATCACTGTCGTTGTCAGAAGTAACTGCGTCAGACCCATCGCAATATGATTTTCTGCCATAAAAGAAGGCAACGGCCATCCCCACATCATATGTCCCATTGATACATACATCAACGGGATAAGAAATACCAGTGAAGCGATCAGTCTCCTTTTCATCTTCGGAGTCTCTGTATCTTTCAGCATCTCATCCGCTGCAGCAGCAGATGCTGTTCCTCCGTTTCCGTTCTCTGCATTTTTCAGCGATGCTCCGTATCCGGATGCCTCCACAGCGGCAATGATCTCGGATGCCGACGCAGTTCCCTCCACTCCCATGGAGTTAGTCAGCAGACTTACCGAGCATGAGGTTACCCCTGGGACATTGGATACCGCTTTTTCTACACGGCTGCTGCACGCTGCACAGCTCATCCCTGTCACACGATATTGTTCCATCTTTTCACCTTCCTGTTCTATTTTCTAGTTCCTGTTCTTCCTTCCGATTCCTGTTCTTCCTTCCGGTTTCTGTTTTACTTTCCAGACACTATACGGCAATCATTATTTCATCAGTTTCTGCAATGTTGCAACCAGTTCATCCACTGTTGCATCTTTTCCCTCTCTTATATCATCCGCCACGCAGGTACGAATATGATTTGCAAGAAGTACTTTATTAAAACTGTTCAATGCCGCATTCACAGCCGAGACCTGTACTAAAATGTCCGGGCAATAGGCATCATTTTCTACCATTCTCCTGATCCCCCTGACCTGCCCTTCGATCCTGCTCAATCTGTTCAGTAAATCTTTATATTCTTTTTCCGAACGCTCCTTTGTCTTATGACAGCAACCCGGACAGACTTTTTCCTCTTCCATGATCATGCTCCTTTTTGATCGAAATTATGAGAAACACACTTTGCGGGTTTCAATACCCCCTGTAGGTATTCTTCACATTCCGAATTATATACCCATAAGGGGTATATTTCAAGTGCTTTTTCTATTATTTTCGGGATTGATTATATTTTGGAGATATTTCAAAAAATAAACCGGAACCGGAAATGAATTTCTGTCTGCTTTTGGCTTTGATAAAAATCCTTTTCCGGTTCCGGTTCTTCAATTTTTCTTTTCTGTAAGATTCTATTCAGGATATACCAGGTTTCGGTCCTTCTTCAGGCTGTCCCGGTATTTTCTGATATAATATTTCGCCATATCAAGATTCTGTTCCTGATAATTTCCACACTGTTCCGGTGCCGCCCCCGGAATCTCGCCTTCAAATCCTATAATAAAATCACACAGATCCATAACAAGGTCGTAAATATCTTCTGAATCTAAATTACCGAACATAACAAGATAACATCCTGTCCTGCAGCCCATCGGTCCAAAATAAATCACATCTTCTTTACTCTCACAGTTTCTGAGATAGGTTGCCGCCAGATGCTCGATCGTATGCAGTGCCGGTGTATCTATGACCGGTTCTCTGTTCGGTGCTGTGATCCTCAGATCAAATGTCGTCGTAACACAGTCTCCTTTCGCATCTCTTCTTGATACATACAATCCCGGCATGAGATTCAGATGATTGATTGTAAAACTTGCAATTCTTTCCATTTTAATTCCTCAGTTTCTTTTATTTTTCTTTTCTGCCTTCTTTTATGTAAAACTTCGAAAATCAGAGAGAAAGTTCATCGATCTTCTTCAGTTCTTCTTCAGAGAACTCCGTATTTTCAATCGCTTTGATATTGTCAAGCAACTGCTGCGGTCTCGATGCTCCCACCAGTACACTGGTTACGATTCCATCTCGTAAAATCCAGCTCAGAGCCATCTCTGCCAGAGTCTGTCCACGTCCGGCTGCGACCTCGTTCAAAGCACGGATTTTCATGAGCTTTTCTTCTGTAAGTGCATCCTTTTTCAAAAATCTTCCATCCGTCATGATCCGGCTGTCCTCCGGGATTCCATTCAGATAACGGTTCGTCAGAAGTCCCTGTGCCAGCGGACTATATGCAATGATTCCTTTCTTCAGTTCTGCTGCCTTTTCTTTCAGACCATTCTTCTCAATCGTCCGGTCAAAAATAGAATAACGATTCTGATTAATAATAAACGGACAATGAAGATCCTTCAGGATCGCAGCCGCTTTTTCCATGGTCGGTCCATCATAATTGGACAGTCCTACATAAAGTGCTTTTCCCGACTGTACTGCTGTAGCCAATGCACCCATGGTCTCCTCTAATGGTGTATTCGGATCCATCCTGTGATGATAAAAGATGTCTACATAATCCAGTCCCATTCTCTGCAGGCTCTGATCCAGGCTTGCCAGCAGATACTTTCTGCTTCCCCAGTCCCCGTAAGGGCCATCCCACATCAGATATCCCGCTTTTGTACTGATCACCATCTCATCTCTGTGCTGTCCCATCTCTTCTTTTAAGATTCTGCCAAAATTCTTCTCGGCACTGCCCGGTTCCGGTCCGTAGTTATTCGCAAGATCAAAATGCGTGATTCCATTGTCAAATGCCGTAAAGCAGATCTGCTTCATATTTTCATAGACACCGGTATCTCCAAAATTATGCCAAAATCCCAGTGACACTTCCGGTAATTTTAATCCGCTTTTTCCACAATACACATAATCCATTTTCTGATATCTTTCTTCTGCAGCCTGATACATACTCTTATACCTGCCACTCAAAATGTGTTGAAATATACTCAAACACATCGAGAAATTGAAGTCCTTGCGGATACTTCTTACTGCTTCAATGTGTATGCTTTGGCGATTATAAACAATACGCTACTCACAAGTTCTTGTACACTCCACAGTCGTAAATTCCTGCGATAGCCCGCAGTACATACTTACGTTTGCTTTCATTATGCAACTTCGTAAGTTAAAGCATCTCTTAGATTAAGAGCAGCATTAAAATCCCTATCCTCAACATAGCCACAATCACAACAGTATATTCTATCTGAAAGCTTCAAATCTTTCTTGATAGCACCACAACAGTGACATATTTTGGATGATGGATACCATCTGTCTACGACTCTTAATTCAATACCATTTTCATCACACTTAGCTTTAAGCTTAGTTCTGAATTCATAGAACTTTTGTGATGCAACGGCTTTTGATAGATGTCTGTTCTTCATCATTCCTGATATATTCAAATCTTCAATAGTTATATAAGATGGCTTGGTTTTCACTATCTTGGCTATTGATTTATTGATATAATCAGTACGGATATTATCTATTTTATGATGAAGTCTTTGCACTTTGAGCTTTTGCTTTTGTATGTTTTTTTGAGTGGACTCTCCTTTCTTTAAATTCTCATACTTGCGTGAGAGACATCTTTGTTCTCTGCGCAATTTCTTTTCCAATTTTTTAACTCTTGCTGACTTATTGATATTTTTATAAGTTTTACCATTAGAAACAATCGCCAAGTCTTTCAACCCCAGATCAATTCCTATACCGTCATTGCTATTATTAGCAATCTTAGCGTCGGGAATTTCCACAAGAACTGACACATAATATCTGCCTGCTTTGATGGATACTGTACCGCTTTTGATATTCCATCCGTCTTTAGTTGTTGGTATATAGCCTTTTTCTTTAATGCGTACCCAGCCTAAAGTGGGTATGTTCAACCTATGTCTCTCGCATCTGCAATCTTTAGGATTATTCTTTACGAAATACATTTTTACATCAGATTTACCTTTCTTTTTGAAATTAGGAAAAGCACTTTGATGTTTAAAAAATCTTGTAAATGCAGTACATCCATCTTCAATAGACTTTTTTACAGCTTTTGAATACGCTTCTTTAATCCATACTTTTTCAGGATTATCAGGAATGTACTCATTATTGAGCCATACGCTAAAACTCTTGCCCGTCATAAACTTTTCACCTTTATCGTATAAAGCTTTGTTGTGATCAAGATAGAAGTTGTAAACATATCTACAAGTGCCGATAGTCTTGTTAATCTTGATTTTTTGCTCGACTGTCGGATTTATTTCCGTTTTGAAGCTCTTTAGCAATTTCCTCATCCCCTTCTATTTGTTTTTTATACTTACGAAGACCGTACAATCTACAAGAAAAAACGTGAAGTATAGATACAATATCCTGTACAAGCTCTTCTTGCGGTGATAGTTCTTCATTATTCACTACCACTATGGTTGTATTAAACTTCATACAGAATTTTTCAAACCAATCATAGCCAAATCTGACAAATCTATCTTTATGTGTAACTATGATAGTTTTGATTTTTTGTTCCATTACTTCATCTAATAATTGATTCCACTTTTTACGATTGTAGTTAAGCCCACTTCCATAATCTTCAATACATTGATCTACAATGATACCTTTAGCATTGCAAAACTGACGTAAAAAAGTTACTTGGTTTTGCAAATCATCTTTTTGGTTTCTTGTAGATACTCTGGCATAAATAACAATCTGACGATTATCGTTTTCAGTATTTATGCCCTTAAACTGAAGATATTGGTCATAAGTATAATAACGCCTATCAGTCGGAGTCCGATTTGCTTTCAGAATCCCCTCTCTATCCCAACGTTGTAACGTTTTGACTGAGACGCCCAATAATTCAGCAAAATCTTTTGGTTTGTAATTAGTGATATTAGATGTGTTCATAACAATATCCTCCATGAGTATATTTTAACACATTTAATCACTATCGGTAATGATTTTGATTACTTAAAGTTTCCTCCTATGTATTCCGTTTTGTTGCAATCTACGGATTTCTATTCGTTATTCTATCACTTCAAATCTGTTATGTCATCGCTTTCTGCATTTTTAATCAAATTTTTATTCCCCCCATTCTTCACACCAGCTTTATATCACATACCTTCTTCCAGGTCCCAATATTTTATAAGATGAATTTTCTGAATTTTTTAAAAAATACATAAAATATAAAGAATTTTAATTTTAGGGTTTACAAACTCGTAACCTTATGATATTATTTTATTTGTCGAGCGGAAGTGGCGGAATGGCAGACGCGCTAGATTCAGGTTCTAGTGGGAGTTTTATCCTGTGGGAGTTCAAGTCTCCTCTTCCGCATTGATAAGAAAAGAAATCCTTGATTTGAGGATTTCTTTTTTTGTTTGAAATTTGACCGGGAATACTTACCCGACATCATTATATTTATACCAACAAATGTAATTTCCTCATAATCTCTTAATAATTTTTATAATTCTTTTTCTTTCCCGACACACCCCGGACACAATTTCCCTCTATAATAAAATCATCAAATAAAGAAGACGGCGATTGTATTAATTGCTTTTTATGATTGCCGGTCTTCGCCTAAAAATTACGAACAGTTTACATATATTACAGCCCGGAGCAAAAGCCCCGGGCTGATTTTATACTAAAAAATCTGCTTTTGATCCTGTAACAATCTACAGATCAAAGCAGACTTTCCTCCCCATTTCTCTCAAGCTATCTCATACAGATATACACCATATAACCTAAATAGAGCAACAGCATGATAATGCCTTCTTTTCTGCTCAGCCTTTTCTTTGTCCACGCCATCAGCCATACAACGATACTAAAGCCGACAAGAATCACAATATCAACAACATTTTCCATTAAAAATGCAATCGGACTGATGGATGACGCAACCCCGAGTACCAGCAGGGCAATCGCCATTAATATTTCTTTCATCTTAACTTTCCTTCTTTATTCTGAGTCACTCAGGTTATCTTGACAGTCCGCCATGGTCTTTCCACAATCTTGCCAGAATCTTTCCAGCAGCTTTCCAACGGCTTGTGCCGGCACAGACTCTGATCCGTTGCCCGCGTATATAAAAACTCCTCAGAGCAATCTCGTTCTGGGGAGTAAATAAATCTCGTTCTGAATAGTAAAGCAGATTAACGCTTGCTGAACTGGGAACGCTTGATTTTACTGGATTCTTGGAATGTGGTGTTGCAAACACGTTACAAACGCAATGCTTCTCATTACTCCTCACCACATCTCAGAACTACATGTGTTCAATATAAAATTCATCCTGACAACTCCGCCCCTCATTTTTTAATAGTAATTTATGCTCATCATATGAACGCATTCCATTCACCCGAAGTATTTCTCCTATATTCTGTCTGCTACTTGGAATGATTCTACTCTGTACCCAACGCATACTCCAATCTGAATTCATGGTTCGGATACCTTTTTTCAAAAATAACGATATCATAAACGGAGCTTCCTTGGGAGTAACATTTTCCGGAATCTCAATTGTGTATTTCTTTTCTTTCTCATCATAATTTAATATTCCGACAATTTTATTTCTATTATTTCTCCTGATTGCGTACCTGTTCAAAAAAGCACCACCTTTTCCAAATCATTTCCCAGATTTTATTCCTATATTTGTAATATAATCTTTTCCCATTCACTTCTTCATACGCTTTCAGAAAGCACCCCGGAGTTCCCGGTGACATTTTTCTTGCCGCCCAGTCCAGATGTTTCATATCCTGTAATTCACAAATAATATCCTGCACTATGTCACCTCATCTCAAAGATTTTATTGTTCATCTGGCTCAAATTGATCTGGATAACTGTCACTGCCCTCATATCCGCACACACCCATTCTTGGAGAATTACTAACTGGCAATAAAAATTCCAGTTCATAATCTTCTCCCTCTTCATCGTTTTCCGCCTCTAAACACTCATCACACCAAAAAGGCTCTCCTTCATAATATCCTTCTGGATTAACCCATTTCGCCTCATTTTGTTCACAGTTACTGCAAAGGATTTTAGGAGGATTATTTCTTGATAAAATTACAATTTCATTATTCTTTTTTTCTCCATCGCGACAGCTATGTATACTTAATACCAATTCTGTGGTTGAACCAAAATCATATTCATATAAAAAGTTATCGCCGACATCCACAACGTCTTTTAATCGATAATTCATATTTCTGGAAGGAATTCCCCAAAAAGCATCCGTATCTGGATTGCTTTCATATTGTTCTTCATGAATCGTGAATGCACTCAGATGTCCACAGCATTCTACCCATATGTCACGGATAAACACATCCAGTTCCTTTAGCGTAGTATTCTCGCTTGCTTCCACAATTAACCAATAATCTTTTTGATATTTGCCAGTAATAACAACCTGAAAATATCGACATCTTCTTTTTCCTTTTTCCTCAGCAAGCTTTGCACTTCTCTTTTTGCACGTCTGCAAATGTCGTAACATACCGCCTTTTGTATACTCTTTTCCACAATACTTACATAATCCTTTTGTTTGAAGTGCCATTCTTCTCCCTCCAATCCATCTGGTTTTCGCATACAATAGTATCGAACGTTTTCCTATAACAAAGTATACCATTATCTTATTAAAAAATACATAGAAAAACTCCCCAAGACCGAAATCCTGAGGAGTTGTAAAAATGCTATTTGAAATTGTCTGTCCTGCAACAGAGAGCTTATCTCTTGCGTAACTGAAATTATCTCTTGCTGAACTGTGGAGCACGACGAGCTGCTTTGAGACCGTATTTCTTACGTTCTTTCATACGTGGGTCACGAGTCAGGTAACCTGCAGATTTAAGAACCGGTCTGTAATCAGCGTCAGCCTCAAGGAGTGCTCTGGCGATTCCATGACGGATAGCTCCTGCCTGTCCTGTATATCCACCACCACATACATTAACGATGACATCAAACTTGTCAACTGTCTCTGTAGCCACGAGCGGCTGGCGAACAACAACTTTCAGAGTCTCAAGTCCGAGATACTCATCAATGTCTCTCTTATTAATAGTAATTTTTCCTGTTCCAGGTACAAGATATACTCTTGCGATTGATTTTTTTCTTCTTCCTGTTCCGTAATATTTTGCGTTAGCCACTGTTATTTCCTCCTTTCAACCTCTACCTAAAATGTAAGAACTTCCGGCTTCTGAGCCTGATTTGCATGCTCTGGGCCAGCGTAAACATGAAGCTTCTTGATCATGTCTCTTCCCATAGGTCCTTTCGGAAGCATTCCCTTAACAGCAAGCTCGATTACCTTCTCCGGCTTCTTTGCAAGAAGCTCAGCAAGTGTAGTCTCTCTCATTCCTCCAACATAATCGGAGTGATTATAATAAACTTTCTGCTGCAATTTCTTTCCTGTTACTTTTACTTTCTCAGCGTTCACAACGATTACATAATCACCTGTATCGATGTGCGGTGTATATTCCGGTTTGTTCTTTCCTCTGAGCACTTTAGCGATCTCAGATGCAAGGCGTCCTAATGTAGCACCTTCAGCGTCAACCACATACCATTTTCTTTCAATCTTATCCGGGTTAGCCATATAAGTTTTCATGGGTGTTCCTCCTGTAAATAATCATCAATGTTCTTGCTTATTTATTTGAAATCAATATACTCCGGGGCTTTGGTGTATATCGTTTCTCCTTATGTCATGCTGTACTATTATAGACCTTTCCTCTCTGAATGTCAACATTTTTCTTCGTTCTTCTTCTCATTTTTCTGCTGATTTTTTTCTCCGTCATATCTCATTTTTATTTTCTTTTTATTTTCATTTTTATTCTACGTTGTTCAAATTTCCTCCAAATGCTATAATAAAAGACAGTAGCCTCACTGCATATTTCCAACGCAGTGAACTAAAGCAGAAAGAAGGTACATCTATGTGGGCTTATAATGAAACTTTTTATCAGATTTATCCGATCGGGTTTTGTGGGGCTCCCGTTCACAATGACGGAGTTCCCGCACACCGCATTTTAAAGATCGGGGACTGGGCGGAATATCTCGGAAATCTCGGCATCGGATCGATCATTCTCAATCCGATCTTTGAATCCGACAATCATGGATATGATACAAGAGATTTCCGCAAAATTGACTGCCGCCTCGGCACAAATGAAGATTTCAGTGAAGTATGTAAGAAACTTCATTCACAGAATGTCAAAGTAATCCTTGACGGTGTCTTCAACCATGTCGGACGCGGCTTCTGGGCATTCCGGGATGTCCAGGAAAAGAAATGGGACTCTCCTTATAAAGACTGGTTTCATATCAGTTTCGACGGAAACAGTTGTTATAATGATGGTTTCTGGTATGAAGGCTGGGAAGGTCATTTTGAACTGGTCAAGCTGAATCTTCAGAATCCGGCTGTTGTAGATTATCTGCTGGACTGTGTAAAGCTTTGGATCGAAGACTTCGGCATCGACGGACTCCGTCTGGATGTTGCCTATTGTCTGGATCATAATTTTATGAAACGCCTCCGCAGCTTCTGTGAATCGATCAAACCAGGGTTTGCACTGATCGGAGAAGTCCTCTTTGGTGACTACAATCTGATCGTCAATGATGAGATGCTTCACAGTTGCACGAATTATGAATGCTATAAGGGAATTTATTCCAGTTTCAACAGCATGAATCTGTTCGAGATCGCACATTCCCTGAACCGTCAGTTCGGACCGGAACAGTGGTGTATTTACCGCGGAAAGCATCTTATGACATTTGTGGATAATCATGATGTCACAAGAATCGCAAGCATTCTGACGAACAAGAACCACTTACCGTTATGTTACGGAATCCTCTTTGGAATGCCGGGAATCCCCTGTATTTATTATGGAAGTGAATGGGGTGAAGAAGGAGTGAAAGCTCCCGATAATGACTATGCTCTCCGCCCGTGCTTTGATGCCCCAAAGCCAAATGAACTGACCGACTTTATCTCCCGGCTGATCGAAGTAAGATGTGCCAGTGATGCTCTCTGCAACGGTTCTTACCGAAATGTTGTCATTACGAATCATCAGCTTATCTTTGAACGCCGCACAGAAACAGAACGCATCCTTGTTGCCATCAACGCTTCTGATTCTGACTTCACCGCAGGAAATGGAGAACTTCAGGGATCTTATATTGACCTGCTGAAGACCGGCGATTCATCAGAAACCGCTCCACAGACCCTGAACGGACAGCTTTCCATGCCGGCTTACAGTGTCCAGTATCTGAAAATGCTGTGATCGGCTTATCGCTCAGTCGCAAAAGACATCCGGTGTCGGACCTTTTTAAGGCTCTGTCCCGGATGTCTCTTTTTTATCTTTTATAACTCTTTTCTTATTCTTTTTGAGCTGCTCTTTCTTTCCTGCAATTCAGCAGCTATACTTCACCATTTTTAAATCGGATGATCATCTCATTGGTGATGCTGTCCCGCTCTGGCTCAACCGGGATCTCATCTCTTTGAAACCATTCTGCCATGGCAAGCTCTTCCCGATCCAGCGTAATGGCAGCTCCTCCATCTAAATCACAGTAAAATCCCATCAGAAGCGTATCAGTAAAAGACCAGGGCTGACTCTTATAATAACGGATATTCTTTACCTTAAGCCCTACTTCTTCCATGACTTCTCTCTGCACTGTCTCTTCCAGAGTCTCACCAATCTCCGTAAATCCCGCCAGCAATGCATACTTTTTATACGTTCTTCCGGCATACTTTGACATCAGGATCTTATCACCATCCGTCACTCCGATGATCACTGCCGGACAGATCTTCGGGAACTCCATATTATGGCAGGATTCACAATACAGCATTCTTTCCTTACTGTCTTTTTTCATTCTCCTGCCACATTTTCCACAGAACCTCCGGCTCTGATACCAGTTATGAAGCTGATATCCCGTAATCCCGGCAAATGCAAGGTACTGTGGCTCTGCATACCGGAAAATCTCTGTATTTTCCATTGTAAAATGCGACTGCCGCTCCCGGTTGATCTCCTCTACAAGATAATACCGTTCTCCGTCAATACTGAACAGATACACTGCATCTTCATAGATATCTTCATTCAGTCGCTCGATGTCCCGAAACTTAGGGAACTCGATCCGATCCGGGTATTTTCTCACAAGAGCCGCATGGTCTTCATAATACAGTGCATAAGACTCCCGGTCAGGCGGACACGGATGATACTGGTTATCAAATGTATGCTCTCCTATATCCTGGATCATGCCTCTTCTTCTGCTGCCTCCTGTGAACGGGCTGCATCTCCTTTCACTGCCTCCTCTTCAAATAAAGATGCTTCTTCTTCCCGGAGCGTTACATCCTCCGTATCATCTCCAGGCGTCTCTTCCTCATCCACTGTTACCGCCGGCATCTTTTCTCCACAATACGGGCAGAAGACCATCTCTTTTGCTACCATCTTTCCACAATTCGGGCATTTTCCTGCTCCTTTGATAGCTGAGATCTTCTCCTCAAATTCTGCAATGCTCTCTTCTCTTGAGCTGATCGCCTCGCACAATCCTTCTGCCTTCTCATCCAGAACTGCTCCACTCTTATACTGCTCATAGACTCCCCGTCCAAGTTCCAGCAGATCGACCGTATTCTCATGTGTAAGGCTTCTCACCTGCGATTTCAGTTTCTGCGTCTCGATTACCTCTCCGGCTTTATTTCCTACTATCGTCGCGGTCTCCCCGATATATTTTCCTAATTCTTCAAAAAAATCTTTCATCTTTTTTCTTCTCCTTTCCGTAACCATTCCGCCAATCTTCTCCTCTGACTGCTATTTTCATCACACCCATGGGCATTTCCTCTGACCATCTTTCTCATCACAGCCATGGATCATTGTCTCCGACTCCTGCTTTCCTGCGGTCATAAATTAAATTCATTATACCTCATTCTTTTCCTTTGTGAAGACTGACGGGCAAAAATTTATAGATCTTTTAGGGTTATAAAGAAATTCTTAAGTTCATATATTGACAGAAAAAGAGTCAGGAAATGTGCCATGCCAGATTTAGAAACCTGCCGCCGGAACATCCTTTCCGAAGATTACCGTGATTTTATCGAGAACCGGACACGCACACCTCTTTTTAATGAACTTCTCCTTCAAAATCCCTGTGAACAGGATGCCGGTAGTGGATACACCTGCTATTATTTTCCAAAAGAATCCGTAGAACCAATCACGCTCTCCCGCTTTTCCTATAATTCTATCCCCCAGTGCTTTTCGCCCCTGAGTATGGAAACTCTGAACCAGGCAGGAATCCTTCCGGTTCAGAATTATCCTACGCTCCAGCTAAAAGGACAGGGGGTATTGATCGGATTTTTGGACAGCGGTATTGATTATACAAGCCGCCTGTTCCGCAATCTTGACGGCTCGACAAGAATTGCCGCCATCTGGGATCAGACGATCCAGAGCGGAACACCCCCACAGGGATTTGCTTACGGAACGGAATATGCCCGGGAAACTATCAATGCCGCCCTTTCTTCTGAAGATCCTGCATCTCTTGTTCCTTCCGTTGATGACACCGGACACGGGACTTTTGTTGCCAGCCTCGCCGCAGGCGGTGCAGATATCTCCGAACAGTTTCTCGGAGCCGCCCCTGAATGTACCATTGCAATGGTAAAATTAAAAACTGCCAAGCAATATCTGAAGGAATACTATTGTATCGCCTCTGATGCTGTCTGCTATCAGGAAACGGACCTTCTGCTGGGAGTGAAATATCTGAATGACCTTGCATCCGCCCTTGATCTTCCGCTTGTCATGTGCATTACCGTCGGGACAAATATGGGCGGACACGTAGGGACTCTCCCCCTTCCCAGCCAGCTCGGGGCTTACAGTCTTGTAGCCAACCGGATCGCCGTCATCGGGACAGGAAATGAAGCCGACAAACGCCATCATTATTACAATACCATCCAGAATCTCAGCGACACCAAGACCGTTGAGATCCGGGTCGGGGAAAATGTCTCCGGCTTTATGCTGGAACTCTGGGTCATGATTCCCAACATTTTATCCATTTCCATCATTTCTCCTTCCGGTGAAAATTCTTCCCGGATTTCCTTCCGTGTTGGCTCAAATGTCGAACTGGACTTTCTTTTTGAAAAAACAAAAGTTTATGTCAATTACCGGCTGATGGTGGAAAAGACCAATTCTGAACTTGTCTTTTTCCGGTTTAACACCCCTGCTGCCGGAATATGGAAGATCGTCGTCGAGCCGGTCCGCCTCATTGACGGACAGTTTCATATGTGGCTCCCCGTCACAGAATTTCTTGATGGAGAAGTCTATTTTCTCGAATCAGATCCCTATTACACCCTGACCAATCCGGCCAACGCACCAAGTCCCATCATCGTTTCCTATTATGACGGGAAAAATGGCGGACTCGCCCAGGCATCCGGCCGTGGATACACCCGCACTCAGTTTCAGAATCCTTCCATCACAGCTCCCGGTATCAATGTAAAAGGGGCATTACCGGGCGGACGCTTTACCGTTCGTTCCGGTTCCTGCATTTCCACAGCCATCACTGCCGGAGCTGTTGCACTTATGCTGGAATGGGAACTGGAACAGAAAAATATTACCGGTATTGATGTCTTTCAGATCAAAAGTCTGCTGATCCTCGGAGCAATCCGCCCGGATTTTCTCGAATACCCAAATCGTGAATGGGGATATGGCCAGTTAAACCTCTATAATACATTTGAAGCCATGAGACAGCTCTGACGCTGTCCCATGGCTTCTCTTTTTATGGACTATCACTCATCCCATATCCCGGATTACCGATTATCCTCACGGTTCTCATAATAACTCTTAACCCGTTCTGATTCCGGTACGATCTGCTCTGCTGCCGGAGCTGTTCCCGGTGCAAATACAACTTTCAGCATAACCGGTGTAATAATCGTTGTAATTACAACCACAACGATGATTGGTCCAAGCAGGGCAGAACTCATCAGCCCCAGTGCCGCACCCTTGCTGGCAACGATCAGTGCAACCTCACCTCTTGAGATCATACCAACTCCGATCCTCTTTACCTGATAATTTTTATAACCACACACTTTTGCTCCAAGTCCGCATCCAATGATCTTTGTAATTACTGCAACGATTGTCAGAACTACTGCAAAGGCAATGATCGTCATAGACATTTTCGGCAGTTCTACCTTCAGTCCGATGCTTGCAAAGAACACCGGTGAAAGAAGCAGGTAAGACATTGTATCAAATTTAGACTCCAGATAAGTAGAACGCTGTACATTGGAAATAATAAGTCCTGCGATATACGCTCCCGTAATATCTGCAACTCCGAATACTTCCTCTGCCACAAACGCCATGATCAGACAGAATACAAATGCAATGATCGTATGGCGGTGAAGTTCTTTTTCTGCTTCATCAACCCATTTCTTATATATCTTGTAGAAGATCAGACCGATGATACCTGAAAATGCGAAGAATCCAACGATCTTCAGCAGAACGATTCCAAGACTTACAGAATCATCTGCCATACTCGTAACGATCGTCAGTGCAATGATTCCAAGGACATCATCAATGATCGCTGCACCGAGGATGGCATTTCCCGAACGAGTCTTCAGCTTTCCAAGTTCTTTCAGTGTCTCTACTGTAATACTTACCGATGTCGCCGTCAGAATGACTCCGATAAAGATATTCTGTAAAAAGACCGGTGAAGTCACATCGGACTCGATCGCACCCGGTTTATTGAAGAACCACGCAACCGCATAACCTCCCGCCAGCGGTACAAGTACTCCAAATAATGCAATGATAAAAGAAGCTTTTCCACTTGCCTTAAGCTCTTTGATATCTGTCTCCATACCTGCCGAGAACATCAGTACGATTACACCAATCTCGGCTACTTCATGAATAAATGAAGTTTCTGTTAATAATCCAAATCCTGCAGGTCCTAAAATAAGTCCTGCAAGCAATGCTCCTACAACCTGCGGCATCTGGACTTTCTTTGTCAGAAGGCCCAGTACCTTTGTTGATAATAAAATTATTGCCAAATCCAGTAAGTATCTATAAGCATCCATTTTTTCCACTCTCTTCCGTTTTCTCTATTCGCTGTCATCTGATCCCATGGTTCTGCCCTACTCATGGAATCCTCTTTTCTTGCAGTGTACCGGTCTTTATCAACCATTTAATGCCGGTACTTCCTGCCCCCGCAGACGGATGACCGGTCCGCCTGTTCCTTCAATATAAGCTCTGGTGATCGTCACCTCTCCGATATTATCATCTTTCGGAATCTCATACATGATATCCAGCATAAATTCCTCTATAATTGCACGAAGTGCTCTTGCTCCGGTATCTTTCTCCATCGCTTTTTCCGCAATCGCCTCCAATGCACTGTCATCAAAATCCAGTTTCACTTCATCCAGTGCCAGAAGCTTCTGGTACTGCTTCAGGATCGCATTCTTCGGCTCTCTTAAGATCTTCACCAGCATCTCTTTATCCAGTCCTTTCAGGGTAAAGATGATCGGAAGCCTTCCGAGAAACTCCGGGATCATGCCGAACTTACGCAGATCTTCTACCGTAACCTTTGACAGAAGATTCTCGTCATGTTCATATGTATCCTTCAGCTCTGAATTAAATCCCATGGACGTCTTCTTCTGAAGACGTTCTTTGATGATCTCTTCAATATCCGGGAACGCTCCTCCGCAGATGAACAGAATATTCTTCGTGTTCACTGTGGTCAGCGGAACCATCGCATTCTTGCTGTTCGCTCCCACAGGTACTTCTACCTCACTGCCTTCTAAGAGCTTCAGCATTCCCTGCTGTACGGATTCTCCGCTCACATCCCGCTGGCTGGAAGTCTTTTTCTTGGCGATCTTATCAATCTCATCAATAAAAATAATTCCCTGCTCTGCACGTTCTACATCATTATCTGCTGCCGCAAGTAGCTTTGATACAACGCTCTCGATATCATCTCCGATATAACCGGCCTCTGTCAGGGAAGTCGCATCCGTGATCGCCAGCGGCACATCCAGCAATCTTGCCAGTGTCTTCACCAGATATGTCTTTCCACTTCCGGTCGGTCCAATCATCAGCATATTAGATTTTTCAATCTCAATATCATCCATCGTATTGGTTGCCACCCGCTTATAATGATTATAGACCGCCACTGCCATGGTCTTCTTTGCACGTTCCTGACCTACCACATACTCATCCAGTCTAGCCTTGATCTTATGCGGTGCAGGAATATTTTTAATATCCAGCTCCGGAAATTCCTTTGGTTTCTCTTTTTTCTTCTTGATCTTTTTTGCTTCTGGCTGCATTCCTTCCAAATCAGAAAGATTCAGAAACTGCACGCCCGGCATATTCATCATTTTTCCCAGATCCAGAGGACTGCTGCTCATCGCATCAAAGCTTCTCTGCATACAGTCCGGACACACCGTAATATGATTCGGAAGATCGATCATCTTCCCGGTCACACTCTCCGGTCTGTGACAGATAAAGCAGATCTTCTCGTAACCGTCATCATCCTCACGCTCCTTTTCAGCGTCTTTGACCACTTCCTTACGGGAATCCTCTGTCCGGTTCTCTTTTTCCTGTGGAATCTCAGAATCTTTTTCTTCGTCCACAATAACGAAATCCTGATCTGACATACGCTTTCCCTTTCTTCTCCTGTTTCATTTGCTTCCTGCGTCCCGTCGTATCCTGCCTGAAAAATTCATAAATATCACAGCCAGAGGTCTCCAACCTCTGTTTCATTTTGCAGAATCCTGACGATCCGCAGTTCATTATAGTACAATCACTTCAAATATTCAAATAAATAAACTGTGAACTCTTACACAATTTTAACACCACACTACTGTTCCAGCATCCCGATCAACGTCTCTTCCGAAATGATCGGCACTCCAAGTTCTCTCGCCTTTTTGTTCTTTGAAGAAGTTGAATTTACATCATTATTAATCAGATAACCGGTCTTTGATGTCACACTGCCGGTTACCTTTCCTCCACGCTTCTCTATTTCCGCTTTTACCTCTGCCCGATTGGCAAAATGTTCCACACTTCCTGTGATCACGAAATTGATCCCCGAGAATTTCTGACTGTCCTCTGTCACAACCTCCTTCTGCAGCTCTACCTCGTCCAGCAGTCTGCGGTAGATCTCCCGATGCTTCGGATCAGCAAAATATTCTACATAGGTCTTTGCCATGATCCCGCCAATGCCCTGAATCTCTACCAGTTCTTCTTCGGTTGCCTCTTCCGCACGCTTTGGATCATCTCCGAATGCTTTACAGATGACCTTCGCATTGGCACTTCCGATATTCGGGATTCCAAGACTGTAGATCAGTCGTGCCAGCGTTGTCTTCCTTGCGTTTTCAATATTTCTGAGCAGCTTCTGATAAGATTTCTCTCCAAATCCATCCATGCTCTTAATTTCTTCCTCATACCGGTCCAGATGGAACAGATCCGTAAAATCTTTCACATACCCATGCAGAATGAATTTTTCCAGTGTCGCCTCTGAAAGTCCTTCGATATTCATCGCATCCCTGCTTACGAACAGGCTGAACGCTTTTACGTGCTTCGCCTGACATTCCGGGTTCGTGCAGAATAACGTCTTTGTCTCATTTTCCATGGAAATCTTTGTCGTACCACCACAGACCGGACAGACTGTCGGAATATCTTTTACACCGCTCCGTGTCAGATTCTCTGCGATCTGCGGAATGATCATGTTGGCCTTATACACCTGGATCGTATCACCGACTCCCAGTTCCAGCTCTTCCATAATACTGATATTATGCACACTGGCACGGCTGACCGTCGTTCCTTCCAGTTCTACTGGTTCAAAAACCGCAACCGGATTGATCAGTCCCGTTCTTGACGGACTCCACTCAATCTCAAGAAGCGTTGTCTCCCGAATCTCATCTGCCCATTTAAATGCAAAAGAATCTCTCGGAAACTTTGCGGTCGTTCCCAGTGACTGTCCATAGGCAATATCATCATAGACCAGTACCAGTCCGTCAGACGGGATTTCATTTTTCCCGATTGCCTTTGCAAACCATGCTACTTCCTCTTCGATTGTTTCTGCCGTCACAGGATGATGTTCCACCACATCAAATCCCTGCTCCTTCAGCCACTGCATCTGATACATTCTTGAATTATGAAAATCTACCTCTTCCGCACGCACCAGCGTAAATGCGAAAAACTTCACATTTCTTTTTGCGGTGATCTCATTATTCAACTGCCTCACAGAGCCACTGCACAGATTTCGCGGATTTTTATATTTTGCATCGACATCTTCGATCTTTTCATTGATCGCCTCAAAATCTTTATAGGAAATCACTGCCTCTCCACGCAGAACCAGCTCACCCTGGTACGGAATATGCAGCGGCACATTCTGAAAAACCTTTGCATTGTTCGTGATGACCTCTCCCTCGATTCCATTTCCTCTTGTGACCGCTTTGACCAGTTCTCCGCCCTGATACGTGAGAACAATGGTCAGTCCGTCCAGTTTCCAGGAAATCATCGCTTTCTTCGTGCCAAGAAATTCTTTCAGCCGCTCTACTTCCTTTGTCTTATCCAGTGACAGCATCAGCCGCTCATGGCGTTCTTTCGGCAGTCCACTGACCACCTCATAACCGACATTGACCGTCGGACTGTTCGCCATCTTTGTTCCCAGTTCTTTTTCCAGTTCTTCCAGTTCATCATAGAGCCTGTCATATTCATAGTTACTCATGATCTCTGTATTGTCCTGCTCGTATGCCTTTCTCGCCCGGTTCAGAAGTTCTACCAGTTCCCGCATCCGCTGCTGCTTACTTTTTCCCTGCTCCATTTTATTTTTTTCCTGCTCCATCTTTTCTCTCCTGCCTGCTTTCCCGTCCGCCCGGAAGACTGGAAGACTGCTCCAGTAACTGATCCAGCTCATTTAATTCCCGGTCTGTCAGCTTGCGGTATTTTCCCTCTTTCAGTCCGTCCAGCGTAATATTCATCACCCGGACCCTCAAAAGATCTTTTACCTCATACCCCAGTGCTTCACACATTCTGCGGATCTGACGGTTCAATCCCTGCGTCAATATGATCTTAAATGTATATTTCCCCAATTTCTCTACTTTACACGGTCTTGTCACCGTATCCAGGATTGCCACTCCCTGGGACATTTTCTTAAGGAAATCCTCTGTGATCTCATGATCCACCGTTACTTTGTATTCTTTCTCATGATAATTTGCCGCCCTCATGATCTTATTGATGATATCTCCATTATTCGTCATCAACAGCAGACCTCTGGAATCCTTGTCCAGCCTTCCGATATAAGTCACCCTCACCGGATAATTCAGGAAACGCACAATGCTGTCGCGTTCCCGCCTTTCTTCTGTGCAGACGATGCCTTTTGGCTTATTTACCGCAAGCACAATCATCTCATCCTGCCTTGATACGGTCTTATTTCCCACTTTGACCGTCTGTCCCGGATAAATCTTCATTCCCATTCCGGCACGCTTTCCGTCCACACTCACCTTTCCGGTCTCAATGAGGCGGTCTGCCTCCCTTCTGG
>ERZ1106950.797-NODE-797-length-25923-cov-7.423419_pt1 | contig 25923 bp, 28 predicted proteins | sample MGYA00403675_ERZ1106950 | MGnify/ENA primary metagenome ERZ1106950 (study PRJEB35170, sample SAMEA104062410) | human gut metagenome | biome: human gut; feature: human-associated habitat; material: faeces | place: Denmark | collected 2012-06-13 ... | reverse complement strand
TGCAAATTTTGCAACAGGCCCGTTTCCCTATATTTTTAAAAATATATTTGTAACAGGTTTATCAATAAAGTCCGTTGTCATTAATAGGAGGAAATTTCATCACCTCAATATCCTGGATGGTATCCCAGTGTTCTACAATCTTTCTGCTTTCAACACGGAAAATATCCACCAGATTACGCCCCGGTTCACCGGGAGTTAGCACCGAGTGGACATGGAAGCCCACCAAGTTTCCCTGAGCCACGGTCAGCTTAATCATGTTCTTGCCCTCCGGGAAGTGCTCCCTGCGGAAACGCACAAAGCGTAGGAAGTGCTCCACGCCATCCTGCACGTGCGGATTGTGCTGGATATACTTGTCCCCAAAGAATTTGGCACACTTATCCGCATCCTTCTCGATGCCATAGGTGTTGTAAAACTCGGTGACCAGTGCTCGGTTTTCATCGGTCTTGTCCAGATCCGTCAGGATACCGTCTCCCAACTGGTTAAACAATCCGTTATCGGTAAGCGGAGGAAACTTCAGCACTTCCACGTCCTGAATGACATCCCAGTGCTCCACTACCTTGCCGTCTTCCACCCGGAAAGTGTCCACCAGGTTGCGTCCCGGCTCTCCGGGCGTAAGGACCGAGTGAACATGGAGCATGACCTTGTCTTCATCGGCAATGGCCATCATCACATTGTTCCGGCCTTCCGGATAGTGCTCCTTCCGAAAACGGACGAAGCGGAGGAAGTGCTCTACACCATCCTGCACGTGTGGATTATGCTGAATATACTTGTCTCCAAAGAATTTGGCACATTTATCTGCGTCTTTCTCAATCCCGTAGGCGTGATAAAAATCCAGTACCAGACGCTTGTTTTCTTCTGCATTTTTAAGATCCATAATTATGTCTCCTCTCATCTATTCCAATATGGCACCCTTATTTGCGGAGGATACCAATTTTGCATAGCGGGCCAGATAACCGGTAAGCCCGGAAGGCGGCGTATAATGCCATTCAGCCCGGCGGCGGTCCAGCTCTTCCTGAGACACATGTAGCTCTAGCCGCTTGTGGATGACATCGATGGTAATGGAATCTCCGTCCCGCACCAGCGCAATCGGACCGCCTTCCGCCGCTTCGGGCGAAATATGCCCCACAAAACAGCCGTTGTTGGTACCTGAGAAGCGGCCATCTGTAATAAGAGCCGTGCTCTTGGCCAGCCCCTGACCATTGAGCATTTTTAAGGTCAGATACATCTCCCGCATGCCCGGACCACCCTTTGGCCCCTCATAGCGTACCACCACTACATGGCCAGGTTTGACCTTTTGCTCTTTGATGGCCTGGATACAGTCATGCTCGCCGTCGAAACAGATTGCTGTTCCGGTAAACTGCCGCACCTCTTCCGCAATGGCGGCAGGTTTTGCAACCCCGGTATCAGGGGCGAGATTCCCCCGCAGAATGGCCAGCCCACCCAGGGTGCTGAAGGGGCGCTCCATGGGCCGGATCAGCTCGGGGTCCGGCGGAAACTGTGGTACAAACCTCTCCAGATTCTCTCCCAACGTGACGCCATCTACCGTAAGGGCCTGGGTGTTCAGACAGCTGCAGATGGACTTCATGACAGCAAGAATGCCGCCAGCCTTGTAAAGATCCTCACAATCCCGGGTGGTGGAAGCGGGAGAAACCTTGGCAATATGGGGAATTAGGGTGGAATATCGGTCAAATGCATCCATCACCTGATCAGCCGGAATGCCCAGTTCATGAGCCAGCGCGCAGCAGTGAATGACCGCATTGGTGGATCCTCCCACCGCCATCAGGACCATGATGGCATTTTCCATTGCCTCCCAGGTCATGATCTGCCGCGCGGTGATTCCTTTGCGCACCAGTTCCACGATCTGTTCGCCGCTGTGAAAGGCGCTTCGCTTTCGCTCCAGGTAAACCGCCGGGATCAATCCGCCTCCGCTCAGGGTCATACCAAGAGCCTCCGAAAAGCTACACATGGTATTGGCCGTGCCCATAAACTGGCAGGAGCCACAGGTAAGACTGCAGGTGGTAGTCAGCTGCTGCAATTCCTCCTGACTGACCTTTCCCTGGGTATACAACCCATAGGCCTCCGAAATGGTTGTGGTGTTGCTGCGTGCCTTATCCCGGAACGGCGGGGAAGAAAGCATGGCGCCTCCTGGCACCAGAATGGCAGGCAGGTCCAGCCGGGCGGCAGCCATCAGCATGCCGGGCACGATTTTATCACAGCTGCCCAACATGACCAACCCGTCAAACCGGTGGGCCCGACACTGTATCTCAATGGAGTCGGCAATGTTATCCCGGGAAGGAAGGCAGTAGTGAGAGCCGTAGTGGTTATCGGATACCCCGTCGCAGCAGGCGATAACGCCAAATTCCACCGGAGTACCTCCCGCCCGGTAGATGCCATACTTCACCTGCTCAGAAAGTTGACGGAGATTGGTGTGACCGGGCACGGAGTCATTGAATGAACACGCGATTCCGATGATGGGACGAGACAGGTCGTCATCCGTCAGGCCGGTCGCTTTATAGCAGGTTTTGTTGGAAATCAGGTCTAAATCAAGAAACGATCCTATACGCTGCTCAGTCATGGCAAACTCCTCTTCAGATAATCCATCGGTTTATGCAACTTATTCCTTTTCTTGCTCTGCATCCATTCTTTTCAGCTTCCGGCGGCCTACCACAATGGTGGGGATCAGCAGAGTAGCAATACAGAAATATCCCAGGTAGGTAAAACCGGTCCCCACAATACGGCTTAAGCCAAGGGTGGAGAAAAGGCTTACATAAATCAGCATAATAACTGCGATAATCAGCTTTTTCAGCTTGGAGTTTTTCAACTTAATGAATTTTCCATACCGGCCGGACAGTGCATTGGAGAAGGAAATTGTATTCGTACCGCAGGCGCAAAACACCACCGCCACATAGCAGGCAACCAGAATCGGCAGCCCCACATTGGTAATGATCCAGTAGTTGGGCAGTGTCTGCGAAATGGCCTCAGGATAACCTAACAGCATTAAAGCTACCACGATCAGGAATGCTGCATTGATTACAATGCCCGCAATTACGGAGCGCTTAACCTCTCGCCGGCTCTTCAAACCGTTGACCACCGCAATACAGGCGCCAAATACGCCGGTGGACTGGAAGGAAGCGTAAAGGATACTGCGCCAGATGGCGTCAGCGCCGTTGGCGTCAGCAAGGCTGCGCCCCTCAAAGCTAAGGGCCACGCCGCCGTTGCTGCTGATGCCGGCGATTACCACCGCAAAGATACAAACAAAGATAATCACCGACATCCAGGTGGAGGCCAGACGAACCAGACTTTCTCCGTAGATGGAAAATACGATGGTGACTGCTACAATCGCCACGACGCCTACCCAGACAGGTGCGCCAAAATAGTCGTGAAACAGGGTGGATGCGGTGGCTACGCAAGAACCGCCGGAGAGTCCCACGGTTCCAATAAAAGAAAATTCAAACAGGTTGGCAAATATTTTGTGGTAGGGGTTAAACAGCTTATTGGCGAAGTCTTTAAAATCAGTGGCCTTGGTTCTGCGTGAAAACTCCATAGCGTAGTAAAGGGCCACCCCCAGAAGCCCCATAGCCACCAGCGGCAGGAAAAGGGACCACAGACCAAACCGGACAAAGTACTGAACGGTCTGATTCCCTGATGCCGCACCCGGGCCACAGTGCGTTCCAAACCACACACAGGCTACACCCAACCAAGCAGGGATTAGCACCTTTTTCGCAGTCTTACCTTCCATAATGCTCCTCCTTTTTCCTCATACGATCACGTATTTTTCTTTTCGTTCATTACCCAACACAGCTGTGTCCAACAGAAGATATCATATTGACAGCATCCCCCCTCCTGTTCCTCTGACCGCAAAGACGTACCGCCACTGCACCTAGAACCGGTCAAACGTGAGTCTCTGCGCCACTCGATTATCCACCTGACGAACAAAGTCCAAATGTAGCGGGTGGTCGAGATAAATCTTCAAGTCTTCACGTTTACACAGGACAAGTTGGATCAACAGGTCCGCATCAGAGTCCCGGAGGGCGCCATTGCGGCAGACCACCGCCTCCTGAATTCCCTCTAATGCGGTCTGCAATTCCCGGTATGTTTCTTGGGCCAGTTGGTAGATCTCCGGTGTAAATTGCCCCGGTCGAAACTTTAGAAGCAAATAATGTATCATAGATCTCCTTCCTTCCAGTGGTTAGTGGCTTGTCCATAAAATAAGCAAGCTGCATGCCAAAATCTATCCCGTCGTTTCAACCATCTGTTTCCTTGTGGTATAGACGGTTGGGGCCAGTGCTCCTGCCAAAATCCCGCCTTTTTCTCTCTTGGATATTTCATTTTTGAATTTCATATTTCATTTTTGATATACTCTGGTATAATAGAGAGCGAGAATATCCTGTGTCGCCCATCGGCAGCAGGCAGAGAGGAAGGCTTTCCATGAAAGATCCTATGGAACAGAAGTTTTTAGTGGTTGCGCCTGACGAGGTGGAGGAGATCTGTGATTACCGGAGTCTGAAGCCCTACGTCTATAGGATCATTCTGGCCAAGCCCTGTCCCCAACTGCTGGACGAGATCGCCCAGGTCATGCGAGAGACCAAGATCTACGGTATCCTCACCCGGGGAAGCCTGGCCCAATATCTCTACGCAAACCGGGTACCGGTACCCATCTTTGATTTGAAGTACGAGCTGTGTACCATCCTGGATCTGCTGGACCAATGTGTGGAGCAGGGATACCGCAAGATCTGCATTTTTGAAATCGGTTCGGGTACCCCCGGTCAGAAGGAACAGGAGCGTCACTCCACCCTCCAGGTAGGGGAATACTCCTTTCGCTACAGCTATGTCTGTGACCGAGCCTCCGCCGAACAGGAGATCCGCACCCTGTGGGAGAGTGGCCAGCTGGATGTGGTAGTTGGTGACGTGGAACCCATCATGGCAGCACAGCGGCTGGGCATTCCCTGCCGCAACTTTATCATCAATGAGCAGGCCTACTGCAACACGGTGAAAGAGGCCCAGTACGTCACGGAGACCACCTTGAAGGAGCAGGCCCAGGACCGGTTTATCTCGGTGATTACCAACATCATTTCCGAAGCGGTGATTATCGCCGACGAGGCCGGCCGCATCCAGCGGTGCAATCTTCAGGCCGAAGGAGTATTGGCCCGCAACCGCTCCTGCGCAACAGTACAGGAGCTCTTCCACATGGAACTGGAGCAGCTGCTTCAACTGCCTGCCAACCAACTGGTGGACACCCGGGGGCGACGGTGTGTACTCAATGTAATTCCCCACGCCGGTGGCGAAGATGCCATGTATGCCTTTGTGCTCAGCAATGTGAACTACGTGGAAAACATGGAACTTTCCATCCGGCGGCAGAATCAGACCCGTGGCCTTACCGCCAAATCCACCTTCCGGGGCATGGTGTGCCGGGATCCGGTGACCCAGCAGCTGGTGGAGACCGCCAAACGCTACGCCAAGAGCAATGGCACTATTATTATCCACGGTGAGACCGGTACAGGGAAAGAGGTAATTGCTTCCAGCATACACAATGAGAGTCTGCGGGCCAACGGTCCTTTTGTGGCCATTAACTGTGCTACTTTTAATGAAAATCTTATTGAGAGCGAGTTATTTGGTTATGAAAAGGGGGCCTTTACCGGCGCTCTTCCTGGAGGTAAGCAGGGCCTGTTTGAGTTGGCCCACCGGGGCAGCCTTTTTCTGGACGAGATTGGGGAACTCCCCCTAGCACTCCAGGCCAAGCTACTGCGGGTTCTCCAGGAAAAAGAGGTCATGAGGATCGGCGGAAGCCGCATTATCCCGGTAGATGTACGCATCATTGCCGCCACCAACCGAGATCTGAGAGAAATGGTGGCACAAAGGATTTTTCGGGAAGATCTCTATTACCGTTTGGCTTTACTTGAGCTGGAACTGCCCCCTCTGCGCCACCGGAAGAAAGATATCATCCCCCTATTTACCAGTTTCCTGGCCGAAGCCTCTGAACAGGAACAAAGGGCCATCTTTTGGGATGACCCCACTATCTTTGAACCACTTTTGGATTATGATTGGCCGGGAAACATACGAGAGCTTCGCAACTTCTCCGAACGAGTCATTCTGCTCTGCGGAGATTACCACCTGGACCAGTCATTTTTAGAGGGACTGATGCGTCAAAAACGGCTTGCCGATTCCGCTCCCGTCTATACTACGCCTATTACCCCCAGTCTGAAGGATTTGGAGCGAGATTATGTGGGGTTCCTACTTAAACGCTTTGAGGGAAATAAGGAGGCAGTCTGTTCATATCTCAAGATCAGCAAGGCCACCTTATGGCGTAAACTGGAACGGCACGAGGGGCGCTAAGCCGCCCCTTAGAGAAAGCATCCCGACAGAAACTGTCTTATTGAATTAGAGACGCCATCATATGTGAGACAGCATAAGAGACCCACCTATAGATGAGGGCTATTCATTGTTAAAATAATGCCAGCATCTCCCGCCCCGTGCGACTAGGGCTTGTTTGAAAAATAAAAGTTGCACAACAAACGAAGTTATGCGAAGCTAAGGGTATGAAACGATATGAATTAACAAAAGAACAGTGGGAGCGGATCAAGCTGCTGCTGACACCGGAAGAAACGGGGAAGCGGGGCCGTCCTCGGAAGAATAACCGGACCATGCTCAACGGGATGCTCTGGATTGTCCGGAGCGGTGCCCAGTGGCGTGAGCTGCTGGCGGCTTACGGCCCCTGGCAGTCTGTGTACGCGCGATTCTCCAAGTGGCGGGATGACGGCACACTGGAGGCGGTATTTCACGCGCTGTCCTGGAACGCGGACATGGAAAATCTGAGCATAGACGCCACTTGCGTAAAAGTACATGAAAGCGCCAATGGTGGGGGAAAAACAGCGGATAAGGCGGTCGGTCGTACCAGAGGTGGGTGGAACACAAAACTCCACGCGGTCGTGGACGGTTTGGGAAACCCGGTGGAGTTCCTTCTCTCTGCTGGAAATGACATCGATTCGGTTCACGCTGCTGAACTATTGGAAAAAGTCAGGATCAGAGGGAGTGCGGTACTGGCAGACCGGGCATATGGTGCTCGAGTAATCCGGAAATATATCTCAGTGCACGGGGCCGGTTATGTGATCCCGCCGTAAAGCAACGTTTCCGATCTTTAGCTGGTTGACTGGCACCTGTATAAGGAGCGCCATTTAGTGGATTGTTTTTTGCAGAAAATCAAGTGGTTTCGCAGAATCGCCACCAGATATGATAAGTCGGATGCTTCCTTCCAGGCCTTTGTGTATCTTGCCTCCAACGCTATTTTGCTGCTTTAGCATAATCTCCACCTTTTTTCAGACAAGCCCTAACCGGAAAGCCCATCCCATTCATGTGGGATAAGGAGGAGGTCAGGGCGGGTATGCCCGCCGGGCCAGGGAGCGGATCGCGCAGGAACTGCGCCGGGCAGTAGATCCCGCCCGGAAGGGCTGTTTGTCTATTCCCGCCGCTGTGTGGGGGCGCGAAATCCAACCCCTGAATATGGGATGATTTCCCTTGCTAAAAACAGGGTGTACCAGTATAATAAATGGAAAAAGAACCTGCGTTGTGCAGGCCTGGATGCAGTTCCGGGAATCCCTGACTACCTGAAATGGAGGTGGCTGTGCTATGGAACAGGAGTATATGCTGCGCTTGTACGATATGGATATGCTGGCCTTCTCCCTGTCGGAGCAGGGCATTGAGGGCCTGAAGGACAGACTGCTGTGGGTCGACGAGGAGCACAGACAGCTCCTTCCACTGGACATGGAGTTATCCGACGCCGGTGTGCTGAAATGGCTCCAAAGGCGGGTCATCCCCAAAAACCGCGCCTATATGGCGGAGATTTTGAAAACCTTTGGCCTGAGCATCAACGACACCAAGGGGATCATCGACGTGTGCAAGGGGCTGTCCCTCAACGACAGCTACTGGGTGGTGCCCAGGGGCTTCCACGGAACCTTTGCTCGGTACAACCTGTACAAGAACCGCTTTTCCGAGATCCTCTCCTTGGTGGCCTACACCGGCGTTGGGCAGAGCGACGCCGCCTTTACCACCACGCCGGAGCTGACCACCAACGGGATGCTGCCCAAGGCATGGCGCTTTCTTGAGGGTGAGGGTATCTATCTGCCACAAAGGGGGAACCTTTGGCGCGGCAAACACCGGGAACGAGCCCTACAGCGAATTCTACGCCAGCCAAGTTGCCCAGGCTATGGGCCTGAACGCAGTGCCCTACGAGCTGGAGAACTGGAAGGGCATCCTGGCCTCCCGCTGTAGGCTGTTTACCGACATCGACACGTCCTACATCCCAATTGGCCGCATTGTGCGGGAGAGTGGGCTGAAAGTCTGTCTGGACTATTATGAGAAGCTGGGATTGGAGGCGTATGAGCAGGTCAGGAGTATGCTGGTGTTCGATGCCGTGATCTACAACGAGGACCGGCACTTCGGAAACTTCGGCGTCCTGTGGGACAACCACAGCGGCGTGGTCACCGGCGCGGCTCCGGTTTTTGACAACGGACTGTCCCTGTTCAACTTCGCCATGCCGGATGATTTCAAGGATCTGGACAGCTACGCCAAGACCAGGGGGACGCCCTACGGCATCGGCTTTGAAACGGTGTGCCGGGAGGTGATGGGCCCGGTCCAGATGCGGCAGCTCCGCAAGCTGATTGGATTCACATTCCAAAGGCATCCCAGGCTGAACCTGCCCAATGACCGGCTGCTGGCGATTGAGCGGCATCTGCAAAAGCGGGTTCGCCAGCTTCTGGGACTGGCGCCGGAACAAAGGAGGCAGTCAACAAGAAAACCAATAGAACCAAAGCGTTGATGAGGCGGGGCAGCGTGTCCAGACGGATACACTGTCCCGTCTTTGTGTCCGGCAAGAGATCTCTTGCTCAAAGGAGATGTATGGGAAAACAAACCACCGCCCGCTTTTCCCCAAAAGCACCCCGCAGCTCAGATTTGCAGGATGATGCCCCTATCATTATCAGAAACGGGCCAGGATGCCTGCCAGACAGCCTCACAAAACAGAGAGCCAAACTCGGTGAGGGCTGTCCGGCCCGGCCACTCCGAGGCCGTGCTCCAGACTACGGGCGGAAAGGGCTGTTTGGGGATAGTCCGACCTGTTCGGGAATAGGAATCGCTTTCCCGCCCGGTATGTGGTATTGTGTAGCTGTGGAAGCAGCCCAGTATAATACGGATTGAAACGGAGGGAACTGTATGGGAGTCCAACGGGCGATTAACGGACAGCTCATCACATGGGAAGTCATCGTTTACGGCTTCCTCGGTATGGAGCAGGTGGCGGCGCGCTACAAAGACCCTTGGAAAGCGGCGGTCTATTGCTGTGAGCACAACTGCGCCGAGGTCAAGATGGCCCTTTCTGAACCGGATGAACCATTGCCAACGAATGACTAACCGCAGCGGCCGCGGCATTCAGTCAATGCCGCGGCCAACCGCATAGGCCCGTCTTTAAAATCCTGTTTACATTCTATAAACTATCGGGTATCATGGAAAGAGAACCGCACAAGGAGGCAGGACAATGGAACAGCGATATGATAAGGAAACCGGGCTTCCCGTAGATCGCACCTATCTGGAATGCGGCCTTCCCACTTATTTGCAGAGGTCTCTGGATACGATGAAGCGGGCCTGGGAGGCGGAGGACAACGGCGCCAGCGACCTCCACTTCGATGCGTATTATTGTGAGCTCCAGGCCGACATCAACTCCGCGGAAGTGGAGGGAGAAATCAGCTCTGAGCAGGCATGGTACCTGCGGGAAACCTATTTGCGCATTCAGCGCGGAGTAATCTGATATGATAGACTTTACGAATCTTCCAAGACGGAACAAGACCTATGGCGGCGCCAATGGCAGCAAGCGCTCTGTCATATATCAAGATGAGCAGTATATGCTGAAGTTTCCGCCGCATCCGTCCAGGAACAGGGACATGAGCTATGCCAATAGCTGTCTCTCCGAGTATTTGGGCTGCCACATCTTTGCCCTGGCGGGCATTCCAGTACAGGAAACTCTGCTGGGGACCTATACCTATCAGGGAAAAGAAAAGATTGTAGTGGCATGTAAGGACTTTACATCTCCGGGCGTTGTCCTGCAGGACTTTGCCTCGATGAAGAACCAGGTGATTGATTCGGAGCGGAACGGATACGGGACAGAGCTGGACGACATTCTGTTCTCCATCCATGAGCAGCCGGCCATAGATCCCAAGGAGCTGGAAGAACGGTTTTGGGATATGTTTATTGTAGACGCCCTGATTGGCAATTGGGATCGACACAATGGAAACTGGGGTGTCCTCTATGATACTATGCGTGACATGGTAGCCTTGGCTCCGGTATTCGACTGCGGCAGCTGCCTGTATCCGCAGTTGGACGAGGGGAAAATGCAGGCCGTACTCAATGATCCACGGGAAATGGACTTCCGGGTATATGAGATCCCCCTGTCTGGAATCAAGCAGCAGGACAAAAAAATCCGGTATTTTGATTTTCTGTCCTCTCTGGAATACGAGGGCTGCAATGCAGCGTTGAAGCGAATCGGACCAAGGTTGGATATGGAGCAAATCTGCCGTTTGATTGATGAGACGCCCTGCCTTTCAGGACTCCAGAGGAGGTTCTACAAAGAGATTCTGGCGCTCCGAAAGGAACGGATCATCGACTACTCGCTGAAGAGGCTTCAAGAGCGTGAGCGGAGTATGCTTCCAGGCCATACAAAGAAACCGTCCAGAGATACTGAGCGTTAAAATGGCTGGAGCTGGGTGTTACCTGTAGCACCCTAATCGCCACAATTTATCGTAAGATTTGGGTCCAGGGTGTGCAACAGCACACCCTGGGCCTTTTGTCTGCGTCAGGAAATAGGGCAGGAACGGACGGGAAACAGCCAAGCTGCGACCGGATGGGAAGCACGCCTCCCGCCCTTTTTTGTGGAAAAGCGGTCCGTCCCTCGGAATTTCAATCAACCATACCGCTGAAGGAGCAGCCCCGCCCTGGCGGGGCTGGGAGCCTCGCCGCCTCTGGCGGTGAGGCCGCAAGCATAGCGCAAAGATATCTTTTGCGCGCTTGCAGGGGGTGAACCCCTGACCCTTATGCCGCCTTCGGGCGGAAAATCAGCGGCCACAGGCCGGAGAAGGAGTGACGATGCCAAAGAGCTACGAGATATGCCTGAGATTGTCCGCGGAAGAAAAGGAACGGCTGGAGCACAGTGCCCGCACCTGCGGCCTCTCCAAGACAGCCTATCTCCACCGCCTTATTTTGGGGAAGGAGGTCAAGGCGCTCCCCTCCCAGGAGATCAAGGCCCTGCGCACCGAGGTGCATAAAATTGGCGTCAACATCAACCAGATCGCCCGCAGCGTCAACGCCAGAATTGCCAGGGCGGAGGACGCCAGACGGGGGCTGTACCTGCTGGAGCAGGTCTATGCGCTCATGTACGAGGTAGCGAAAAAGTAATGGCCATCACCAAGATCCTGGCCCGGAAGGGCCGCCTGGATGTGGGCGTCCGATATGTGCTCAACGGGGACAAGACCCAGGAGCAGGTCCTCACCGCCCGCCTCAACTGCGACCCCGGCCATGAGTGCCGGCAGATGCTGGAGACCAAGCGGGCCGTGGGTAAGGAGGGCGGCATACAGTATTACCACCTCATCCAGTCCTTCCGCCCCGGAGAGATCTCCCCGGAGCTGGCGCTGGAGATCGCCACAGAATTTGCGAAAGAGCATCTGCCAGGGTATGAGACGGTGATCGGCGTTCATGTAGACAAGGAGCATATCCACGCCCACATCCTCTTCAACTCAGTCAACGCGGATACCGGCGAAAAGTACCACAGCAATGCCCAGAGCTACTACCGGCAGATCCGGGCCACCTCGGACCGCCTGTGCCGGGAACATGGGCTCCCTGTGCTCATGCAAGGAGAACCGTCCAAAGCGGTCAGCTACATTGAGTGGCTGCGCCGGTCCAGGGGCCAGCCCACCTTCCGCTCCATGCTGGAGGCGGACCTGCGCTCCGCCATAGCGGACGCCAATGACCTGGGCCACTTCTTCCTGCTCATGGAGCACATGGGCTATGAGATTCGCCACGGGAACCACTTTGGCTTCCGCCTGCGGGGACAGGAGCGGTTCATAATCCCTGGCCGGAAAAATCCGCTGTTCACCGAGGACGGCATCCGGGCCGCCATCCAGGGAAATCTGGCTGCCATTGAGGCTGGACGGCGGCCTGCCGTCCAGCTCCGGCCGCAGTACCGCCCCTACCAGAAGTACCCCAGGTACACCGGCTTTTTGGCCCTGTATGTCCACTATCTCTATCTGCTGGGGAAGGTCGGCAAGCGGGAGTACCCACCCCGCATGACGCCCCAGCTCCGGCAGGAGGTCATACGCTTTGAACAGTACCGGGAACAGTTTGCCTTCCTCCGGGACAACGGCATCACGACCCGGACGGACATGGCGGCCTTCACCGCCCGCACAGAGGAGATGCTGGCCAACCTGATGAAGCAGCGAACCGTCCTCAATGTGCGGAAAAAGCGGCGCCGGGTGCTTTACACCGCCTTGGCGGATGCGGAGGCTCTGGCCCCAGCCAAAGAGCTCTATGAGGCAGGACTGTCCGGCATGGAGGCGGAGTTTGCCCAGTACATGGACGCTGTGGCCGCCCTGGAGCAGTGCGGAATCCCCAGAGAAAGTCTCTTTCAGGAAAAGGCGGAGCTCAACCGGCAGATCCGGGCGGAGCGGCGAAAGCTGGCCCTGTGCCGGAAGATCCAGAGCAGCCTGTCCCAGATGGAGCAGGAAATCGACAAAGTAGAAGCGCGTGAAAGCGAGGTGAGAACCAATGAACATAGGAGGCGGTGAGGCGGCCGACCAGATGGTACGGATGATGCTCTCCGGCACGGAGGTAATCATTCGGCTGTCCGGTTCTGCCCTGAAGAACCTGCTGGCCCTCACCCTGGCCCTTGCCCGGAACCATAAGAAGCTCTCCGGAAAAGTCAACTTGGGGAAGATGCTGCGGGAGACGCGGGATCTCCGGCAGTTCTCCATGACCCCGGAGCAGTATAAGGAATTTCAGCACAGGGCGAGAAAGCAGAAGCTGTTGTTCGCCACCGTCCGGGATCGGGATGGCCGGGGGAAGCTGATCGACGTGATCCTGCCGGTGACCGAACTGGATCGGGCCAACCAGATCTTCCAGCGTATGCTGTACCAGGAACCGGACCGGCAGCCGGAAGCCCCCACCCCAGAGAGGGAGCGGACGAAGGAGCGTACCAGCCCCGAAAAGGGCCCGCAGGAGCGCCAGAGGCACCCCAAGACCCCCACGGCACGGCAGGACCCGCAGACGCCCACACAGGGCCGCCAGAGCGGCCAGACGGCCCCACATCAGGCAGATCCGCCAAAAAAAGAGTCTCGGTCGGGACGCGGCTCGCGCGATACAAGAACCAGCTCCTCTACCCCCCAAGGTCAAGAAACTATGACTGAACGCCCCTCAGTGGAGGGACGGCTCAGGGCTTACCGGGCGCAGTTGGAGCGGAGCTCCGTCCCGGCCAAAGAGAAAACAAAATCCAGGCCCAAGACGAGATAATGGCGCGTTTAAAACAGGCATTCAACTCCTCTGGGGTGTGCCGGTCTATGACCGGCGCACCCCGGATTTTTTGCGTTTTCCCGGAGGTGAACGCCACTGAAACAGCCATCCCAAGCAAACAGGCTTCTTGTGTGCCTGCTCTTTTACATCCCCATGGTATGGGCGGCGCTGCTCATCGCCCAATCGATGGAAACCAGCCAGGGCCCGGCTGGCGGACTGCCGGCCCTGATCGCCAACCTGACCGCGGCACTCCAGAATCCTCTGGAGGTGCGGTGGACGGACAAGAGTCTCCTCTCCATCCTGGCCTGTACCGGCGCCTACATCATGGCCCTCGCGTTGTTGAGCGCGGAGCAGGGCCGGATGCGGGAGGGCGCGGAACACGGCTCTGCCGCCTGGGCCTCGCCCCGGCAGGTCAACGCCATGTTCGCCCAGAAGGAGAACAAGCTCCTCATCCGCAACGTCCGCCTGGGGCTGGACACCCACAAGCACCGCCGCTCCCTCAATGTCCTGGTCATCGGCGGCAGCGGCGCGGCCAAGACCCGAAGCTATGTCAAGCCCAACATCCTGGAGGCCAATACCAACTATGTGGTCACTGACCCGAAGCAGGAGGTGCTCACCGCCACTGGTGGCTGGCTGAAGCAGAACGGATATGAGATCCGAGTGCTCAATCTGGTCAACCTGGAGCAGAGCGACGGATACAACCCCTTCCGCTATCTGCGGGACGAGAAGGACGCCCTCAAGCTGGTGAACAATCTCATCCAGGCTACCACCCCGAAGGGCAGCCATGAGAGTGATCCCTTCTGGACCAAGGCCGAGACAGCGCTCCTCCAGGCCATCATCCTCATGCTGTTCCAGGAGGCCCCGGAGTATGAACAGAACTTCTCCATGGTCATGCGGGTACTGGAATACGCCGAGGTGAAGGAGGAGGACGAGGAGTATGTCTCGCCCCTGGACCTGCTCTTCCAGGCCATAGAACAGGACCGGCCGGACAGCGTAGCGGTGCGGCAATACAAGGTCTTTAAGATGGCCGCGGGAGATGTATGCTCTAAGTGACTTCTTAATCATGGTTTTTGTCATGGTTAGTGAAGCAGTCACTTAGAGCATTTTCATTTCAGGAGGTACAGCCATGAGAAACGAGAAAATCACCCCACTGTACGAGCGTTTGAGCCGCGATGATGAGTTACAGGGCGAGAGCAACTCCATAAGCCATCAAAAGCAGATGTTAGAGGACTTTGCCCGCCGGAACGGGCTGCCGAACCCCACCCACTTCACCGATGACGGCGTATCGGGAACCCGTTTTGACCGTCCTGGCTTTCTGGCGATGATGGAGGAAGTCGAAGCCGGACGAGTGGAGGCCATCGTCATAAAGGACATGAGCCGCCTGGGGCGCGATTATCTGAAAGTCGGCCAGGTCATGGAGATTTTGCGGCAGCGCGGCGTCCGGCTGATTGCCATCAACGACGGTGTGGACAGTCTGAAAGGCGATGACGATTTTACGCCCTTCCGTAACATTATGAATGAGTTTTACGCCCGCGACACCAGCCGGAAAATCCGCTCCGTGTTTAAGTCCAAAGGCATGAGCGGCAAGCACCTGACCGGCACCGTTATCTACGGCTATCTGTGGGACGAGAAGAGGGAACACTGGCTTGTTGACGAAGAAGCCGCCGAAGTAGTGCGACATATTTTCGCGCTTGCGATGGAGGGCTACGGCCCCTATCAGATTGCAACCAAGCTGTCAGAAGAAAAAATCGAAATACCCGCCGTTCACCTTGCCCGCTATGGCGAGGGAGTGAACAAAAATAAGACCTTTGCGGATATTTACCGTTGGAGTGCCTCTACCGTTGTTGAAATCCTAAAAAAGCGTGAGTATTTAGGCCATACGGTCAATTTTAAGACCCGCAAGCACTTCAAGGACAAGAAAAGCCACTATGTTGACGAAAGCGAATGGACGATTTTCGAGAATACCCATGAGGCCATCATCGACCAGGAAACCTTTGACAATGTGCAGCGTATCCGGGGAAACGCCAGACGCTACCCGGACGGCTTTGGGGAGGCCCATCCCCTGACCGGCCTGATGTACTGCGCCGACTGCGGCGGCAAGATGTATGTTCACCGTACCTACAATGGCAAGCGCGTCCCACAGTACACTTGCGGCCAGTATGGGAAATACCCCATCGGCTCCCTTTGCCCTACACAGCACCGTATCAAGGCCGAAGCTGTTCTGACTCTGATTGCCGATATGCTCCGGGCCATCGCGGAGTATTCCAGGAATGACCGGGCCGAGTTTATCCGCACTGTCCAAGAAACGCAGGCCGCCCAGCAGACCGCCGACATCTCCAAGAAGCGGAAACGGCTGGCCGCCGCCCAAAAGCGGGCCGGGGAACTGGAAAAGCTGATTTGCAAAATCTATGAGGACAATGCCCTGGGCAAACTGCCGGACGCCCGGTATGAGGCGCTGGACGCACAGTACGCCAAAGAGCAGGATGCCCTCAATGCGGAAATCACGGAACTGGAAAAGGCCGTTACCGGCTACGAGCAGAGCCGGAAATCTGCGGAGAAGTTTATAGCCCTGATTGATAAGTACGAGAACTTCGACACGCTGACAAACACCATGCTCAACGAGTTTGTAGAGAAAATCCTTGTCCATGAACGCGCCCGCAAAGGCAGCCAGGACACCACACAGGAGGTTGAAATCTACTTCAACTTTGTGGGCCGCTATATCCCTCCTGCCTTGCAGCCGGTTCCCCTGACCCCGGAGGAACAGGAAGAACTGCGGAAGAAGGAGGAACGCAAGGACAGGCTTCACCAGAACTACTTGCGCCGCAAGGCCAACGGCAAGCAGAAGGAATGGGAAGAACGCTACAACGCCAAGCGCAAGGCGAAAATGGAGGCAGCAAAGGCCGCGATCCGGGCCGAGGATATGGAGAAGGGCATTTTTACCACCGTCAGCCAGTTACCCAGGCAGGAGCCGCGCAAGGCCACCTTACCGGCCAGCGCCGCAGTTTAACCATCACAGTGCAAAGGAGGACGAACATGAACAAATTGACTTACACCCGCTGCGGAGATTACTACATCCCCGACCTGAAGCTGTCCGAGCAGCCGGAGGCCCCCATTGGCAAGTATGGCCGTATGCGGCAACGCTACCTGAAGGAACACCGGCCCGGCCTTTACAGCAGCTTGATTTTGAGTGAAAAGCTGTACCCACACCTGTTGGAGATTGACCGGGCGGCGCGTGAACGGATGGATGTCATGTTGCCCCGCATGATGGAGGCGGCGGGTGTCACTGAGGAACTGAAAGCCCGTGACCCTATGCGCTGGGTGGGGCTGATGAACACGCTGAAAGCACAGGCGGAGGAAATTGTTCTAACAGAGCTGATTTATCAATAGCTTTTGCAAGCGGAGGCTGCTACTTGCGGCCTCTGTTTGTTTTTACACTTCCGACATATCTTCCACCTTGTATTCTTCGAGCTGATGAAATATAATGAATGAAGTTGTCGGAGGTGTGAACATGGACTACATGACACTCAGAGAGGCAAGTGAAAAATGGGGCGTTTCGTCCCGTCAAGTCAATTATTACTGCGTCGAGGGCCGTATTCCCGGCGCTGTGAAAATGGCCGGTGTTTGGCTGCTCCCTAAAGAGGCAGATAAACCGGCGGATAAGCGTCGAAAGCAAAACAAAGGCGGTGAGAAATTGTAAAATGGGTAAGGTGCTATTAGTAGAAGATAATACAAGTGCAGTAAAGAAAATTGTGCGTTATATTGGCAATGTATCTGCCGAACTTGAGGTACACTCTGTTTCCGAGGCCGGAGAAGCCCTGCAATACGCAAAAGAGAATGATGTTTCCTTGTTTATCCTCGATATTCAATTAGAGGACTATAAAGGAACCAGTTTAGCAAAGCAACTCCGCGAATTGCCGGAATATAAATATACGCCGATCATTTTTGAAACGGCATTGGCAGAAGAAGAACTTTCATCTTATCGAGATGTGAAGTGTTACAGCTTTCTTATAAAGCCATTTGGCGAAGAAGAATTTGCGGTGGCATTTCGTGACGCGCTGGGATTGTCTAAGCAGATGAACCAACAAGCCAAAACTATCCAGATTGAGCAAAAGCAATTTATTTTAGAATATGCCGTACAGGATATTGCCTATATCGAAGCCTTTGGAAAAAAACTTGTGATCCATACCATCAGCCGTCTGTCCGGTATCAAAGAAGATACGATTTCTGGGTACACTTTGTCTGGACTATTGGCGCTGCTTGATGACCCGGCATTTGTTCAGTGCCATAAGAGCTATGTCGTGAATAAATCGCATATCGAGAAAATTGATAAAACCGGGCGGAAGATTTTTCTGAAAGGATTTGCAGATACAATCCCCATCGGAAATAAATATCAGGCCGAATTATGGGGGTAAGCATGGACTTTTTAATGAATCTGATACAGTTAGGGTTGGACGCAGGAATACTGGCGCTTTGCTGCGAAGTCGTTTTCCGGCAAAGGGCAGAAATGAAGGCAAAAGATTTTTTCATTTTTCCCATTCTTCTTGTCCTTTGTGTTGTGCCGAGAGTGAATTTCTCTATCGGTACAAATATGACGGCATCTTTTCGCAGTGAAGGCTTTGAAATGTTACCGGCAGATAATATTGTTGGATTACTGTTTTTGATTTTTGCAGTATTATTGTTGAGCAGCATTTTCTTTGGTTCCAAATCCAGCGGAACAGTTTTTTGCGGTACAATGGCGGCCTTCTCCATTTTTCTGTTCGTCAAATGCCTGTGCGCGGTTCTTTTTGCTGTCTGCGGAGCTACGGATGATTTGCTCATGTTAGGCAGCCGCATAGCGGCGTTGTGCCTTATAATCGTGCTGGGGTTTACTCCGGTTTTCGGTTTGCTCCATCAACTTGTCCAAAGAAGCGATTTCACAATTTTGGTTGTATCCGCCAACATTGCAGTGCTTCTTATGGCAGTGCTTTCTATCTTCTCTTTTGATGTGGATCAAATTCTTACTCATTTGTGGTTGATTATAATTTTAATCCTTGCGGTGCTGCTGCTGGACAGTGTATTGCTGTTCCTACATCAGCGTCGGACGCAGGAGCAAAAGCGAGTCCACATGATTGAGCAGTATGTACCCATTGTAGAAGAATTGATCTCACAGGTCAGGGCAAGGCAGCATGAATTTAATAACCGGCTCATGGCGATAGAAGCTGCTGTTGCCTCTGCTGATACTTTAGAAGAAGCCCGGAGAGAAGTAGCAGATCTTACAGGAAATATTGGAATCAGTCTTAATGACCGGGAGCTGCTCTCATGCGACAGCAAAATGATTGCCGGGATGCTGTTTGGAAAAATAAAGCAGGCAGAAGCGGCAAATCTTCACATGGAGTTATCCTTACATGGTCTTTTCAAGAAAACCGTCACCCCGGAAACAGAATGGATCGAGGCCATTGGGATTTTATTGGACAATGCAATCGAGGCTTCACCGAAAGGAAGTACAATTTTTTTATCCAGCAAGCAACAGGGCGACTTCCTGGAGCTGGCCGTTTCCAACCCAGCTCCGCCGCTGTCAAATACTGAATTTATGGCCTTGTTTGGAAAAGGCGTAACGACAAAGGCGAATCGAGACGGCCACGGCTTTGGCCTGTTTAACATCCTGCGCATGACGGAACGGTATCATGGGAAAATCCTGACCCGCAACGAATCCATTTTGAATGAAAATTATGTTGTCTTTGGTATACTCATGCCATGAGAAAAGGGTATGAACGAGGGTTTTAAGGGAACGAAATTTATCTTGTTCCCTTAAAACCCTCTCTTGTTTCCGGCCTATTGAAGCGCCTGAAAGAGTTCGATATACTGGAAAAAAACAAAGAAAGGGATGAATGAAATATGATAGACCTTGTGAGAAATGAGTGGAAAAAAGTTTTTCTGCCGGTGCTTTTGACAACGGTTCTTCTGGCAATCGCCATGAGCGTGCTGTCCTGCACAATTTATCAAAACTATGCGCTGCAATATGATTTAGAGGCATGGGAAGTGGGAACAGAACTGTTTTCTCTGCTTTATCCGCTGTTTATTGTGGTGCCGCTATGCTGGAATTTGTATTATGAGCGCAAAAATAACTTTCTGCTCTATGTCATGCCGCGAGTGAAAATCAAGAAGTATCTGACTGCCAAATGGATTGCGTATGCGGTGGGAACCCTTTGTATCATCGTAATCCCTTATATACTATCGGCGGTGTTTGCCCTCTATGTGAAAGCGCCTGTGGTTCCTCTTGTTGAGAATTCGTTTATCCATATATTCCAGAACGCATTTACAAAGACCCCGCTGTTATATGCAGTTGCCCTGTCCCTTTGGAGAGGCGTTGTCAGCCTGCTGGTAATGACCTTCGGATTTGTACTCGCTTTATACTGCAAAAATATTTTTGTAATCCTTACCGGGCCGTTTATGTATTCCATTTTAGAGAATTTCGTCCTGTCTATTCTCCGTTTGGAGAAATACCGACTGGTTGTATCTTTTGATCCCACAACAGTCAGTCCACAGACCGTGTCAATTACCTCTTTCCTCGTTGGCCCAATCGTTTTAGGCATTGTGATCGGCCTGACAGCGTTTCTTCTTTCTAAGAAAAATGCTGTCGTAACCATTTAGGAGTCCATTATGATTGCGCTTATCAGGAAAAATCTCCGTTTGTTGGGATATGGAAAGTTGCTTGCCCTATTCGCCGGGTGTATGCTTTTTTCCATCAGCGGGAGGTTAAATGGAGGAATTGCATACGAGCAGCACATCTTATCGGCGGTATCAGACCATTACTATCTGACCTATTTTGTGTTGCCGATCGTACTGTTAAGCTGCTTTGTCTTTATTGATGACGATGGAGAGCCGGTAATCTTACGGTCCCAAAGCTACCATTCCTATTTCCTGAAAAAGTGGGTAGGTGTCGGTTCGATTGCGGTTATTCTGATGGCCGTTCAAACAGGGGCAATTCTTCTGTCTGGCATTGGCTTACCTTTAGGCAACGAATGGAACCTTGCTGCGGGTGCAACGGAAGCCGAGTTGTTTTCCACTCTGGAACAGCTTTTTTCCAGTCCCTTGCAGGCGTTTTTCTGCTTTACCCTCTATCAGCTTATTGGAAGTTGGCTGATATTTGGAATCTGTATGTGGATTGGGCATTTCGCAGGAAGAAAGTGGACGATCCGAATTGTAATCGTTCTTTATATCCTCTCGGCTGTGTGGATCAAACTTCCGGCAATTCAAAATATTCCGCTGACGGGTTTTAATCATTTGCTGATTTTGCACCACAATTTGGGCGTGCCCCATCGTTTCGAGATAACTGCCTTTACTTTGCTGCTCATTGTTTTGATAATTGCTATATCTATTCGGTTTGCGTGGCGGGGGCAGTTGCCGCATATACAGTTATCCCGTCGTGGTATAGCTGGCTACTATTTCCACGCGCTCATGATCCCTCGCAATCTGCTGATTCTTTTAGGTGTTGTGTTGGGAGTTTCGATTTACAAGGGGTTAGGCAATGGCACCGCCCTATCAGGCTTGGAATGGATTTATGCCCTGTTTGCGGGACATGGAACCGGATATTTTCAAGTTTTACCTTTTCTTGAACTGCTGATTACCAGCGGTGCGCCCCTTTACCTGCTTGCCGCTTTTGTGGAGCAAACAGTGAACGGGCAATCTATATTTGTTTCTGTGCGCTCGAAGGGCCGCAGGCATTTGATGAAGGGCATTTTATCGGTCAGCATAAAGTTTCTCATGGTATATGCAATCTTTTGGCTTATGGCTGGCCTTATAGGGGCATCCCTATTCAGCACTGGATTAACAATCGTTTCTTTCAGGCTTCTGCTCTATGCGGTTTTGATGAAGTGCCTTGATATATTGGCGCAATATCTGATTATGCTCGGCATCTACATTGCCACAAGACAGGTTACAATCGGTTTCCTTGTGTTAGTGGCGGGAAATCTGCTCTGTATCCTTCCGGGGAGTTGGGTAGCTTATTCGCCCTTTGGCCTTTCCAGCCTGACAAGAATTTCTGTTGTGGAACAGGGAATTGGAATTTCCGCTGTGTCCGCCTTTGGGATAGAGGCCGCTATTTCAACGCTGGTGATTGCAGGAATCCTTATGTGGGGCTACAAGAAAATATTGAATTAGGAGGACAGAATATGAGTTCATATATTGAAGTAAAAAATGTATCAAAAAGTTTTGGCGGCAGGGCAATTCTTCAGAATGTTTCCCTGTCCGTAGAACAGGGAACAACGGTTGGTTTGGTTGGCGCTAACGGCAGCGGAAAGTCGGTGCTGTTCAAGATTATATGCGGTTTTGAAAAGCCAGATCAGGGCAGCGTATATGTGCGCGGCAGGCAGCTTGGCAAAAATGGCCGTGACTTCCCCGCAGACATGGGTGTATTTATCAATTCCCCCGGTTTTATCGGTATTTACAGTGGCTTTCAAAACCTGAAATTCCTTGCGGACATTCAAGGGAAAATTGGAGAGAAAGAAATCCGGCAGGCCATGAGCAAAGTGGGGCTTGACCCCGACAATAAAACGAAAGTAGACAATTATTCTCTTGGCATGAAGCAGAAATTGGGGCTTGCACAGGCGATTATGGAAGGGCAGGATATTCTGATCCTGGATGAGCCTTTTAACGCCCTGGACTACAAAACCTATGAGGATGTAAAGACCATCATCCGTATGCTGAAAGCGGAAGGCAAGACCATTTTTCTGACTTCACACCATTTCAAGGACATAGAACAACTATGCGATCAGGTGTACTCGATTGAAGATTGCAGGCTGATTCCGATTACGGAGGAAATTGCTGCCCGATATAGAGAGATGGAATAACCCGTTAAAAGCAATAAGAAAGATAGCTGCCGGACGACGGCAAAGAAAAAAAGCCGTCGTCCAGCAGACAATCGCCATGCCCCAAATTCGACCCTACGGCGGCTTTGAACAAATCAAGGCCGCCGTTCTTTATGCCCTCGACAAAGGAGTGACGCCTATACGCTGACACGGCGGCTTTAGGAGGGAGCTGCCATGAAGCACACTGATCGCCGACAAATTCAGACGATATTTGCACTACCGTCAAAAAAAGCTCATCCACCGAACCGGCCCTGTCTGGCAGCCGGTGCGAAAATTGTCACAATGTAACTGAATACCGTATTTTTTGCGCTCGAATAGCTTCTTGCTGTCCGGGCGTTTTTTCATACCTGTGGGGCCGGAACATCGGGTCAACATGGCCCGAACTTTGCCCCCGGTGCCGTTCCCCGCCGCCCCGTTCAGATTTTCCCGCAAAAAATCTGAACGGAGGAAAGGCAGATGGAAGTCACCATCCATTACAACGGACAAGCTGTGGCCGTTGAGGTCACGCTGGAAGTCTATGAATTTCTTGACCGGGCCGACCACAAAACCGAAAACCTGTCCCATGAGCAGCGGCGGCATTGGGATGGCCGGGAGTTTGACGAATACATAGTTGCCACCGAGGGCGTGGGTATCTACGGCGAAACGCCGGAGGAATACCTTTGTCGCATGGAAACGCTGGGCGAGCTGATGGCCGTCCTGGACACCTGCACCGAGGCCCAGCGCCGCCGGTTCCTTCTCTATGCCCTGGATGGGCTGAGTTACACGGAGATTGGAACGATTTGCGGCTGCTCAAAATATTCTGTCCGGGACTCCATTATCGCGGTCAGAAAAATTTTCAAAGATTTTTTTGAAAACAGGCCCCACGAATGACCTGTTTTCGGGCTATCAAGTGAAAGGGATTGTTTCCCTTATCCCAGCGGGAGGCGGACAGCGGACAAGCTGCCCGCCTCTCCCATTTTCAGGAGGTAAGCCTATGAAAACAATCAATCTGCGGTGGATTTATCCCCACTACCGGCACGACGAGTTTGTGGAGGTCAGCGATGAAGTTTGGGAGGTCATGCGGCAGGCCCAGCGCGAGATGAACAACTATGAGCGCCGGAAGGTCTACCACCGCGCCTGGTACTCTCTGGATGCATATAGCTGGACGGAGAACTATGCGCTGGAACACGGCAGATCGCCGGAGGATATTCTGATGGAGCGCGAGGAACGGGCCGCTCACTTGCGGCTGATTGCCGCCTTGCCGGAGGCCCTGGCCCATGCCACCCCCACACAGGCCCGCCGCGTCCAGGCCTACTACATCGCCGGCATCAGCCAGCCGGAAATCTCCCGAAGGGAGGGCGTAGACAGCAGCAAGGTCAGCATTGCCATCCGGCGGGGCCTGCGGAATATGCGCCGCTGCTATGACTGCCTTTTCCCGGCAGAGTGAGGGCGGGCCTATGCAGACGATCAACCTCAAGCAATATTACCCATTCTGTACCGAGGACACCTTTGTAGAAGTGTCGGATGAAATTGTCGAGGCGTTCCTGCTGGACAAGCGGGCCGAGGCCGCCAGGGAGCGCAAGATGTACCGCTACAAGGCGTTTTACTCCCTTGACTGCGATGATGGGATTGAGAACGCCGCCATCGGCTGGGCGCAGCCTTCGCCGGAGGATTGCCTGATGGAAAAGGAGGCGCAGGCCGAATATGCTGAACTGCTCCGGCGGCTCTATGAGGCGATTTCCTCTCTGCCCCCAACGCAGGCCCGCCGCGTCCATGCCCGGTATATGCTGGGGATGAAAGTGACGGATATTGCCGCGATGGAAGGCATTACCCCATCCCAGGCGGGGAAGTCCATCCATGCGGCGCTCCGGCGACTGCGCCGGTACTTCATACGCCGGAAATGGACAAGCGGCCTATGAAAACCATCAACCTGAAAAAGTATTATTATCCCCTCTACGAAACGGACACCTTCATCGAACTGCCGGACGAGATTGCCGACGCCATCGTAGAGGAATGGCGAACCGACCATAACTCCGAGCAGCGGCTATGGAGCCATACTTACTCGATGGACTATTCCCACGGCCTGGAATGTCACCTGCTCTATCACGCCCTCTCCGCTGAGGACACTCTGCTGGAAGAAGAAACACGCCGGGAACAGGAAGAAGCCCATGAATTGATGTTGCAGCGGCTCCGGGAGGCCCTTGCCACCTTAACGCCCACGCAGGCCCGCCGCCTGCACGCCCGTTTTGTGGAGGGCAAGAAGTACCGGGAGATCGCGGAGGACGAGGGGATTGCCAGTGTGAGCCTTGTTACCAATACCGTCCGGGACGCCATTTTGAAACTGCGGAAATATTTTATCAAGCGCGGCTGGATGGAGCCGCTGAAGGAGGACGCGATATGCACAAAGAAATCACCACCCAAGCGAAACAGAAAAAAGACGAGCGCGAAGAAGTCCTGAAGGAAATCCGGCAGCTTGAGAACCGCCAGAAGATTTTGGAGAACAAGCAGCGCAACGAGGAACGCAAGGCCCGCACCCGCCGCCTGATTGAACGCGGGGCTATTTTGGAGGGCATTTCCCCTCTGGCCCCCGACCTTCCCGGCGTAGAGGTCAAGGCGTTCCTGATTGCCCTGTCCCATCTTCCGGGGGCGGCAGAACTGGCCGCAAAACTGCCGAAATCCGGGGACAAGCCGTAAGTCCCTTGTTTACAAGGGCGCACTTATACACCGTTGCCGGTGTCGTGCGCACGTCGTCGCAAAGTCCGCTTTGTTCCGTTTCCGCCTTGCGGCGAAAACTGCACACGCTCCCTTGCTCCTCCTTTCCCCACGAAAACCGCTTCGCTGGGTTTCCGTGGGGGCCCCATGTTTGGGCTGTTGCGCTCTCCGAGCGCGATGGGGAGCTACACTCCCCAAACCCCTTGTGCGCCCCGCGGAGCCAAACACCCGCTTCGCGTCTGTTCGGCTCCACGGAGCCTGAATACCCCTCACCGAAAGGAGGTGCCACCCATAGATTTTTGTCATATCCCCGTCAGTATCATCAAGCGCAGCGAGGGCCGTTCCGCTGTTGCCGCAGCCGCCTACCGGAGCGGAACCAAGCTGACGAATGAATGGGACGGCCTGACCCATGATTACACCCGGAAGGGCGGCGTTGTCCATGCGGAGATCATGCTGCCCGCCCATGCCCCGCCTGAATTTGCAGACCGCTCCACTCTCTGGAACAGTGTGGAGCAGATCGAGAAAGCCAGGGACAGCCAGCTTGCCCGCGAGATTGAGGCGGCTTTGCCCCGCGAACTGTCCAGGGAACAGCAGCTTGCCCTTGTCCGGGCCTATGTGAGGGACAACTTTGTGGACAAGGGGATGTGCGCCGACTTTGCCATCCATGACAAGGGAACCGGCAACCCCCATGTTCATATCATGCTGACCGTCCGGCCCCTGAAAGAAAATGGCGCATGGGGCGCAAAGTGCCGCAAGGCATACGACCTGGACGAAAACGGCCAACGCATCCCGGACGGGAAAGGCGGCTGGAAGAACCACCGGGAGGACACCACCGACTGGAACGACA
>ERZ1106950.792-NODE-792-length-26101-cov-9.870306_pt1 | contig 26101 bp, 37 predicted proteins | sample MGYA00403675_ERZ1106950 | MGnify/ENA primary metagenome ERZ1106950 (study PRJEB35170, sample SAMEA104062410) | human gut metagenome | biome: human gut; feature: human-associated habitat; material: faeces | place: Denmark | collected 2012-06-13 ... | reverse complement strand
ATCGGAAAATCAGACCAGCGAAACAGTAAGGTATTTAGTGTGGGTTATACTAGTAACTCCTTTCGAGTAAATAATTGATATATAAACGGGTAGCCAAAGGCCCCCGTAACAAAGAGTAATGGGAACCTTGCGGCTCCGAATCTATATAAAAAAAGCACCCAAAGAATCAATCTCTCTGAGTGCTTTTGTTGCCCAAGGGCCAATATATCATTGTAACAGATTGGACTGGTAGGGAAGGGAATCCCCTCCTGCCTTTTCCTTTCTGTGCCTCTTACAAAAGAAGCATAAGAAACAAAAAAAGCGCCTGAAAGCAGAAACTCTCAGACGCTGTGTAACCGGAAAACTATAATCGCTTTGAAGCAATTACTGAAACTAACATGTATAGTATAGCAGATTTGTCACTGAAATTATTATATTGTTATTCCCACTTAAAGCATTTTACTGCAACACCTGTAAAGATAACTGTAACCGCCGCCATTACTGTCACTGGAATCCAGATATGCTCTACCGGCTGCCCCAGCGAGGTTGCCTTCATGAGCTGGATTCCCTGGGTGAGTGGGAACAGAGAAACAATCTTCTGCATAACCCCAGGCATGACCTCAAAAGGAAGCGTAGCCCCGGAAAATATCAGCATAGGGAAGTACAGCGCACTAGCAATTACACTGGCCATCTTCTCATTTTTCGCAATGCCGCCCACCATCATTCCGATGCTCAGGGTAGAAACCATGGTCAGAAGCCAGCTCCCGATAAAAGCCAGCCAGCTTCCGTGGAGCGTCACTCCCCAGAACAGTGCAGCAATCGGAAAGAGCAAAACCATGGAAACTACTGCGTACAGCACATATATGGTAAATTCCACGCCCAGCAGCATCACCGGACTAATCGGCGTAACGCGAAAGCGTTTCAGAATTTTACGTTCCCTGTACCCAGACACCACCAACGGCAATCCCATCAGTCCGCATGCACAAATGGAAATGGTACAAACTGCGCTCATGGACTGCTCCAGAAATGTATAGCCTGCGCCTTCAAATGCTGGCTTTGCCTGATAGATGAAGCCAAGGATGACCAGCACAATAATCGGCATGAATATGGCGAAGATCACCATGTTCATATTCCGGATATTCAGTTTCAGTTCTGTTTTCAAAAGCTTTGTAAAAGTTCTCATGCACCGATTCCCTCCTCATCATCCGAAAATTTTAAGTATGCGTCCTCGAACTTCTCACAGCCGCTCTCGGATTTCGCCTGTTCCACAGTTCCGTAAAATACGGGTTCTCCTTTTTTCAAAATACATATCTCATCACAGAGAGCTTCCACTTCATCCATAAAATGCGAAGTCAGGAAAATAGTCAAGCCCTGCTTTTTCAAATCTTCAAGGATTTTCCAGACAGTGCGGCGTGCTTTGGCATCCAGTCCGGTGGTCAATTCATCCAGAAAGACCAATTTGGGATTCGGTATCAGCGCCAGTACAATAAACAACCGCTGGCGCTCTCCTCCTGACAGGCTCTTTACTGTATTCTTCAGTTTGTCTCCAATCCTAAAGCGTTCACACAGTTGTTTCCAGTCCGCGGGATTTTTATATAGGCAGGCGATTTCTTCGCAAAGCTCAAACACCTTAATCTCCGGCTGGTAATCTCCCTCCTGAAACTGAACGCCTACTTCCTGGAACAGCTTCCTTCGGTCCCTTTTCGCATGATAACCCAGTACGGAAACTTCTCCGGAATCAGCCTGTTTCGTACCCAAAATACATTCGATTGTCGTGCTTTTTCCGGCGCCGTTCGCACCCAGCAGCCCGAATACCATACCGGTTTTGACGGATAGGCTTAGGCCGTCCAGCACCGGTTTTCCGTTATAACTTTTTCTAAGGTTTGTTACCTTGATTGCTTCTTCTCTCATTTTGTCCCCCTTTTCTTAATGGCACGCATTTCAATATATCCTCTCTCACCACGCGGTTCCAGCTGGATACGCGGATTGCTGTTATCCCACTCATACCCAATCACGGACGGATCATAGTGGTTCAGGGAATACTGTACGGAAAGGATCGCCTGGGAATAGTCCTCCTCCCGGAAAGGTTCTCCCTGCACCACCAGGTACTCTGCCGCTGGCAGGGAAATGACGTCAAATCCCTCTGGAATTGCACCGTCATAATCCGGTTCTACCTCGACTCCCTGCACGTAGGTGGAGGTTCCCGGCTTTTTATATTTTTCCGGCAGCCAGAGGCAGACCGGCTCCCCGCACAGGGAATCCATGCTCATCAGAATCCCCCATACCTCACAGTTCACTTCCGCACAATAGTCGAAATAATCCTCCGCTTTAATTCCTCTCTTGATAATCACTTTGCGATCTGGCTTGCGGATCACCTGGACAAAAACGCTTTGCAAATTTTCCATATCAACAATATCCTTTCTGAGCTCTCTGAATTTCACTCCGTATGGGATAAACAATCCAATCGGAACCGGGTCTTTCACATATTCCCCAGGATTGCATCCGAATTCCTTATAAAAAGCGCGGGTATATCCATCCACGCTGTCAAATCCACAGTCATAAGCAGCGTCAATCACAAGACATTGCTCCTTTTTCAGCCGCATAGCCGAATGGGAAAGCCTCAGCCGGCGGATATACTCTGCGGGAGTCATTCCCAGATAATTCTTAAACAGCCGGTAGGAATGCCAACTCGAAAAAAGTGAGACTTCAGAAAGGTGAGCCAGTGTAATCTCTTCATCCAAGTGTTCTTCTATATATTCCTGCATTCGCTGTACTGCTTTCATCTGCTCCTGCAATTCATTCACCTCCATCTGTATCTCCTATTTTACCATTAACAATGGCAGACTGCTCGACTTTTTTTGCTGTCTCAGTCTTCCAGTGACTTGCGCAGATATTTTGCGGTAATTGTATCTGCATGATCTGCCATTTCCTGCGGCGTACCTGTAAATACAACCTCGCCGCCCATACTTCCGCCGTCCGGTCCGATATCAATTACATAATCTGCAAGCTTTACCACATCCATATTGTGTTCGATTACAATTACGGTATTGCCGCGCTTCACAAAGCCGTCCAAAAGCTCCATGACTTTCTTTATATCGGAAGCATGTAAGCCTGTCGTCGGTTCATCCAGCACATAAATATTGCCTTTCTGATCCAGATAGTTCGCCAGCTTCACACGCTGACGCTCTCCGCCGGATAAGGTTGACAGGGGCTGTCCCAAAGAAAGATAGGATAACCCTACTTCCACCATGGCGTGAAGAGCCTTGCGGACCTTTGGGCAGTCAGAGAAGAATGTCTCCGCCTCTCCTGCGTTCATATCCAGGATTTCTACGATATTTTTACCATGATAGGTATAGGAGAGAGCTTCGCTGCTGTAACGGCTGCCGCCGCAGGCTTCACAAGTGGTTGTTACCGGATCCATAAAGACCAGTTCTGTGGTAACAACTCCCTTTCCTTTACAATTCGGGCAGGCGCCCTTGCTGTTGAAGGAGAACAACGCCGCACTGACGCCATTTTCCTTCCCCATCTGCTTGCGTATCTCATCAAAGAATCCCAAAAAGGTCGCTGGAGTGGAACGTCCTGTTGCTGTAACCGGAGACTGGTCTACTAAAATCACCCGTTCCGCGTACTTCTCAGCAAAAACATCCCGGATTAACGAGCTTTTCCCAGAACCCGCCACACCAGTCACAGCGGTCAGCACATGCAGCGGAATATCTATAGAAACGTTTTTCAGGTTATGAATGGCTGCATCCCGTACCGGCAGAAAATCTTTCGGTTTTCTTGACAAAGGTTTGATCGGCGTTTTCTGCTGCATGGCATTCCCGGTCAGGGTGCCGGATTGCAAAAGCCCATCGTAACTGCCCTGGTAAAGAATTTCTCCGCCGTTTTTGCCTGCCAGCGGTCCAATATCAATCACTTCATCGGCAAGGGAGATTACATCCTTGTCATGCTCTACCACCAAAACCGTGTTTCCCTTATCCCGCAGACTGCAAAGCAGCTTGGTCATGCGGTGGACATCACGGGGGTGCATTCCGGTGCTTGGTTCGTCAAAGATGTATGTCATTCCGGTTAAGGCACTGCCCATATGCCGCACCAGCTTGAGACGCTGCGCCTCGCCGCCGGATAAGGTCGCGGACTCACGGTTCATGTAAAGGTACGGCAGACCAATATCAATCATACGCGTAAGGGTGAGCACCAGGCTGCCTGCAATGAATTTGCCTTGCGGATCTGTAATTGTCTCCAGCACTTTTCTCAGCTCTGTAAACTCCATCTCACATAATTCGTTAATGGAATAGCCCGCAACTTTACAGGAAAGTGCGGCCGTATTCAGGCGTTTGCCATGGCAAAGAGGACATTCAGACGGATGGACATAGCTTGCCAGCCGTTTAGCAGAGGTTTCTCCCATTTCAGAGCTGTCCCGTTTCAGCAGCAGCCGGCTCATCATATTATGGATGCCTTCCACTTGCTTGGATACACGCTTTCCACCTGGTTCCTCTGCACCATATAGCAAAAGATTTCTCTCTTTCTCTGAATAGTCCCTCCACTTTTTATCCAGGTCAAACAGACCGCTTTCCGTATATTGTTTCCAATACCAGTTTCCCACATGAAAGGTGGGCAGGTCTACCATGCCCTCATTCAAGCTTTTCTCTTCTGCAATCAGCGGCAAAATATCCAGCGTCATTACCTTACCGATACCAAAGCATTCCGGGCACATCCCGTTCGGATCGTTAAATGAAAAGTAAGAGGCAGTACCAATATGCGGCTCTCCAATCCGGCTGTAAAGCAGACGCAGGGCGGAGTACATATCACTGATAGTACCTACTGTAGAGCGGGCATTCCCTCCCAGCCTGGTCTGGTCAATCACAACAGAAGCAGACAGATTTTCAATTCTATATGCCTTGGGCTTTTCAAACTTTGGCAGTCTGCTCCGGACAAAGGCGGAATAGGTTTCATTCATCTGGCGCTGGCTCTCGGCCGCGATAGTATCAAAGACAATACTGGATTTCCCGGAACCGGATACCCCGGTAAAGACCACTATTTTCCCTTTTGGGATTTCAAGGGAAATATTTTTCAGGTTGTTTTGGCTCAACCCTTGTATCACAATGCTGTTTTGATATGACATATCATTGATCCTTCTTTCTTCTGGTTTTCTCATATTAGTATAACAAACAGCAAAAAAAGCCTCTCGACTTTTTTTGCTGTTGCAAAATGGCGCTTATGGTTATCGAACGATTCCCAATAACACAAATCTTGCGTTATCAAACCCATAACTGCAGGTAGAAAGCGTAACGATTCGATCTGTGACTGCCGGAATAATATCTCTATCAAAACAGGAACGGCTCCTGGCTGCTTCCAGCCAGTCTTCAAATTTTGTATCCGGCTCCAACATTATTTCCCAAGCATCATCTTTCACGTTCGCCACATAGCCGGCAAAGATTTCTATTCTGATGTTTTGCTCCGGCGTTATTAGTAGTATGGTCGGATGTGTATGATAAAACTCCTGATTTTTGTATTCTGTCAAACCGGAAAACATGGTACCGTTTTTCATATGGTGCCCATAGATTATGCTGTGCCGGTCTGAGAAATCCGGCGAGTTTCGGCTGTCCAGGAAGATGCATCCCGAACTGTTCCATTTCCCGTTGAATAAATGCTTCAGATAATACTGCGCAGCGGAAGCACTATGCAGACACTCTATTGCAAACTGTGGAAAGCTGCCTGAAAATTGGACGGTTGATGATGTCCAAACATGCTTCAAAGCCATATAACCCCTCTATTGCCAATGTCTATTATCTTGCCGGATTTATTGAAAGCTGGGGACGCGGCATTGAAAAAATATGTCAAGCCTGTGATAAGGATGGCAGTCCAAGACCGGAATACACTATCAATCCCGGCGATATTATGATTAAGTTCACTGCTTCTGAGGACAGGGTTATTCGTATCGGCCCTCAGAGGGTGACTGCAAAGGTGACTGCAAAGGTGACTATAAAAGTGACTGATAAAGAGGCCGACGTTCTGGATTTGATCCGTGAAGACCCTGGCTACTCTATGGATGAAATAGCAAAAAGACTTTCTGTCAGCAGAAAAACAGTGGCAGCCCGAATTAAATCTCTAAAAGAGAAGGGAATCCTTGAAAGAATAGGTGCAACAAAAAATGGTCACTGAACAATATGGTGTTTCAAGAAAAACCGTAACATGACTCTGTAAATCTCTGAAAGAAAAAGGATATATATACAACGAGAAGGCGGCACCCGCGGTAAATGGGTTATTTTAAAGTGAAGGATGGTGAAGAGATGCCAAAACAATTCAAAACAGCACGGCTGCTAAACAAATTAAAAGCACTTGAGGCTGCGAGAAGCTTGGCGTTTCTCAGCCGACCCTCAGTGCATGGGAGGGGGAGCGAAAATCCCCGTCCGTAGAAAGCCTTGAAAACATGGCTGATCTTTATGGGGTAACTACAGATTTTCTGCTAGGCCGCTCAGACTCTTATATGTTGGATTCCAAAAAGCCGATTTCGTCGCAATCCCTGCCTGCCTTTCACGGCAGACCGGTTTGGTCTCCAAATTACGGATGGCTGCTGGTCAATGCAGCAGAAAAGCAACTGGTATTTCCGGACGGTCACGCGTTGCCTTTTGCTGATGTTAGCGAACTGTTCATCTCCTCTCCTCCGTTTTCTGAAGCTGAACCACCTAAAGAGCCGCCACTGTCCCTCTCTGAGCTTATCAATCAGGGTGGTTTCCCAAAACTGAATAATTGGCAGCCTGTTCAGAGAGCGTAAACAATCAAAAGCCGGCACCCAGTACCATACTGAGCGCCGGCTCCGTCCGTCAAGTTTCTGTTTCGATAAGGAATGCCAGCCATTTGGAACCATAGGTGTCCAGATAAAATCGGTTCCCATTATCAGATATGCAATAAGGAGAAGAGAGTTTTTAAGTTACTTTGATACGCATCCCTTTTGGCAAGGCTCCTAACCTCTGCTGTAGACACCCCAAGACTATATTAAATTTGTTCTTCTCATAAAAGTGTTGCGCACCTGTATTTGTCAGAGCTGTATCTGTATCAAGCTTTCGAATTCCTTTATCATATAGGTATTTTTTCAGGCTACACATACACTTCGTGCCAATCCCTTTTCCCTGCAACCCCTCTTCCACATATATCCAACGCAGATATGCAATACCCGGTTGTTCCAGATAGTGGATCTCACCACATGTTCGCACACTGAAAGGCTCCCTCGGTTTCTATATCCGGTAATATCAGCCCATCCGTCAGCGTTTCCCAGAACGCCTCCCCCAATGCCGCACAAATTTCGCGTCTAAAGGTGTTCATGCCGAATTGCTCGTCATAGTTGATCTTTGTGTCGCCCATAGTCTCATTTCTCCAAATGCAGTTATAAAATAGGAATCCAGTATTCATAAATGGCATCCTGTGGGTCAGCCTTGATGTACACCTCAATATCCGGTGTGTTTGCATATATATAGCCAGAAGTAGGGAGCCACTCCGTAATCACGCGCTTTTCCAACGATACTCTTCAAAGTCATCGTCCTTCTTGTCCGAGCAGACTGCGATAAAATACTTCCAGTCCTCCGTATGGTGGATGCTGACACCCAGTGGTCCCTTCAGCCTTCCGTTCATGAGGGAATCAAGCTTATCCAGCGTTCCATCCGTAAGCGCTTTATCCCACAACGAAGGAATTGTCTCAAAATTACTAGCGAGATCCCGATCCAGCGGAGAGGGAACACCCACAATCCGAAATGCGGCCTTTTCCTCCACTCTGAATTTCAACGGCTGCCCTCCGTCCATGGATACATGAAACTGAATCGGCGGAAAGGCCTGCAGGGAAACATTTTCTGTTTTCAGAACAGAAGGCACAATGCCATGAAAGCTTTTGAAGGCTCTGGTAAACGCTGTCGGAGACTCATACCCATACTTGACAGCAATATCAATTACCCTTCCGGTGTCCTTTTGCAGTTCTACTGCCGCAAGGGACAATCTGCGCCGCCGTATGTATTCTCGCAGTGTCATATCCGTCATATAAAGGAACATCTGCTGGAAATAGTAGGACGGGCAACCAGCCACTTTTGCCACTTTTTCATAATCCAGTTCCTCTGTAATATGCTGCTCTATGTATTCAATTGACTGGTTCAATCGTTGCATCCATTCCATAATACAGTTGCGCTATTATATCACTTCATTATAGCTGATCCTTTCATAATTTTCCTCGCATTCAGACCGTACAAACTGATAGCATGACCCTGCTAATATTTTTTCGCAGGGATTGAGGTTTTTTTCCTGCGAAATCCAATGCAGATAAAGCCGGCATACATCCGCCACCTTACTCTGACATTACGTTCAATCTTAAAAAAATCATCACAGCAGACCTGCATTAACCTTGCCGGAACCTTGCTATATTCATGTGTTTTCAATTCTTTTTCTTTTTTTCACTTTACAGTGAGCAGAGGATGCAGCAGACCTCCTTTTTTGTACATATCCAGAAGTTCATCATGGTATACCCACATTACATCTACAACCTCTGTTTCCTGCATTCTAATCTCGGACAATTCAATATCTGCATGAAACTGCCACACATCATAAAAATCCTGAACAGAATCTCTTCTTGTATGGCAAAGCTGCTCCGCTCCTTCGGGATCCAATGTGATTCCCAGCTCTTCCCTCACTTCCCGGAGCGCACCGCAAAGACTATCCTCTCCGGCAAGAACACTCCCGCCCGTGCATTCCCACAAAAGCGGGTACTGCTTTTTTGGATGACGCTGTGAGAGGAGATACTGTCCTTTGCTGTTACAGATCCATGCGCTCACTGAAAGATGATAATATCCTTTCGGAATCGGCATTCCACGGAATATCGTCACATCAGTTTTCTCCCCGGCACCATTGTACAAATCCCATCTTTCCGTCATTGTCATATTTCTCCTTCAGGCAGCGGCACCTCTGTAAAATCTTTTATATAGCAATCACTGATTTTTTCAATCTCAGTCTGGTGGTGAGCTGAATACTTGTCATACACACCGCAAACGAGCATTCCCGCCTGCTTTGCGCTTCTAATCGCGGGAAGTACGTCGTCAAAAACAAGGCACCGCTCTGGAATTACTCCTAATTTATGTGCTGCAAGCTCAAATACATCCGGGAATTCCTTTCCGCGTGTTACTTCATCTGTGGAGCAGAGAGCGTCAAACAACCCTAAGACGGAATTGTTTTCAAGGCACGGCACGAACAGTTTCTCCGGCAAACCGGTGGCAACTGCCAGCTTAATCCCCGCCTCCTTGAGCATTATCAGATACTCCTGTGCATGGGGAACCAGCTTCACATGATGGGCATACTCATAAACAGCCATCTCATTCCATTCCCGCACCATATCGTCTACCTTTTCGGTAAGTCCAAATAAATCTATCGTATACTGCGCTGCCTCTTCAAAGCTGCGAGCACAGATTTCTGTCACATAGTTTTCGGGAACAGGCAATCCCCGCTTCTGCAAAAACATAATATCTATCTGCTCCCAAACATCCATGGAATCCAAAAGCGTTCCGTCCAGATCCAAAATAGCTGCCTCAAACCTCATGATTCACCTCTGTGTAAAATGCTTCCTTCATCTGTGCGGCAGCCTTTCGGATATCCGGTTGTCCAATAATAGCGGAAACAACAGCCAGGCCGTCAATCCCCATCGGGCGGAACAGCCCTGCGTTATCCAAATTGATTCCACCAATCACGACAATTGGTAGATTCGTTATGCGGCGGATTCTCTGCAGCTCTTCCATAGAAACCACATTCGCGTCTGTTTTTGTACCTGTCGGGAACATAGCGCCAACTCCTAAATAATCAGCGCCGTCTTCCATTGCCTGCCCCGCCTCTTCTGAAGAAGATACAGAAACACCCAGTAGCATCTCCATCCCGATCAGTCTGCGAACATCCGGAACTGGGAGATCGCTTTGTCCAATATGTACACCTGCTGCTTGCACTGCCAATGCTATATCCACGCGGTCGTTAATAATCAAAGGCACCTCATATCGGTCTGTGACTTGCTTCACTTCCAGTGCCTGCTCATAGAACTCAAGGGAACTACTTTCCTTTTCCCTGAGCTGCACCATTGTGCAGCCTCCGAAAATGGCCTGCTCTACGGCCTCTGCCAGGGTCTGTGTACTCATAAGCACACGGTCTGTCACAAGATAAAGGGAATAATCCAGCTTCATTCTGCCGCCTCGCTTTCCTGCGCTGTCAAACCGTGTTGATACAGCTCATAGAAGTGATGGGTTGGTCCGCAACCTTTCCCGATAGCAAGTGAATGCATGATCGCTGTGGTAACATACACCTTTGCCTTTTCTACTGCTTTGTAAATATCCGCACCCAGTGCCAGTTGTGAAGCGATAGCGGAGGAAAAAGTACAGCCTGTACCGTGAGTATTTTTGGTAGAGATTCTCTCGGTTTCAAAATGATGTATCTGCTTTCCATCAAACAAGACATCCAGCGCGTTTCCAATAGCGTGACCGCCTTTGACAACAACGGTCCTGCAGCCCATATCATGAATTTTCCGAGCGGCTTCCTCCATATCCGTCACAGACTGGATTTCCATCCCAGCAATCCTCTCCGCTTCCGGAATGTTCGGCGTAAGCACATCCGCCAAAGGAAGAATCGTTTCAATCAATGCATCCACTGCTGAGGGAGCCATGAGAGGGCAACCGTTTTTTGCATACATAACAGGGTCTATAACCACATGTTTTGGTTTATACTGACGTAGCTTTCCTGCTACAGCTCTCATGCATTCCGGTGTGGAGAGCATTCCCACCTTGACTGCATCGACTTCGATATCCTCAAATACCGCATCAATTTGCTTTTCGATCATTCCCGGTGTAATATCCTGAATATCAATCACGCGGCTGGTGTTTTCCGCAACAACTGAAACAATAACGCTCATACCAAACACACCATGTGCAGAAAACGTCTTTATATCTGCCTGTATGCCCGCACCGCCGCTGCAGTCTGAACCGGCAATCGTCAATACTTTCTTCATCATATAATTTTCTCCTTTGCTTCTCTGGGGAATACAATCATTAGCGTCCCATTCTTTACAGCGATCCGACTCTTCTTACCAATAAACTCATTGCTCGTACCGATTGGGAAGGTATTGGTAAGCGTTGCATCTGTCAGCGGATATTTTAAGCCCTGCAAATATACGCCTTCCGCTTTTACAGAATAAGAGAATACGGATATATAACCGGAAGGGAATGGCGAAAAAGACAGTTCTCCATTCGTAATTGCAGTAATGATGCTTTCACTTCCAAGCGCATTACCGAACGTTTTAGAGCAACCAGCTTTTTCAACTTTTTGTCTACTGGCCGCACGAAGCCTATTTGGGGGACAATACAAGTATCCTTTCCAGCCGTTTTCAGCAAGATACGCCAGCACCTGCAGATTCGCAATGGTGTGATCAATTCTTCCGCCTGTCCCGCCGTATAGATGAAACTCGGTATATCCAGCTTTTACCCCTTCCCGGACTGCCGCAAGCATATCCGTGTCGTCCTTTTCACAGCTCAGTGTGATGACGTTTGCACCTGTCGGAGCGTTCTCCAGTGTATCAAAATCCCCGATAATCAAATCGGCAGCGATGCCACTTTGCTCCAGATACTCTAATCCTGCGTCAGCGGCGATCACCAAGTCTTCTGCTAACGGCTGAAACTCCAGACCGATACAGTCTCCCGCACCGACAACATAACAAATACCGTTTTTCAAGGCACTACCTCCGATATGGCATTTTCCAGAAATCCAGTTCCAGAAGGCTAGCTTTTTTGAAGATACCGCTCAGCTTTTCCTTTTCAGTATCCGAGAGAATTTCGCACTTTTCATCTGTAAACTGCGACCATTCCTGGCAGCTCTCTGCATAGCGCTCATCGGCATAATCCTCAATGAAATCCCAGTATCTTGATTCCTTGCTCTTCGGATCTTCCGCCAGTCTGCGGAAAATATGGCAGTAGCTCATCATGCAGGGAAGTACCGCCATCAGCATTTCCTTTTCATCACCACGCTCTGCGGTTTCCAGCAAAAAGTCAATATAGCGCTGGTTCTCCGGCAGCGGGGCAATGGATTCGATATCATCGTCTGTCATACCGAACCGCTCTAAGTATCGCAGTCTCACTGCAGACTCAGTATCCGTAACAAAGCTCAGAACAGAGTAATAAAGCTGAATATCCCGCAGCGTTTTTGCATGATAGATTTCTTTTCCATAAACACGGGCGTAATGCTTCAGGTAAATGCTATCCTGTATCATGTATTCCTTAAAGAATTCAAAGGGCAGCGTCCCAGCCTTCATCTCCTGGACAAATGGCGTTGCAATACACTCATCCCAAATAGGGATATTCTTTTTGAGCACCTCGTTCATAAATGACATTTTTGATTCCTCCTGTGTGTTCCGATTATCTATGCCGCCAGAAGATAAAAAAAGAGCTTCCGAATCAATCGGAAGCTCTTTCAGACGCAGTACGGGCGTAAGAAATTGCTTCCCTACGCCGGTATTAGCCGACAGGTCCAGAGGTCAGGTCTTAACCTTTTTCAACTTGTTCAGTTCCCTCGCAAACACAGATAATCAGTATTAAATTAAAAACAAAAGGACGCCCACATGGAGCGTCCTGAAAATACAAATGCTGTATTCATTCAGCTCCCTACGTTGGTATTGGCCAACAGGTTCAAAGGGTCAGGTTTTACCTTCTCAACTACGCAGTAGTCCCCCTGCTTATTAATATTATACCATACCGCAGCTTACAGCTGCAAACAAATTTAAAAACATAAAAGAATCATCCTGTTCGTAGATGCACGTGCTATAATGCACATATACGGTATCTGTGTACCACTCTCCATCGGAAACTAAATTTCCCTGCAAGCATTCATACGAAAGGATGACCCTATGAACACTATTTTAGAGCAATACAAAGATAAAATCAACGGTATTTTTTCCTTTTTTGACAGGATTATCATCAAAGGGCATATTTTCCAGCTGTTTTCCCTTTCCGGGCGGAAATATTTCCTTTCCTGCCTTGACGTCCTGCTGAAGGATTTTTCCGCTTACGCCAATACGGTCACGGACGATATCGTCTCCCATGTGGAAAGCATGGCGGCATCTGAAAACCGTCCCCTGGTCTACCTGACATCCTCCAAAATCCCAAAAGACCAGACTGCCCTTGATATTCTGAAAACAAACCCCGTACCGGAAGGCCTTATCTGCATCCTCTCCGTTGTGGAAGGATGCCAGACTTTCCAGCCCCTTAAACAGCCGGACGGAAAGCTGGAACTTAAAACCGTTATGCGTAAATGCAAATACTATTACTTTTATTACCTGGATAAAAATTTCGGCTTCATGCATGTCAAGCTCCAGACATGGTTCCCCTTCATGATCCAGGTATACATCAACGGCCGGGAGATGATGAAGCATGTTTTGGAAGAAAACGGCATCTCTTACCAGATGTATGACAATTCCTTTTCCGGAATCAGTGATATCGCAAAAGCACAGGAGCTTGCGGATAAATTCGATGCCAAATCCCTCTGCAGGCAGCTGGACTTTTTTGCCCATAAAGTGAATCCTTATCTTGGTACTGTTGAGAAAATCCTGCATGCCGGCTACCACTGGTGTGTGGACCAATGCGAGTACGCGACCGATGTCATGTTTAAGAGCCGTCAGGCGCTGGAGGATATCTATCCTTCCCTGGTCGGGCACGCATTCTACGACTTCAAATGCACGGATGTTTTTTCCTTTCTGGGGCGCAAACTTGATGCAAAGTTTCTGGGAGAGGCAGTCTCCGATTACCGTAAACGTCCCGAGGGCTGGAGGATCAAATTCAAAATGAAGTCAAACAGCATCAAGATGTACGATAAATATAACTGCCTGCGGATTGAGCTGACCATCAATGACCCAAAGGGTTTCAAAACTTATAAGGATGTCCGCCACAGGGACGGCACAGCTTCAAAGCGCTGGGTTCCCATGGGAAAGTCAATCGCCAACCTCTACCGGTATGCAGAAATAGCAAAAGCTGTAAACAAACGGTTCCTGGATGCCATCCATGACGTTGTCCCCGCTGCCAGCATAGAAAAGGAGATCAACGGGGTCTGCGGGAAGAAAACTGTAAAAGGCAGAGCTTACACTGGCTTCTCTGTCTGGTCGGAAGAAACCTTCCGGCTGTTTGAAACCATTTCAGACGGAAAGTACCTGATCCGGGGCTTTACCAACAGTTTTTTAGCCTGCCAGTGACAGGTTTTATTTTTATGGCTTCATTTCTATTTTGATGTTTTATTTTGTTATTCTGTTAAAACAATATCATATCTGTGTGAATTTGTCAAATCGGCTGTCAGGTCTGGCGTTGCTTCCTAATAAATGACCATTAAGGAAATCCTCAATAATATCGCTTCATTTCCAGCACCTCGTTATCTTGTTTAGGACTTGATCTGGTACGGTCTTCCGCTTTCCTGTATTGGCACAGACAATTTTTCCCATAGGTTTCATGCCGGCTGTTTTAAAGAATTCGTCCATATTGCGGATCGCACCTCTGCTTTGCCCGAATATCCAGGAAAAGGGAGCAGGCGTATTGCAGGCGGTCAGCAGCATGTATCGCTTCCCACTCAGTCTCGGTTTAGGGAAGGTTGCCGTTTCTTCCATGGCAATTCCCAACAACCGGTCAAAGAGGTTTTTCACAGGCGCTGGAACATTGGCCCAGTATACAGGAGCCGCAAGGATTACAACCTGACATTCCCGGAGCAGGGAAGTGATTTCCTGAATATCATCCTTCTGCACACATTGTTCTGTTTTTAAACAAACCCTGCATCCTGTGCAGAAAGCAAGATCCTTTTCATATAAATTGATTTTGGTAACAGTATATCCCGCCTTTTCCGACGCACTAACGGCATGGTTCAGCATGGCTGCCGTGATTCCATCTGGATGAGGACTACCTAAAATCGCAAGTACTCGTTTCTGGCTCATTGCTTTGCCTCCGTGTTCGCAATAGATTGGTAGAACATATCAAATCCATATTGGAGAAACTGTTCTTTGGATTGTCCCATAGACTGTTTGATATATTCTTCTTTACTTGCTGCCAGCTGTATCAGCCCTGCCAGCATCCCCCAGCATGAAAACGAAGTAGGCGCAATCTCCAAGTCTGTTCGCAAGTCGCCCTTTTCCATGCCGGACAGCAAAACAGATTTTATCATTTTGCTGATCTCTTCTCCTACCTGAAAGGTTTCCTTCTCCTCTGGATAAGTATTCTGGTTTTCAAACTGAATATTGATTTTTTCCAGCGTCATATTAAAATAAAACGGATATTCCTCCTGATACCGCACCAGCTCCTGACAAATCAGGTCATACTTTTCCCTTGTAGATTCCTGCTGCTGTATAGCCGAGGAAAGATATGAGCATAACCTTTTCATACTGTCCAGTACCAATACGCTGACAATTTCTTCCTTACTCTCAAAGTACACATAGAGCGTGGCTTTGCTGTAGCCCGCCGCTTTTGCAATATCATCCATCGACGTCTGGGAAATTCCCTTTTCCATAAAAAGTGTGGCTGCCGCAGAGGAGATATTTTCCCGATGTACGCTTCTCGGTTCTTTTTTTCTCCTTCCCATAGTACCCTCCAATAATTAAACTTACAGTTTAATTATATAGAAAAAACTCCTATTTGTCAATGGGTCTGGAAAAGCCTGTAACAGACTTATGAAACTACTCAGACCTTTTCCGAGTATAAGCAACCATTATAATCATTATCACCACTATCTGCGCCAAACTGACAATCCAGGTTTTCAGACTTGGGAAACCACACAAAGAAGTTAAGGTATACATCCCTCCTAAAACAGTATTGGACCATGCATGAAGCAGAACAGAAACCCATATGCTTTTCGTAATTTTGTGAGCTGCCGCTAAGGTAATTCCTAATGTAACGCAAAAAAGCGTAAACGCTACAAAATGATAGGAGCTTTGTGCCGTGTTTGGAACCAGCCACAGAGGCAGGTGCCATATACTCCATATGATTCCCTCAATCAAAGCCGCAATAAGAAAGGGAAATCTCTTCTGTAGCAAAGGTTGAAAAACACCTTGCCAGCCAATCTCTTCTAAGCCCCCACCCAAAATCATCATTGGCATAAATAGGATAAACATATACCACGGATTACCGGAGTATTCTTCCTGCAAAATACAGGCACAAAACTGAACGAGAGCAAAAAGAATAAGAACCAATATGCTCCTTCCGGCGTTTGGGGTTTGAAAAACCTTTTTGATAAAGCTTTTCACGGTAGCCCGGTTATATTTTCTCTCAATGATAAACGCTGCATACGCCGGAGCCATGCCGGCACCAAAGCCAAGCTTTGATTGATATCCGCTGCCAGATTCACCAACAGCATACTGAGCAGTATCGCACTGATCACTGTCATTGAATTGGATTTCTTTATAAACCCGATGCGTAAAGAGCAAAGTGCAATCCCATCTGTAAGACATGCCAGTACCAGAGCATTCCGATACGCTAAAGCAATATCTATAAACTGCAGATTATCATTCACCAGTGAGAACATACGACCTGTAATTGCAAATACAATAAAACCGCCAAAAGCACATACAAGTACGGTGATAGAAATGAATAACAGCAACAGTTTGATTTTAGCCCATACTACGCTCTTTCTGTCGATGGGGTAAGTGAACAAAAGGATTGCATTTGCGCCGCTGTACTCCTTTATCACATACCGATATCCCATGGCAGATGCCAAAGCTGAAAATGCCATCAGCCCTACAGCCCCGCCCATAGCTGCTATTCCCGAATAAGTTGAAAACAGCTCCACGGCGTTCGGATCTGCTGTGCCAAGACTTGGCACCCAGGCAAATATGTAAGTCAGCCCTAAAAGACAGACGAAAATAGCGAATGCAGCAAAACAGTAGGATTTGATATCTGTTTTTTTCAGTTCTAATCTCAGCAATTTCATCCCTCCGCACCTCCGCTCATAATATTGAAGAAGTAATCCTCCAAGCCCTCCGGACAAGTCTTCCTTACTTCTGATATAGATACTTCTTTGACAATACTCCCATTCACCAGTACACCCACCCTATCGGCGATATGCTCGATCTCACTTAATATATGACTGGAAATCAACATTGTCCTGTCATAATCTTTGATCTGAGACAAGAACAGTTCCCGCATTTGCCGGATACCCAAGGGACATATATGCTCAATCAAGCACCAAATGGTTCTCCTTGGACAACGGCGCAGAAAGTTGCCGATAATTTGTTGCAGGATGGTAATGGATATGTTTTGACCGAAGATACAGAGATTGAACTTCAAAATACGAATGTATGGGCAATTTTTATTGACAACGCAACAATGAAAGTTGTATGGCAAACGGATAATCTTCCCGAAACCGTACCTATGTCATACACCGTTTCAAATATAGCAAGCTTAACCCGTGGCTATATAGACGGGTATCCGACATTTACAGGAGAAGCAGAAAACGGACTTGTGGTACTCGGCTATCCGAAAGACAGCTTTTGGAAACATATGTGGCCGAGCTGGGATTATAATTTAATCGCCAACTTGCCCAAAACGGTTCTTTCTGTTTTTGCGATCAATATAGCCTTGATTTTTATAATCTATGTGATTGCCAATTCCAAGCTGTTAAAATCCGTGAAACCAATAGTCAGCGCAGTACAGGCTTTGTCTACAAACGAAGAAGTCCATATCAGGGAAAAAGGACTTTTATCTGAGCTTGCGGTAAACATTAACAAGACCTCAGATATTTTGCAAACTCAGAGCAGGAAGCTTCGCAAAAAAGAAACGCAAGAGCAAATTGGATTGCAGGGGTATCCCACGACATACGCACACCGCTGTCAATGGTAATGGGGTATGCCGGACAGTTAAAAAGTGATATGCAGCTATCAGAAGATAACCGAAAAAAGGCTGCGGTTATTGCCTTAACCGCTTGCCCCGTATGTATTGATAAAGATTTAATCAAACGAGCAGTAAGCAATTTGATTCAAAACAGTATGAACCATAACGAACAGGGTTGTCATATCTTTGTTCGTGTTATTGTTGAAGATCATTTTTATACGGTTGTTGTTGCCGATGACGGTATAGGTGTGACAGATGAGCAGATTGAGAAACTCAATCATTCTCCGCATTATATGGTCTGCGACGAAAACACCTCTGAGCAACGGCACGGTTTAGGCTTGCTCATTGTCAAGCAAATTGTATTTGCACACAGCGGAAAAATGCTAATAAAGCATAGTGAATATGGCGGCTTTGAAGTCGATCTGAGCTTGCCGATGACTATGTAAGGCAAAAAAGGAAACAAAAGAACGCTCTGGTTTTGGAAGTGAAATCACCCCCGCAACCACAGATCGGCTCGTAACGCTTTCTGCCTGCCACTATGAGTTTTAATACCAGGTTTGTATTAGTTGGAAAAATTACGGAATAGAAAATATGTAAAGCCCTGATATCCACATCAAATTGTGGAGTATCAGGGCTTTTGATTATCATGCTTTCTGAACAGGCAGTAGTAATCTAATTCTCACTGCGACTATTTTACTGTATCCGCTTACGAATCCTTTGATAGAATAACGCTGCTGCCATCATCAGTAGTCCCGCAACGAACAACCACAGCTTTGCTGTGTAGCTGCCAATGACCATAGAGAACAGATAAAAGCTTCCCAGCTTTGGCCCCATACCGATGTTGAGCACATAATAAAGCAGCGGCGGCATGTATCCGATGACTGTATTTCCCGTAACCGCCGAGGTCAGCATACCCATGGAACCTAAGAACAGGACGTCTGCTATCGTTCCGAGTGCCAGAACCGGCGCGACATCGCAGCTTTGCAGTTTCATATATACGGTAAATACGCAGATCAGCAGGGTGGCAATCCCCGCAGAATACACCGTTCGTATCAGGTGGACCTTTGCTGTGCTGCAATACTTGGAAGATACCAGATCGTCAATTTCCTCGTTCTGCTCCGGCTGAAACACCGGCGTTAGAAGCACAACGCCAATCAGGGAAACAAACATCTCCAGCGGCATGGCTGCGGAATTACGATCCAGATTGGCTGTGCCGATGAGAAGTGGCGTAACAAGGCATAAGAGGACAGCCACCGCAATGGATAAAAGTGCATTATGCCTGAGATTGATTTTTGCAATTTCTAATACCGGAAACCGCTTTTTTGAAGAATGCATTTCCACCGAATTTCCCCTTTCTTTTTGCTTCATAGATTAAAATTGTGAGTATGATCAGCGCCAGAGAGATTCCCACCATCAGCAATCTATTCTGCACAAGGTTCTGGAAATGATCCAGATAGTCCTGTGTATGGAACAGTGACTTTGGGCCTGCATTGTGTCGGGGAGTCAGACGAAGCAGGGAATACCCCGAATGAACAGTTTTGATTCCTAGATTCACATCAAGCATCCACCAAAGTCCCTGTACTACAACGGCAATGGGCGTGCCGGTCAACTCCGTCAAGAACAAACCAATGGCTGTGGAAATCATTACGCTGGGCATAAGCCACCCGAAATCATACTTGAGCGGAGCCAGATAATCCAACTGCATGCCGCTATAACTGCTCCAGACCATCACATTTGACAGATAAGACAGGATAATAACCGGAGCCATAGCTGCTGTTTTGGTGACGATCTATTACAGGAACCTCAGCCGGGCGGCAGTTACGGATTTATACATGAGGAAATAGCAGAACAGATTATGCCAGCTGCGTTGAGAGATAACACACCCTGGGAGAACAAACCAATTATGATGGCAGCGACAAAAATCAGATAGGGAATAGATTTTACAATCTTTTTGATTTCCTGCAACAGCAGCATTACCACTCACCCCCAATTTCACCCAAAATCTCACGGACACCGCTGGAATGGAGATACAGCATATATGCATCCTCAATATTCGGTTCACATACCTTTGCTCCTTGCATCAAAGTATCCGCAATAAGTCGAATGTGAACCTTGTTGCCCTGGGTGTGCATACTGGTGATGGAAAGCTGTCTCTTGAGCTGGGGAAGCTCTCGCTTGGAAACTGTCATGGTAAACACTCTGCCTTCTGCTGCCTGCAAAAGCTCATCTACTGTCCCGTTATAGATAACTTTGCCCTCGTTGATGATGGCGATATCCTCGCAGGTGGCCTCAATGTCCCCAACAATGTGAGTAGACAGGATCACTATCTTATCCTCTGCAATTTCAGATAACAGATTTCTGAATCGGACACGCTCCTCCGGATCCAGCCCGGCAGTAGGTTCGTCAACAATCAGCACCTTGGGGTTGTTCAGCAGCGCCTGGGCAATTCCAAGACGGCGTTTCATGCCGCCGGAAAGCGCTTTTACCTTTTTATCCCGGTGCTCTGTCAGATTCACTTTTTTCAGCAACGCATTGATTCGTTCCTTTCTTTCAGATCCATGCAGCCCTGAAAGAATCGCCAGGTATTCCATGGCCTCTCCCACATTCATGGAAGGGTACATGGAAAACTCCTGAGGCAGATACCCGATGATTTTACGGATTTCTTTGGCGTTTTCAATGGGAACGCCGCATACGGTAATTTCTCCGTCTTTCTTTTGCAACAGTGTTGCCAGCGTCTTCATCAAGGTAGTCTTACCTGCGCCGTTGCGCCCCAACAGACCGAACATACCCTGATGAATGGAAAGATTTACATCACACAATGCCTGTTTCTTTCCATAAAATTTATTCAGCCCTTTGATTTCAATGGAATTGTTCATTTGAAAAAGCTCCTTTCTTCAGATGGTTTCTCATCTGATAGGTATAGGATAAAAGGAGATTTTCAACTTTTTGTCTACACGTCAAAAATATTTTGTGGAATAAATTGTCTTTTTTATATGCACAACAGGCAGTCACCAATAACGGATGACCGCCTGCTTAAGTAATGATATGAAACTGGATGATATAATTGTACCTGCACAAATCGCTGTCAAATCCTCATGCATAACCATTCCTGACTATGTATCAGGTAAACAAACATTTCCAGCGGAATAACTACGGAATTACGATCCATTCAATTTAAAAAGGACATCAGAATAATCCTTCACAAAATACCGGATATTGGTTCTGCCTTTTTTGATGATCGTATGCCCCTCTGCCTCCAGCTTCTCTTTTTGCGCCTCGACGCCGCCGGGATATTTGGGATTTAGCTCTCCATTTGCTTTTAAGGTTCTCCAATAAGGCGTTAAATTCTCAGAACGCTGATAGCTCGCCCAAGCTGCAATCGACACAAAAATTCCTGCCGTTATCGGCTCTGTAAAATCTGCTTCATTGAGCTTCGCAAAGTATTCACGAATCTCTCCCAAGGTAATCACTTTTCCATATGGGATTACTTGCAGCAAAATGTATTTGCTGTTCTTCTTTTCAAGTTCCGTCATGCTGTTTTCTTCCAGCAAAACGCCGTGGTCGATAATGCCGATGTCGTCCGCCAGCAAAGAAATTTCTGAAAGAATATGGCTGGAAATGAGAATGGTTTTTCCGTGCATGGCACTCAAATTTTTAATAAACTTCCGTACCTCTGCAATACCAATGGGGTCAAGGCCGTTTGTAGGCTCATCCAAAATCAACAGTTCTGGGTCATGCAAAATGGCATTGGCAATACCAAGGCGCTGCTTCATACCAAGGGAATATTTGCTGAACAACTTTTTGTCTTTATACGGTAGCCCCACAATTTCCAGTGCGTTTTTTACCGCATTAGGGGCGGCTGTACCGCGTAGCTTCGCAAAAATCTCCAGGTTATTTTCATAATTGTGGTTTTTCCGGCACCGTTACGCCCCAGCAGACCATAAATACGGCCTCTTTTTACATGAAGATCAACCGCGTTAACGGCAGTTTGTTCCCCATAGATTTTCGTCAATCGTTTTGTCTCAATCACAAAATCATCCATGTTGGATTCCCTCGCTTTCAATAGGTTTTTTCTTGCAATATACCAGCCGCTGTCGTGACTGTATTAATTACAAGAAAAGTATGACACACTAACCTTGCCAAAACCTTGCCGAACCCTTGTTTTTTTCTTGTTTTAGCAAAAAGCTCTGCATGTTCATGGGGTCTTCGGAAACAGGATTGTAAACATCGTTCCAGAACCGGGAGTGCTGGCAACGGAAATTATTCCTTTATGGGCGTTGACAAGTTCTTTCGTAATAGATAACCCTAAGCCATTTCCTTTTCCGGATCGGGAATTATCACATTGATACATTCTTTCAAAAATATGTGGAAGATCATCAGGGGAAATTCCTTTTCCATTATCGCCCACTACAATTTGGGTCTGTTCTCTATCATGAGAAATAGACAGCACTACTTTATCGCCATTGCTGTGAGTGATTACATTTTGCAACAAATTATTGAGAATACGGGTATATGCGTTGGGGTCTATTCGAATAAGGTACTCTGTTTCGGGTATTTCTATTTCGTATTCAAAGTGACTGTTTTCTAAAACAGGAATCCAGTCCGCTATGATATTACGGGTCAACTCGTTAAGGTCAATCTGTTCAAAACGGAAAATCTGTTCCCCCGCATCCAGCTTAACCCATTCAAACAAGCTTTCTACAAAGTGTTTCAAGTGTTGTGCTTTGTCTGACGCAACATAAATATATTCTTCCTTTTCTTCCCCGGCAACAAGCCCGCTTTCAATCGCTTCCAGATACCCGACCAAAGAGGCCAGAGGTGTTTTGACATCATGGGAGAGACTTGTCATTAACCGTTTATATGCCTGATCTGCTTGCCGCTGCTGGATAAGACGAGTTTGATTGGAGATGGCGATTTCGTTGATGTCATAGCAGATTTGCTTAGTCATATCGCTTTCTTTTGCTAAAACCCGGCGGTTAAGATTACCGCATTTTATATCTTCCAGAGCGTCTTTTATCATTGTTAGCTGTTCTCTAACGTGCCGCAATTTGGAAATGAGGAACACAATAGTAAGCAAAGCAAGCATGAAAGCCAGAAACAGATAAACATTGATTTCCATTTCAAGCCTCCTTATTGAAGCGATAGCCGACGCCGCGAACGGTCTGTATATAAAACGGATGCTCTGGGTCAGGCTCAATCTTTTTTCGCAGCTTGCTACATAATGTTATTGTCATCAAATGCGTATTCTTCTTCCCATACCTGCGTGTAAATCTGTTTCTTTGTATATACTCGCCCCTTATTAGATGCCAGAAAGAAAAGCAGATCAAATTCTTTGCCGGTGAGATCGACAACGATACCGTTCATAGAAACAATGCGGTTTTCTTTGTCAATTACCATATCGTTCCAATGGAGCCGCTCACCCGGCTGATCCCCACGCCCTCGGCCCGCGCAAGGTCGGCCCTGCCCATGCCGAGTATGTAGTGGGCATAGACGCGCCGGGCCTGGACGGGCGGGAGCTGGTCAATGGCCGCATAGAGGGCGGTCCGGTTCTCCCCGGCCTCGGTGATCTGCTCCGGGGTCAGGGGCGGATGGGTCACATCCCCCTCGAAGCCGGGGGTGCTGTCCAGGGAACACTCGCCGCGATCCCGCTTGCGGCGCTTGTAGCTGTCGCCCAGGCGGCCCCCGGCGGAGAGGGTCACGGCGATTTCGTCCGATACTTCCATCGTGATGCGCTCGGTCAGATGGGGGTAGTAGTGGTTTAGGATGATCACTTTCATAATTGCCTCCATTTCGATGTTGGGCGGTTGACGGACAGCAGATCGAAATGGAGGGGCGGCGGGGAGCGACAGCCAGAAGAACTGCCACGCACCACCTCTGGCCACGATGGCCAGAAGCAGAATATAAAAATGTCCGCATGGCTCAAGGCCACGCGGACAAGTACGACATTATTCTTATTTAAGTACTGGCAGGTTTCAGGTGTAAGGACGAATGGATGCACCAACAGGAAAAGACCTTTTTCGCAGTTGACTGCTGGACATCCCCATGACAGGGCCGGGCTTTTTTTGATGACAAATTAGGTGGAGAAACAATAAGAACGGACATGACGATACCTCCTGAATACCGCCGTGTCCTTAAAATGGGCAACTACAACATATACTGTTTGCTCATTTGCTTATAGAAAGCAGCGGTCTGAAATTTGTCATTTCAAAACCGCCGCAAGGCTACTTGTTTTTTGGGGCGCGTAGATACCAGCCGCCAAAACAACGGTTTTTTTATTATCCCGTTGGGCAGATGGTATTTTCTATATCAAATTTGCATCTTATTGAAACCGTCCCCGCCGCTCCTTATGGCCTCCATAATCGGGAAAAGCACCATCATTACTTTGGAGCAAATACCATAACCATCCGAATTGACGGGGCAACCATAGGTACAGGTATATTTGTCCCCAATTTCTTCCCCGTTTCGGCAGTAATGCTCCGTATGGTCGCCGCGCAGAAAGCCAGTTACTTCAACTTCAAATTCGTATTCTTCATCAAGCCATTTTTTCATATTGATGCTCCTCTCACCGTGTCGGCATTTGAAAACCAGCGAGAGCCTTATTCAGATAGTCATTAAACGGCTTCATCAGGCGAAAAAGCTCCGTAGCACAAGTAAGGAACTGCTCCGCATCGTCAAGCTCCGCATCTTTGATAGGATATTCCAGATACCAGCTCTTGAACTTTAGACTCTCTGCCTGGGGGTGTTCTCTATCATATCCGGCAGGAACATTTTTAAGCGCCGTCCCTTGCACAGTGAAGTGCTTTTTGAACTCTGGAGCATTGACAATTTGCTCCCATTCCTCACCGTTAGCGGAAATGTAGTCCCGTACCATAGTTGTCGCATCCTTGAACATATCCGCAAACAGGCCCCCGCCTAAAAACGATTGATCCCCCGGTTTTATCATCAGATAATACCCGACCGGGACAGGCAATTTTCCCATATAGGAAATGTGGGCGCGAAAAGCGGGGTTATACGGGGACTTGTCATGGCTAAACCGGGTGTCCCGGTTTAGTTTGAACGTGAGCATTTGCGGGGCATTATGCAGGACGCTGGGATCAAATTCTCCAATGCTGAAAATAAGCGTCTGGATCAATGCTTCAAATTCCGCATTTGCCGCTTTATACTCTGCCTTATGTGCATGATACCATTCCCGGTTGTTGTTATCGCGCAGCTCGGTCAGGTATTTCAAAATAGCCGATATATTCATTGATCCAATTTCCTCCTACGCATTTTGGATGACGGATAGGGCTGTCCCATCTAAAAATTTTTGGATAAACTGCTTCAAAGCCTCCGGCGATTGATATGTTTTGCAGAAAGAGAACTCCTCTGACAAATCATCAATGGACTCCATCGCTTCTTTTACTTCCAGCATAGTTTTTGGGGGTATAGGTGTGGCGGCGGTATAATCCAAATGGGCCGGAGAAATTCGATTGTTTTGAATGGCGTAATTGACCCGGTTGATACAATGGCACTTCCCGTTTCCATATTCGCCGCAATAGTCGCGCAAAAAGTCTGCCATTTTCTTTCTAATCCGGGACAATCTCTGCCGGTATGCTTCTGCGGTGATCCCCAAAATATCTCCCGCAATTCGGCTGTCCACCTTGAACATCGTGCCCAGGATAAAAATACAGCGGCTTTCCACATCAAGGCACTGGAGCATGACGTTGGTGCAGGACATTTTCAGTTCTTCCGCCAGGATGGATTTTTCCACGTCCTGCGTCAAGTCCGGCACATCATCAATTTTTCCATTCAGAATATCATCCCCATAAAACTCGAAGCTAAGAGGAAATTTTGCGAACATATGCTTTTTGTAGTTTTTCAAGTGGTTGACCGCAATACTGAATACCCAAGTGGAAAAAGAGCTATCCTGTTTGAATGAGGATAAGTGTGTGATGACTTTCAGCAGAATGTCTTGTGATGCGTCCTCCGCGTCTGGAAAGGTTCCAAGCATCCGCAGCGACAGGTTGAATACTAAATCCTGCACACTAAGGATAATGGTTTCCAGTGCGTCTTTGTTTCCGGCGGTGGCTTGCTCGATCAGGATCAGCAGTTCTTTGTTTTCTATGTTGTCCATGGCTTTTTTACCTCCTATACTTTATTAGACAATCGGAGAGGGAATTTGTGACAAGAAATTTTCTAAATTCTCCTATTTATTATTATAAACACGACTTTACAACTTTTTAAGAAAAAAAAATATCGTACAGGACACTTTGGTGTATAATTAGTTTGCC
>ERZ1106950.773-NODE-773-length-26622-cov-7.154289_pt1 | contig 26622 bp, 16 predicted proteins | sample MGYA00403675_ERZ1106950 | MGnify/ENA primary metagenome ERZ1106950 (study PRJEB35170, sample SAMEA104062410) | human gut metagenome | biome: human gut; feature: human-associated habitat; material: faeces | place: Denmark | collected 2012-06-13 ... | reverse complement strand
GAAGGACGATTAAAGTATCATATCAGTATGCATGAGTAAATATCAACTGTGCAAGAGTAAACTCCACCGCCCTTTGGAGAAGTGGAATTTAAATTTTCATTTTAGGATATTATGTTCATCCGAATCCACCGCTTTACATTTTCGCCAGTTTTTGCTATAATAATGCTACATCGTGTGGCGTTTCTGCGTAAATCCAGTTGCAGAAGCGCCACACTTTTTTTATCTCCGTGGGAGTTAGGTCTCCGACCGAGATAAATGCTCCGCGAGGATGCGCAGTGATTCTGATAGGAATACCAGAATCAAGCGCCGAGTCTCACGGGTGTTCGATTTAAATTGAAAGAAGGTGGGAAGTGAACGATAAAGAACAATTTTATAGACAGATCGTGTTGCAGAAATGCGTAAGTCCGGATTTTAAGGAGCTTACGCATTTCTTATTTTTTTAGAAAAAGGAGATTATTAGATTATTATGGAAATTGGAAATCAGTTTTTGGGAACAGAGCGTATTGATAAGCTGATGCGTCAGTACGCGGTTCCCTGCATCATCTCACTATTAGTAGGTGCATTGTACAATATTGTTGATCAGATCTTTATTGCTAACGCCAGCTATCTCGGCTCTTACGGAAACGCAGCTAATACCGTTGTTTTTCCGCTGACGGTTGTTGCGCTGGCTATCGCGGTTATGGTCGGTGACGGCTGCTGTGCCTTTGTCAGCATGGCGCTTGGCCGAAATGAAACAGCCCGGGCAAAGCGCAGTGTCGGCAATGCGGTAGTTTTGATCATTGTAGGAAGTCTTATCCTGACCGCCGTATATCTGATCTTTGCAAACAGCATCATCGCCATGTTTGGCGGTACGGTCAATGAGGAAACCTACCGGCATTCACAGGAATATTTCTTCTATATTACTCTGGGGATTCCGTTTTATATGTTCGGTCAGGCTATGAATCCCATTATCCGTGCAGACGGGAACCCGAAATTTGCCATGATTTCCACACTGGCAGGCGCTTTTATCAATATCATTCTTGATCCGATTTTCATTTTCGGCCTTCAGTGGGGCATGATGGGTGCAGCCATAGCCACAGCGATCGGTCAGGTGGTAACGGCAATCCTCGCCGTCTGGTATCTGCTCCACATGCGGATCATCAAGCCGGAAGCCGGTGACTATGCACTTTCTCCAAATATATTCGGACGGATGCTCACCCTTGGTATTACCAGCTTTCTCTCTCAGATCAGCCTCGTGGCCGCAATGGCAGCGATCAACAATATGCTCCGTAAATACGGTGCATTGGACGCTGTGTTCTCACAGGAGCAGTACGCACAGATTCCTATGGCGGTCGTCGGGATTGTAATGAAGTTTTTCCAGATCGTCATTTCTATCGTCGTCGGCATGGCTGCCGGCTGTATTCCGATCGTCGGCTATAACATGGGTGCAGAAAAGACCATGCGTGTGAGGGAGCTGTTTACCCGGCTGCTTATTTCCGAAGCTTTGGTAGGTGCAGTCGCGCTCATACTGGCGGAAGGATTCCCGCATCAGCTTATCGCTATTTTCGGCGCTTCGAATGAGAGCAGCTACTATACCGATTTTGCTGTTAAGGCATTCCGTACCTATCTTTGCATGATGATCTTCGCGTGTGTCAACAAGGCATGCTTCATCTTTTTACAGGCCGTGGGCAAGGCATTGACATCTACCATGCTTTCCATGTTCCGTGAGGTAGTATTCGGAGTCGGCTTCGCATTGCTCCTTCCGGTTTTCTTCGGTCTGGACGGTGTTCTGTATTCCATGCCGGTTTCAGATATTCTGACCTTTATTATCTCAGCAGTAATTATCATAAAAACATATCATGAATTAAATGTGAAAGGAGCATAAGACGTATGAAAAACAGAGTGATTACGATCAGCCGTGAATTTGGCAGCGGCGGACGCACCATCGGAAAAAAAGTGGCAGAACAGCTGGGCATCCCCTGCTATGATGCAGAGATCATTCAGGAAATGGTAAAAGAAACCGGTTTTACACCGGAGTATGTAAAGGAAGCCGGTGAATATACGCCTGGCAGCTTCCTCTCATCTGCATTTTCAAACCGCTTATTTGGCCTCACAAATGAAGATATTCTGTGGGAGCATCAATATAAGGTCATCACGGAGCTTGCACAAAAAGGCCCCTGTGTAATTGTTGGACGCTGTGCTGATTACATTTTACAGGATAAGGCCGACTGCCTGAAGGTCTTTATCCATGCGGATATGGATTTCCGTGCCCTGCGCATCGTCAAGGTCTATGGAGAACGGGAACAGTCCCCGGAGGATCGTCTGCGCGATAAGGATAAACGCCGTGCCGCATATCACCGGTTCTATACCGACATGAAATGGGGATATGCACAGAATTATCATCTGACACTCAACAGCGGTGTGCTTGGAATCGATCAGTGTGTAAACATCATTGCTTCTTTATATTAGAGATATCCTTCACACTGCATTTCATTGCAGACAGGAGCAGCATCTAATCTATTCCCTTTCCGGATCCGGAAAGGGAATTTTGTATCTATCCGCGCAGATAAGTGCTATAATATAATACTAAGATCATGCGGTCCGAAGTCCGACGCAGGCTTGCCCGGAGGAATGCTTTTGACCCTGGGGCCACCAAAGATATGATTCAAGTCGGAGACCTGACTCCCACTGAGACAAATTTGCTGTTACTCACCACTAAAAAATGTGGAAATCTTCTCGACTGAGATAAAAGAATCAATAAAAAAGAAAGTGATGGATAAAAAATGCAGACGTATACTTATGTTTCCAAAGGAAAATTTGAATTAATGGAAAAACCGAAGCCAGTTCTTATGGATGAACGAGATGCCATTGTAAAGGTAACGCTCGCCAGCATTTGCTCAAGTGACCTGCACATTAAACACGGAAGCGTCCCCCGCGCAGTGCCGGGTATAACTGTCGGACATGAAATGGTCGGTATTGTTGAAGATATCGGCAGCGCCGTAACGAATGTGAAGCCCGGTGACAGAGTCACGGTAAACGTGGAAACCTTCTGTGGGGAATGTTTTTTCTGCAGGCATGGTTATGTAAACAACTGCACCGATCAGAATGGCGGCTGGGCTCTCGGATGCCGGATCGATGGCGGACAGGCAGAATATGTTCGCGTACCGTTTGCAGATCAGGGGCTAAATAAAATCCCGGATCATGTTACAGACCGTCAGGCTTTGCTGGTCGGAGATGTTCTTGCCACCGGTTTCTGGGCAGCTCGTATTTCTGAGATCAAAGAGGAGGATACGGTATTGATCATCGGTGCAGGACCTACGGGGATCTGTACGCTGCTCTGCGTCATGCTGAAGAATCCGAAACGTATCATCGTCTGTGAAAAAGACGAAGGCCGTATCCGCTTTATCCATGAGCACTATCCGGAAATCCTTACCGTATCACCCGAAGCTTGTGCAGATTATGTTCGTGCCAACAGTGACCATGGCGGAGCAGATGTCGTTCTCGAAGTCGCAGGAGCCGAATCCACGTTTCGCCTTGCATGGGAATGTGCAAGACCAAATGCGGTCGTGACGGTCGTTGCTCTTTATGACAAGGCTCAGACACTGCCGCTGCCGGATATGTACGGCAAGAACCTCACGTTCAAGACCGGCGGTGTAGACGGCTGCAATTGTGAGGAAATACTGCGGCTGATCGCAGAGGGCAGACTGAATACGGAACCACTTATCACACATACATACCCGTTAGACAGGATCGAAGAAGCATACACCCTCTTTGAAAATAAGATGGACGGTGTGATCAAGGTAGCCATCGAGTGTTAATACGGTTCCCAATCCCGGTTCTTAGACACTGTATTTAAATTGTCTTCCCGGCAACCGATTCCGTTTCTCTATAATAACACAGTCCGCTGCATCCATACGGAAACAATGTTCGTTTTATGTCCCTGATATATTCCTCTTCCGTATCCACATGCTCAAGGATATCCAGAGCTGTCTTCAGGTTCCGGATATCCTTTTCCATAAAATCCACATAATTTCCACGCCCCACAAGCTTCAAATGGGTGATTCCGGCCTTTCGCAGCCGATACAGTGCGCAGAGTCCACAACCTGTCGCACCGCAGAGATAGCCATCGGGATCATACATCCGTTCCTCATCATCTTCTTTCGGTTTATCTGTGCTATGCTCATCATTCGCATCTTTCACTGTGCTCTCCGTCCGTGAGATCAGCTTCTCTGTTTCTTCACATTCTTCTTTTTTCTCTCTATTTCCTTTAACTTTTCCTATCTTATACGGGACCCGGCACAGATGCCCCATCTCGTCGCAGTGCAGGGAATTACAGAACGCCCCCGAAAACTGACAGAGCTCGTTCAGTGCAAATGCCTCAAATTCACATACGCCCCTGCTGCCCTTTTCCCTCTCATGCCGGATCACCGACTCCATGTCTGCGAAGCTGTTCTTCCTGTGAAAGATAAGCCGACTGACATCCAAGCGGTCAAATACATCTATCATCCGGCTGTTTACCTCTGCCGTCTCCCCACTCAGATGGATCTCACAGCGGATCCCATTATTTTTCAGGTAGATCAGCAGCGCCGGATCCGCGATAATAAAGCTTGAAAATCCAAGCTCCGTACACCGGTGAAGGACATCCGCGATCTCTGGGTACTGCTCCGGTGTATAATAAAGCGAATTAAATGTCAGATGTACCGGCTTCCCATATTTTCTCACCAGCGCCGCCAGAATCCTCAGCTCACTCTCCGCCCCGATCTGCACGTTGATGCCAAGAACCTCGCGACGATTCAGCGGCAGAACCGTCCCGTATTTTTTATTCCATTCATAAGGTACGTATCCGCAGAAAAACTCATCTGCCCCGGCCTCGACGTACCGCACATATTCATCGATGGATCCAAGTCCCGCCGTGATCTTCATTGTATTTCTCCTTAAACTCAGCTTCTCAACTTCTGAAAGTTCGCACCTGCCACATTTCGTTTGATTTTTCGCGAGTACAATTCTGACTATCTGCTATTTTTAATTGCATATTAGTTACAGTAAATTTACTACGATTCTATCAATTCTTTTCTCTTTCCAACCTTCTGTATCCGCCATTCCGGAAACTGCACTCCCATCCAGCGCAAAGAGCGAATTATACCGCCCCACCATCTTCAAATGCTTCGGATACAGAAAGACTTTTTCTCTGCAATATCCCGGACACGATTCCGGCAATTCCTGCTTTCCCCGCTCTCCATTTTTACACACAGCATACAGCGTGCAATACTGGGAGGTGTTCGTCTGATAAAACGGAACGTGTATGCTGTTCTTTCCTTCCGGAAATTGCTGCCTGTATCCGCAGGACTCCCACTCGTACCGCCAGATCCCGAACGTGTCCCTCAGATACGTCCGGTAAAATTCCGCATTCAGGCTGTTCTCCCGGAAATATCCTGTCTCTCCATGCTTGTATCCCATCCGTGGATCCTTTTTTCTTTTATTTAACAGAGTCCCCATACACGGCACAAGAACTTCTTTTTCTTCCTTCCATTCCTTCCGCTCTCTCAAAAGCTCCAGCAGACCCCAGTCGTTTGCAGCGATCTCCAGAAATGTCTCCCGGTTTCTGCACCACTCTTCCAGCTCATCCAACAGTTTTTCCACCGGTTTCAGCATAAATTCCCGCAGATATGAAAATGTAACTGTCACAGCCAGATCTTCCGACTTTGCCTTTTTAAAGATCTCAAACAACTGCCGTTTTTCAGGAAACAGCAGATGGCAGAAGGCATTTCCCACATAGATCCGCTCTGGAACCGGCATTCGTTTTCCCAGCTCTTTAGCCCCATTCACGTTCCAGTACCAGTCCATAAAATCGCGGAATTTCATGGATAAATACCGCTCATAAAGCTCCGGACGGTCCAATTCCACAGCAACTTCGATATTCTTCCGTTCCTGCTCTTTATATTCTTTGTATTCTTTATGTTCTTTGTATTCTTTGAGTTCAAAATCTCCTGCTGCGATGCAATTTTCCCTTATACCTGACTGATTTTCGATTCGCGTTTCCAGCCTCGCCCTGTCTTCTCCTTCACCGAACCACTCTTTTTTCTGTTCAATGAAATTCTCCGCAAACTGTTCATCCTTTTTTGCCGGATACCCGGTAAGCGCCATTGCAAGTTCCCCGTCCTCGCACTCCAGCTTCAGCCGCACAAATCTATCATACCAAAGGATCAGTTTTCCAGCGCATTCCCGGTATTTCTCCTGCTCCACAAACACCGAATACTCATATACCGGAATCCCCGGTCCATCTTCCACACGCACTTCCATCTCAAAAGAACGAATCTCAACTTCCGTATACGGATCCCCGCTTTTCTTCTCCTGACTCCCCGCCTTCAGCCCGTTGAAACCATCATAAAAACAGATCCGGAATCCCTTTACTTCGCGGATCTCATCCAATGTCCGAAAACAAAATCCTTGTTTCGCAAGCTCCGTGATCCGGATCTCCTGCCCGTCTGCAAATCCCGTCACCAGTCCGAACGGGATCATAAAAACTCCGTTTATTTCTCTCTTCCCTGACACTTTTCGTTCCCCAATTCAAATCTTTTTACAGTACCATAGCTCACGCCGCTCGTGAATTACCCACCACTTAATTTTGAAGAAATTTGAAGTGGGGGCTTCTGGGGAATCCTTGGACTCCCGTTTAAGAAGTTTGATCTTTGAGTTTCCGCCCGCTCTCAGGCGATCCTTATTCTTACAGGCGTATCCACATCGCCTCTATCATATAGAGCCCTTAGGCTCACAATGTTACATTTACGCATGATATTTAAAGCACCATTGACATCAGCGTTGATCCGCCTTCCAGAGCGGTCCTGATACAGGCCACGGCAGATCCGGCGGCCGGAAAAGACCGGTGGCACAAGTCCTGCTTCTCCATATACGGGCATTTCATCCAGATCCCAGAAGGATGCCATGGAAGTATAGCTTTCCTCCTGTTCCACGTAGCGGATCCCATTCATTTCACACAGATATTTCAGTTTCCTGCGGAGTATCCCGAACGGAATTCCCACAAAGACCTGGTTCATCTGCCTGCCAAGGTCTGAGGAGCGCTGGAATGTGGTATTGTAGCCCACGATCAGGGTTCCGATATCGTTCCGGATGCAGTAGGTGACCACCTGTTTCGCTGCTTTACCCATGTAGTCACGGACCTGGTTGTTTCTCTTCCTCTGCAAAACGGCCTGACGTCTGGTTGTTTTCTTTCCGTAGTGCTGCTTGTCTTTGACGCTCTGCAGGCAGGTGTTCCGCTTGTTGAACCACTGGTTGATGGATTTTAAGCGTTTCCCATCGATGAGGAAGCTTTCCCCTCTGTTGGAAACGGCCGTCATGAGATTGTCGATCCCGAAGTCGATCGCCAGTGCATGGGTTGGATTCAGATTTCTCTGAGCCGCTTCCACCTGATAGGTGTACTGGATCTCAAAGAACCTGGCGTCTGCTTTTGGGATGATACGGATCTCCTTAATGGTTTTATCTGCCAGGACCGGCGGGATGGTAATGGTGACCGGTTTATGATGCTTCTTATACGCTGCTGAGTACGGAAGGACAAACCGGTTCCCATTCAGTCTTACAAACCCGACGATCAGGGTTGCGTAGCCGTCTTTTGGAAGGTATTTGGGCAGCCTGCAGGATGAAAACGGATACTTCCCCTGCTTTGCCAGTTTCAACAGACCGAAGAAAGACTTAAAAGATCCATCCACTTCCTTAAGGATCTGCTGGGCCATGTTGGAATTCAGCAGCCGATAGTTTTCGGAAGTCTTTAAGATGGCGTAGTTTTTCTCATATGGGAGATACTGGCTATGTTCAAAGTAATGCTGCCGTACCTGGTAGATGGCCTGGTTGGTCAGGTTTTTGGCTGTGCGGCATAATTCCCGTAGAATGAGGAATTCATCTTTGGACAGATGCTTTAGCTGCTGGCATACGGTCAAATACAAAACGGTTCCTCCTTTCCTAATTGGTGCAGAACATATGTTCTGTGTTAATTATAGCACATGGTTTCACAAAAGGGAAGAGAAAGAATTGTAATTGCTTACCGTTTTACATCTGTCTGTGTATCGTTATAGTGGCATTCATCCCGCCACCTACGAGGAATGGGGGTATTCTGCCGATTTTATGATAAACCAATAACGTGCAGCTGTACCTTTTATATAAAAGAATGTGCCTTGGCACATTCTCGCGCCTCGCGCAGGCGCTTGCGACAATCTGCATCTTCGCGCGAGTGCGCATTTTGGGCACGTCAGTGCCTTTTTATGTAACAGGAACTTCCTATGAATTTCCTGTTACATAAAAAAGGACCGCTGCCCCACAGATCTCTCTGCAAAGGCAACGGTCCTTTTCAGCTACAGGTTATTTTCATTGATACCATACACCGCAGACAGCTTTCACTGTCTGCCGCGCTTCCTTAACCTTCGATTGCAATACGCTTAGAAGTTTCAACCTTCTTCTGCTCAACCGGTTTCGGAACGGACAGGCTTAAGATACCATTTTCAAATTTAGCCTTGATATCTTCCTGCTTTACATCTTCGCCAACATAGAAGGTTCTGCTCATTGCTCCGGAATAACGCTCCTGACGGATATAATGACCTTTCTTATCTTCCTCATCCTTATCAAGACCCTTAGCAGCGCTGACGGTCAGATAACCATCCTTCAATTCTGCAGTGATCTCATCTTTCTTGAATCCCGGAAGATCGATGTCCAGTTCATAGGAACCTTCATTCTCCTTGATATCAGTTTTCATAACTCTCGAAGCATTCTTTCCATACAGCGGATTCTTCTTAGAAGTAAAGAAGCTGTCATCAAACGGGAACATATCATCAAATAAACTCTCTCCAAAAATACTCGGCATATACATAAATCATTCCTCCAATCAGAATATCTGAAATCTATTGTCTGGGAGATTCTGAAAATCTCCAGGACTTTTTGCATCCCTTTGATTTCTTTCTCTCTTCCTTTGTTCTGCATGTACTATAACACATATTATTAGCACTGTCAAGAGGTGAGTGCTAATTTTTTGTGAATTAATTGTGAACTTTTTTCCTGCTCAAATATTCCTTATTTTCAAAATCCGCTGGAACAGTTAGAAACTATCTGGCATCTTCTTATTTCTCTCGCACTCCTCGTGCATAATCATGATCATACATGCATTGGTTTTCTGCAGTAGCACAATGTGATGTGCAATGGCAGGAAAATTTAAAGGACATAAATTAAGAACATCTTGAATTATTTTTCCAAACGCCTATAATATTGATAAGTTATCCATTTTGATGACAAAACTCTACTATCAACCGTAACGTTTCTGGACAGTTTATTCTATCCTCTAACGGTTACCCCACAACCTGACAGGTATCGCCTTTTCCGGATATTTGTCAGCTCACAACAAGAAAGGCAGAAGCAAATGAGTTACAGTGTATATCTTCCTAATTACTCCATCGGTGAAAATTGTTACAAGGAACTTCCATACGTCGCAAGAAACTATGGAAAAAAGGCAGTCGTGATCGGCGGTAAAACAGCCATGGAAAAAGCAAAAGATGCGCTCCTGGAAGGCATCAAGGGCTCCGATCTTGAGATCACGGATTTCATCTGGTACGGCGGTGATTCCAGCTACGAAAACGGCAATGCATTGATCGCGAATCCGACTGTCCGCAACGCAGATATCATCTTTGGTGTCGGTGGAGGAAGAGCCTGCGACACCGCAAAATATGTAGCAAACGAACTTGACAAACCACTATTTACCTTCCCGACTGTTGCCAGCAACTGCGCGGCCGTGACTGCCATCAGTGTCATCTACAATGCCAACGGCACCTTCCGGGAATATTATTATCCGAAGCTTGCTGATCATACCTTCATCAATACCGCTGTTATTGCAGATTCTCCTTACGACCTCCTCTGGGCCGGAATCGGCGACGCACTCTCCAAAGAATGTGAGGCTGTTTTTTCCAGCAAAGGTAAGCACTTAAGCCATACTCCGTTAATGGGTGTCCAGCTCAGTAAAGTCTGCACACAACCGCTCCTGGATTATGGAAAAGAGGCACTCGCATCCTTAAAAGCGCACAAAGTCAGCGATGCCCTCATGCAGGTCACTTTGGATATCATCGTCTCCACCGGTATCGTTTCCAATATGACGACTCATATTCCGGATTATTACTACAATTCCTCCCTCGCGCACTGTGTCTATAATGGCTCCACGATCACGCGTCATGGTCACGAACACCTGCACGGCGAAGTCGTATCCCTCGGTGTTCTCTGCCTGCTCACCTATGAAGGCGCGAACGCTCTCCGTGATACGATCATGAAATTCAATGCCAGTATCGGTCTTCCGGTATGCTTCGATGATATCGATATCACTGAAGATGAATTTGATCTCATGGCAGATAGAATTCTCACTTCCACCGAATGGCAGTACCGCCCGCAAGATGTGACCCGTGAGAAATTTATTGCATGCATGAAAGAACAGAATAAGATCGGACAGGAATTTAAAAAACAGACTATGCTCTTATAAATGTACCGTGGAATATCTACATGCTATTCCGTCAGGAAAGTCATTAGAAGCTTTGCACAAGGCATTCATGAAGACGAACATATTTGCAGGATTTCGTAAACTCAGAGGTAAAATTAATGAAAAAGTTAGGATTAATTGGTGGAATAGGGCCAGAATCCACCATTGAATATTATCGCAGCATAGAATATGGCGTACAGAAAAAAAGTGGTCAAAATTTCTTTCCCAATATCACCATAGAAAGTCTTAATGTATTTGACGTACTCAATTTATGCAAAAAGCAGGATTATGATGGGTTGACAGATTATCTTCTCAACGGTATCAATCAACTTTCTGCAGCAGGAGTACAATATGCTGCTCTAACCGGAATCACAACACATATTGTTTTTGATGCATTATCGAAAGTATCTCCTGTACCGCTTGTTAGTATGGTAGATACCGCAAGTGAATTTGCCAAAGCACACAGATACAGAAAAGTTTGCCTGTTAGGAACTCTTCCAACCATGAACGGAACCTTTTTTCAGCAATCTTTCGAATCTAAAGGTATCGAAGTCATTACACCGGATGCGGCAGAGAAAGAGTATATTGGTAGAAAAATTGAAACAGAACTGGAACTTGGAAAAGTTGTATCTGATACTCAAAACAACTTTCGAACAATTGCAGAACGAATCATTCAAGATGAGAACGTTGACACAATCATACTTGGATGCACAGAACTCCCCTTGATTTTCAAAGGAATTGATTTATCAGTTCCATGCCTTAATGTGATGCAAGTTCACATTGATTCACTCATTGATTTAATTATGTCGGAATAGATACTTTCACCTATACCGCTGTTATTGTGGATTCGCCTTACGACCTCTTCGCGCGAGTGCGCATCTTTGGCACGTCAATGCCTTTTAATGTAACAGGGAATTCTTCGGAATTTCCTGTTACATTAAAAATAGGCTTCTCCTATTCAACTCATTACAATCACCAGCGCGTTTCCCTCGAAGAAATGTACGAAAATGCAATGTCCAAGTTTCGCGAAAAGCGGGTATTTTTCAATTCAAGAAAGCGCCACAGGCGGTCTTGCCTATGTTATCTGAATGCGCCTCAAAAAACAGTTTTTACATCTGTATTGTAATTCCAGCAAGAAAGGATTCCTCACCGGGAACAAGATCGAGATCACCGCCATGGCTTTCAATGATTTTTCGGACAGAGGAAAGCCCGATTCCATGATCATCAGATGTACCCTTTCGGGAGAGGAATGTTTTTCCCTCCTGCAAGGCCAGACCGTCGTAAGTGTTTTCAATCTTCAAAAAGTACATATTGCCTCTGGTTTCGCCTGCAATGAAAACGCGGCGCACCCCTTGCTTTTGGCGGCTGCACGCCTCAACGGCATTGTCCAAAAGATTGCCCAGCACCGTACACAGTTCCACATCGGTAAGCGGCATCTGATCGGGAAGATCGAGCCGCACCTGAAATTCTGTCCCTTGTGTCTGCGCCATGCCGTAGTAGTATTCAATCAGTGCATTTACGACGGGATTTTTGCAGAACGCAACATGGGAGTGACCCGATGATGCCGCAACCTGTTCCTCAACCTGTAACAGGAAGGAGCAAATCTCTGTCTGCCCATGTTCAGAGGCCATGCGGTCTATGGTACGCAGATGGTGTTTGATGTCGTGGATCAGCCTTCTGTTTTCTGCCGCTGCCTCTGAAACCTGACGGCTGTATTCGGTCTGCATAGAAAGCTGACGGATGACCTGCTTGCGTTCTTCTTGAAAAATCAGGCTATTTCCATATCCTTCTATCACATCGCGCCAGAGGGAATAACCGATGGCGGCTGCTATGAAAAAGCTGCCCCATTCCAAAAACCAACCGCCGATAACCGGCTCATAAACCGGCAGAAGGCGATCCCATATAAAGGCGCAGGTTGCGGCTGCCGCAGCATAGAAGATCGGCCTGCTCCGTTTTTCTCCTCTGTGAATGGCAAGCACAGCGATGATAAGCAGATAGAGCGCAGATGTCGCCTTATAACAAAAGACCGATGCAGAGAAAAAGCGAATAGCTCCAAGGGAGAGATGGGAAGCCATCATGCCATACACAAACGCATATACCAGGAAGGCAGCGCCCACTCCATTACTGATGGCCGCAGGCAGGAAGCCTGGCCTGCATATCCGGTTTTGCAGAACTACGATCAGCCAGGTAACCAGATAGATACAGAACAGTTCCATCGTATACCAGGGGAATACGGGAACCGCAGCCAACATATGAAGCACAGGATAGGATGACAGGCCGCACATGGCAAGGCAGATCAGTCCGAACAGGAATGTATTTTTCTGTTTCATCCGGCGGCTGAAATAAAAGGAAAGCAGCGCACAGACAAAGGTAACTGTACAGCCAAACAGGCAGAATGCAAACCGGATTCCTCTGGTTGTATTGACCGCCAGCATCGTTCCGAAAGCAGGCGGATAAACAATCCCTCCGTAAAAGTGGTCATAGTTGCTGACCGCTATGGTGAGTGTGACCGGTTTTCCACCATGAAAAGTGACCATGCGGTTTTGAACCAATGGTCTCCCCTGTGCAGGTTCCCCCATTTGCAGGATCAGGTCATGATCCAGATAAAGGCTGTAAGCAGAAAACACTTCCGGGATTTCCAGCGCATATGTTTCCTTCCGTTCCGGCAGGAAGAATGTCATCTTGTAAGTCCCGCAGCCATAGGGAGAAGGGTTTGCAGGGCTGGAGAAATTGGTCTGCTCTCCAATGGAAAGGTAGCGCATATAATGGCTTTCATCTTGTATTTCTTCCGGGGTCAAAAGCGCGTCAGGATAAAATGCCCAGCCGGATACCAGAAAGCGCACCGGTGACTTTTGAAGTTCTTCCTCAGAAAGCGCCAGAATCCCATTTGCCGCTTGGGTTGTGTTCTGGCTATATTTATTATTGAACTGATACAGGCCAAGAAAAAACAGGGATGAGCACAGGCAGACCATACATAAGGCAGCATATTTTTTTACCGCAGAAGATACCATCTTATTTTCGCCTCCTCCTTAGGAAAAATTCACCGGCTGACAGAAGAACCAGACAGACCGGAATGAAAAAGAATATGGGCGACCGGCTATGCTCTGTGTCGGCGGCCTGTGCCAGGGAAGCGGTATCTTCCTTTCCCACAATGGAGTATGCCCCTGTATGGCTGATCTGAAAGGAAGCGGCTTTCGCCGTATCGTCATAGCCGGTCATGGGAACTTCCACGCCGCTTTCATCACAGAGGAACAATGTGCCGGCTGCCGGGTCATTTGGATAGGGCAGCATGACAGAAACATCCGGCAGGGAGTTGAGCACAGTTCCATTGATGGAAAACGAAAAAGAAAAACCGCCATCCGTATCCTTTTGGATGATGACTTCAATCTGATCTTCGTTTTGGATACCCTCCGGCAAGGCGTCTTTGGGTATGCTGATAGTGATTCCCTGTTTGGAAAAGATGGCTCTTTGCGCCCCTGTTTGCAGCATCATCAAAAAGCGCGTGCCGGAAATCCGGTCAGTGGTTTCATCGAAGAACTCTGAAAAAGCAGAGTTTTGGGAATCTGCGACTTCCTGGAGAACGGTCATAGCGCTTTGCACCGGCTCTTTCTTGTTTTCCGAAAGCTTCCAGGCAGGATCGGGCGCTGTAAGCTCTGAAGCGCCGGCAATCGTCTGCACTTCAGGGGGCAGCTGCAAAGCGGTATCTTCCTCTGTATCACCGTTTGCCTGTTCCGATGGGAAATCGTCTTTATCTATATCTATGGAATCATCGGAATCCATTCCACCGTCATTTGTTACAGGCGGTTTTGGAGGCTTTGTGGAGGGCCTGTCTGCGAAACCGTCATCCTGATCGTCGGTATCTTCAGGAGGCGGCTGAATGATGGTATCGGGTGGATTCCCGCCTGCATCCCCTCCATCCCGGTCGCCTTCATGATACCCTTCAAGGACAATTTCATCTGCGTAGGTAAAGGACAGGATGCCGGTCTGTCCGCCGTCATAATCAACCTGAAGGCGGTAACTGCTGCCCGGCGTCAGCAGACGGGTAGTAATCGAGAGCATTTCCTGACCCACATAAACGCCACTTTCCAGACGGTTCCATGAACCGTTGTTCTCGGACAGCCATACGCTGATCTCATCCAGTCCCCCTGGCGGTGTGACCCAGGGAAAATGAAGGTTTCCTCTGGCAGACAGAAAGCAGTTAATGTCCGGTCTGCCCGGAGCCTGTACAGAAACAGGAATTGAGATTTCAGGGAAAGCAATTCCCTCTGCAAACGCAGTATTTTCCGGTGCGGTCAGCCTTCCTACTGCATAGTACAGTCCCACAGTATTCAAATCAATACCGGAAAAATCCCATTCCACCACAGCGGTGTAGCTGGTTCCATTTTCCGCATAGCATTCCAGATAGTAAGGGGAAAAGGCAAACAAATTTTCCAGCGTTTCGGTTGGGCTGCCCTGTTGAACCGCAAACGCGTCCGTATAAGGATACCATTGCTCTATGGAAGTAATGACAGCAGGCGGCATTTCTTCCACCCGGACGGAAATCTGAAGCTCCTGCAAGACAGCTTCACCAAAGGCATACCCATCCGGCAGTTCAATCCGGCCTGCTGCGGTATATTCGCCTGGAGTGGCCTGGTCAATGGACGAAAAATCCCATACAACAGGAAATGTTTCCTGCCGGATTTCTTCACCTACTGTTACAGTGGCGCAGACGGTTTGATACTGAAGGGCCAGCTGATAAATTTCCTCCAGGTCATCATCAGACGGTGTGGTTCTAAGGGGCAGGGTGAAATCCGGCAGGGAGAGCAGTTCGTCTTCATTTTGTATTTCTGTGACAAGGACGAGGGATACTTCTTCCGATGCTTCCGGTGTTTCCGGAGCCTTGCTTTCTAAACCCGGCGGATTCTCCCTTCTTTCATCGGCATTGGCTGGGGTTGCAGTTTCAGCGGCAAATGCGGGGATACTGCCGGTGAAGCAGAGGAGGCAGGCCAGACAGCCCCCCAGAATACGCCTGTGTATTTCCTTTATTCTCATACGATACCCCCCATTCCAGAGAAAACATATTGACGGTAGGTTTCCCGCAGCTGTTTTCCATTGCGGAGGGCAATCGGAAGTTCCTCCCCGTTTATCAAACGGAAGGCCTGGCTGTCAACATGGCTGATATAATCCATGTTGATTAGAACGCCCCGGTAGCAGGGCAAAAAACGCTTGTCCTTCTGCAATGCGGCAGTGACTTCCTGAAAACCTCCGCTTACCGGTATCACGCGTTCCGCCGTATGAATCTGTGTCATACGGTTTTGATAATCTATGTATAGAATCTTCTCAGTGGGAAGTTCCTGCTTTTGACGGTCAGCCATAACCGAAAGTGTCATCACTTCATAGGGAGGTTTTAGCTGGCACAGCTCCATCGCTTCTTCAAAATCTGCCTGATGGAGCGAAAGCGGCTTCAGCAGATAATAGCTGGCGGACAGGCTGTACCCCATACGGGCATAATCTTCTGTAATGGTCAGAAAAACGATCTTACAAAGCCTGTTTTTCTGGCGGCCTCCATTCCATCCATGTTCTCCATATAGATGTCCATAAAGACAAGCTGAAAATTGACCTGGGCGGCAGCTTTCAGAAAATTCTCTCCGTCCTCAAATTCTGTCAGCGTATAGTCCAGCTGATGCTTTTTCATATAATTTTCCAGGCAGACAGACAGTTCTTCTCTGTCCTCTGCTCTGTCATCCACAATCGCAATCTGCATCGTGCCATCTCCTTTGCACAATAATCCAATATTAGTATAACATAAAACCGCAGGAAAAAACTTGCGTCTTAAACAGGAAACCTGCGTCTTAAACAAAGTCGGTTGCATTTCCCTTGACAAGATGCTACCCTAATTATACTACCAGACTTTCCGATGAGAAGGTCTGATTTTTTTTCTTTTCAGGAAAGGAGGCTCAGCATGAAAATCGCACTTTGTACGGAGCTGAGAAATGTGGAATGGTTTGAAAGCAGGCTGCGCTCCCTTTTTGATGGGGATGGGCAGCTTGCGATTGACGAATTGTGGAATGAGAACCAGCTTGCTCAGGCACTCCGGCGAAGCCGCTACCATGCGGTTGTCATCGCCATGACCGGAGCAAAGGGACTGGAGGCGGCCATACAGGCGAAGCGGCTGGCACCGGAAATACCGCTTGTCTGGTGGAGCGATGATAAAAACTTCGCCCTGATCGCGTATCACCTGCGTATCTCTGCGTTCCTTTCGGCAGACTGCTCCGATCAGGAGCTATATGAGGCGATAAAACCTATCACAAAATGGAGGTGCGAAAATGCGAATTGCGCTGTGCAGTTATAGCCAGAAAGAAAAAGAAACCGCTTTGCTGATGAAGCTTGGCAAAGTAGACCGCTTTGATAATGGTGTGTTTTGTACCTATGCCATGCAGCGGGATGGACCTTATGATGCTGTGGTGGTCATGGAGGACGGAGCCAGGGGGATGAATTTCTGCATGAGCATACGAGGGTACAGCAAGGATGTCCCTCACCTGTGGATCAGCGACCAGGCAGAGTTTGAACCCCAAAGCCGCAGGATGCAGGCGGACACCTTTTTGGTAAAGCCTGTGACAGAATATCAGCTGCGGGAGGCGGTATCCCAGCTGCTTCAGAAAACAACGAGAAGGAACGAACCGCGTGAGGAGGATGAATAAAATGATGTGGAAATGGAAACGGCCGGCCGCATTTTTACTGGCGGCGGCAATGATTTTTACGATGCCGGGAGTTCCGGCATCTGCAGTGGAAGCGGGTGCGTCCGCCGTCCATACGGGGTTGTGCAAGCATCACCCGGAACATACAGAGGACTGCGGATATACGAAAGGAACCGAAGGGGCAGCCTGTGAACATGAGCATACTGAGGATTGCTACACCCTTGTGAAGAAGTGTATCCATGAACATGACGAAAGCTGTTACCCTGTTTTGGAAGGCAGCGTATCAGAAAATACGGCAACCTCATCTGAAGCAGAGAAGGCCCAGCCGACCGCGTGTACCCATGAATGCAGTAAGGAAAGCGGCTGTATCACAAAAGAATTAAGCTGTCCTCATGAACGCGGCGAGCATGACGAAAGCTGCGGCTACATTCCGGCCACAGAGGGGACGCCCTGTGGGTATACCTGCGAGCAGTGCAATTCCCAAGACAGCGGGCTTGTTCCCGGTGTGTCCGGGAATGCTCCGGCGGAGTGCATCTGCGAAACCCACTGTAAGCAGGGGGCGATCAATCCCGACTGTCCGGTCTGTTCTGCGGAAGATGCAGACCTGACAGCCTGCAAAGGCACAGCGGAAGCCGCCTGTATCTGCACCGACCGATGCAGTGAGGAGATGGTGAATCTGGACTGTCCCATCTGCTCTGCGGAGAATGCAGACTTCTCTGCCTGTCTTGGAAAAGAGGCGGCGGCGCTGGCTGCGTTTGCGCTGCCGCAGGCCAATCATACCCACTGCGTCTGCGGCGGGAATGGAGATGTCAACGGGCACGAACATGACACTGCTGGCACAGAGTGGACAACTACCGATTCCCTGCCTGATTCTGTTGGCAACTATTATCTGACGAAGTCCGTGTCGGAGAACTGGACTGTGCCAACGGACGGCGAGGTCAACCTCTGCCTGAACGGGCAGACGATCAACGGCAAAATCACCGTCGGCGGCGGCGCGACGCTGACGCTGACTGACTGCTCCGGCAACGGAAAGGTTCAAGGCGAAGTGACCGTCAACGGCGGCAAATTTGAACTGTACAGCGGCACGATCACCGGCGGCGTGCAGGTCGGTATGAAGGGCGACAAGTATCAGACCGGCTCGGCCTTCACCATGTACGGCGGCACGATCTCCGGCAACAGCAAAGAAGGCGGCAGCGGCGGCGGCGTATATGTGGGTGAGAAGTGCAGCTTCACCATGGACGGCGGCACCATCACCGGCAACACGGCCACCGACGGCAACGGCGGCGGGATCTATATCCACTTTAACGCCGGCACAGTTTCGATCTCCAACGCCACGATCACCAGCAACAAGGCGTCCGCCACGGGACATACAAGTTATGGCCACGGGGGCGGCATTTATTCGGAGAGAGGGGTAACCGTCGATAATGTGAAGATCACCGGAAACAACAGCACCTTCGCGGGCGGCGGCATCTATGGAAAGGGCGCTATTACCCTCACCGATGCTACCGTTACCGGCAACAATCGATATGACGTTTACTACGACGGAAAGGAAAGCACAACTCCTGAGCTCACTGTTTCCGGCTCGGTGAAGGCCGGTTATTACGCCAATGAAGCTTGGAAGCTGCCCATTCATGTATCAGGCGCATTGAGTAAGGATTCGGTCATCCATGTGGGCGTGCGTGAAGGCATAAAGCCCGGTTACGGCAAATCACTGGCCATCGCCGAACCGGAAAGCGGCGTGACGCTCAGCGCCGAGAACTTCAAGGCGGACGCCGCCGAAAGCGAGACCAGTCTGGGCGATGACGGCAAGGTCTATCTCTCCCTCTGCGATCATGTAATGGACGAGACCGGCTATACCTGCAGCAAGTGCGGGACGCAATTCGACGCGCGCGTGGGCGAGAGCGCCTATTATCAGACGCTGACGAAGGCGTTTGATGCAGCCAGAGGCAACACCGTGACGCTGCTGCGGGATGTGACGCTCGCAAGAAATTGCTCTTCTTCTTACACCTACTCAGCGACGCTGGATCTGAATGGCAAAACTGTCAGCAGCGAGCGTTATTACATTAGCGTCGGAGGTGGGAACAATCCCACGACTCTGACGGTCAAGGATTCCGGAACAGGCGGCGGAACGCAGGCGCTCGATGTCACGTTTTACGTTTCCTCCAACGGAACGCTGGCGGTTGACGACTCCTACACCGGCAAGATTTCGCGCGTGGAGCGGCAGGCCGGCGGCGCATTGGAGCGCTTTGGCGGCGAAATCGGCGAGTTGGTTTTAAGAGATGCTGCGATTGGCTCCACAAGTACGGGCTACGGCCTGAAGCTGTGGAATGGCAATACAAACGCCTGCACCATCGGCAAGTTCACGGATAACATGACGAGCAAGAGCCTCACCGTTAAAGACCTGCTGGGAACCGACTACGCGAAGTGCGAGCTGTACGGCGAAAACAGCGGTACATGGAGCATCGTTGATAAGAGCACTAAAATTGTGGACTTGAAGGGCTATACAGCGTACAAGGTGCAGTTCCCGGAGTGCGTCCATCAGTGCGCCGATGACAGCAACCCCGTATGCTCTGTGTGCAACAAGCAACTGTACACGAAAATTACCGCCCAGAGCACCGACGGCACGACCAAGACTGCCTACTTCACGGAAGACAGTGCGCTGGAACACGGCTATGCAGAGGCCATCCAGACCTTGAACGGCTGGAGCGCAGCGGGCTGCACCGAGCCGACGCTGACCCTGCTGCGGGATATGTATGCTTACGGCACCTCCATGCCGCTGACCGGCACGCTGACGCTGAAGGGCGGAACGCACACCGCCAAGAATGTGACGGTCGCTGAAAACGCGGACGTGACCTTTGCCAGCGGCAGCTATCGAGGTGCGACCATCAACGGCACGGCGACGGTGAAGGAGGGCGTCACATTCACCTCCGCCGTCACGGTGAACGGTACGCTGAACGCCAAGGGCGGTACCTTCGATGGTCCTGTCAAATTCAATGGCAGCAGCATCGCGAACATCAGCGGCGGCAGCTTTACCAGTGATAGGACGCATGGCGGCGTTGAGTTCCTCAATTCTTCTGTCACGGGCACGATTTCCGGCGGCACGTTTGCCTTCGCGGGGTTTTACACCACCAAAGAAGTCAAGCTCTCCGGCGGAACATTTAAGGAGATCGTTAGCAGCGGAGGTAACAATCTCGCCGCCCTGCTGGCGGAGGGCGCGGCGTATTACAACGGCGACAGCGCCGTGAGTGATGACAATATCTCAAGTCTGACCAATGTAACTGTCAAGTCACACAAGCACAACGGCGGCACGGACGGCAAGGGCACTTGCAGCATCTGCGGCAAGCAGATGGCGGCGTCGCTGACCGTCGGCGGCACAACGAGCTGGTACGCGGCCTTTGCCACTGCCATCGAGGCGGCGAACGCGGCGGACGGCGAAAAGACCATCACGCTGTATCAGGATGTGAATGGCTATGCCGACGGGCATTCGACCACCTATGAGCTGACCCACGGGCCGGTGACGCTGGCGACCGGCGGGAAAACGGTCACGAGAGTAGACCTCATCGCCAAGGGCATTTCTTTGACGGTCACGGGCAGCAACGGAGACTTCAATGTGACGGTGGACGGCAAAGACGCGGAATTGACCGTCAACGACGGGAATACGAAGCTCGCCATTGTCACGGCGCAGAACGGCGGAAAGCTTTCGCTGAGCAACGGCACCTTCAGCGGTGTGGCTGTAAAGGACGACGGCAGCAGCGCCAGCCTCAGCGGCGGCAGCTACAGCGAGATCACGAGCGATGCCGGCTATGTCAAGCCCTATGCGCTGCTGGCGAAGGGGTACGCTTACAAAGAAACAACGGATAATAAATGGCTCCCCAACGCCAATTCAATCCCGTCAAAAGTCACCGTTGAAAAAGCCCCCTTCGCGGTCGAAAAGATCTATCCGGATAACGATATGGACTACACCGGAAACTCGGCGTTTGCGACGGACGGCAATATCACGCTGACTGCGGTAATCGCGCCAGAAACGGAGGGCGTCACCTACTACTACTGGTGGGAGCTGTTTGACGAATCAAAGAAAGACTGGACCATAACATTCCGCAATGTTAATTCTGCGACGCATACCGGCGGGAAGAACAAGACGCTCAAGATCTCCGGGCTGCCCGTAGACAAGAGCTATCAGTACCACATTTTCGTCCAGTGCAGCAATGGCTACAATTGCTACAGCGAGCCATTCACCGTGACCCGGCATCAGCATAGCTGGACGTACACGGCAAACGGCGCGACCATCACTGCCAAGTGCAGCCAGTGCGGCGCCAGCGGCGGCAGCGTGACCATTGCGGCCCCCGCCGAGCTGACCTACAACGGCAGTGGCAAGGCCGCCGTGGTGACTGCAAGCAGCGATTGGCAGGGTCCGGCGGCGAGTGGGATCACCATCCGCTACATAAAGACGGGCGAGTATGGTCCAGAGATATTGGAAAACGGCGCACTCCCCACCAACGCGGGCGAGTACACCGCCAGCATCACGGTGGGCGAGGACAATACCGCCAGCGTGACCTATACCATTGGCAAAGCTACCCCCAAGGCGGAGGACTTCACCTTCACCGCCCCGACAAGCCTGACCTATGACGGCAATGTCAAGAGCGCGACGGTTTCTCCCGCAAAGGCCGGTACGGGCGATGTCATCGTAAAATACTACGATAAAGACGGTAATGAAGCCACGCCTAAGAACGCGGGCGAATACACCGTCAAGATCGATGTAGCCGAGAGCACGAACTATGCTGCGGCCAACGGCCTGACGGCGGATGGCTGGAAGTTTAGCATCACCAAGGCCACCGTGCCCACGATGCAGCCCATAGAGCTGACCGTTATCAACGGGCTGGCAAAGACTTACTTGGTCAATCTTCCCGCGCTGCCGACGCTGGGCGATAATTGTAAGTACGGCTCCATCAAATATGAGGCCTGCAAATTCGATCTGATTGGAGAGGGCGGCTACGCAAATTCGACGGCAATGATCACATCAAACGATGAGTTCCAGTTGACTGTCCCGGCTGTCGAATCTCAGACCGAAGGTTCCGTCGGAACCGTAGGCGTCAAGATCACCACGGACAACTATCAGGACATGCTCCTGACCGTTGAAGTCATCGCGAAGAACAAGATCGTTCCCGTACTGGACGGCGAGATCACCGCAACGCCAATCACCTTTGGCCAGATCCTGCGCGTCAGCACCATTACTGGCACGATGAAAGACGACGGCAAGACGGTCGAAGGCACCTTCGAGTGGACGAATCCTAGTACCAAGCCCGACAAAGCCGGCGACTATCAGGCTGAGTGGACATTCACCCCGGCGGAGGGCTATGAGGAATACGCGACCGCGACCGGAACTGTGACCATCAAGGTGAACAAGGCTACCCCCACCTTCAACGCTCCCACGGCGCAGGAAAATCTGACCTATACCGGGCAGGAGCAGGCGCTGATTACTGCGGGCAGTGTGACCAGCGGTGGCACCATGCAGTACAGCCTGACCGAGAACGGCACATACAGCCCGGACATCCCTACCGGCACCGATGCCGGAGCATATACCGTGTGGTATCGGGTGATTGGCGATGCAAACCACAAAGATACCGCACCCGCCAGCGTGGCGGTCCGCATTGGGCAGAAGCCGCTGACGATCACCGGGGTAACGGCTGCGTCCAAGCCCTATGATGGCACGACAGACGCGGGCATTACCAGCGTGACCTTCGACAACGTGACCTTGAACCGAGGCACAGACTACACCGTGACCGCCAACTTTGACGATGCCGGTGTGGGCAACGGCAAGAACATCACTGCCACAGTGACCCTGATGGGGCAGGCCTCGAAGAATTACGCCCTGGAGCAGAGCAGCTTCCCTACTACTGCCAGCATCACCAAGGCCGCTGCGCCTGACTTCACCAAGGAAACTGCGCTCGTCATTGTAAACGGCCACGAAAAGACCTACACTGTGACGCTCCCCGCCCTGCCCGAGCTGGAAACGCCCAAAGAGTACGGTGCACCCACCTATGAGCTGGGCGAGATCAAACTCAATGACGGCTACTACACCAGCGGCGCGAAGGTGGAAAACGGCGAGCTAACCCTGCCCATTCAGAAAAATGACGTGAAAACCACCGGCTCTGTGGGCACAGTGACCGTAGTAATCAAGAGCACAAACTATGAGGACATCACGCTGACCGTCAATGTCAATGCGACCAACAAGCTTGTCCCCACTGTTACGGCACCTACGGCAAACGCTCTGACCTACAACGGTGCAGAACAGGCGCTGGTTACAGCAGGCAAGACCACTGGCGGCACGATGCTCTACCGGATTGACGGTTCTGAGTGGAGCGAGCAGATCCCCACAGCGAAAAACGCGGGGGAATACACTGTTTGGTATAAGGTTCAGGGAGACGCGGAGTACGCAGATGTGGCAGAACAAAGCTTGACTGTGAGCACAGCGAAAAAGTCAGTCACCGTTACGGCGCTTGATCAGAGCGCCCACACCGGCAGCACCGCGCCCGATCTGAGCAGCCCGGAAGCAGATAAGGACTACAAGGTGGAGGGGCTGGTTGGTGCAGATACCCTGAGCGGCACGGTAACACTGGACTACGCACAGACGCCGGATATGAGCAAAACCGGAAAAACCGCGATCAACATCACTGGTACGCTGTCAAATGACAACTATGAGATCACCTATATTTCTGGAACGTTGACCGTTTCCAAGCAATCTTCCAGCGACGGCGGTTCCTCCTCTGGTGGTTCGGGCAGCGGTGGAGGTTCCTCCTCCGGCGATTCTGACGATTCCGACAACAATGATAACACCAACCAGCCGGAGTACAAGCCTCAAGCCCCTGTAACCGGTGAAACCAAACCCATACAGCCGGATAAAAACGGCAATGCGGCAGTGGACAACAGCTCTGTCCAGTCCGCCATCGACAAGGCCAAACAGGATGCGAAAAAGAATGGTACAGCCGAAAACAGGATTGCCGTTACCGTTCCCATCACCTCGGCGGCACGCCAGACCTCTTTTAACGTGACCATCAAGGCGCAGACACTGGATCTGCTGGTCAAAGAAAATGTCCGGCAGTTTACCGTTGCAACAGACCGTCTGGTTTCAGTCAATATCGGCATGGATACTCTGAAGCAGCTGGATGCCGCCTCCGCTGGAGGGGACATCATTCTCCGGGCAGATAAGGTGGATGCCCTGCGCTCCACCGAGGCCAAAGCCGCTATCGGCACAAGACCGGCCTACGATCTGTCGCTGGTGTACCTCTCCAGCGGCAAAGAAACACCGATTGCCAACTTAAATGGTCACACTATATCGGTGCGTTTGCCCTACACACCGGCAAAGGGTGAGCAGACAGGTAATCTCTATGCAGTCTATGTGGACGACGCGGGAAAGGTGGAATGGATCACCAAATCCAGCTACGATGCCAGCCAGAAAACGGTTGTCTTTGAAACCGGTCATTTCAGCATCTACGGCATCGGCTACAAGAACCCTGCCCCGGCTTTCACCGACATTACCGGCCATTGGGCTGCGGACAACATCCTCTTTGCAGCCAGCCGGGGACTGCTCTCCGGCACAAGTGACACCACCTTTAGCCCGGGCACCGGCATGACCAGAGGAATGTTCGTCACCGCCCTGGGGCGGCTGGCGGGCATCAACCCGGACAGCTACAAAACCGGGAAATTCACCGATGTGAAAGCCGACGCTTACTATGCGCCCTATGTGAACTGGGCAGCACAGACCGGAATTGTGACGGGTGTTACCGCCACCACCTTTGCGCCGGATACCAACATCAACCGGGAACAGATGGCGGTGATTATGAAAAATTACGCTGCAAAGCTGGGCTATGATCTGCCCCAGACCTTAAAGGCTGTGACCTTTGCGGACAACGCAAACATCAGCAGCTGGGCGAAGGATGCGGTCAGAGCCATGCAGCAGGCAGGCATCCTGGCCGGGAAGAATGGAAATAAGTTTGACCCCAAGGGAACCGCTACCCGCGCCGAAGTCGCCACTGTACTGCGGCGGTTTGTGGAGATCGTCATTGACTCGCAGACCGCAAACGGCTGGCAGCAGAATGACAGCGGCCAGTGGAGCTATTACAGAAATGGGAAGCCGGTGAAGGGCTGGCTCTCCGACGACCAGAAGTGGTACTGGCTGGTCAAGGCTACCGGAATGATGTTTGCCGGCGGCTGGAAGCAGATTGACGGAAAGTGGTACTACTTCTACACAGATGGGACGATGGCGGTGAATACCACCATTGACGGATATACCATCGGCTCGGATGGTGCAAGAAAGTAACCTACAATAAAAAAAGATTTGCCCGTATATCAGCGGACAAAGATAAACGCGGTCGGGTATCAAGAAACCCCACCGCGTTTATTTTTTCTCTTGTTTTTCTCTGGTGTCCGGCATTTTATCATAAAATCGGCAGAATACCCCCCATCCCTCTTAGGTGGCGGGATGAATGCCGCTATAATGATACATAGACAGATGTAAAATGGTAAGCAATTACAATTCTTTCCCTTCCCTTTTGTGAAATCATGTGCTATAATTGATGTAGAACTTATGTTCTGTCCTGATTAGGAAAGGAGGACCCGTTTTGTATTTTGTATTTGGCCGTATGCCAGCAGCTAAAGCATCTGTCCAAAGATGAATTTCTCATTCTACAGGAATTATGCCGCACAGCAAAAAACCTGACCAACCAGGCCATCTACCAGATACGGCAGCATTACTTTGAACATAGCCAGTATCTCCCATATGAGAAAAACTACGCCATCTTAAAGACTTCCGAAAACTATCGGCTGCTGAATTCCAACATGGCCCAGCAGATCCTTAAGGAAGTGGACGGAGCTTTTAAGTCTTTCTTCAGCCTGTTGAAACTGGCAAAGCAGGGGAAGTATCCATTTTCATCCTTTTCTCTGGCATAGCGGATTGAGCTGCCAAAATTTCTGAATTGACTCCATGTATCTTGCATGAGTTTGTCGAGAAGATCATTGTCCATACTGCCAGCGATCCGAAGGGCAAGAACCGCACCCAGGAAATTGACATCTACTATAAGGGCAGCGGAGCCCTGGAAGTACCCAAAGTCACTTCATCAAGGCGAGAATGAGACGTTCGACTGCGACGACCGGAGTGGAACGTAGACATTCGAACCGTTCGAGCCCGGCAGGGCTCGAACATAGAAAAAAGAGCCATCCATCGGACGACTCTTTTTCTATCTCTTTGAGAGCACGAGACGTCGCAGAACGTCCGGGGGACGTTCGACTGCGACGACCGGAGCAGCGCGGAGACATTCGAACCGTTCGAGCCCGGCAGGGCTCGAACATAGAAAAAAGAGCCATCCATCGGATGACTCTTTTTTCTATCTCTTTGAGAGCACGAGACGGGATTCGAACCCGCGACCCTCGCCTTGGCAAGGCGATACTCCA
>ERZ1106950.768-NODE-768-length-26885-cov-7.369325_pt1 | contig 26885 bp, 23 predicted proteins | sample MGYA00403675_ERZ1106950 | MGnify/ENA primary metagenome ERZ1106950 (study PRJEB35170, sample SAMEA104062410) | human gut metagenome | biome: human gut; feature: human-associated habitat; material: faeces | place: Denmark | collected 2012-06-13 ... | reverse complement strand
ACAGATTTCTTAATAGTCCACATGCATAGTATTTCTACGCACTTACGGACGCAGCGCCACCGTCAATATTGCCCTGACCGGAGGCGAAAACCTGTACCGGGAACAGGCACATAAAAAGTGCGGCAGCACACAGAAGGGCATAAAAGCGTTTCAAACAATATCACTCTCCAATCTTTTTCAGGGAACAGAAAACATATCACAAGTATGTTCTCTGCCTGTTGAGACATACAGAAGACACGTCACATGCGTGTTTTGCATATTGAGGCATAAAAGAAAACCGCCAGTAGCGACGGCTTTCCAGGTTCCATATTCAGTTGTATGTAGTACAGCCAATGGCTGATATCTGGCAGGATACCATCAGTTTCCCATATTTCCTACCATTTTGTTCGGGTCACCGCTGCTGTCTATAGAAGACTGGTTGATCTGACCGGGAACCACCCAGCCGAACACCGGATCATATACAGCACCGTTTTCGTTAGTGGAGCCAGCAGAAGGTGTACTATCCTTTCCAGCATCAGCAGAAGAAGCGTCTGCTTCCGGAGTCGGTTTCAAAGGATGATCTTCTCCGGGATTGGCCATGATTGTCTTGCCCTCCGGCGGCGGTGGGGAAGCAGATTCCTCTTTTGTTTCTGCCGGGATAAAGTCAAAAACGACTTCCTGCTCATTTTCTTCCGTCATTTTTGGATATTCCTCCAGTTTTCTGTCTGTATCTTCCTGAGTGGGTTTGCTGCTTTTTGGGGGATTCCAGGAGTTGCTTTCCGTAACAGACTCCGGTGTATCCGTCCAATTTTCCTGGGCAGTATCGGGTGGCGGTTCATCAGGCAAGAAAGCAGTCTTTGTATCTCTGCTTACCCAGAAACAAGCGATTAAGATAGCAATGCAGGATACAGAAAGGACAGTGACAAGGAATCCTTTGGATTTTAAGATTTTTTTCATATCATGATCATCTCCTTTACTCTTCTATATATCCTATACGTTCTGGAAAACGGTTTTTCAACAGGTGATCAAAAATTTTTGCTTTCTGTCCTGCGGTGCCCAATAAAACGGATGGCCAAAAAACCTGCGACTGCTGTAAAAAATGTGGTGAAAATGAATTTTTTGGATTTCAACAGTTTCTTCATAAATGTGGTAAGCTCCTTTCATAGTTCGCACTGCCGTTTGTCCGGCAGCTCAGAATTTGGTGTTGTGGTAGCCGGTCAGTTCTACACGCTGGGTAATAGCAGGGTAAGAATGGCCGAACATGTAGACATAGAATTCGACGTTGCAGGTGAAGACATATTCCACACGGTCGCCAGTCACATGGAAGGCAAGACTAATATCCCTGACCCGGTAGTCATCCGTGGAAAGAGGGATTTTGTTTGCAAGACCGTCTGTCACCATGTCTTCCAGCATGGCGGTATAATCGCTGCTGGAATAGAGGGTATTCAGATATTCACTGAAATTGGTTTCTCTCTGGGAACGGTAAGTGTCTGCATAGATGCTGGCGCTTAAGTTGTTCAGCTCCATCTTGGCACCATTACGGATGTTGATGCAGGTAATACGGATGGAAGCGTACAGCAGCAGGAAGGAAACCAGCATCACGATCCCTACCACAAAAAAACAGGTAAAAATAGAAATATCCCCACGGTCATTTCCGAGAGGATTCCTGCCTGTGCTGCTTTTCATACGTTGGAACGGTTTCTTCATGCGCCACCTCATTTCCAGTAATGCTCACTGACGCCCGCTCCTCTGGAAACAACCGTGATATTTACCAGATTGAAGTTCCAGAAGCCGCCCAGCTTTGCCCGCCCTTTGATCGTGATGTAGAAGGGGGTACCCAACTGGATAGCTCGGCTCATACCGGACGGAGTGGGTGATTTGTAGGAAGCATCAATGGTATAAGAGATGCCTTCCGCCCCTTGGATCTGAGAGCAGAGGAAGTTAAAAAGCTGGTCTGTTTCTCTGTTGACGCCCCCTGAGAGCTGGATCTGTTTTACCATCTGGTCTGCACAGTGGTCCAGTTCCTGCTTGGTGGAGATAATGCTGAACAAGTTCAGGATGAATGCCAGCAGGAGTACAGCAATGAAAATGAACACTACAGTACTGAAATAGTTGACATCCCCATTCTCATTTTTCAGTATGGATGCCATGTTTCTTCTAGGTCTGTCCTTATGAGGAGAGGCCCGACCAGATGCTTTGGACATTGTTTGGAACAAAGTAAAACCACCGCCTTTCTGACGAAAACAGCCGCTTCCCTGGATGGAAAACGGCTGCTTTACATATTTTTGACTGTACCAAGTATAGCATGGATGCCTTTACGGGGAAAGAGCAGAACTGTGCCAATATTGTGCCAATTTGTTTTGCTTTTATGAATTATTGATATTGTTAAATTAAGTTGTTTATTGTAGTAGAAATGCGTTTTAAAAATGTGACTTTTTAGAGCCTGCATTGAGCTTTGGGTATTTCTTTTCTCATTCAGGAAATAAGTAGTCATAAGTGATTCCTTTTGATTCAAGATATTTAAGAATACCCTGTTTACATTCTTTAGCGATTATAAGTTTTACCAAAGTATGTCCATTTTTTAAACCCGATGGAATGACTGCAGAATGAGGATAAAAATAATTTTTACCAGCATGCGAAAACCAGCGTCTAGTTGAAATGAGTTCTGGTTCAAATTCAACACCACATATAAAAAAGCACCCTTGTTGTCGTTTTAGTCGTAAGTTCTCATTCAAACTTTCATTATCGGGTAAAACCATAAACCCATGGTCAAGAAATGATATTATTCCTCCATTCAGTTCTTCTATGGTATTGAAGCGGTTGCTTAAATCAGGATTATTTTTCAAAACTTGTTCTGCTAAATACTGAACTGTGATTTTGTCATTATTTTCTAACCGAGCCAATTCTGATAAAACAACTGATGTATACCATTCTGCCTGATGGGGTGCATAATCATATAGAAAAACTGCTCCGTCTGTATTATCACTACCTAAACAAGCAAAAAAAATAGCTACATCTGGATTGGTTGTAAAATCAATAAATCGCGTTCCGGTTTGGTGATGTTGTATATATGCGATTGTTCCAAAGAGAGACATTCTTTTGTTGGGATTAAAATTTTTTAATATTTGTGGCTCTGACATTTTAGTCCGTAATAAGCTGGGGGAAATATCCCATTCGCTATTGTTTTGTCCTCTATAAAATCCTTGTAGCAGAGGACCATCTTCAGTAAAAGCATGACGTGGGAGATTACGAAATTTATTATACTCAACAATAGTATTGTATATTTCTTCTACAGTAGTGACATGGACTTCTTGATATTGATCGATTTTCTTATATATGGACATTTTAACACTTCCTCCTTATTAAGGAGATTTTAGGAGATTTTGAGAAAAACGTCAATTAAAGATTTTATTATGGATTATATTACCAGTATAATGACAAATTCACAAATTGGTGTTATAGTGATTACAGTTAAGAACAAAGCGGACCGGATGAGTCCAGAAAGGAAAAATCATGGCAACAGTTAATTTCGCTGCGAATGGTTTCGCATATTATCTGCATAGTGAACATTATGAGGCACTGTTCAGTAAAGAAAAAGAACAGAGTCTGGTTAAAATGCGCTCATGTAAGGTAAGGAAAAGGCGAAAAACTGTGTGACATTCGGAGGGCAGAACGGTAAAAAGGCTGCCGGAAGCAGAACATGGATTTATGTACCGCTTATCTTGTATGAGGTAGGCGGTATTTTTATGCTCCATTAGCTCAGATGGGAGAGCACTCGACTTTTATCGAGTAGCCATGGGTCCGAGTCCCATATGGAGCATGACCGCCTGGGTATTGAATTTTGATAGCAGGAGGTGAAAGACATGATGAGTCTGCCAACCATAGATATGACGGGAACAGGACAGAATATCAACAGACTGCGGAAGCAGGCAGGATTGTCAGTAAGGGATTTGCAGGATATTTTTGGTTTTGCAACACCGCAGGCCATATACAAGTGGCAACAGGGTGTAGCTCTGCCAACCATCGATAATCTGGTAGTGTTGGCTGCTGTCCTACAGGTACGACTGGACGATATTCTGGTTATAGATGCAGCGGCCCAAATACAGATTGGCGCATGAATAGAAAAGAAAGAGAGTGATTGATTAGCAGGCTGAAAATGCTTGCAGTAAGGTCCCCTGGTCTAAAGGTCAGGACACCAGCCTTTCAAGCTGGAGGTATTGGGTTCAAGTCCCATGGGGATCATTATGGCTCCTTAGTCTAAAGGTCAGGACACCGGCCTCTCAAGCCGGAGATGATGGGTTCGAGCCCCACAGGAGCTACTGTGGCTATAGGACAATGGTAGTCCGGCAGATTGTGGCTCTGCTTATGGGGGTTCGATTCCCCCTGGTCACCCCATGGATGGGTATGCCTAGTGGCGAGGGCAGCGGACTGTAAATCCGTCACAAAGAAACACCGCAGGTTCGAGTCCTGCCCCATCCATTTTCGTTTGCGTGTCCGAGTGGTCTATGGTGCCACCCTGCTAAGGTGGTGTGCAGCAACGCACCGAAGGTTCGAATCCTTCCGCAAACGCTTTAAACTGAATTTTTCAATTACCTTCCAAAAAAGAGATTGAACCATTAAATGCAAATTTCTTAGACAGAAAAGATTTCTTTTATTAGTTGGTTTTTAAGCCTAACGTGGATAGAAGTGTAACAAAATTTATGGCTATCGGTTCTGGAATCCCTTGATATTTTCCACTCATATATTGGTCTCTAATGTTAGTATTTACATGTATTTTACTGTCATAATAAGTTATACATTGGATTTCTTTATTTCCATCTTCTAATTCGTTTATCACATAAATGCACTCCTTCGGTAGTCCAGATTCCATAAGCAAGGTATTATGAGTAGTCATGATTAATTGACCTGAAAGATTCTCATAAAGTGAATTTACAAGGCTCTGCACCAATAAATCATGTACACCAGTATCAAATTCGTCAATTATTGCGACAGAGCCTTTAACGACTACGAGCATAAATGGGAGTAATTGTAAAAGAGATTGTGTGCCCGTTGATTCCATAGAAAATTCAATTGATCTTTCATGTCCAGCTATTAACTTTGTTTGCATTAACTGATAGTGAATAGTATTTTCTTTAGCAGTACGTTTGTAAAAAACCTTTTTGATATCGCGATTTGTACTTCTGAAAAATATATTAAGCATGGCCTCGCTTCTATCTAATAAAATTTCATCCTCTTTAGAAATAGTACCTTCATCAAAGTCTCCAAATATTTCATGTGGCAATCCAATGATACCTCGCTCTTGCCGACTACCAAATTTAACTTTACAAGATATCCGAGAAAGAAATTCCATAATATAGTCAAAATTGTCGGTTAACTGTTCTTTGATATATTCGTCTGCTTTATCGTCAGACTCATGCATTAAAATGGAAAGTAAAGAATGTTTGCCCCAGTATTTGGAACAAGCTAATTTAATTTCTTGATATGCACTTTTTTCAAGAAATATTTTGGGGCTGATAATAATTTGTTCTGGAGTAATATCAAAGTATACTCCCTTATTTTTAGTAAGGATGTATTCCAAACGTTCATGTATAATTTGGGAATCATTAGTTTCTAATAAATAGCGGCCGCTTTTTCCATGTATACAGAATCCAAATTCCATGGACATAGGATCTTCCGAAGCAACCATTTTATTTTCACGAATCAACGTTTCAATATCCTTGTATCGCATCTTAAAAAACCGTGCAAATTCTTCATTGCTTAATGAATCTGGTTTCTCAGAAAGGATTGATTGCATGATATCTCTAACGTCCATAGTTCTTAGGGTTTCAGATAACATAAAAAAAGCAGAGGCTAAGTTCGATTTGCCAATGCCATTTTCACCATATAGTAAAATCAACTTTTTAGGATTACCCTTCTTGTCAAGAAGATTAAATTCTATATTTCCAAAAGATTTGAAGTTTTTTAGTTTTATATATTCAAACATGGTATATACCTCCACTATCATTATACCATAAAAGAAATAATAATCAAGCATGTTTTTTCTATATGTTCGAAAAAATTACGAATACAAGCAAAAAATATATTGCAATATTTTATATGGTGTGATAATATATGATTGTTAGCAAACCATGACGTCGAGTGCTAATTGTTAGAAAACTAATTATAATATCCATATAGGATGTTTTGTTTTTGCAGAAAGGAACTAATATATGAAGTTAAGAGCATTAAGTAGTTATGATGGAGATAAAGACACAAGATTTGGAGATTGTATTCTTATTTTTGACAACAATACTTTGGTTGTATATGATTGTGGACATGAACGGCATGCAAATGAAGTTAAAAATTTTTTACAAAAGAACCGTTCGATAAATCGGATACATATCGTAATATCGCACAATGACAGCGACCATACCGATGGGGTAATTAACCTATTGGATTATCTTTATGAGAACAGATATGAAGTAACATTGTATTCATCCCTATATTTAAAAAATACTAAGGAAGTATTAGAAATTTTGGATGATAAGAGACGTACTCCAAAAGCTACACGAGAGCATATCCTCGAAATATTTGATAAAATTTGTGATATTGTTCAAAAAGCAGAAGAATACAATTTTAGTGTGGTAAATGCAGAAGTCAATACTTCAGTTTCGTATGGAACAATAGTTGGCCCCAAAGTGGACGAGTTTGCAGGTGTTGTTGCGGCAGCAATAGACGCAAATAACGCAGGGGCAAAGATTGATGGTGAAACAGTAATGAATGCAGCAAGCGTACAGCTAAAAATAAAACTGGACAATGCGCAAATTGTCCTATTATGTGGAGATGCCACACCTAAGTATCTGCATAATCTGCATATGTATGATATTATCCAGCTTCCTCACCATGGGAAATTAGAAAGTGCGAAATTGATTTTTGAAAAATTGGATGATCCATATAGTAAAATATATCTTGTATCAGATAATACAGGTTCAGGGATGACTAGTGGAGGTTCTGACAAACTGGCTGATTACATGGAAAAAGAAAATTTTGATTCTGCAAAAAATACAAAGAATGGTATAGTTAATATACCTGAAAATACTGTAGGGGTTATTGGAAGTAGTATCAGAGAATCAAAAGGGGTTCGATTAGGTGAAGTGGATTATAGGGGCCGGTAAGGATATTATTCAAAGTACAGAACAGCTTTCTGCACGAAGTAGATATATTAGAAAGATAACAGGAGCTGATGTGACACCATGGCGTAATCTATCGATAAAGAATTCTAGTTCAAAATTTTTGATCTGCACTTCTTTAGATGAAAAAAATGGAAGTTTTATAACAGCTCATATATATGATATTATATTGTTAAGTACTACGGAATTGTTGGCTAACAATGAGTTTGTAGTTGCTAATACTTGCATATGGAATCGATTGTCAGATAAAAAAGTTTTAAGTAATTTGATGATTAGTAATCCTCATGTACGCCTTTGGTTTGCAAAGCAAGAATTATCAGTAATAGGGAAAGAACATGAATTAAGAGAATCGAATTTATTAAGTTTGGTTGGAAATTTTGGATTCTTAACGTCAAAATCAGAAAGAATACTTTTTGCAAATCGAAAAAGGGGATTTATACAAGCATTATCTATGGCATTTGAACCTGTTTCGCCGGTTTTTATGCCAAAGGACTTCGGAGGATTAGGATGGGAAAGTTTATTGAAAAATTAGATTCTTATGAACTTATGACAAGTCTGTTACCAGGAACTTTTTTCTGTATATCACTTAGAATTTTTTGTGGATTAGAATTCTCAATAGAAAATATAGTGGAAGAAATTGTTATATATTATTTTGCAGGACTAATTATTAATAGAATAGGGTCCATTATAGTAAAACCTTGTTTATTAAAAGTTAATGCTATAAAAGAGGTTAAATATGATGAATATGTGAAAGCAGAAAAAAAAGATTCTAAAATCAAAGTTTTAATGGAGACAAGTAATTATTACAGATCCATGCTGAGCGGTTGTTTGTTGCTACTAATTGTGAAATTTGTAATTTGTTCTTCCATAAATATAGGCTGGTTTCAAAAAAACTGGAAAGAACTTTTACTGTTAGGAATTATAGTGTTGTTTTTATTAGCATATAGAAAGCAAATGAAATTTGTTTGTGATCGCGTAAAAATTAACAATCTAAATGATTCATAAAAGAGAACGGAACATGTTGTTTATGACAAAATATTAATATGGCATCATTTCAATATTAAACATTTTGAAAATTTTATCCCTTGTCCGCTTTAATATGATTATTATAGAATGGACAAGGGATTATTTTGACTATAGATTCTGTCGGATAATACGGGTAATGATCCCCACGGCCACGCCACGTTCTTCATCAATCCGGGTGACAGCAAAGCTCACATCATCCTTCTTTCCGGGAGTCCGGTAATCATAGCAGGAGTGGGCCACAGCGTTTACGCCATTGGACAGCCGGATATAGACCACGCCCTTATGTACGTCTGTGACTTTGCCAGCATACTTACTCTGGATGCGGCATTTTTTCAGATTATCATGGTTGGTGTTCTGGGATACGCTCTTGATATCAGCCCTGATCCCCATATCCTCCAGACTGTCACGCCGCACGTTCAGGATACGCACGAGTACCTGATCGCCTACGGAAAAACGCTCATGGGCATCCCCAATCCACTCCCAGGCCAGGTCGCGTGCCATAATAGAGCATTCCACTCCAAATACCTCTACTCTGATGACTTTTTCTGCCACAGCAATCACACGGGCCTGAGCGATACGCCCCTCATAAATACGATACATGCCTGCTGCGTCTGTATCCAAGTAAAAGATCTGCCGTTTTTTGAGCATAGCTTCTTTCCGGCTGGCGACTACACTGCGGCTTTTGGAATCAATCCCTTTTACGATAAAGTCGATCTCTGCCCCCAGCATATTGCCAAGGATCTTGTTCTGGCGTAGCATCAGTTCTGTATATTCCTGCCCGGAAGGACTGCGGCCGATATTGATCATCATTTCCTTTAACGGGATCACGATCCGGAATCCTTTATAATCTACGATAGTAATGGTCTTGCCATTATCTGTCTGCTCGATTCCGCCAAGCTGGCCGGTAAGGATATGCCGGGTACGGTAAGCATTGTGGATCTCGTGCCAGATGGCATCTTCACGGGATTCTTCCGTTTCCACTTCTCCACGAACTTCCAGTGTCAGTACAGGGGTATCTTCTTTTCTGACCTTGGCTGCAGTGCGCCGGGGAGAGGCTGTGGCAGGGGCTGCAGTTCCTGATGTATCTTCTTGTGGAATGGATCTCTCCATTTCCTCTGCGGCATCCTCTGCCAGTCCGTCCTGAGCAGCGGAAACACTGTCAGGAATGGCTCCCGGGGTATTCGGTGTTTCAGTTTCTTTCTTCTGTGTTCCTTCATCAGTCTCTTCAGAAGTTTTATTTTTCTTCCTGCGTGTGGTGCGTCTGGTTTTCGCAGGAGGGTCACCAGCTTCAGGAGAAGATATAGATTCCGGCGATGTTTCATCAGAATGGTCGGCATCCTCCGGCGATTCACCAAACATTTCTTCCTCTGTAAGTTCCGGAAGTATTTCTTCCTCCATATCAGGTTGTTCAGACGGTTCCTGATCCATGCTGCCAAGCAGTTCATTTAAGTCCATACCATCTCCATCAGATTCCGTTGGTGTACCATCTTCTCCTTCACCGAGGAACCCTCTGGCTTCTGTAACTGCTTCATCCATAGAGTTGTTCTCCTTCATAGAAGGGCTTTCCTGTTCCATAAATTCTTTTTTTATTGCCATGTGTTTACCTCCAAATTGTTGTTTTTTATTTTACTGCCTGAAAATGTGTTGCTTCATAGCAGTTATGTTTTAGGACATGATGGAATCCTTGTCCGCAGATACGATTCCGGCAGGGACAGTATTTCCCGTTTCAGATGCCGGAGGCTTCTGCGTTTTCTGCTGTGTGCCGCGCACCGGCGGCTTCGCAGTTCTTTTTGTAGCAGGTCTTGCCCCAGGTTCAGGAGCTGCCTTAGCTCTGGTTTTTGGTGCCGGCTTTGCGGCCGCCCCTGACGGTTCTTGTTTTGCTGTCGGGTCCGGTACGGCAGCAGCTTCCATTTCCAGACGGCGCCATTCCGGGATGTGGGCAGATGCCTTGCAGGAGCGTAGCAGGGAATACTCTGGATGTTTGGAATAATCCATCTTGTCCACCTTTAAGGCCTTCTTTCCACGGATGATGACCAGCGCCTCATCAATGGGCAGGCGCAGTACTTCATCCGGTGTCAGCACGGGGCGTTTTCCCACGCCGCTGGTCTCCCGGTACTCCGGCGTGTAGTTGGATATCCGCCAGGTTCCCAGCTGTTTGGACTTACTGGAGACTGCCACGCTTGCGAGGCCGGTACGGGAAGAGACAAATTCCGCTGTCAGGGGGTCAGTACATCCTAAAAAGAGCTGGACGTCACAATTCCCTAAGATCTCCTGCCAGAGATTTAACGGATACCGGTTCTGCAGTCCGGCAAGGTTCTGGAATACGCAGGACATGGAGATGTTCCGGGAGCGGATCACGCTCAGACGCCGGGAAAGGTCCGGGATGGTACCGCAGGCAGTTAGCTCTTCGCCTAATACATGGACGGGCACAGGAAGCCGACCGCCCTCACAGTTCTTGTCCGCATACCGGACCAGCTTGATAAAGACAAAGGATAAGAACAGGGATGCCAGAAAGTCAAAGGTGCTATCCTGGTCGCTGGTCACAAGGAAATAGGCACAGGGCTTCTGGCCCAGTAATTCCAGGTCGATCTCATCCCTTGCGGTGATCTTTTTGATCAGCTCGGACTGGAACACCTGCAGGCGGCTCCCCAGGCCGATGATGACACCGCTGCGCACCGAGTCGGATGCCTGCTTAAAAAGGCTGTAGGGTGCCTTTGCCGGATGATTGATGGGCAGGACTTCAAAGAGGCTGTTCAGTGCAGTTTCTGAATTTAAGGTAATGAGTTGATAGACCTGGCCCATGTTTCTGTTTTCTGGAGGATAACCCTTATCCACATACAGCACCAGCGCTTTTAACAGGTTCATTTCAGCGGAATCCCAGAAGTGGTCTCCCTTGCCGCCCCCTGTGGTATTTTTGATGATGACGTCCACAAAAAGCTGTGCCATCAGTTCCTGTCCTTCCACTTCAGAGAGACAGTTCCAGGAATCCGAGTTTTCCGGATTGACCAGATTGAACACCCGGACTGTATAGCCTTTGTCACGCAGATATTCACTGGATTTTTCGTACAGCTCCGATTTCGGATCGCAGATGACCAGAGACTCTCCGCGGGATACCCCCTGTAAAATACGGTTCATGCAGAAAGAACGGGTCTTCATGCTGCCGCTGGCACCGTAAACCGCCAGGTTGCTGTTAAGCCGTGTCTTCTCCGGTACGCAGACCGCTTTCCGGTCCAGCATGCCCAGCACGATCCCCCGATATTTATGCAGGTCAGGTACCAGTTCCAGGACGCCGGCCATCTCTTTCTGGCTCATCCACCCGGATGTACCATAGGTTCCCTTGGCGGAATAGGTAAAGTTCCTGTCCTCGTCATATTCCCCAGTGTCGCTGTATCCGATCCGCATGACCATAAGGAGCAGCACCGCTAAAAGCCCGATACAGATAAACACACCATAAACCCCATAGGGAGGGCGAAGTGCTGCATGAAGACAGACGGACAAGACAGGAGAGGCCAGAATAGGGGAGGTTCCATCTCCCGGATAGCCACCGCCCTGTTTCCAAAGGACGTAGTTGCCGATGAACTGTGCCAGGTAGCCGCCTGCATACAAGATAGCGAGGATGGCAACCGGTGCGGTGATCAGTCCCTTTAGTAATTTTCTCTTATCTATGGAAAAAACCTCCTTTCAAATTTTTCAAAGCTGATAGTGGAAAACTCTACCCACCTGCCACAGAAACGGTGGAAAACCTCTTTCTGGAAATCGAAGCAGATAAGGATTCCGGTTCGCTCCTGAAGCTGGAGGGCCGTGTGGAATCGGTTGATGCGGGGAATATCCGGTAAATATCCAAACAGCACCGGAGTACCGGTCTGGTCCAGGGCATCATGCTCTATAGGAAGTCCAGGGTTTTTTGTACTGAACCCCTGCATCAGCATGTGATCCAGTTCCTCTCTTTTCTCCGGATTACACAGAAGCCTTAGTAGAATTTCTCCGTAGTGATTATTGGTCAGGTAGTAAAAATGTTCATAGTTCCCGTCCAAAAGAAAGAAACAGCGGGTTTTGCTGTCACCTTCTGACAGGATCTGATAGAAATGTTCCAATGTATCACCAAACAGGAGGCCGTAGATATTGAATGAAGCGTACTGGGCAGGTAAGCGTTGATGGCAGAGTACAATCCTTAAAAGAGCTTGTGCCCGCAGCTCCGCCCGATAGTCCCATTTCGCCATATAAGGGCCGCTGTTGTAGGTTAGAAAAATGCCGGATGGAGCAAGAAGCACACCGATCATCCGGGAGCTTTTGATCTTTACCATTTCTATTCCCATTTCCTTGACCTCACGGGAACCATAAAAAGCGGATGCATCCAGTAAAGGAACCGGGGAGCCTTCTGGAGAAAATACTGGAGGCTTTTTATCCCGGAATACGGCTACACCTGCATTTAACATGGTAACATAGGTTTCTGCTGTCCGGTGCAAACGCAGGCGGCGGGTAATTTCGCTTCTGATCCGGTTCGTTTCTGCGTTCCCAATAAGATAAAAAGAAAAACGTTCGGGCTGCTCTGCCAAAAGGATGTCCTTTGCCCGCCGTCCCAGCCGGAATCCCCGCAGCTTATCCTTATAGAAAGTCCGCAGCAGACCTTTTTTCTTTAATGAGGTCACGACCGCCTCCTTGTAGCTGGTACTGCCGGGAATACGGGCAGGAAGACCAGATGGGAATTCGCCGCATACAGCAGCCAGCTCAAGCATATAACGGCCTAATGTATCTTGTTTTGGAAATGTGTCCTTATCGGCCACAGAAAACTCACCTCCTTTCCCGGTTTTTACCGGGGCGGCTAAAGACTTTGGTAAAATTCGTCTTAGCAAATATTGGGGAAATGCCCTGTTTACAGGAACTTTATATATTTCAACCATATGGGAAACAAAAGTACTTAAAATAGTCAAAAATCCGATATGGATTTTAACTGATTTTCCCGTTCCAGAAGCCATCCAGCAAAGCGGCTTTTTTCCATGATGTAAATATGGGTGCCGTCTGTGTCTCCAAGTTCCGTGGTATTGTAGGCATCACATAAAAGGCCGCTGTCATCCAACATCACATACAGGGCAATGGCATCCAGGATCTGTTTTTGCTGCAGGTTGTCATAGTCTAAAAGGCACCAGTCCGGTAGCTCATGGTCATAGACATGGGAAATGCAGACCACACATTCCCGGAAACGGGGCAGAGGGTGTTCCTTTATGTACTGATCCAGAACCGCATGGAGCGGGTCGATCAGGAATAGGCTGCTCTGACGCATTTTCTTTTTGGGCAGCAGGCGGGGCATCGTTATCTTAAGGATGCCGTTCTCAAAACTGACCTCAATGCTGTGTGCCTCTCCGGCTTTTACAAGGTATTCCGCCTTTGGGAGCGAGGCAGAGGCATAAAGGAGGCTCCTGAGCTGACAGGCAATCCCTTCTGCCCGCAGAGCCGCTTCGGTTGACATGGTTTCATAGTTTTCCGGATAACGTTGGATATCCAAGGAGTCCATGGCACAGATATTGTTGTGCAGTCGTGACAGATTATTCTGGATATCCGCAATCCGGCGTGAAACGATCTTTCGATCCACACACATTCCTCCTTCTGATGATTGTTTTAATGGTATTATCAGCATGGTTTCAGTCAGATAGATACCATACAAACAATGGGATGGTTTAAGATGTTTTCTTGTAGTAGCTTACGTTCCCATCAGTATCCACGGTGCAGAATCCGGTGATTCCCGGAAATTCCAGCAGTGGAATCTGTCCGGGATCGTCCACCAGAACAATACGGTGGTTTTCATTAGTATGGTTCTGATGAAGGGCATGGGTGACAAGGGCTTCCTGTCCGGCAGTAACCTGTACAATCTCGTAAAGCTCGCCGCCTGAAAAGAAAACAATCTTTACAGGAAAGTCGCTGGACGAGTGATATTCTGCTTTTTCTATAAAGTCCAGAAGAACCCATACTGCTCGTATTATGCCATTGTCTGTTTCCTTTCTGGTATTTCCATAAAGAAAATAGTGTTCGGAGTCGGACAGTATGATGCGCCCCTGTCTTTCCAGATGGGAGAGCAGGTTTTTAATGATATCCGTTCTGCCCGGATAAAACTGACAGAGTTGCTTTTGGGACAGCCCCGGATACATGGAAATGATTCGGAGCAGTTCCGTGGCCTCATGACCGTAGATATCCGCTCTTGTCTTTATAGGTATCACCTTCCTTTCTTGGTATTCGCGGCAAATGCGTAATCCATACGTAAAGAAAACGTATTTCAAAATGTAATGCGTAATCTGTGCGTATGTCATGCGTAATCAATGGATCTTACCCGGTCACATTCTGCTGGCGCATACGTTCCACGATATTCTTCAGTTCCCTCCGGTCTGTGGTGATCAGGTCTTTTTCCAGAGGGCTTGCCTTGAATTCCACCATGATGTTATTGTTGTTGGTGCTGATCAGACCGTTGCCGCGCTCAAAATGGGTGACTTCCATGATTTCCGCATCAGAGAGATGGAGCGTACTCTGCACACGCATGGCCTCGTCGTCCTCCAGGTTCAGGATAATCTTGGTCTTGGAATTGTTAATGATCCCCTTTCCGAATCGTCCTTCATCCAGATTGAAAAAGTCGTTTAAGTCCTGGCTGGCACAGACCGCAGAGCCGCCGTAACCTCGGATCGTCTTGAAAATCTCCAATACAAAATCACCGGCAAGGCGTGTGCCAGTAGCGCCAGCTCCCGAAAGGAGCTGCCAACATTCATCGATAAAGATGGTCTTTTCTTCCGTACGGTCTTCCTTTGCCCGATCCCAGACGAAATCCAGTGCCACAAACATTCCCACTGTGAGCAGGTCACCGGTCAGGGAAGAGATATCCAGCACCGTATACCGGTTATCCAGAGATACATTGGTCTGCTGATTAAAAGTGCTGGCAGAGCCGCCCACCAGACGGTTTAAGATATTTGCCAGCCGTCTGGTAGGGGCTGATTTCTTTAAAATCTCATACAGATCGCCCAGGACTGGCATTTCTTTGTAACACTGAGGATTTTCGGGATCTGTCAGGGATACATTATCATGGGTAATCCCCTTTTTATTGTAAGTACGGATAAGGGCTTCGTCCAAAAGCTGGCGTTCCTCATGGGTTATGTCCGGGATCAGCAGGCTGAAAAAGATATGAAGCCGCTGAATCTTTTCCGCCAGTTCGGAAAGCTGAATACCAGGACCGTCCAGCAGTTCATTCACAGTACGGTCTACCTGCCGGATCTCCATCACATTGATACAGTGAGGGCTGGCTGGGGAGATCTGGATAAATTCGCCTCCCACGTTGGCGCAGGCCCGATGGAATTCATGTCCTTTTAATGGAGCAATAATAAAAATGGGAATCCCCTTGCGCCGCATCCGCAGGGCCATGAGCTGCATTGTAAAGGTTTTCCCGGCACCGGAGGTGCCCAGAATTGCCATGTTGGCATTTTTGTAGACCGCAGAATTGAAGATATCCACGATAATCAGGGAACTATTGTATTTATTCACTCCTAACAGAATGCCGTTGTCATCACACATCTCATAGCTGGTAAAGGGATAACAGCTGGCCGCACCGCCTGTAAGAAGGTTCCGCTTGCTGCGTTCATACAAGCCTTTTTCCACGGATACCAGCGGCAGGGAGGTGAGAAATGCCTGTTCCTCCCGGAAGTGGCAGGAAACTGCCCGCATGTCCTGGGAGAGCAGCAGCTTTTTCATTTCACTGACTTTCCACTCCAGATCCTCTTCATTGGGAGCTGTGATAGTGACCAGAAGATTCATAAAGTAGAAATCCTCATTATTGGCAAGTCCTTCTTTTAAAAAATAGCCGCTGCGGATTGCACTGTCGATATCATCAAAATCCGTATTCGTATCGCTGGCATCCTTGATGCGGGAGCGGTTGATACGCAGCTGCTGGCCCACTTTCTGGATGATGTGCTCTTTGGGCTGGCGGGAAAGGAACATGTCCAGGTCGATCCCGTCGCCGGCATTGACCATCAGGCTGAGCCAGCCGGCAGGAACCTGGGTTTTATAGCCATCCGAAGGAATCAGCAGATAGGCATAGTAAAGCCCGTCAATGCAGATATACCGTCCGTGGGTGAAATCAATGCTTTCTGGGGAAATGAACTCCCCGGCAGGGATGTGGTCTGTCTCGCTTTCCCTTCCGTTTGCCAGATACTGTGCTACGACCTCCTTTGCCCGGACAGGGAGAGGTTTTACAGCACTTTCGTTTCGGCACAGCAGGTTATAGAGCACATCTATGGTAAATTCATCCTCATTGTCCGGTACAATGACTTCATTTCCGCACTGGCGCAGGTAATTGGAGGCTGTATGGACAGCGGACTGCAGAGAGCCGACAGCCTCCCCTTCTTCATCGGTACGCCGATTGCCGCTCCATGGTTCATATTCAAAGATCAGGAAGAACCGGCGTGTAACAGCCTCTCGGGAGCCAATCTGCTGGATAAACTGCAGATAGTCCTCCTGCATGAGTCGGCACTGTTCGTTGGTTTCCTGTGACATTTCCCTGCGGACGGTATCTATGTGGCGGCTGATATCTGCCCGTCGGGTCAGCACCTTGAACTGGAGCTTTACAGGGCTGATTTTTAAATAGGAAACAAAGGAATAGATAATGCTCCTCTGTTCCCGGGCACTGCGGAGCAGAAAATTGATGGGGATTACTTCCACCACTTTTACATAACGGTGGTCTTTTGTGTAGATGATGCCGTTTTCTACTTTCGTAATAGGAAGATATTCCGCTACGGGGTTCAGGAAAGTAAACAGGGGCTCTTGAGTACGCAGTATTTTTTTCTGTGCCGGATTCTTTTTCCGTTCCGGTTTTCTCATGTCGGCCCGTCTGGACTTTACAGATGCTCTTTTTTGCTTTTGGTGGTGGGAAGGATTTTTGCCAGTCTGGGCAGGCTTTCGGCTTTGGGATTTTGCGGCCTGCTTTTTGGAGGCTTGTTTGGGACGGAGTTTCTGACGGATCTCATATCCCTTTATCTGATCAAATTCTGCCGGGAAGTCATCCTCGCCTTTCCGGTGCCAGCCAGATATGTTTCCTACACTGCTGTTTTTTTGGGAGTTGTCTTTTCTGACTGACCTTTGATTTTGGTCTGCATCATTCGATACTGCTTTTTCACCAGACGCAGCGTTTTCCTTTCTATTAGATTTTTTATTTCTTTTTACCGCAGTAGTATTCTGCCTGCCTTCCTGTTCCTCACCGCCGCCCACGATACGACGGTTTTTTATATATTTCAGGAAGATAACCAGAAAAGACGACAGGCTCTCGCCCGAAACGCCGATTAATGCAAAAAGGGCAAGGGGAAGGGCAGTCAGGCACAGCACGATAATCCGTGCAGTCAGGCTGAAAGGAAGAAAAAGAAAGATCGGCAGCCCGGTAGCTGCAGCCAGGATGCCGGCCTCGATCACATTCCGTGCCTTGAACATGCCGCCGAAAAAGGTGCCTGTGTCTATAAAATTCGGCGGTATGATATAAGTATCGTGGTCATTTTGATTGTTCATGTATTACCTCGCTTTCATCTGGACCGCGACAGATTTTTTATCCGATGATCCAGAAGGGGCCGCCCGCACCTGCGCGCTGGCTGGCTTCATTTAGTATAATTGACAGGTCCCAGAGCTGGCCGCTCCGTTTATAACTGCCGGGGTCTGCTACAAGGATTTTTCCGCCCTTTACACCACGCAGCACGATAAAATGCCCGCCATTGGTAAAATGTCCTTTTGACATGATGGCCACTACCAGCTTTCCTTCCGCCAGGGCATCCAGTATCCGCTGGGGTTCTGAGGCGGAGCATCCGGAAACTGCAAGCCCCCAGTGTGCGGCGGCTCCGGGGATAAGCGCATGGTAGGAGCCGCTGCCCTTGCACCAGTAGCCGTTTTCATAGGCCCACTGCGCCATGCGTTCCGGGTCAACGATTTCTTCCGACAAAGAAGAGATAACAATCGCCATGGAAGTCGGGCCGCAGCCGGAGCCGCCGATATAGTCTGTGCCATAGGGTTTACTGGAATAGCGTTCATCCATCTGATTGAAATAGACAACTTCTGTACTGCCATCTGTAAACCGTACATTGCCAAGAGACGGGATACTGTTTCCTTCCCAGCCTTCCAGGTTCTGGATCAGGCCGTCACCAAGAAAAAGGCTCAGGTTCTGTGCATAATCAGAGACAAGGCTTTTCTGTTCATCCGTAAGAGCAAATACCTGGTCGGCAAAATAAGCCTCCCCATTATAGGTAATGGTATAGAGCATCCATTTCTCAGATACTGTAGTTTCTTCTCCGGTATCCGGGTCTTCTACGATTTTTTTCCGTATTTCCTCTGTTCGTTGGTAGGAATAAAGGTAGGATTTCCCACGGCGCATGACAGTTGCCATATCTGCAATGGAGATATCCGCGAATTCCTTTTCTTTTGCCGCACAGTATTGGGAAACAAAAAGATTGGCATTGTATATAGGGCTTATCTCATAGGGATTGATCACTTCCATCCCATCCCCGTCCGAGGCGGCAAAATCTCGTTCGATCCGTTTTATGACATCCTCCATGCCTTCGCCCAGGATGCTGCTGATGGTGAAGGTTATGGTGTTGGCATTTTCTATGATTGCAGTTTCGCTGTTGAGAACAGGAGTTTCCGGATCAGCAGGAGAGAAGGCAGACGTAAAACCGTTAAAAATCAGTCCAGGGAGCATTAGCACGAAAAGGACAGGGATCAACAAAAGAGCCACAACAGCGGCAGCAATCCTGCCAATGTGTTTTCTGCCCTCCCACAAAGCCCCGGCGACAGCACCATAAGGACCACCGGCGGCAACACCCTTTGCAGCGCCAGAAACTGTTTTTCCGGTTTTTACGGCACCATGGATCAGATACGTTGTAGATGCTCCGGTTTCAAAGGCTTCGGAAAGCCCATTTCTTTGTTCATCAGCCATCTATATCCTATCCTTTCTTTTGGGTGCCGGGGGAAGCTTTTTCACAATCGTTTCATTATAGGCAATGGAACCGTCTGCCGCCATATAAGGGGATTTTTCCACTGCATCCTGTGCATACTGCTTGTACCAGGAAGTACCGTCTACGGCCTGTACCGTCGCATAAGCACCTTCAGGGGCGGTATATTGGGCAGTGTGATACATTCCAAAGGAAATCCCTTCCGAATGTTCCTCGGAAATCTCCGTGCCGGTGATACGGCCTCCGCCAATCTCTACGTTGGTAAAGGACGGAACATGCCCGGTGCCTTCTTCCAGTGCGGCATAGCCCATGTAGGAGTGCAGAGCCTGGACCGCCTTTTCTCCGGTTATGGAGCCTGCGAATGCGATATTTCCTGTGGCAACCGTTCCAATGACACCATTTGCAAAATCACCGCCTTTCACGACAGAGGTGGTATACATATGCCCTCCGATTCCTTCTGATACAGCAGCAGCGAAACCTCTGGTCCTACCGCCTTCCCTTTTACTGTGGCTTTCCGTATGGGAAGTCGCTGTCTGTATAGCGCTGTTTGTGACCTGGCGGCTGACAACGCCTGCGAGGCCGCCTGCCATGAACCCACTGGAGCTTCCCTGATGATTGGAGGTATGGTTTACATGGGAGGAGTTGTTGCTGTGTGCGCCTCTAAAATGCTGCCGTGAGAAGTTCCGGGCAGCGCCGATCCCTCTCGCTGCAATCATAGCGTCTGCAATCATGGAGCCTCCGGTGTGTCCCACGTTGACACCCAGGCTTGACATAAAGGAATCGATCTTTTGCGATACCTTTAAGAATGCAATCGCACAAAGAAACCAGACCAGGACATTGCCGGAAACTGCTGCCTTGCCTGCCGCATCCACCTGGGCCTGTGCGTCACTTTCTGAAAAAGCAAAGACTGTCTGACAGGACAGGCATAAGAGAAGTGCAGTCAGAAAAATCATGGTAAGTATCCGTTTATTTTTTTTCATAATAATTGCCTTTCCTTTCCTTAATTTATAATGACAGCGGGTTTGCAATAAAAGCTCCGACCATGGATGTGAACAGGCGCAGACACCAGGCATTCATGAGCAGAAGGAATATCTGTCCGCCGAACATCCGGCACCACGACTTAAAGATGTTTGAGGTGGACTGGGATGCACCCATGGAAAAAGCTATCGGAGCTGTGTAGACCAGAACACCCAGAAGGACATACCGTTCCGCTGCTTCGAAAAGGAGCTTCAGATAGTTCCATGCCAGCACCAGCACCATGATTAGTGCGATCAGTGCTACAGCACCATTGGCACAGACGCCGATAATGGCAAGCATGACGGAGTTAAAATCCGCAAAACTTAATGTTGGCAGCTCTGAATCCATGATCCAGTGGTAGGGGGGTCCGCCAATCTTTAAAACCGTGTCAACAATCCCATCGGAGAAGTATGCCAGAAGGATGAAAAGGACGGAACGGAGGCTTAAGCGCACTGGGTCCTCTGCCTCGATACCGGCTCCCAACCCAAAGTTTTTAAACAGCTGCCATACCCAGTTTAAGAGTATGATGCCGATGGAAAGTGCTACAAAAACCTTGTACATGGTTTCAGCGGCGGGAAAATAGCGGAGAAACACCGTCATATCACAGCCGAGAGTACCCAGTACGGAGGTGGTTATCAGGTCAAGAATATTCATTACCTGTTCGGCAATCCATTCCACGATGCCGTCTAAAATACCCAAAAAAGATCACTCCTTTCTTTCAGGATGCGGGTCACCCGTTCCATTTGCCGTCAGCAAAAAACGGGGTAACATAAGCCATGATAAATCCTAGGCCATTTAAAATCGCCCATGTGATACAGATCCGTTTTAACCATGCCCGACTTTCATCCACTGTGCGGCCGGAACGGGAGAAGTTCATCATCAGAAGGGCAACAGAGGCAGTAACGATAGCAGCCACCGTGGAAATGAGTACAATCTGGTTGTAAACATCCTTCATGATCTCCGTTGCTTTTGACCACACATCCGCAGCGAAAACCGGCTGGGTGGATATCAGAAACATCATGAAACACAGGTAGAGATAATAGGCCGCCTTTGCAATAGGAAATCTGCGGCGGGGGTTCTTTCCTGCCGTGGCAGGTGTCTGCAGTTTGGTTTTCAGTTTCAATTTGTGGACCTCCTTTAAATATGATTGGTGGGAAAGAAAAACCATGCCACAGGTGGGCATGGCCGTCTTTCTTCCGGGCTGTTAAGGTGAGAAAATCCGGATTGCGGTGAAAGGCGCAAAAAAAGCACCTTTTTGGAAAGGTGCGTATCAGCCCGGATTGCTTTTGGGTGCAGTTTTAAGCATATTTAGTGTAACATATCCTTATTTACGGGGAAAGAGCAGAACTGTGCCAATTTTGTGCGGGATTGTGCCAATGTTGTGCCAGATTTTCAAGTATAAAAAATAATGATTCATTTTAATAACTTGCAGAAAAAGGAGGGAGCCTCCTTTATTTATATAGCATATGGGTTAAATCCGGAATATGGAAAACCCAGTGCACCTTGATAATTTTAGAGCACCATTCAGGAGTTATACAGGTACAGACGGATAGTATGCGATGACCATGTGTGAGCCCGCCCTCTGTTTAAAAATTGCATAGCAATACCTGAAATACGCGGCAAAAACATTGGCGCAGGAAGTGACCTGATCGAGTGTGCCCCAAATACACTTCTTTTATTTTATAGAAAAAATATGCTAATTACAGTTGAAAAACAGGGTATTAGATTCGTATAAGATATATGAAGAGACTTTATATCCAATCCTATACTGAACCACTTCAGCTGTAAGAAAAATCATTTTATGATAGCGGGAATGAAAGATGCTAAAAATAGAGAAAGAGAGGAGATAGACAATGGTAGAAGATGTAGATAATGAAGTGATGGTTGATCAGCAGGTATACCTGGCAGCTGATATTCAGTGTATGCTTGGAATAGGAAAAAGTAAAGCCTATTCTTTCCTTGAAGAAGTGTATAAGCAGAAAGATCCACCGTTTAAAGTTCTTAAAATTGGTAAGCTCTTTAGAGTGCCAAAGAGAGGATTTGATGAATGGCTAAATGGTGGTATATGAGCGAGGTGATTTAGTGAAGCAACCAGCAAAAAAGAACGGAGTTGCCTTTTATGAAGGAAATGCCTGGGTTCACAGAGTGAAACTGCTGCAGCCAGATGGTTCTGTAAAGTATAGTAAACGTGGAGGTTTTCAGAGCGAGGAAGAGGCAGAAGCCAGCTATTACCGATATGAGAAAGAATTCAAGAAAGCTTCCAGAGCCTATCAGATGTCGGCAAAGTCAAATTCAGATGTTGATTTAAAAGATTATCTGCTTTATTGGTTTGAAGATGTATTTTCCCAGCGGATTGAGAATACAACCCGTATGGTATGTGCCTATGTGCTGTATGACTTGATTCTTCCGAATATGCAGCAGAATATAAAACTACGATATGCCAATGAGGAGTATTTTGATTCCCTGCTGGCCGTCGTATCAAAGACATGTGAGTCCGCTGGTAACAAGTCCAGAGAGTTCTTAAATATGGCAATGAAAGAGGCCGTAATACAAGAATATATCAAGGCTAATCCGATACTGGCAACGAAGCCATATCCGAGGAAAAAGCCGACCATCATTGTTTTAAACAAAGCAAATGTAAAAAAGCTCCTGAAAGCTGCTTACAATAGCGGATGGTATCTGGAGATTCTGCTGGGGTTGTTTTGCGGACTCAGAAAAGGTGAGATTTCAGGATTGAAATTTGGAGATTTTGATACTGAAAACAGGACAATCTATATTCAGCGGCAAATTACATCGAACCCTATGATTCCGAAGGGGGAAAGAAAAATTCAATCGTATGAGGTTATAGAGAAAGCACCGAAGACAGATAACAGTTATCGGCTGTTGCGGATACCGGAGGCTGTTGTGAAGGAAATTGAGAAAAGAAAAGCTTTGGTTGAAGTAAATAAGCAGCAGTATGGCGAACAATATTTTGACCACGATTATATCTCGTGCCAGGAAAATGGCTTGCCGCACTCCACTGCCGCAATGAACAGTGCTTTGACAAAATTATGCTCCAGAAATGGTTTACCCCACATTACGGTTCATGGGTTGAGACATATGTATGCGACGATATTGATAGAGCAGAAAGTTCCTTTGATCAAGATATCTGCCTTGTTAGGACATGCAAGTGTCAATACAACGTTTGAATATTATTGTGAGGTCATGGATGAAAATGAGCAGATTATTACTTTTATGAATCATACTTTTATTCCAGAAGGGAGTGTTTCTGCATGTTAGATTTGAGTTTAAAAAATTATGTCGATTGGAGAGTGTCACAGGTAATGCCTGTGCGCTCCGACTTCGGTTACAGAGTATTTTTGAAATATCCGGACGGAAGCGAAAAACCACAGCAGAAGTCCGGATTCAAAACAGAGAAGGAGGCAAATAAGGCAAGAGAGAAGACGATTGCAGAATTATATAATGGTACGTTTGTTGTATATTCAAAGGTTAATGTTGCCGATTTTATGATGTTCTGGCTTGAAACAGATTTGAAAAAACGCACAGACAGCCATGAAACTTATTATAATTATTGCGGAATAGTAAAGAATCACATTATTCCCATTCTGGGTAAGAAAAAAATGATGGATGTTACCCGTGGAGACATTCAAAAGTTGTTTAATACCAAGGCAGACTATTCGAGGCCGGTAGCAGAGCTGGTAAAAACAATCATGAATGTCTCTTTTCGTTATGCGGTAACGAACAAAGTAATCCAGGCCAGCCCGGTGGATGGGATAGGGCTTCCCAAAGCAGAAAAGACGCAGAAGAAACCAGGTCTCAGAACCCGAAATATCGACACGCAGAAAACGCTGACGATGGAGCAGATACAGGTTTTGCTGGAAAAAAGTAAAGATACGCCGATTCACATGCAGGTGCTGTTTAATGTGCTTATGGGGCTTCGCAGATCCGAGATCAATGGTGTCAAATATTCAGACATTGATTATATCAACCGCACCTTAAAGGTAGAACGCCAGCTAGGGAAAGTACATAACGCAGCAAAAGAAGACTTTGCTCCAAAAACTTTTACAAAGCAGGAGGTAGGGTTAAAGACAAAATCCAGTTACAGAGAAATTCCGATTCCTGATTATGTCTTTGAGGCAATCTTAAAAGAACGCCAGGTGTATGAGAAAAACAGAAACCGCAGAAAGAGAGAGTTTCAGGATCTGGACTATATTTGTTGTTCCAACTATGGAAGAGCAAGGAGTAAAGGATTTCATTGCCAGTATTATAAACGGCTCCTTTCTGAAAATGGCTTACCAGACATTCGCTGGCATGATTTGCGCAGCACCTATTGTACACTCCTGCTGAAAGAGGCATTTAATCCAAAGGCGGTATCAAAACTCATGGGACATGCCAAAGAACTTATAACAATGGACGTTTATGCGGATAATAGAGGTATCATAGCAGATGGCGTACCAGAAATGGAAGAGTATATGAGAGAAGTATTACCGAACCTGGAAGAAACAGAGCTTTTTAAAAAGGAACTGCTGGATATCGTGTTGGATGTAACAGAATTTCTCCCATACATAGGATAAAAAGAACAAAAGTTCGATTTCGCATCTATACAAATTTGATGATTTGTGATAAGATAAAAAAGTTCTTTCAGTGCTGTCCGGTCCGTATAGAATTACGGAGGTACGCTGAGTAGCAAAAAAGGCAAATTGTGAACAGCATTCGTCAAGGGCTTGTTTTGCTCCAATTTGAAAAAATCTCTTGACGAAAATGAAATATTCCTTGACGAATTTTTGGTTGACATGCGTCTTTTTTTCACTATGAAATCAGAGGTGAGTATTTGTGCAAAATGAACAAAAAATCTTCAAACTCCACTCGGAATACACCCCTACCGGCGACCAGCCGCAGGCGATAGAAGCCCTTGTCAAAGGGTTTCGGGAAGGCAACCAATTCCAGACTTTACTGGGGGTTACAGGCTCCGGAAAGACCTTTACGATGGCAAATGTGATCGAACAACTGAATAAGCCGACTTTGGTAATAGCGCACAATAAAACATTAGCGGCTCAGCTCTATGGTGAGTTCAAAGAGTATTTTCCGAGTAACGCAGTAGAATATTTTGTGTCCTACTATGACTACTACCAACCTGAAGCCTACGTCCCGTCCACGGACACCTACATTGAAAAGGATTCGTCTATTAATGATGAGATAGACAAGCTGCGCCATTCCGCCACCGCCGCCCTGTCCGAACGGGAGGATGTGATTATCGTGGCTTCCGTATCCTGTATCTACGGTCTGGGCAGTCCTATTGATTATAAGGAGATGGTTATTTCACTGAGACCCGGTATGATCAAGGACAGGGACGAGGTCATTCACAAGCTCATCGACATTCAGTATGACCGGAATGATATGGACTTTAAGCGGGGAACCTTCCGTGTGCGGGGGGATGTACTGGATATTTATCCGGCATACTCCGATGGGGTGGCCTACCGGGTGGAATTCTTTGGGGACGAGGTGGACCGGATATCGGAAATAGATTCTCTGACAGATGAAACCAAAGCTCAGCTGGGTCATGTGGCTATTTTCCCGGCATCCCATTATGTGGTGCCAAAGGAAAAAATGATGGAAGCCACAGAGAACATCCTGGCAGAGCTGGAGGAGCGCGTTACATTCTTTAAGAGTGAGGATAAGCTTCTGGAGGCCCAGCGCATATCGGAACGGACTAACTTTGATGTGGAGATGATGCGTGAGACCGGATTTTGTTCAGGCATAGAGAATTATTCCAGGCATCTGACCGGAGGCCTGCCCGGGGAACCGCCCTGTACGCTGATTGACTACTTTCCGGAAGATTTCCTGATTATTGTGGACGAGTCTCACATAACTCTTCCTCAGGTGCGCGGAATGTATGCCGGGGACCGGTCCAGAAAGACCACGCTGGTGGATTTTGGGTTCCGCCTGCCGTCTGCCCTGGATAACAGACCTCTGGCGTTTCCTGAGTTTGAGTCTAAAATCAATCAGATGATGTTTGTTTCAGCGACTCCGTCTGCTTATGAGGCAGAGCATGAGCTTATGAGAGTGGAACAAATCATACGTCCCACCGGACTTTTGGATCCGGAGATATCGGTGCGGCCTGTGGAGGGTCAGATTGACGATCTGGTTTCTGAAGTAAACAAGGAAGTGGCGGCTCGTCACAAGGTGCTTATCACCACTCTGACCAAACGGATGGCAGAGGATTTGACCGACTATATGAGAGAGGTGGGTATCCGGGTAAAATATCTTCACTCGGATATCGATACGCTGGAACGGGCTGAAATTATTCGGGATATGCGTATGGATGTGTTCGACGTCCTGGTGGGCATCAACCTGTTGAGGGAAGGACTTGATATTCCTGAAATTACACTGGTGGCTATCCTGGATGCTGATAAGGAGGGATTCCTGCGTTCGGAGACATCCCTGATTCAGACCATTGGACGTGCTGCCCGCAACAGCGAAGGCCATGTTATCATGTATGCGGACAAGGTGACGGACTCCATGGCTGTGGCGATTGAGGAGACCAACCGAAGGCGCCAGATACAGCAGAGGTACAACGAGGAACATGGAATTACTCCAACCACCATCAAGAAAGCTGTCAGGGATTTGATTGCCATATCCAAGGCTGTGAATGCAGATGATAAGCACTTTAAGAAGGATCCAGAGTCCATGGACGAGAAGGAATTAAAGAAGCTGTCAAAGGAACTGGAGAAGAAGA
>ERZ1106950.763-NODE-763-length-27110-cov-9.883386_pt1 | contig 27110 bp, 26 predicted proteins | sample MGYA00403675_ERZ1106950 | MGnify/ENA primary metagenome ERZ1106950 (study PRJEB35170, sample SAMEA104062410) | human gut metagenome | biome: human gut; feature: human-associated habitat; material: faeces | place: Denmark | collected 2012-06-13 ... | reverse complement strand
CTTGCTATTAGAAATCTTGTGCTTATACCAGCTTTGGCATAAGTGTTTTTTCTACACAGAAATTTTGCCATTTTGCGCTAAAAATCATTTATAAGTGGCCTAAGACTATGTATAACAATCAAAGACTATAAATACAAATAGCTAATTAACATGGCTTATTCTGCACTAATCCTTCTTTTTCTCACTATATTAGAAGCAGTTTCCTGTCTCCCTTTTCTGTTCGTCTACCTCTAGTCTTTTCCCCTTTAGCTTCGGTTAAAATATCACTTAGTGCATTATAAATTTCTATATTACTATATTCTTTTTGTTTATTTTCCAAGCGAAGATTTAAATAAGACTGTATTTCATCATATGGCATTGCTGTATGCAATTTTACACAGTTCAAAATAAATGCATAATCCCATGGATTTTGAATTGGGTATCGGATAAGTTCGTTAGAAAAGGCTCTTAGTATCTGGGGATATAAACTATGTTTTCTAAACGAAGCAAATGGGACATATATTCTATTTATGGTATCAAATTCTGTATTGAAATCCGAAAAATCTGTGTATCCAACTCTCAGCCTAGATCCAGGTTGTAATTTAAAGCGCGTTAATTCTATTTCACAACTGGCATTAGGAGTTGTTTCATCTAAATAAACTTGAGAAGAGTATACTTCCTGCCCATTTTCCACAATTTCATCAAAAAACTTCACTTTTAAGAACGTTACTTTTCCTGTAGCTTTATACTCTACCTTCCATAGCTTTTCCAATATATAAAGAACCCCCTTAAAACAAAGAATGCCCGGAGAAATTATAATCTCGTGATTTACTACCGATAATTCACAACCAGTAATTATTCCATCACTATAATCCTGACATAATATCTGAATTATACTTCTTGGATAATCACGAAGATTTTCCAACATTTCTTTTTTCAATAGGCATTTTGATTCAAATAAAGGATATATATTTTTAAACATTCAACCACCCCCCTAATTTAATATATGGCGATTTCATCAATCATCATAGTTTCTTCGATACCAATAATCCCAAAATGATACTCGTAAAAAATTTCCACATGATATCTAATATCTAAACAAATTTCTATCACACATTGTATTATTTGTTCTATTTCATCTGTTCTTTTTGACCCTATATAAATTAATATTTCATTAGGATAATTCTTGCTATGATAAACAATACTATTATCAATTAATCCATGAATCATATCTATAAATATAGTCAGAGAACTTCCTGTCTGATAGGTCCTTAACCAACCACTTAATAAGCGTTCTCGACTTGTATTTTTCAACATCGGAATAACATGTTTTGCTATCTCCCCACTGTTCCCACTCTTGATATCTTTGATAAGCATCTTTTTATAATACTCTTCCTTCGTCATCCCCCTACGGACATCGTTCTCTGTGAGAACATGAAGAATCAGGTTGGTTAGGCTATCCTTTATCTGCTTATAATCCCGTTGATTCGGTTCATAAATATCTTTAAAAATCGAATAAAAGCGATAGTATGTATTTACTTCTACTACCATATTGCTATAAATATCTGTCTGATTTAGGCAAGTTAACGCCAGTTCCATATAGGCACTGCAATTTGGAGCATGGGTGAAACGTATTGAACTCAGTGGAATCCCCTTCTGCTGTGTTTCCAAAACGACTTCCCACAAATATCTCATACAATTATACCTCCGCATTCATATTCCGGATATATTCTCTGTACCTCAGTCACAAGGAAACTCGCAACATCCCGCTGTAGCCACGAATCCCCCTCCCCAGCCCGAAATTGTAACAGCAGTTTTTTTTGTGCTCTGGTATCTCTGACCTCATCTTCTATGAATGGGTTCATGGAATAAGTCTCAACTTTCATATCAAACTGATCTATGATTTTACAGTCCTGATAAGTCACATACCACTCCAACCCAAATCCTTTTATAAAACGTGCCAGTTCTGCTCGCGTTTTTATACTCTGATTCCATCTTCTCTGAAATTTTTCCGAAAAATTTTCTGCCCGCCCGTTCTGCATAATCGGATATGTATATCGATCAATCTTACTGTCTTCCGAATTTCTTATCATATAAATATCCCATTTTTGGGCCACACTGACTTCACTGATAATCATCAATCTTTCCTCTCGTTGACTGATGCTCTGAATTTCCAAATTATCTTCTGCCAGATATACATGCTGCGTCCCATATTCATCAATAGAAATAGAATGTTCAAAATTTTTATGATCCTCACAAGGAACAGGAAAACCCACACTATTGAGTGTCAATTTTTGAATATTCCATATAGGAATTAAGTCGTGGCAGATTACTTGATTAAACTTTTCAAAATTTATCTCTATTCGCTTGACGGAGTCATCCTGTGCTATTCCATCAGGCAATTCTGTTATTACAACATCCGCTATTTTGTAAAGATATGGGGCATTTATCGTCTGCCAAGGAATTCCATTTTTTATAAATAGTTTATATAAATAACCAATTTTTTTTAAGTATTTATCGTTTTGATGGAGTTTTACTTTTATATTACATTTTTTCTTAGTTTTATCTGTCTCTAATGTTCCTTCAAATTCTATATCGTTATTCCAAATATCTTGGATCTGAATAAAATCACATCGCAACAACACACTCATCAAAGTAAAATCCTTCTTACTTTCGATTGCATTAATAATATCTGCTATCATATACGTTTTTTTATCTAAATCAGATTCATCCATAGGAGCCATTAAATGATGGGAAACATCAAAATATCGCCTTTCAATAACTCCTGTTTTTATAAGATATTTGTTTACATCATAAGCTAATTCGTCCTGTACTCTATTTTCTAAATCATTATACATCCGTTCATTCGTCTCATATAACGACAGAAAAACATCCTCCATTAAGCGTTTAAATATTACTCGTTCTTCAAGTGCGTTGATAGATTGTATTTCCTTGCGAATCATTTCTCTCATATCTTCAAATTGATTCATATTAAATACACGCCTCCGCTTCCAAAATTTATGTATGAATTTCTACACCCAAATACCACTTTTCCCATTAAAGAGATTATGTTTAAGGTATCATTCTAAAAACCATTCTACTTTCTCCCATCAAAGAAATTCAATTCCCACGTATCATCTTCAAAATCAAAGAATGTCTCTTTGCCTTTATAAAGCAATTCTCCCTCTCTCAAGATAGGAAGTACCACAAATCCCCATCGTTCTCTTGATACCCATACAAAAAATTTCATTTCTCCTTCCAGAATAATGTCTGTTGCTTCTTGAATAACAGTATTCTGGTAGCTACGATTAATCTCGTCCTGGGTTGTTTTTTCAAATTTCGAAGTATCATATTCGAAATAGTATGTTTTTAACCGTTCACCACGTTCATTGTTTAAATATAAGTCCAGCTGATTTCCTATCATGAAGCGTGAAATATACCCTATATGGTTCTCACGGTCTAAGCTCTTAATCAAGATTTTTTCCTTATTTTCGTGAGTAAATGCCATAATTTCATATGGCAGGATTCCCACCTGATATTGTTGATTCACTTTCATATATCCACGTTTACAGTTTAAGAAATATGCTAATGCACCTTCCAGACAGCACATCTTCAGTTCAACTCCGCTACTATCCTGTTTCGTATTTTGTATCAGTTTCCCAGGTACATATTGTTTAAGGGCCTCTGTAAACAATCTGGACTTACAGGATTGTCCTGTAAGCTTAATCATCTCGTATTCCTGCAATTCACCTTGAACAAATTTCTCACCCAAAAAGCGTTCCATAAGCTGATAGATGTCTGGTCTTAAAAGTTCCTCTATTTCGTTTAAATATATTGAAAACTCAACAGAATCACGAATATGTTCAAAATTACCTTCTGTACAAATGGATAGTTTCCATCTGTCAAGAAATACCCTTCCTTCTACAGCACTTTTATCCGTTCCTACAAGCAGTTCATATCGGAACTGAGACTGAAAAAATTGTTTTTTGATGGTCTCAGCCACCTCAAACAGGTAGTAATAATTATTTTTCACATAGAAATAGTGTTCTCTACTACGCTCCTGGTATTCTTTAAAACGGGTAGGAATATACTGCTCTGCCTGTTGGTATAGTCCGTCTAAATCCTCATAAGAAAATGTGCTTTCTGAACGGAAAAGACTTTCCTGTTTAATAAATCCTAATTCATACGCAATCCGAATTTTTAACAACTGCATAATCCGGTAAGTCAGATTATTTCCGCCAAAATTTGTATCTCCATTTTCATATCTTGTTTCCAGATCAACGATATAGGAAACTCTATTGTTCTCAATTCGGAACAACCCCGATGTCAAGTCTGTAGTGCCACCTCCACAATCAATAATTAGTGCATGGTACCATCGACCTTTTTCATACTGGCTGTTATTTATCAGATTGTTAATACTATTGAATAACACAGCCATACCTTCATCCAGTTCACAGTTGACATTATATTCTGGAAGGAGCTGCGTAAAAAGCTCCTCAAACTTCTTCTTTTGACGTATTGGGGCAAGGAGCTGTATGCCGCTGAATGTGCATTTAAATTGCTGCCGGGCCAGGTCAATCAGATAGTCAAGATACGCTCTAAGCATTTCTTTTCTATCAATCTGATACTTATATCCGTTTTTCAGAGTGACGCTCTGTTTCCTGTCCGCATCGCTAATCCAGCGTTTTATATCGTAAAACACAGTGACGTCCTCGTCCTGGTAATTTTCCCCAGTCAGTGCCAGTGCGTCATACCCGAACACGAACTCCGTCTTATCTTCCAAAACCCCCTTTACACCAATAATACTGGGAATGATGGTTTGTCCCTTATCCAATGCAATTTTCGATGTTCCATCCGGAAGGCAGATTCCCATGGTGGTATTGGAACTTCCAAAGTCGATAACCAGTGGCAATTCTGCTTTTACAATTTCTTTTTCCTGTATATCCAGCAGCGGTATTTTAATACCCTCTATATATCCAGGAGCAGACACTCGATTTCCATAATAACAATCATAGAAAAATTCAGAGTCTCTTTCATTTGGAAGGTAGAGGATAAAATACTGATGTTTTTCCAGTGGTCGTACAGGGACATCCTTACCTTTGAAAAGATAATAGATGCCTTTTACCTCTTGTATATAGAAACAGGTGTAAATCTGAAACATCTCATCAATCAGGATCAAGTTTCCATCATAAAGTTTGTTATCCGACCGCACCTTGTAACCGTCTAATTCATTCATCCCGGTTTCCTGATACAATGTAATCGTCCCAGGAATCCAAATTTGTTGCTTATCCGTAATATGAATCTTATTATTTTGCACAAATTCCTGCAAACGCATCAGACCAGTTTCCTGGGCTGTATTAATATGCCGATATTCCTTCTGTCCCCTGAACCGCATAATCAAACGGATCAGACCTTCCCTGTCTGCAGACTGGGCAGATGGCACCACCACCTGTTCTTTCCTACAGATTTCCCTTAAGTGAAACAAAGTCATTTTCTCCAGGTCCTTACGCTTATACGTAGCATGCTCTTCTATTTTCTGTTCCCGGTTCAGGGTATATGTAAATCGGCTCATTTTAATCCCTCGCTTTACCTTTTATTGCATAGCTGTCCCAGGTCCATACTCCTTCGTTTCGGTCTCTGCACTTTCCTGTTCCTGGGCAAGTTTCTGTGCTTCTTCTGCCTGTTTTGCCGCTTCTATCCCAGCTCTTGCCGCTGCAATCTTTCCATTGATACCATTTGCCAGTTCTGCCAATTCCAAACGTATATAAATAGCCTGGGCTGTCTGATAAAATGTAATGGCATTCTCATACTTTCCTTCTGCCACCAGTTCGTTTCCTTTATTTTCAAGCTCAATGGCATTCTGCTGATCATTCGCTTTCTGCTGGTTCTCCAGTTCCTTTTTTGCCGCTTCCTCCTGCTGCTGTTTTGCAACCTCAGCCGCTACAGCTTCTTCGCTTTCTTTTTGTGCATTTTTTTCCTGCTGATCTGCCTTATCTAACTTTTCCTCTGCCGCTGCCTGCTTTGCTAAAGCCTCCTCTTTTCCCGCTGAATAGTAAAGGGCCGCCGCTTTATCCCTGGCCTCTTTGTAAGATTCAATAGCACCTTCAAGATTATCGTTGGCTTCCTTCTTCTCACCCAGTTCAATCAAATCAAATACATCTATATAATCCTTGGTCAGTTTCAACTGGTTATCAATGTAAGTTCTTCCAACATTTCCTGCCTCTATGGACATATCCCGGGCTGTCAAATATAAGCCCTGCGCTTTTTGGTATTCACCGGCTGTCATCGCTTCATCTGAAAGGATAATCTGCTCTGCCAGCTTTTTATACTGGTCTGCTTCCTCGGAATCTTCCTCCCGTTTTAAGTTCTTTGCTAATTTAAGAGCCTCACCATACTCCTCAGCGGCCTTTTGATAATTGTCATATCTTAAGTATGTTTCTCCGCTGTCCATGTACTGTGCCAGGTTTTCCTTTTTAATCCGTATGCTACGGTGACGCAGATAAAAGCCGAGACTGATTCCTCCCACAATCAACAAAACCGGAATAGCTATCATAAGTATTTTTTTAACGGTCCATTTTTTCTTTGGGGATTGATAGGTCTTGTTAACAAAAGTAACTGCCAGTGTATAGTTGTCAACATGCCGCTCTTCCTGGTCTTTTAATATCAGGTCTTCTGCCTGGTCCAGTATTTCCTGAGGTTCCTTTGCCTCATTTGTAAAATCAAGGAGTTCCTGATCGCTGCATCGTTCCCATACCCCACGCGATAGAATTGCAAAAATATCTCCGTTTTCCAGCCTTATCTTTCTGGAAATCCGGATTTGTGGTGTTCCGCGCTCTCCTAAAAACGAGTACAGGTTATTCCTGGCTTCATGGGCTGCTGCCTGATCCAGTGGAATTTTCTCCTCTTCCAGCAAATTCTGGGTCAGCGACTGGTCAATTGACCGTTCCAGTATTCTTGCATTACGAATAAGGTAAAAACGGCTGTTTCCTGCATAGCAGTACCGGACTTTTTTATAGTCTGTCACAACCATAACCACTGATGCTTTCAGGTGCATCCCCCCATGCTGTTTCAACAATTCTTTATGGGCCTGTTCCAGATATCTTTTCAGTCTCCGCTTTCCTATTACAGGGCGTTCCGTAAAGCTCCGGATCAAACTCTCAACGACCAGCTGTGCACTATTAACAGATGGCTCTACATCTAAGCTGTCCGCCAGGACATAGCAGGCAAAATCATCCATCTCCACATATCCGAAATAATCCCTGTTGGAAAGTTCCTGCCCTTCCTCCGATATATTGGCGGTCTTAAATTCAGAGTTTATTCTTCTCATCTGCTGCCTCCGTTTGTATATTCAGAAGCAGTACGCTTCCGTTATCCATCTCCGGGTTCAATTTTGATTCTGCTCCCCGAACCATTGCCTCCGCTTGTTCCTGAACAGATGCCCCGCTTAACAGAATATCTTCCATCTCGCCCCAGGACAGTTCTTCAAATATACCCTTGCTGGCAATTAAAACTACATCATCCTGTTTTAATTCGATGGGATGCTCACAGAGCTCAATGTCCCGAAAGCCATCCATCCCCACATAATTCCATACACGTTTTTCGTCCATACTCCAGATAGCTTCTTGCCTGGATATGGAACCATTTTCATAAGCCTCTGCAGCAAGCACATCCATTGTCTGTCCCCGATTTAATGGAATCAGCTCCTCGCCGCGTTTCAAGGCTATGCGTACATTGCCTGCTACCGCATAGTATAAATGGCTTCTATCTACAAAAACTGCTGCAAGGCTTGCTCCGCCTCTGCGCTCCCCTATTGTCATCTGAATTCGTCTATTTGCTTCAGCAAATGTGCTTTTAAAGAAATAGTCTGGATTGTTCAAGGTATGATAAGGTTCATAACGGTCCATAATCGTATCAGCTGCCAGCTGCGCACACATTTTGCCCGTGTTTTCATTTCCAATACCATCCGCCAGAACAGCCATTATTCCAGCTTCATTTTCAAATGCCATCACAACATCCGCCTGGATTTCTTTCCGCCCGTTTGTCTGACTGATTCCTGTCATCGATATTTTTTCCTGCTTCTCTCGCTGGCAGCAAAGGACGACTCGCACTACAACTGCAGCTATCAAAAGCACAACAGCAACGTTTTGAATCATTATGGTTTCTATCATTTCACATCATCCCAACTAAAGTTCGTTCCACACAAAGGCACAAATAAAAACCGACTTTTCCCCAGACTAATCGTATCATAGGGTTTTAATTCCGTAGGCACATAAACCGCTTCTTCATTTAAATAGGCCAATCCGGCTGCATCACCCGGAAGGATAACCGTATTCATTTTTTTTGAATCATAGACAATTATTGTATGGTTTTTTCGATTGATTGTATTGTCACCAAGGATCTGAATATCCATCTCATCCCCGCGGCCCACAAAATTTTTTCCGTCATGAATTTTATAATCCATCCCTATCCGCGCTCCTTCAATACAGACAAGCCATCCGCATACTGGCCGTACTTCTTCCTGAAGCAGTTCCACCGGCGGTTCAAATCCCAATGGCTTTGTTGCCGCGCTCTCATCCTGAACCTTCATGTTACAATAGGGGCATATCTTCCCGTAACGCCTTGCATTATACACATGTCCGATCGGACATCTCGTTAAACTCATCCTGCTCTTATCTCCCCTCTTTGATGATATAAATGTATCACTATGTCAGCAAAAGTTTTGTATTTGCAATATAAATAATGTCACCTGGCATCACTCTGCACGGACGGTTCAATACTTTATAGCAAACACCATCTTCCACTTTCTTGACTTGTACACCATTTTGTGAATTCAAATCTTCAACAAACCAGGAATTCTGACAAAAATTCAATGCCGCATGCTGAGGATCAATAAATGTGCTGTATTCGCAATCCTCCAAATCCACATCGACTTCTTCGTCTTCATTCTTTTTTCCAATTACAATCGATATTTTCCCTGATAATTCCCAGGATTTGATTGGTTTATTTTGCTCATCCAAAAGAATCAACTGCCGTATAGCTGTATCATCGGTAGGTTGACCCATTTCATATTTTGTATGTTTATTACGAATTTGAACCGTCAAATCTATCACAGCTCCAATCATGCACACGAACAAAATACACAGAAAAGCCCAGAACCATCTTCTATCCACTTCTGTAGTGTAAATGCTAAGCAGCAACACGCCGCTGCATAACAAGATGATAATATCTGCTGCTATTTTTATAGTTTTTCTTGTTTTCATCTTCTAACGCCCGTCCCCTTTATGGTTTTGTCTGCCAAAAAAGGCTGCAAACATTTCCTCCGGTTTGATTGGTCCATCCGGCTTCCTGGCTGCATTGTTGTTACCCTGATATGTTTCCATCCCTTTTCCCGGTTGAAAACCGAAAAACCGTTCAAACTGACTCATGTCAGGCGCCGGTTGGCCGTTCTCCTGTTCATGCTGATTACTGTCTTTTGAACAGGTCTTTACGCGAGCTTTATCGTATTCCTTCCGGCTTGCTTCATCTCCAAGGCACTGATATGCCTCCTGAATCTCATACATACGCTGTGTCTTATCCGCATCATCCTTAACTACATCTGGATGATAAAGCTTTGCCAGTTTTCGATATGCAGCTTTTATATCCTTTTCCGCAGCTTGTTCCGATACCCCAAGTATCTTATAATAATCTTTCATTTCAACCTCTGTCCGTCCTACAGGAATGTTCTTTTTATAGAAAGAGGGCTGCCCAAGTGAATAGGCAGCCCTTCGAAAATGGTCCGCGGAAGCTGCTTGCGGAGCTCCTGCAATATTTATGCGCTGTATCCGCCTTCTACAGTAACCTGCGCCATTTTATCCTTTTTCTGCTTGATGATCAGCGTAAAAGTTCCCACGCCTTCCGTATCCCCGTAGTTTTCTTTATAGTCAACTACGAAAGCGTTCGGATATGTATACTTACGCACCACCTGTGATGCCGCAATCACCTCAATGCTGGCCTTGCGGTAGCAGTCGGACTTCTCCGCCGGTACAAGCGCCCACAGTCCCAACTGTCTTGTACTGTCAAAGGGATCCCCGTCCACAGCCGTCAAAATCTTTCCTGTAATCTCTACGGTACTCCCCATATCAGTAGAGCGGGCGTTGCTGTCATGGGGAATATCTGTTCTGAATTTCACTCCTGTAACAATGGTGGTTCCCAGGTCAATGGTAGATGGTCCTTCTACTTTTAATTTAAATCCCATAATCATACTCCTTTTCTAAATAGATTTACTTGCATTTAAGGCTTAGTAACCGATTCCAGGTATATACTCAATCCCTGTCATAACAACTACACAGGCAATCAGCGCTATAATAGCTACACAGATTGCAATGTATATCTTTCCCTGCTTACGCATATTTTTAACGGCAGTCTGACGATCCTGTCCCGGTTTCAATTTAACTTTATCATTTGGTGTGATTACCATTCCAATTCCCATAATCAGCAGCCCGACAATGCCCAAAAGCACAGAGCCATACATGATTATATAGTACATACCTGTGATCCTCCCCCATTATTCTCCGCTAAAGCCGCCCTCGAATTTCAGATTGGCCATCTTATCCTTCTTCTGTTTAAGCAAAAGGGTAAAAACGCCTGCGCCGGTGTCATCCGTAAAGTCCTCCTCGTAATCAACAACAAATGCATTGGGAATCGATATCTGACGGACAATCTGGGACGCATTGACCACATCAATCTGTACTTTCCGGTAGCAGTCCGAATTCTCTGCGGGAACCAGGGACCATCTTGCGATCTTGCTGGTATCATCTGCTGCTTCCCCATCAACCGCCGCCAGTATTTTTCCCTTAATCAGCACGGTGGAGCCCAAATCGGTAGACCTGGCATTGGAATCATGCGGAATATCCGCACCAAATTTTACCGTCATAATGCTGGTCTCCGGCAGATTGATTGATTCATTTCCTTCGATTTTTAAACGTAATCCCATTCCTTTTACCTCCTATTGATCTTATTTGTCCTTTTGGTCCTTTTTCTTCTTTAATCCCTTAAATATGGCAATTCCCGCCACCACGAAAAATGCTGCTGTTACGATCATTTCTACCAATTCATACATCGTCTTTATTTTCCCCCTGCTTTCCGCGTCAGCTGCACTTTCAGGTTCTTCGTTACATTGGCAAAGGTTACCTGAACATTGCAGATTCCATTTTTCTCATCAATCTCAAAGTCCAGCTCGTCCCCATCCTGCAGGATCGAATTTACATGCTGACGGTCCGCATCCCAGCGGCTCTTCTGGCTGTTTGGATTGCTGCTGAAGAATTTAAGGATCTTATCCTGTTTGAAATCCCCACTGTAGAAACGAAGCATCCGTTCAATATAGGTTACCACCAGCGTCTTGTAAATTGGCTCAAATTCATTGCCATTGCTCAACAGGTTTCTCGCCTTATAGACAGTAATGTTCTTAATCTCCCTGCCTTTATACTGAGCATTATCTGAAGAAAAAACAAATCCAAAGCCGGTATGATTAATGGAATTTTTAATGGCATTGGTAAACCCAGAAATCTCCTTTGTCATGCTTGTTGCCGCCAGAAGCGCATTATCATCTGCCTCTACGTCAAACCGGACTCCGGGATATTCCATGTTCGTGTTGTTAAAACGCTCCTTTAAGTACTCCGGACACTGCCATGCTGCCACAATGCCTGCTGCCTCATAAGCCGCATTGACATAAATACCTTCCAGCCACATCTTCATGATGTCTTCTTTTTCTTCAGATAACGCAACATTTCCGTCCTCGTCCATCACCATGCGTTTATCCAAAATTAAACCGGATTTGTCTTTCGGAATGATAGTTGCGTTTGGAATGCACGGGACAACAAACTCGCTGTATTCCTGCTTCATCAGCGGCGTACACTTATCTTTAAAGATGCCGATTCCCTCTGTTGCGATATAGTTAAACGTAGTCTCCTCGCCGGTACGAAAACTAAAGAAAGTAGTGATTTTATAAGGAACCAGGGCATTCATCAGGGTCGCAAGGCTTTCCATGGAATCCGTTCCCTGTTTCTCCACTTTCTGATTTCCTGCAAATCGTAATCTCTGCAGCTTTCCGCCGCCGCTTTGATTCAGTTCCACATCCGGAACAATACTAAACCAAATCGTATTCTCAAACTCGTTTTTGTCATTGGTCGTATTTAAGTATGTCAAAAGCCTTGGAAGATTACTGGATTTTACAAGCATGTCCAATGATGTATTGGAAATCAGGAGTTTGCACATTATTGTAGTTCTGGCTGGCCTGTTCAAACTGATAATTCAGTTTATCCCCTAAATCCAGACGTTTGGGGTCCCCTTCGTCCAGTTCCATATATTTGCCATAAGTATACTGGATTTCTCTTCTGACCTGGCGGATATCTTCCATGATTTTCTTGGGAGAAATCATATCCAAAACGTTGCTGAACTTAAAGTCTACGTTGGCCACTCCCTGTGCGCCTTTCGCATCCAATAAGGTAATCAACATATTCAGCAGGTCATTTGACTCATTTAACGGAATTTCCGTAATGCAATTATCCGGAATGTTTTCCGGCTTCACAAGGCTGTACTGGATACTTGATGACGTAGCATCACACCAGGAATATACAACCGGTGAGAATTTTTCCAGAAACTCTTCAAAACTGGAAACCACTAATTCCTCATTAATTTCCTTTACCTTGTCATCATCCAGGCTGTTCTTCCCCCGCACATCTCCAATTAGAGTAAGCAGGTTCAAACGCTCCGGATTGATTTCAGCAAACAAAAGTGTTCTGTTTGTCTGTGTGATTGTTTCCATAGGCATACTTCCTTTTTAGTTATTTTATGCTAGCAGAGCACCATCCTGATTCATATCCGTCCAGTAGGCGCCCTTCACATCTGTGATATTTTATTGAATGACTGCAATATAGTGGAGTTCCAGTTCATATGCCCCGTCCGGTGATGTAATATAGATGACATCGCCAAACTGCACACTATACTGAAGCTGTCTGCATACAATGCTTCCACCCAACATAACTGTGGAGCATGTTGAATGGTAGAGTATCATCCTGCGTTCTTCATCCGCAATCAAAAAAATATTTTCCAATCCCAGATGGTCCGACAGCTCCTGATACTCTTTCATCAGACTTCCCAAACAAATCCTGGAGTCCTTGATTTTATACATAGGAAACGTGAGCGGTGTAATTTCTTCCGTATCCTCCGGCTGCACCGTTACATAAGCATCAAGTTTCCCAGCGAAACGATTTCCTGCCTTTCGCTCCGCTATCTGCTGAAGCTCCGGCTTTGGCTTATAGAATATCTTCCAGAGTGCTGCTATAGCCGCTGCGCAAAGTAACAGAACAGCCCACCAGTATGTACGCCATAGTGGCGGAACGGTAACATTCCACGAATACAGCATCTCATCCTCGCCATCAGAAACCAGCAGCTGCAACACCTGCCTCCCCGATTTCCTCGCTTTGACAGAAAGCACGCTATCTGATATCTCCGCTGTCACACAGAGACTGTCCGATTCTGGTAAAGTATAAGTGAGAGAATCTCCATTTGGGTCTTTAAAGTATTCATCCAGCACATACTTTTTTTCTTTACTGAAAATTGCAAACGATTCCTGCTCCGGCAATCCACCCACCGGTTTCCCATTATGGGACTCTACCGCAACCGGTCCAAATATGCAGCTTCCCATGCTGTCATCCAGGCGTCCATTAATATAATAAGTCCCGGATTCAGTCAGCACTGTCTCCCCGGCAATCACGCCATCACGGACAACTACAGGAAGCGCCTGCTGTCTTTCAGCCTGTGTGCCATCGTATTTCAGGTTTAATTCGCAGTCAAAGTTGTCATAAAAGTTTTCATCTGAAATAATTGTGTTATTCTTGTCCTTAAAATAGACTTCATATGATAGTGGAGAATTTTTCTCCACAGCCGGAACAACGCTCAGAACAGGAGTCAGATCACGATAACTGATTAAATACATCTTCAGTTCCTGGTCTTTAAGCGTTTCGGTCTGAATAGTCAGTTCATTTACATGGCTGTCCACATCTGTTATTTTAGCTACCGCGTAATTGTTTAAGTTCACCGGCTCAATCTGCCGGTCACCATACAGTACCATAGTGTTTCCTATCTTCTGTGGAGAAATCATCAACACATCCAGTTCGTCCAGATATGACCCATCCAGCCTCACCCGTATATTCTGCATTCCCTGTGAATATATGCCCGTTGTTATTTCCTGTATACTATAGTTCATGTTCGTAGTGAAAATACCATACAGGATTTCAATAAGGTTTTCAGGTGTTTTCACCGTATAGTTTTGCGCTCCGGTTTGTTCTGACAGCTCCGACAGGCTCTGTACATCTCCATCATAAGTTCCAAAGGCGATTGTATAGATTGGTATATTCTGCTCCCTGCATTGATCCAACACGTAATCAATATCCATTTCTGAGTTCTGCAAAGACCGTCCGGTCTCTGACCCCTGCAAATCAGATTCGCCATCGGAAATCAGAACAATTGCTTTCTTCCGCTCCTTTTCCTGTCCAATCAGTTCCTCCGCGTAACGCAGGCCCAGTCCTATATCGGTATTACCGGAATATCCCACCCCGTCAATTAACTGTTTCAGTCTTTCACGTTGTTCGACCGTTTGTACCTCCACAGGTGAAGCAGAAGAGAGAATACGGTCATTATAGGATACAAATCCTATCCGTATGTCGGCACTATGTACGGTATCAATAAATGCCTTTACCATAGCCTGTGCAATATGTTCCGAGTCATTTGATTTCATGGAGCCGCTGTAATCCATAACAAAAATCACATCCAGCCCGTTTTTTTCACTGGCGTATTCCTCCGCGTGAGCTATTATGGAAATTGGCGTTATAAGTAGGATACTGCATATGGCCACCACAAGAGATTTAATTATTTTTTGCATTTTTCACCTTACCCAGTATCATAAGCACATAGACAACACTTATTGTAATGGCGATTAAGAATGTGTACTTCCTGTTCTGCATAAACGCGCAAAATAGATAGACTACTGCAATAGCAAAAAGGGACTGCCGCAGTTTTTTCCTGAAGTATGCATCTTCCTCTTCATCAACCTTCCGATTCCTGTCACTCTCCGGATCCGTAAGCATAAAGGCACCGACTCCCCCAATAAACAAAAGGTGGGAGAACCATAAAGGAACGTAACTGTATTTCACAAGTGCCATTGTCCCCGCTATCACAAGTGCAGAGAAAATAAAGCAATGGCTGAACTTGTCCAGATGTATTCCGCCGGCATAAGAGCGCAAAACCCAGAATATCAAAAGGAATGCGGCGGTTTCCCACCGCATATTGAATCCAACGGCTATGATAGCGCTTGCAAGGATGCCAGCCGCCATTTCAAGAGCAAACTCTATAACATACTTAAAAGCCTCGTATGACACAGCGGGAAAGCTGCTTTCTTCATATAACCGATCTGCCAGCATAGCTGCCATTTTTTCCATATGTTACATCCTCTTGAAATTCCTTACATCTTCCGGCATCTTAGGCTGATGTCCAATCCAGGCACAGCGGGTGTTCGCGGCATAAACCATAATAGCCATAACAAAAAGGTTCATTACTGATGGATTCATTTTGATCTTTTTTAACAGCTTCATTGTTGAAACCTCCTTATTTTTTTACAATATACCACAAAAATTGACAATTATTTCTAACATGTAATTAATGATGGTATATATGTAACTTCTGTGCGGACTCTTATGAGACATATATAAGACTTTAAAATTCCTGCGTGCAAAAAAAAATCTTAAAAATCTGCAATAGGGTCACTGCAAATTTTTAAGATTTTTACCTTCACGAAACCATGTGTCCTCAGCTAAATAAGCTTTTCATCATCTATCTTTTCCATCTTGCTCGTCATAACATCCATTAAATCCCATACAATTTCCTGATAATCCTGCTTTAATGCATCGAAAACCTGTATCAGATTATACTTTTCCTGTAATTTATCAAGCAGCACTCTTTGCTCTTCTAAATTCCGTTTTGCTTTTGAACGCCCTAAAATATAATCAGACGTGACGTTGAAAAAGTCAGCATATAGTTCTAAATGTTCCCGTGTCATGGTGCTGCTGTCACGTTCTATTCTGCTTACTACCTGCTGGGATATTCCAAGTAAATTGCCCAGACTCTTCTGGCTTAAATGGGCACTCTTTCTCAATTCCTTTATTCTGTCATGCATAAACAACACCTCTACCTAAGTTTATCATTAATGCATGGCCCTTTTACCCTAATTACATTTTTCAATTACTCTAATCTAGGGTTTTATTCGTTTTCAATCTGCCTATTACAACAAATCTGCCGCCGCTTATTATACCCATTGTCTAAAACAGTGGATACCAGATTCTGGTTCCGGGAGGCAGACGGGTTATGTGCTGTACGATACCGATGTACGGTATTTAATCGATCCGCTTTCTTCTGAATACCGGCATAGTATCAAGCGTCACCGGTACGGTAATCCACTGTCCGCCTTCATATATCATATCGTTATCTGTCAAAATCCACGAATTACCCAACGGCAGATAGACATTTCGGGTTACAGCCCGGGCCTCCAGGATTGGCGCGACTAAAAGCTCGCTGCCGTAGCAGTATTCATCCTCCACCGTCCAGGCAGTCTTATCCTCCGGGAATTCATAGAACAGTGTCCGCATGACCGGCGTGCCCTTCTCGTGAGCTTCCGCCATCAGTTTCCGGGTATATGGACGCATCTTTTCTCTCAGCTCCAGATATTTTTTACAGATTTCATAGACGCCATCGCCATAGCTCCACACCTCATTGGCCGCGCCGGAGCGGCAGTGGGCACCTCCGGTTGTTCCGTACTGGGGCTGTCGCGGCTCACGGTCGCCATGGAGACGCATGACAGGGCAAAAGGCTCCCCATTGGAACCAGCGTACAAACAGTTCGCGAAATTTCGGGTCATTGGGATCGCCTCCGTGAAAGCCTCCGATATCGGTTGTCCACCATGGAATGCCTGCCAGCCCCATATTCAGGCCGGCCGCCAGTTGGTTACGCATGCTGTCAAAGCTGGAGGCGATATCACCGGACCACACAAGCGCCCCGTACCGCTGGCTTCCGGCCCAGGCGCAGCGCAGCAGATTGACGATGTTACCCTGGCCCGCGGCTTCCATCCCTTCATAAAAGGTCCGGGCATAATCCACCGGATATATATTTCCAATCTCCAGATCCGTACCTGCATAGTAGCGGTAATTATCATAATCATAAGCTGTATATTCCGGCTCCGCCTCATCCAGCCAGAAGACGCGGATTCCCTTATCATAATAATTTTTCTTTACACGGTTCCACAAAAATTTCCGGGCCTCTGGATTTGTCACATCACAATGGATGGTTGCGCCTTCAAAATCAAGCCCCACGCGCACCCCGCGTTCTGTTCGGATCAGATACCCTTTTTCCAGCATTTCGCCGAAATTTTCAGATTCCTTATCTACGGTGGGCCAGATGGATACCATCAACTCCACTCCCATCTCCTTCAGTTCCCGCACCATGTTGTCCGGGGCGGGCCAGTAGACCGGGTCAAATTTCCATTCTCCCTGCTTCGGCCAATGGAAAAAGTCGATGACGATCAGATCCAGCGGCAGCCCCCGGCGTTTATATTCCCGAGCAACGGAAAGAAGCTCCTCCTGGGTCTGATAACGCAGCTTGCACTGCCAAAAGCCCAGTCCGTACTCCGGCATCATGGGTACGGTTCCGGTCACGGCGGCATACTGCTCCTCGATTTCCGCCGGCGTATCCCCACAGGTGAACCAATAATCCAGAACCTTTGTGCCATAGGCTTCAAAGCTCGTAATATTTTTGCCGAAGACCGCACGGCCTACGCCCGGATTGTTCCACAGCAGGCCATAGCCCAGAGATGAAATGGCAAATGGCACACTGGCCTGTGAGTTGCGGTGGGCCAGTTCCAGATCCGCGCCTTTCAGATTCAGATAGGGCTGCTGATACTGCCCCATGCCGTAAATCCTTTCGTTTGTATCCACAGATTCAAGACGCATGGTTACGTGGTAATCACCACCTGTATTGGGCCGGAATTCCCGGGCTTCCACCTCGATGGCGCTGCACTTTGGGTCGGTCAGATCCCGACGGTTGCGCCAGTATTCTTCCAAAAGCAGCTCGCCCTTTTGATTAAACATCATCAGCTTACCGCCGTCAGTCACCCGTACCGCCAGCTTGCCGTTAATCATGGACATGCCGCTGCCTTCCTTTCTAATTTCCACCTTCACCTGAGGTTTCTCCATCTGAAGCGCCCAGTCCTCCTGGGGCGGCTTTGCCATTTTTGCGGCCCGGACACGAACTGAATTCGTTCCCCACGGTTCAATCACCATCGTCTCCGCATCATAGTGATACATTAATTTTCCATCCTGTTCCCATAACATAAATATCCGCCTCCGTCGATTATTTATATAGTTTAGCAGCTGCCGTACTTAACCTTTTACAGCTCCGTTGGTCATACCGCTGATAATATATTTCTGCATAAATATAAATATCAGAGCTACCGGAATAATGGAAACTACCGCAAACGCCGTTAAGTAGCTCCATTTTGTCCCGTACTGCCCCATAAAGTTGAAAATTCCAGCGGTCATAGGCCGTTTCTGCTGGTCCATAATAAACGTCATACCATATGCCAGGTCGCCCCAGGCGTACAGGAAGGAGAAAATGGTACAGACCGTAACGCCGGACTTTGCAATGGGTATGATCACCCGGATAAATGCCGTAAACCGGTTGCAGCCGTCAATATAGGCAGCTTCCTCCAAATCATTTGGAATGGAGGCAAAATAATTTTTAAGGATCAGTACCGAGAACGGTATGCCGATGGTGGCATCCGCTAAAATGGCTGCCATCGGCGTATTATATACATGCATGCCCTTTAACAGAATAAACATGGGCGTCAGCAATACGGATACCGGAAGCATCTGTGTTACCAGAAAACCGAGTATCATCATCTTTTTGCCTCTGAAATGGTATTTGGCAATACCATAGGAGGCCGGGACCGCCAGAACAACGGCAATCACTGTGGCGCCAACGGAAATCAGGAGACTGTTTCCAAAAGAACGGAACATATTAAAATCGCCGGTTTCCACCTGGGCGGCATAGGACTTTATATTAATGACCTCGGGGAATATCGTCGGCGGAATCCTGAAAATTTCCTGCTCGGTTTTTAAGCTGGTCACGACGATCCAAAACAGAGGAAACATCAGTATGCACAGAATAATGACAGATACGATACATAATACCGTATTTTTCCTGCCGGTAATCTTTTTTTCCATAGAATCTCCCTCCTTATGCTTCTTCGTCCGAGGACGTGGATTTCAGATAGAAGAAGCCCACAATCAACAGTATCACAAGCAATACATTCGCCACCGCAGAGCCTTTGCTGTATTTGAACATCTCAAAGGACAATTTGTAGGAGTAGGTGGAGAGCATATGGGTGGAGTTTACCGGTCCGCCCCCGGTCATGACGTAAACCAGATCGAATACCTTAAACGTGTAAATAAATCCAAGAATCAGCACGGATTCAATGGCAGGTCTTAACAACGGCAGAGTAATCCGGAAAAAGGACTGGACCTTATTGGCTCCATCAATGGACGCGGCCTCATAAAGCTCCTGGGAAATGGTAGTCAGGCCCGTGGAAATAAGAATCATGTTAAATGGAATGCCAATCCACACATTGGTCACGATAATAGCGATCATGGCCGTGCCGGCGGAAGTGAGCCAGTCGATATTCCGGGTGATGAGCCCAAGGCTTCGCAGCGCATAGTTAAGAATCCCCACATCCGTTCCGAACACAAATTTGAACATCAGCGCCGTCACCGTAATGGGAATCATCCACGGCATCATCAAAAGACCACGGACCGGTTTGGCAATCCTGAAGTTCTGATTAAAAAATACGGCCAGTGCAAAGCCGATAATAAACTGGATTACAAGGCAGCTGACGGTAAACAGCAGCGTGTTGAACAGCGCTTTTATAAAAACAGAGTCGTTAAATATCTGTATATAATTATCCAGCCCGGCAAACGGCTTATGCGCCGCCGTCAGCGTAGTGGTCGTCACATCCTGAAAACTCAGGATTATATTATCCATAATAGGGTAACCCACGAAAATCAGCATATAGATAAACGCAGGCAATACGAACAGCAGGCCGATATTGTCGTATCTGATCAGCTTTTTTAATTTTTTCAATTCCATTACTCCTTTTTTTCACGGTTATCCTTCAGAAAAACGTGCTTCAGGGTCCAAAAAAATAAGCGGCCGCTTATCTGATTTTGTTCTGTTATTTCAAAACTTATTTGGAAACAATACTGTCGATGGTTGCCTGTGCATCCGCGGCAGCCCCTTCCGGTTCGGCGGCTCCGGTCATCACCTGATTGAAGGCCAGGGAGATAGCGTCGGATACGGATGGCCAGTCGGCTAACGGCCCTCTTGCCTTTGTATAGTCCATTTCCTCAATGAATTTCCGGTATACCTTTTCCTCATCGGAGGTGAACTGTGTTTTGGCAATTTCTTTATCGGCAGAGATATAGCCCATAACATTCATCATATAAGATACCTGTTCCGGCTGCGTGGCAAAACTCAGAAAGTCCAGAGCACCGGCCTCATTGCCTCCGGCAATGACAGCATAGTTTTCACCGCCAAGGTCCGAAGCGTATTCTTTATCCCTGGGTATCAGGGTCACATCCCATTTTAAATCAGGAGCTTCCTGCTTTATGGTTGGTATCTGCCACGGTCCGTTAATCATCATGGCCACGTTGCCGGAAATAAACTGATTCATTACATCACCCTGAGTCCAGTTAATACATTCCTTGCTCATAACGCCGTCATCCACAAGGCTTTTCACGTATTTCAGAGCCTTAATGCCGCCCTCGGAATTAATTTCATAGGAGCCAGTACCGGTGGACCAAACCCACGGCATAAAATTAAAGGTTCCCTCTTCATTCTGTAAGCTGCAAAATGCAAAGCCGCTCACAGTACCGGAAGTCAGCTTCTCAGCCGCATCCTTCAGTTCATCCCAGGTCGCAGGCGGATTCTCAATCCCGGCTTTCTTAAACATATCCGTATTGTAATATAAAGCCAGACAGTTACTTCCAAATGGTACGCCGTACAGCTTTCCGTCAATACTGCAGGAAGCCGCGGGCCCGTCATAGTATGTAGAGATGTCAAATTTTCCGGTTAAGTCTGAAAAAATTCCCATGGACGCGTAGCTTGCATGATCAGGGGAATCCAGCAACACCAGATCGGGAAGTTCGCTGGCCGAGGCGCCGATGGACAACTGTTTTTTGAAATCGGCAAAGGGAACGTATTTAGCCGTCATCTTGTAGCTGCTTTGAGATGTATTGTACTTATCAAGCATCTCATTGAGCGCCTTCTGATGGCCTTCATTTTCCCAGTAATACCACATAACTACATCCTGGGCCTTGTCTCCGCCTGCTTCCGAAACGCTCTCAGACTTAGCTGGGCTGCCGCAGGCCGCCAGACCGACCGCCATTGACGAAGTTAATAACAGAACCAGTAATTTTTTTAATTTCATAGTTATAATCCGCCTTTCTGCGAAAGGCACCGATGGGGTTATGAAACATTTCAAACTCCATCTTCCTTTCGTCTTTTTTTGTGTTATTCTCCTCTTGCAGGCTGCTGGCAAACTACAGAATCTGAGGAGGTGAGATGAACTACATGCTCGACCATCCCGGTGAAGCCTTGGATGTCACTCCATATCATCATTGATTGATAGTATCATTATAATCAAATTCTTTCCTTCACAACATGGGAGATAACTATAAAAGGATAAATATTCTAAGATGAGTACCGAAATTTACTTAAGGGACTTCCGGTACTCCTCCGGTAATTGGCCGGTACATTCCCGAAACACCCGGCTGAAGTACTTCGGATCCGTGTAACCCACCTGCTCTGCGATTTTATATAGCTTTAACTGCGTTCCAATGAGCAGTTCCTTGGCCTTGCTGATACGGAAATCCCGTATATAAGTGCTGAAATTGACACCTACCTCCTTATGAAACTGGCTCCCTAAATATTCCGGCGTAATATTTAATTTGTCTGCAATTTCATTGAGAGTAATGCCGGACTGGTAAAATTCATGAATCATGCTCCTGGCGCGTTTTACAGTCAGATGAACGACCTCATCATTTGTACCCTGATTAAATTTCAGCTTTTCCAGAAGCCCGTCTGCCGCCTCTTTTAATTCCCGCCGGGTACGGGCGTTCATAACAGCTTCCAAAAGCTTTTGCTGTTCCAGCTTCTGATAATCCAGACTCCCGACCTCCTTGGCTATATTGATCAATGACCACAAAAAACGGACATAATTTTCTTTTATCTCCTTAGGAGCATAAATATTACCGCAAAGAAAGCTCTCATGAAATTGCTCTATATACCGGCCGATCTTTTCCGGTTCCATGGTACATATGGCCACCTTCAACTGATTTTCCAGTTCTATGGGATAGATGCATGGTATATTCTGCACCTTTGTAATCTTGGGATACGAAATTATCACATCATCACCCAGGGAAATATTCCATTCCATATAGGGGGCTAACGTCTCAAAGGCTTCCCTGATACCAACAATGCCCCGGCTCTGGATACAACCTACTCCGATTCTGTCCCCGCTGTTGAAGCTGCCGTTCAGTATCTCATGCTGGAACCACCGCTCCACACGGTTAATCTCTGCCGGGCCATAAATAACAATATAAACAGATTTCTCATAGGATACATCCAGAAGGCACCATGAGATGTCTCTGCGATTCGCAAGCAGAAGCTCCAACTGCCGCCGCACCCGATGCAGATGCTGTTCATAGCCAGACCCCAGATAAACGCAGATCTGCAGCATGGCAGTCTCAGGCCCGATCTTATACTTCTGTTCCACATAGGTCTGCACCGATGCATCGGCCGTCAGGCCGCCCCATAGGAAACCGCTGATAATCTGCTCCAGCGAACCTATTTCCTCCGGCTGGTGCATCCGTTCCTTTTCCACCTGCCTCCGGGCATTAGAAATCGCTTTAGAAAAATCATTGAGATTGATTGGTTTGAGCAGATATTCCGTCACACCCAGCTTTAATGCCTGCCGGGCATACTCAAATTCCGAATAAGCGCTCAGAACAATGGCTTTGGGCGTATCCCCGCCGCCATATATTTTTTCCAGCATGTTAAGGCCGTCCATGACCGGCATGCGGATATCTGTAATAATAATATCCGGCCGGAGCTGGACCGCCATTTCGCAGCCCTGCAACCCATTTTCAGCCTCTCCTACCATTTCATAATCGCCGCCCAGGCGGGTTAGAAGCCGGCTGATGCCCTCACGGATGTAAATTTCGTCCTCCACAACCATTACCTTCATAATCAGCACTATCCCCTCATGATTTCTAAATAACTACTCCGTCTCATTTACAGGAATTTTTATCGTTACCCGTGTAAACTCTCCCTCTTCACTTTCAATCTTAATAATGGCATTTTCATAGTACATATGGATTCTGGTTATGGCATTTTCCATGCCGATATGATTCTTTTCCATAGTTTTTACGAAGATGCCGCGATTCACAGCCTCCACCATCGCCGCCTTCATTCCGCGCCCGTTATCGTAAATGGAAATATCCAGCGCCGCCTCCTCCACCCCTATGTCCACCTTCAGGCAATGGGTCCGTGTCACACCGTCAAAGCCATGAATAATTGAGTTTTCTATAAATGGCTGTAAAAGCAGCTTATGTATATGACAGCCCATGGCTTCCGGATCCACGTGGATCTCGCATTCAAAGGTATTTTTCAGCCGGGTCTGCTGCAAAAAAAGATATTGCTTGAGCCAGTCACACTCCTGGCGTACCGTCACGATACTGTTGCTGTTATCAATACCGTACCGAAGAATGGCGGCCAGGGCGCCAATGGAATTGCTGATCTCGTATTCATCACGGTCAATGGCCATCCAGTTAATGGTATCCAGCGTATTATAAAGAAAGTGCGGATTAATCTGGGCCTCTAAGGCGGCGATTTCCGCATCCTTCTGACGCCTTGTGGCTTTCAATTCCTTTTCCATGGAAGCATCCAACTGGCCAAGCATTGCGTTAAATTTATTGGCAATCGTCTCTACCTCGGCGGGCATCTTTTTATTGATTTCCACCCGCGCCGACAGATTGCCTTTTCCGGCCTGTTTCATAACCGCCGCCAGATTTTGCAGGGAACCGGTAAGGCTTCGTATCAGTATGACAATAAGGATGATCAGCGCTCCCAGCGACAATCCCAGTGCGAGAAGCGTAATCTTCTGCTGGTTCTTCAGTCTGGACACCACCTCATTTTGGTTCGTCACATTGACCACATCCCAGTTCAGCTTATCGTCATGGACTACGATCACCGAGCTGTATTCACCCGAAAATACGCTGTTTTCTGTAATAAATGCGCCGTATGCCGCCTGCCGCTCCATCACATCGGGGTTCCATTCAATAATCCGTTCGCCAACCAGCGTATTATTCTGGTAAGACACCAGCTTTCCCTGGCTGTCAACAATAAAATTAAAACCATTGGAGTCCTTTTCGCTGCTTCTGCACACATCCTTCAAAAGCTGCTCATCGATACTGACTATGACAATCCCTAACTGCTCATCCACATTTTTATAGTCAATAATGCGATGGCCCAGATGAAACAGATAGTTTTCCCGGGCATTAATTGTTTTTGCTCTTTCCGTAGAGAGCACATGGGTATTATTGTCCTGTGAAATACTGTCATAAAGCGTCTGCCGGTCCTGACTGAAGTCGTCCATCCAGGATGTCTGGGTCATGGAACCTGTGAGCAGATCATAGAAAACCATATCGCCGTTCTCCGTCAGCACGGTTATACATTTTACATACTCTTTTGTGTAAAACAGCCCCCTGAGCGTCCGGCGCAGTTGATTCCGGCTCACCGGCAAATCCTCCTGCCGGTTGATTTTTTTCAGCAGTCCTACGATATCGTCATCCATATAAATCTGAAACAGAATATCCTCATAAGAATCCAGCCAGACATCCAGGCTGGCCCGTGTCTGCTGTACATTCATCTGAGTCAGCTCGTTCACATTATCGCGTACAATGCGGGACATGTTGTAATAGGAAAATAAATTCAATACAATAATCGGCAGAATTGAAGTGATGACAAATGCCAGAATCAGCCGGGTTTTCAGACTTGTCTTTCCTCTGTTTCTATTGTTCCTCATAGACGGGCGCGCTCCTGTTTTTTTAAATCGTAACACAAAAAAAGGCGTTGTACAATATGGTTCAAAAACATAAAAGCGGAAAGTGAAAGGGGCTGAAAATCCTGTACAGTTGTAGGACCATGTACCCTCTGATAAATTGATGGTTTTGGTATCATTATGACCACCTATTATAATGCGCTGCTCCTGATTGGATTTTAATCGCCTCTCTCAAACGCTGGAACTTCTTTGCCCCATAGCTAAATCCCGCAATCGGCTGAAATCCTTTCAGGAAACCAAATACCACTAAAGTTCCCATAGATGTAACCCTTGTGACTGCTCCCATTCCGGCAATGGCAGCAGTCGTATAGATCTGCTTAGAGGGTTTAAATTCCTTTATGCTGAATGAAAACGCACTCTTTTTGCGGAGCGCATAGGTTAAGTACACCAGTGTGGAAACAAATTGAGAAATGGCAGTGGCAATCGCAGCGCACATGGTTGTTTTCGCTGCTCCTTCGCTCGCCACAATGTTATTCATAGTCACATTAAACACATTGAAGATACAGGAAACCACATAGATCCTTGCGTAAGTCAGGGCATAAGGCATAATGGTATCTGTTGCCCCAAGCATGGTTAAAATCGGTTTCAGAAAAACATTAGCCGAAACAATGATAACTGCACCAATCGCAACGCTGCTGTATACCGCCGTACTTGCCACCTTATTCGCAGTATCTCTATCCCCACGTCCTAACAGCCTTGAAAGATATGATGCCGCACCGTTGCCAAACATCAATCCCAATCCTACTACTACCTGCCCTAACGGAAACACAATAGAAATCGCACCCATAGGGCTTTCTCCCAGACCTCCCACCAAATACGCATCTGCCAGATTATAAAGGGCATTGATCAGCATACCAATCATAATCGGGACACCAAGAGCCACAAGAGCTGTGGGGCTTTCTTTCCACAAGATAATTCCCTTAAAGGACTTCATCTTTAGAAAGTAGGTGGTAGGATATTAAAATCTATTGAAATAAAGAAAGCAACTCCAAAAACCTGATAATGGAACTGCGGACGGAAAGAAAGCTGTCACAGAAAGCTCTTACAGAACAGCTCCAGCTTGCTGGATTTGAAAAAGGGACAAGGTTCGTCCCGGATTATGAGGTGGTGGCTCTGGCAGAGTTCTTCCATGTATCCTGTGAATATCTCTTAGGCGTATAAGACAAAAAATAAGCAGCAATCTGTTTTCATATCACAGACTGGCATATGGGGATCAGCTTCCGCTTGTTCTGGTTGCTTAAGATCCCATAGTACCGTATCCTGACAAACCCTTTCGGAGGGACATGCATAAGAAAACGGCGGACGAGCTCAACGCCATCCAGAGTCAGTTCTTTCCACTGGCCGCCGCTTTTGTAATCCTTTACCTTTATGGTTACTGTGTTTTCGTCCATGCGCAGGATACGGCTGTTGCCGATCGCTATCCGGTGTGTGTAACGCCCAAGGTAATGCATCACGGTTTCCGCTCCGGCAAAAGACTCCCTGATATCCGTGACCCAGTTTTTCCCATAGCAGATATCCAGCAGTTCCTGGTATTCATGCTGGTTGCGGTATTTGGCGGCTGCTCCCTCATAACTAAGATTCCCCGCCTCATGCAGCACCTTGAGCCCGGACAGAAATTTCCCCTTGAAAAGTGTGGCCATTGCCTTTCCGGGCAGGAAGAAACCTCCCTTTTTCTGATGCCAGTTCCGGTCTGCGTCAAGCCCTCCGCCTGTACAGAGTACATGGATATAATGTAAAGCTTTACATTACATCCATGCCCTGATTTCCCAAGGCGGGGCTGGTAACTTCACTGCCTGGCGCCCTCATACTCATTTTGATTATCGCTTCCTGCGCCTGGCTTTCCGTAAAGTCCTTTTGGAGCAGCTCTCCCTTA
>ERZ1106950.746-NODE-746-length-27620-cov-7.610920_pt1 | contig 27620 bp, 31 predicted proteins | sample MGYA00403675_ERZ1106950 | MGnify/ENA primary metagenome ERZ1106950 (study PRJEB35170, sample SAMEA104062410) | human gut metagenome | biome: human gut; feature: human-associated habitat; material: faeces | place: Denmark | collected 2012-06-13 ... | reverse complement strand
CCTCTTGCAGACTAATCTGATTTAATGTCCACCCAGCGGCAGCTCGTTCTTCGGGTGGCAATGACATAACGTAATCCTTTATAATTTCGCTCTCAATCTCTCCACCACTCATGCCGCCGTTCTTTTCCATTCTCTCAAACACCAAAGATTTTATCTTATTTGCAACGCCCTCGTCAACAGGGACAATGCGGCGAAAATCCGTTCGACCTGTAATATCCATTCCCTCCGGACAATATGGGTTAACATGACCCTTTGGTGGCAAGGAGCCATTTGGAAGTTTAGGGGTTAAGTGCGAATTTTGAACCTTATAATTTTGTTGCACAAATCGTGTCATTCCTGTAATCGTCATAAGAACACCTCCAAATAATAATAAACCCTGTTTTAAGAATAACTGTCATAACCATAGTTTACAGTTATACGAGCCGTTGCTGCAGAAACACCCCCTACAGATATAATCGGCACTTTTGTCAAAAATATAATATCCGCACAAGATTTTATCGTTACAAAAACACAAATTTATTCTGCTTGTTTAACAAAAAATTTTATCTGCTTTATTATATTTATCGCATGATTTTTAAAAAATGAAACACATAACAAAAAATGTAACCCGGAATAGTGGGCTGCTATCTATCAAATTTTTGTTTGTTACTTTATGACATATGAGCATTCGGTCAGGGCATACAAGAAGAAAAATCAAGCCGCCTGTTGGCCTCAGAATACCTGAAGCCCACAGGCAGCTTTTTTCATTCCCCGCAGCACTGTTCCTTTTAGTGCTTATGCTTCGTCTGTTCGCCATTCCTTGATGGTGTTGGTAATAGCTTTTCCCTGGCTTTCCGGCTATACTTGCGTTGCAAACGACAAGAAGGAGGCCGACAGACTATGGCAGAGACGAAAAATTTATGCGCCCAGATTCCTCTGGAGCTCCACGCCAAAGTATGCGGTGAGCGGGAGCAGCGGGAACAGACCACCAGCCAGTACATCACAGAGTTACTCATGGAATACTACGAGATGAAAGAAAATGGAGGTAAGATGACTATGGCCTTCCAAATCCCGGAGGAACTGTTCCAGCGGATCAAGCAGCACCTGGAGCGCGAGAGCGCCCGCAGTGGCCGCAAGGTGACCCACGGGAGTTCGTCCTGAGTCTGATCGAGGAGGTCCTGGAACAGGCTGAGGACGAAGCCGCAGAGGAGGAGGCCACGCAGGAAAAGTGTGGTGAGGACGCATAGCAGCCGGATTGCGCCCCCAAACCACCCTATAACATAAGTCAGAGAAAGCCCCCCAGGGTGCCCGAACGTAGAATCGGGTACTCTGGGGGGCTTTTTGCGCTTCTGTGGAAGGAGGGAAAAACCATCGAGCAACAGAAGAACCGCTTTACAGACGCAGAAATGGAGATCGCCAAAGAGACCGATCTCCCAGACCTGCTGGAGTCCCTGGGCTACCAGGTCAGGCGGGTCGGCAGCTACCACGCCACCAAGGAGATGGACAGTCTGCGCATCAAAAACCGGCGCACCTGGTTTCGTTACTCAGAGGGCGTCGGCGGAGACGCCATCACCTTCCTCCAGCGGTTCTGCGGCAAGAGCTTCCCGGAGGCGGTGGAATATCTGCTTGACTACCATGGCTGGGCGCGGGATTCCCCCGCCCCTCAAAAGTCGGTGCCGTCCAAAGGCCAGGACAGACAGAAGGATGAGCCCCCGCCTCCCTTTGCCCTGCCACTCCCCAATACGGATCAGCGGCGCGTGTTTGCCTATCTTCAAAAAAGGGGCATCGCGCCCCAGGTGATCCGGGGATTTATCCAGGCAGGACTGCTGTACGAGGACGCCGAACACCACAACTGCGTGTTTGTGGGGCGGAACAGGTCTGGAACTCCGGTGTTCGCCAGCAAGCGCGGCACCTATGACCGGAGCGGCCCCGGCTTCAAAGGCGACGTAACTGGCAGCGACAAGAATATGGCCTTCCGCCTCCCCTGCCATCCGGAGTTGAATGCGGTCCTTGCCTTTGAAGCCCCCATTGACCTCATGAGCTATTGTACCCTGCACCGGCAGGTCACCAGCAACGCGGTGGCCCTGTGCGGACTCCATGAGGGGGCGCTGGATACATACCTGCGGGAGAATCCGCAGCTCAGGCACATTGTCCTGTGCCTGGACGCAGATGAGCCGGGCCAGTCTGCAGTGGAACGCCTGCGGGCCAAGTACGAGGCCGCAGGTTACATGGTGCAGTCCCGGACGCCTCCTTGCGGCAAGGACTGGAATGAGTATTTACAGCAGCGAGGCCCCATCCGGGAAAGGGGGGATCAGCGACAGACTGTAACCAGATGATCATTCAGGCTGAAAAGAACAAAACATGGAGGAACGATCATGATCAAACACCTTTTGACAACGCTGTGTGCCCTGGCCCTGATCACGGCTGGGAGCATCCCCGCCCTGGCCGCCGAGGTGGATACCAGCGAGAGCGCCCGCTATTACCCCATCTCCGTGGAGGAGTACACCTACGGGGAACAGAATGAGCCCCGCATCAACAAGGTGTACCAGCTCTCCCTCTCAGACAACCCCTCCGGTATCCCCACAAAGGATTTCGTGCGGAATGGGCGGTTATATTACCTGCTGGATATGACCCGGAAGGACGAGGTGGGGGTGGACACCAAGCCCCATACTGAGACCGTCACCCGGCCTAGTGATACCAGCAACATGGAGGAGATCCTCCAGGGGCTGGAAGCCGAGCTGGAGGTCACCACCGAGGAGGGCTACACCGGCGTGCTCCGCCTGGACCACACCAGCGTCCAGGTGACCACAGACGGCTATGCCACCAAGACCCAGCCTCTCTCCGCCACCCGCAGTTATCCCAATCTCTCCGAGGCGGACCTCTCCCTCATCCCAAAGAGCATCGAGGAGAAGGGCAGGACCCTGACCCTGGCAGATGTCCAGTGGAGCAGTTCCGAGCAGACGGACGGCGCGGGCGGCACAGTCACCCGTTACACCGCCGCAGCCAGCTACACCGGTACCAGCAGCTACCAATATGCTACCGGCTACACGGTCACCGCCAGCTACACCGGCGAGGTGGCCAAGACCGGCTGCAGCGTAGTGACCTATACCGCCATCTTCGGCAGCATGGAGGCCCCGGAGGAGTCCACTGAGCCTGAATCAGGCAGCAGCACAGCGTCCGCAGGCGTGGATCTCTCCACCCTGAAGATGCCGCTGCTGGTCGGCGGTGTAGTCGTCATCCTGGCTGCCGGCGGTGTGTTCGTATTCAAGAAGCTTAAGGAGCGGAGGTGAGTTCCGATTGAAACTGCGCGTCTTTCTGCTGACGGCAATGATATGCACCCTGTGCGTTGGTCAGGCCAGCGCGCTGGAATACACGATGGACGCCCCAGAGGATCACCTGTTCGGCAGGCCCACCAGCGATGATACGATCTATGAGTGGGAAGATCCCAATGTGGACCGGAGCAAGAACACAGCCCTGATCCCGCCCGGCTCCGACACAGCCCTGACCCCCAACCTGGTTCCCGGTGCTCTGGACGGAGGGCTGGTATCGCAGACCGGAGCCGTGAACTATCCCCTCATTGACGGCGGCACATCCTCCTCTGTTTCGGAGTCCACAGGCTTTACAGAGGTCACATCAGACCTCTACTATGGCAACGGCAGCCTGGGCACTCTGAAGATCCCGGCCATCGGCCTAACGGTCAAGGTCTATGAAGGGACCGGAAGCTCCACGCTGACCAAGGGTGCGGGCCACTTTGAGGACACCAGCTTATGGGACGGCAACTGCTGTATCGCAGGTGTGCGCCCAGATAGGGCGTGATTAGAAGTAGAACCATGGTACTACCCCGTAAGATAACGCGGGAGACAGCCTGCCTAACCGAAAGGCGAAAGCTGGTACGGGAACATAGCACGGCAGGAAAGCGGTAAGTTGCCTAAAGGCAATTTGGCACGACTGAACCGCAATGTCAAGCGGATACAAGGATAGAACTGGGTTTGTTATTGTGAGCTTCGAGTTTCCGTTATGGCAAGGACAGAGGAAAGTGCCTGAAACCTCTGATATGAGTACATTTGGGTATGTCCTGCATCCAAATGGTTATCAACTAACTCATAAGAACTGCTGGAGAACCAGTGGTAAAGAAGCGAAAGCATATCCGACAATCCGCATACCAACTAATCACCCTAACTGGGGATTGCCTAAACAGGAATGCCATAGGAGGTAAACATGGCTATGACAGCTAGTGTCTGAATATCCTGCAAGGCAACGGAGCCGCCATAGTAGTCAATGAGAGGGGTAACGCCCCTTACACGGCGAAGGGCGGCAGTCATTACATGCCAAAATCAACAGCGATTGGGGAGGAATACCTCACAATGAAGCCAACAATGGAGATTTTGGAGAATATCAAACAAAACTCAGCAAGGAATAAGGACGAGGTTTTTACGCGCCTGTATCGCTACCTGCTTCGTCCTGACCTGTACTACCAGGCGTACCAGAACCTATATGCGAACAATGGAGCGTCAACCCAAGGGGTAAATACGGACACAGCGGATAGTTTCAGTAAGGCAAAGATAGAACGGATCATCAACATGCTTACTGATGAAACCTACACCCCGCACCCGGCCCGCCGTACTTATATCCAGAAGGCAAATGGCAAAATGCGTCCGCTGGGGATTCCCACTTTCACGGATAAGCTGGTGCAGGAGGCCCTTCGTATGATACTGGAAGCGGTATATGAACCTGTATTCATGGACTGCTCCCATGGATTTCGGCCTAACAGAAGTTGTCACACTGCACTGAAGTCAATCAAGCGGGGTTTCAATGGTATCCGCTGGTTTGTAGAGGGTGACATCAAGGGATGTTTTGACAACATCGACCATACAGCCTTGGTGGGCATTATCAACAGCAAAATTAAAGACGCACGGCTCATCAAGCTGGTCTGGAAACTGCTGAAAGCTGGATATTGTGAAGATTGGCAGTACCACATGACATACAGCGGGACACCGCAGGGCGGAATTTGCTCACCAATTTTTGCAAACATCTACCTGCATGAACTGGACAAGTTTGTTGTCAACCTCGCAAAGGGCTTTGACAGGCCCAAAGAGCATAAATTTACACCAGAATACCAGAAAATCATCAGTAAAATGGAATATATCCGCAAAAAGCTGAAAACCGCCGAAGACGATGAAAAATCGGAGCTTTTGCACCGGCAGGAAATACTGCGCAAGGAACTGCTCAGAACGCCCTGCAAGTCACAGACGGATAAAAAGCTGAAATATGTGCGCTATGCGGACGATTTCCTGATTGGTGTGAATGGAAGTAAAGAGGACTGTGTGCAAATCAAGCGCCAGTCGGAGTTTATTGCGGGAACGCTGAAAATGGAACTCAGTGAGGAAAAGACGCTTATTACCCACAGTAACGGGTACGCCAGATTTTTGGGTTATGATGTACAGGTCAGGCGCAATAACCAAATAAGATATGGAGGGCCGCAAAAACGCTCTAAACGGACTCTAAGTGGTAAAGTGGAACTCTGTGTACCATTAGAAGAAAAAATCATGCGATTTCTGTTTGACAATAAAGTGGTACGCCAAACGGAGGACGGCAGAGTCAAGCCGGAGCGCAGAAAATCCTTGCTGCGATGTACTGACCTTGAAATTGTATCTGCCTATAACGCAGAACTGCGGGGAATCTGCAACTACTACTCTATCGCGAGTAATTTCGGGAAACTGGATTATTTTGCGTATCTGATGGAATATAGCTGCCTGAAAACCCTTGCGGGAAAGCATAAAAGTAAAATCAGTAAGATAATAGCTCAGTACAAGGATGGACGGGGTGGCTGGGGAATCCCCTATGAGACAAAACATGGGCATAGACGATGCTATTTCGCCAAATATCGCGACTGCAAAGATGCCTGGAACCCCTCTGACCAAATCTCAAAGGCGGCTGTGCGCTATGCGTATACTACAACAACCTTTGAGAAACGTCTGTCCGCAAAAGTCTGTGAGTTATGTGGAGCAACCGACGCGGAACGCTATGAGATCCACCATGTCCGTAAGGTGAAGGATTTGCAGGGTAAAGAACCCTGGGAACAAATTATGATTGCCAAACGGCGGAAAACATTGGTGGTCTGCGAAGGTTGTCACAAGCTAATTCATGGCAAAAGAGTTTTGTAAGATGGAGTAATGATGGCGAGCCGTGTACATCGAGAGGTGTACGCACGGTTCTGAGAGGGGGTGGCGCAAACCTGCCGCAGAAATGCGGCAAGGCGGTGCTTCCCCACTCTACCACAATCGCGGTGTCCGAAATGACTTTGGCAAGCTCCACACGCTGGAGATAGGCGATACCATCACCTGGACAACCAAGCTGGGCACCCGCACCTACGAGGTGGTCAGCGTGGAAAAGGTACTGGAGACCGACACCAGCGGCACCACATCCACCAGCGACAACCGGCTCACCCTTTATACCTGTGTCAAAAACCAGCGAGCCTACCGCTGGTGTGTCACCGCTGTGGCCGAGTAATGCTGTCTGCCGATTTCGCTCGACTTTCCACCAAAACTGTGATATGGTTCGGAGTGTAGACCCCCACCATACAGGAAATGGAGGAAGCAAGCATGAAAGGCAGAAAATTGGCATCCCTGCTCCTGGCAGGCATCACGACTACAGCCATGCTGACCGGCACTGTCCAAGCGGCAGCCCCCCCACTCCCCAGGAATTGGCCGCCGCCCGGCTGCAGTCCGAGGGGCTCATGAAGGGAGATGAAAACGGCGAACTGCACCTGGAGGACAGCCTGACGCGGGCGGAACTGGCCTGCCTAATCAGCCCCATCGTCCTGAACCCGGAGCACGTGGCCTGGGAAACGGATTGGTACACCCGGATGTGTACCACCAATTTCAACGATGTCCCCGAGTGGGCGCAGGTGGCCGTGGGTGTGTGCGCCTCCATGGGTATGATGGCCGGATATGGGGACGGGCGGTTCGGCCCCTCAGACCAGGTTAGCCCACAGATGGCCTGCACGGTCATGCTCCGCTACCTGGAACGGGATGGCTGGACCTACGACACTGCCTGTGACAAGGCGGCGGAGCTGGGGCTTGCCCCGGCGGAATCGCTGGAGGGAGACGCCATCACCCGTGGGGATATGGCCATCCTGCTGACCGGCTCCCTGGACTACCTGGCATACCTGCAAACCCTGTAAGAAAATATTGCGTTTTCCCCAAGCGGCCCCCGGTGTGTGTTGCATCGGGGGCCGCTATTTTGCGTTTAAGGAGGAATTTCGACCATGAAACGGCGATTACTGTCCCTGTTCCTGGCTTTTGTGACCATACTCAGCCTCCTGCCCACGGCGGCCTTTGCGGCCAGCTCTGAGGAGGAGGCCCTGGGTGAAGTGGACATCTATAACGGTGACTATGAGCTGGGCTATCTCGCCATCAACGGCACGGTCAGAAAACAGAAATACACCTACTTTTTGTACGAATCCAATGATGGGAGCACCAAGGAATCTCCCGCGTACTGCGTCACCCCGAACCAGTACGGCGTGCCCCAGACCGTTGGCCCCGGCGAGAGCATCAAGTACCTGGCCGAGGAAAAGGCCAGCGACCCCAAGGTGGTGGGCATCATCTCCAACGGCTACCCCCATCGGAGCCTGGGCGAGTTGAAGCTGGACAATAAGTATCAGGCATATTATGCCACCAAAATGGCACTGTGGTGCTATCTCCTGCCAAACTGGGACATCGCCAACCTGAAGGTGGCTCCCGGCCTGTCTGGGAGCGAGCTGGACATCGGCAACCGCATCCTGGCCGCGGCCAAGGACATCTACAAGCGCGGCACCACCTACAACTATATGCTCACTCCCCGGATGACCGTCACAGCAGACAAGTCCACGGCCTACCCCGTGACCATCGGCGGCCAGGAGTACAAGCAGCAGGTGTTCACCATCTGGAGCGAGACTTGGGTGTATGACTACGATGTGTCCGTGGCCTTCTCTGACCCGGACAGTGTGCCGGAAGGCACGAAGATCGTGGATGCCAACAACAAAGAGATCTCGGCCGTCACCACAAAGTACACCTCGGACGGCTATGCCGGGACGTTCAAGGTCCTCTATCCCACAGGCAGCGTGGAGGGCCAGCCGGCAATGTCCAGTTCTCCCTCTCCGCCCCAGTGGCCCAGTATGCCGCCATGTACGCCGTGTGTCAGGAAAAGGACCAATACGGCGATTTACAGAATTACATCTGTGACTTGGACAACAAGGTACAGCTGGATGTGGCCGCCGTCAGCAGCTATGCAGACAGTGGGGAACCTGATCCTGACGAGACGGTCCTGAAGATCGTGAAGCTGGAGGAAGGGACCGAGATCCCCCTGGAAGGGGCCGTGTTCTCTGTCTATGACCCGGAGGGAAAGAAAGTCGGTTCCTTCTCCACCGGCCCGGACGGGACCGTGACCATCCCCCTGGCCCTGGAGGGCCACTATACCATAACCGAGGAGATCCCGCCCCGGTATCACCTGCTGCCGGAAGAGAGCACCCAGCACGCCGATGTGGAGTATAACAAGACCGCCACCCTGACCTTCTGGAACGCACCCTACGGCTCCCTGCGGGTGGAAAAGCGGAGCGACACCGGGGACGCCCTCTCCGGCGTCACCATCCAGATCAAGCACGTCGAGACTGGCGAGACCCGCACCGGCCAGACCCGCAATGGCGCCATCGTCTTTGACGAGCTGGCCCCCGGCGGCTGGGAGGTCCGGGAGCTGGCGGGCATTGACGGCTGGGTGGCGGATACGGACACGGTACAGACCATAGCTGTGGTGTCCGGCGAGGAATCCACCGCCACCATCATCAATAAGGAACTACCCGGCCTGCGAATCACCAAGTATGAGCGTGGGACCATGACCCTTATGCCCAATGTGTCCTTTGAGATCTTCCGGGACACTGAGAGCCTGGGCATCTTCCAGACGGACCAGTTCGGTGAGATCCTGCTGACAGACTGTGAACCCGGTACCTACCGGGCCGAGGAACGAGACACTGGCGGGGATGGCCATGTGCTGGATACCACGCCCCAGGAGGTGGAGTTAAAAGCTGGGGACGGCATCAAGGACCTGGTTTTCTTCAATGACCGCCTGCCCGGCATCCACCTCATAAAGGTGGACAGCGCCGACCTCTCCAAGCTCATCGCCAACGCCCGCTTCCGTATTGAGGCGGTAGACGGCTCCTGGGGGCCGGAGGAGTACACCACTTCGGAGGACGGGACCATCGACCTGAGCAAGCTCCCCGTGGGCGCTTATGTCGTGACGGAGCTGGAGTGCCCCGGCTATGTGGTGGACGACGCCCAGCGCATCATCCACCTGGACGGCGGCGAACAGGCCCAATTCGTGTTCACCAACAGCAAGCTGCCCAGTCTCCATCTGTATAAGGAGAGTGCGGACGGCAAGCCTCTGGGCGGCGTCACCTACCGGCTGGCCAGGATTGAGGACGGCTCCCGGTATCTGGACCGCACCACCGGGCCGGACGGCTCTATCTGCTGGGATGGCCTGGAGCCTGGGGTGTACTCCTTACAGGAGGTGTCCACCGTATCGGACCACATCCTGGACCCCACGGAGTACCATGTGGAGCTGTTCCCCGGCAAGGACGCCACCATCTGCCTGCAAAATGACAAGCGCCCCAATCTGACCATTCACAAAAGCGACGCCGACACCGGCGCGCCGGTCCCCGGCACGGTGTTTCTGGTCAAGGGGGCGGACGGCCATAGCGTGGCCGAAGTAACCACCGGACCGGACGGCTCCGCCACAGTGGAGAACCTGCTGCCCGGCGTCTACGAGGTCTCGGAAAAGTCTGTGCCGTCTCCTTATCTGCTGGACGCCGACCCTCAGCTGGTCACGCTCTACCCCAACCGGGACCGGGATGTGTATTTTGAGAACCATAAGCGGCCCACCGTCACCATCCAGAAGGAAAACTCCGTCACCCATGACCCCATCCAGTACGCTGAGTTCCACATCACATGGTCCAGCAACAAGACGGAGACCGGGGAGCAGCGGGATCTGGGCACCTTCCAGACGGATGAGGCGGGCCAGATCGTCCTGGAGGGCATTGAGGATGGCTGGCTGACCATTGAAGAGACCAAGCCGGCTCCCGGCTACCAGCTCCCGGAGGACCCTGTTACAGAGGTCTACGTCAAGGGCGGCGAAAACAAGACCGTCACCATCTCCAACATCCCCCTGTCCGCCCACAAGCAGGACAGCGTAACCGGGGCCGGGATCTCCGGCTGCCGCTTCCAGCTGAAATACCTGGGCGGCGAGGTCAGCGGCAGCGGCGGCACTGTGGTAGGCACTTATACGACTTCGGCCAACGGCTCCTTTACCGTTACCGGGCTCAGAAAGGGCTACTACATCTGCGAGGAGCTGGAGAGTGACAGCGGCCATGTGATCGACGCCGCGCCCCAGTCTTTCTATATCTCCGGCGAGGACCAGGACATTGTGACTCTCTACTTCTCCAACGCACCCAAGGGGGCCGTACTGGTCAAGAAGGTATCCAGCGCCGATAACAGCCCCTTGAGTGATGTGGAGTTCCTGGTGACGACCTCGGCTGGGGCCGTGGTGGGCGACAGCAACGGAAAATTCGTGACGGACTCTGCCGGAACCTTCCTGGTGGAAGGGGTAGAGCCTGGGACCACGCTGGTCATCAAAGAAACCCGTGCCAAGGACGGCTATCTGCTGGATGATACCCCCCAGACCGTCCAGGTCAAGGAGGGCCAGACCGTCACGGTTGAGTTCCGCAACCAGCCTATGGGGAATCTCATCATCCACAAGCTGTCCAGCAAGGACAAGACCCCGCTGGAGGGAGTGCAGTTTAAGATCACCTATGCGGACGGTTCCTATCTCCCGGATGAGGGCGGCAAGCTGTCCTCCAATGGCCTGTACTGGACCGATGCGGAGGGCCAGATCGTCCTCTCCGGCATCACCGGCACGGTGGTCGTGACGGAAGTGGAGAGCATCCCCGGATACACCATCGACCCGGACACACAGAGCCAGACCGTGGTGGTCAATCCGAACGATACCCAGCAGCTTTACTTCTATAACACGCCGGTGGGCGGTGTGGAGCTTACCAAAGTCAATGAGGCAGACAAGACAGAGCGCATCCCCAACCCCACCTTTGAGATTCGGCGGGTATCGGATGACGCCCTGGTGGACACCGTGACCACCGGGAAGGACGGCAGAGTGTACCTGCCCCTGGAGAGCGGCGATTATTATGCCGTGGAGACCGAGGCCGGGGATGGATTCAGGCTGGACGATACGCCCATTTATTTTACCGTCAAGGATGGAGAGACCACCCGTAAGACCGTGACCAACAAGGCGTTTTCCGGCATTCTCATCCATAAGGTGGACCCGGACGGCCAAGGCATCCCCGGCGTGACCTTCCTGCTCTATGACAGCGGTAAGAATCCCATCGGTCAGTACACCAGCGACAACAGAGGATATGTCTACATTGACGACCTCACGGAGAGCGACCGCTACTATCTGCGCGAATTGGAGAATGAGGGATATGTGCCGGACACTGAGCTGAAAACGGTCTACGTCAAGAGCGGCGGGACCACCGAGATCACCTGGGAGAACATCCCCATCACAGGCCAGATCCAAATCACCAAGCGGTCCGCCGACTACAACCCCACCACCGGCCTGCCTGCCGGGACGCTGCTAGAGGGGGCCATGTTTGAAATCTATGACAAGGCAGGCAATCTGGTGAACACCATTCGGAGTAACAGCCGGGGTCTGGCCGTGTCCAAGCAGCTCCCCCTCTCCCGCTATACCATCCGGGAGGTCAAGGCCCCGGAGCATTACGGTGTCAACGAAACCGAGATGACCGCCTATCTGGAATACGAGGGTCAGATCGTGCGCTTTGAAGTGACAAACAAGAGCCTGACTACCGGCGTGTCCATCACAAAAACTGGCCCCAAGGAGATCATGGGCGGCCAGCCGGTGCGCTACACCTTCTCCGGCATCGCCAATACTTCCAATGTCCGGCTAAACAGTTTCTATTGGAGGGATACCATCCCCGCCCAGGTACGGCTGGACACTGTGATCACCGGAACCTATAACTTCCCCGGCACCTATAAGATCACCTATCGTGTGAACGGCGGGGAGTATCGCACCCTGGCGGATAATCTGAGTACCAGCCAGACCTATACCCTGGCCGCATCCCCGCAGCCCTGGGACTTGCCTCTAATGAGCGCGTGACCGAGATTATGTTCGTGTTTGGCCAAGCCCCCGCAGGTTTTGCCCAGGTGGAAACTCCCTACTTAAACTGTACCGCTGTGGCCAACCTGCCCGCCAACTCCAGCTTTGTCAATATCGCGGACGTGGGCGGCGTGTACAACGGGACATGGGTGCAGGCCATCAGCCGGTGGGTGACCACGGTCTATGGCAAGCCCACCCCGCTCCCCCGCACCGGCTATTGATCCACACTTCGGGCGTCCATTCTTCGGGATGGACGCCCTTCCCTTATACCTTAAAATATAACATCTTATCAAAAAAGTAAAGGAGAACTGAACTATGCTGAAGATTACTGCCATCGGTAACCTGACCAACGATGTGGAGTTGAAGGTAAACGAGACCACCGGAAAGCCCTACGCCATCCTGCGTATCGCCTCGGACCGCCGCTACCGGGACCGGGACAGCAACCGGCTCACCGACTTTATCTCCATCAAGGTACGCGGCCCTCTGGCGGAGCGCTGTGCGGAGTTCGCCTGGAAGGGCTGCAAGCTGGCCGCAGTGGGCGACTTTGAGACCATCAGCTTCGCGGATGACCCCGACCGCCAGCCCGGCTTCCTGATCAAAGCCACCGAGGTGGAATTTCTCTCCCCCAGACGGGTGGACGAGGCCGCCTCGGCCGTCGAGGAACCGGTTGACGCTGACGCTGCCTGATGAAGAACACAGGCAGCGTGTACCGTAGCACGGAGCGCACGCCCACCGTGCTGCCGGAGCTGGCCGGGCTGCTTCCCCCTCTGAGCGGGGAGCAGCTCGCCGCCCTGGAGGCGGACCTGCTGCAGAATGGCTGCTACTCGCCGGTCATCGTCAATGAGGAGCTGGTCATTGTGGACGGGCATAACTGCCAGAGCCTGTGTGAGAAGCACGGCATCCCCTACAACATGGCGGTATTTGCCTTTGCGGATCTGCTGGAGGCCAAGCGGTGGGCGCTGGATACCCAGAAGGGCCGCCGCAACCTGGACAAGTGGGAGCTGGGCAAGATCGCCCTGAAGCTGAAGCCGGACATTGAGGCCAGGGCAAAGGCCAATATGTCCGCTGTCGGTGGCGATCAGAAAAGCGGGGCCGCTAAATCGGGTTTGGCAACATTGCCGAACCCGATCTCCACAGTGGACACCCGCAAGGAGCTGGCCGACACGGTGGGGCTTGGGGAGCGCACCATGGGCAAGGTGATGCAGATCGACGAGCACGCCCCCGCCGCGGTCAGAGAAGCGCTGGACAAGAATGAGCTGTCCATCCACCAGGGCTACCAGATCACCAGGCAGGTGGAGGAGCTGCCGGAGGAACAGCGGGAGCAGGCCGCCCTGGAGGCAGTGGAGCTGGCCAAGGCGAAAAAAGAGATCCAACAGGCGGACGCGGAGCTCAGCCGGCGCAGCAAGATCGCCGGCACATTCTGCAAGGCGTATGAAAAGGCGGTTCTCGTGACCCCTACGGAGGAGAATGTGCGGATCTGGGTGGAGTGTACCCGGATGACGCCGGAGGAGATGGAGGATACCACCCGGGAGTCCGGGGAGCTGGCGGAGATGTTTGCCGAGGTGGCGCGGATTATCCGGGAGCAGATCATCCCCTCGGATTGGCGCGGTGCCGGACGGAGCGAAGGAGATGCCGGGGTCAAGGAGGGGGGATATAGCGAGTGAGTGAAGAACACATCTCCGTCTGCCAGTGGCAGGAGCGGTTTCGGGCAGGAGCGTATGAGAGCAAGGATCTGAAAGTACAATGCGCAGCCGGTTGGTACGACTGGTTTTGCCGGGACGAGGCCCTGGCCGGACGCCTGAAGAAGATATCCAGGGTAGTCATGGGCATCACAGACCCGTATATTCTGGACAACTATTATGTCCGGTTCATGAATAAATGCCCTGTTGTCGGGGGTCTGTATGACGACGTGTGTTTTGAGCCCCTGTCTGGAAACCGGGACGGCAAATACTTCGTGGTGAGTTTGGACAGCCCCTACGAAAACCGGAGATGGACGCTGTTTACAGAGCGGTATGACTTCGGAGCCCCGGAATATGGGTGTGAAAATGTCCGGGATATGGTCAAGTACATCGACGGCATGGCTCATGAGCTGGAACAGGGCGTCATACCTGCCTTTACAGTGGAGCGGTGGGCGGTTCTCAAGTATATACAGCGGCACGACAAGACGGTCAATCATCCGGTACACAGAAACAGAGAGCACCGCTTTTCCTACACAACCTTTCCCGGCAAGCAGACCAAAAACATCATTGTAACCTCTGATTTAAAGGATGCGCCGCCTAATTTTGTGCCGGACCATGCGGAGCAGTGCGGTGGTTTTTACCTCTACTGCCCGGAGGATGCGGAGCGATCTGCCTCGAATAAGAAAAGAAGCAGGCCAGAGCGGAAGGAGGTGGAGCGATGACAGGCCCCGGCAGACCAACCCTGCCCCCAGAGGCCGAGCAGGAGATCCTCTCCCTGCTGTTTGAAGGGATGGGGATTGAATCGGCGCAGATTGCGGCGATTCTGAAAAAGCACGGGGTCTCCGGGGATATGGAAGCCCTCCAGGACAGCTACCGCAAGCGGCTGGGCCAGCGTCTTATGGCCAGCCTCCGGGACGAGAGCGGAAAACGTGAAGTGCTGGCCACCGGCAAGGGAAGGTATGTGGTGCTGGAGGGCTGTGGAGACCGGAAGCAGCTCCAGGCCATCCGTCGACGCATCCAGGGGCAGATCAATGGGCTGAATGAGTCTGCGGGTAAGGTTCAGACTCGCATCCGTGTGCTGGACCGCCTGAGAGCCAGCCTCCTGCATGGGAAGAAAAAGAAGGTGGCCTGACAATGACATGGAGGGAACGGCTTGCCGCAGCCTGGGACTACCCCAGGCTGCGGGATGCGGGAGGAGCTGGCAGAGACGCGAAAGGAGCTTGCGGACAGCCAGGTCAAATGTGCCCAACTGGAGGATAATCTCCTTTAATAAAAGAGTATGATGAGTTGAGCGATACCGCACAGAGGCGAGGCGATACATTAACGCACACACGGCAAAGTATGAAAGCATATCGGGCCGCCCTGCTGTCCTTCTGCCCTGAGCTGAACACTATGGAACGGCTCCGCCAATTTTATGACTGCGTCGCTCCGGAATTTGACCCGGACGGCTTTCACCTGTACTTCGCGGCTGAGGAGATCACCGGCATCCGCAACCTGTACGGATGTTTCCCATATGAGGACGCCTGCGGCTGTTTTGAGGAGGCGGACGGCCATGCGCTCCTGCGCTATCTCACCGCCGCCCATTTTGGGGCAGTATCCTGGGAGGTTGTGCCCGGGACCACCTATGAACGGGCTGTTTTGCAGGAGTTGGACACATCCACGGCGGAGTATCAGGCGTTTGAGCGGCAGCCCTATGCCAAGGCCCTGGAGCGTATGGGATTTCAGGAGTTCCTACCGCCAGAACCCGGTAAGGTACAGGAACAGACAAAGCAACGAGATGAAAGCAGGTGATCACAATCGAATATAACAGAATACACAATACGGAAATCACAAAAAAGGACAAGGACACCTTTTGGGAACTGATCGCCCAGGCGAAAGCGCAGTATGGGCAGGATATGGACGCTGCTGAAATTTGGCTGACGGACGAGCTGGTAAAGCGGGGGCCGAGGGCCGCCCAGAGCTTCCATGACATCATGCACGCCTACACCGACCTGGCGAATCGGTACGGCCTGTGGGATGCCGCCAGCATTATTAAGGAGTACGGCTGCGGCGACGATGGCTTCCTGGACTTCCGCTCCTGGCTGGTTGCCCAAGGGAAAGAGGTTTACCTGGCCGCCTTGAAGGACCCGGATTTCCTGGCAGAGGTTGAGCCGTATGGAGACTGCCGCTTCGAGTGTCTGGCCTATGTAGGGGATTATGCCTACGAGCGCCTGACGGGCCGCAGCGCCTATGATGATACCGACCGCACAGTATTCAATGAACTGAAGCATGAGTTAGGTAAGGAGATTACCTACAAGGACGGAATCCAATATCCCAGAGAACCGTGGGATCTGCCTGCTTTTCTGCCTAAGCTGTGTGCCAGATACGGCGGCCCGGACCGATTTCGTGTGCAAGCCAGCACATGGAATCACGACCTCCATGAGATTCGGAAACTGCTGGATTCCGGGAAACTGCATGACCGGAACAAAGCGGTGAAAAAGGAAAAACAGCGAGGTGACACCAGATGAGTGAAATGATCATACTCGGCGTGGATCACGGCTATGCGGCGATGAAAACCGCCCACTTCACCTTCCCCACCGGGCTGGTGGAGTACGAACACGAACCCTACACGCAGAGGAATGTGCTGGAATACGGAGGCAGATATTTTGTGGTGGGCAGTGGGCGGCAGCCGCTCCAGAAGGACAAGACCCAGACAGAGGACTACTATCTGCTTACTCTGGCAGCCATCGCCAAGGAACTGGAGCACCGGGGTGCGGAACACTCCGCCAGCGTCCACCTGGCGGCGGGCCTGCCCCTGACCAGCTTTGGCAGGGACAAAAAGTCCTTCCGTTCGTATCTGTACCGGGATGGGAGCGCCATTCCTTTTCGCTATGAGGGTCAGGACTATACCATCACCATCCAAGAGGTGTCCCTGTTTCCCCAGGGCTATGCTGCCGTCCTGACCCAGACGGAGCTGCTGGACGAGCCGTCCGTCATCGTGGCGGACATCGGGGGCTGGACAGTGGATCTGATGCGGCTGGACAACCGCATCCCCAACGCTGCCACCTGCCGGAGCCTGGAGCTGGGCATGATCCGATGCATTGACGGGATCAGCGAACAGATACGGCGAATGTTTGGCGTGTCCATGACCGACGCCCAGATCGAGAGCGTTCTGCGTGGCGACGCCAGCAGCGTGGATGAGCGGATCAGAGCCGTCATCCACGCCCAGGCAGACAAGTACATCCAGGGGCTCCTCTCTGCCATCACCGAGAGCGGACTGGACACTCGCGCCATGCCCGCCATCTTCCTGGGCGGCGGCGCGGCGCTGATGAAGCGCCGTGTGGCAGCCGCGGAGGGCCTGTGCCGGCCTTTTATCCTGGACGACGTATGCCTGAACGCCAAGGGCTACGAGCGCCTTGTGGGCCAGATGTCGCGGAGAGAACGGAGTGGGCAGGATGGCTGAGAAACGGAGGCTGAACCTCTCCTTTTCCCTGGCCTCTCCCCAGCAAAGGGAGGCTTGGCACATCCTGCACGCCATACCCGCCGGGCAGCGGACAGACGCCGTGTGCAGAATGGTCTGTAAGGCCCATGAACAGGATGCCCTGCTGTCTGCCATCCGGGGGCTGATCCGGGAAGAACTGCGCCATTTGGATCTGACAACAGAAAAAAGCCAGCAGGCACAGGCCGGGGACATGGATGAGAATGTCCTCGGCTTTCTTCTTGCCCTGCAGCAGGAAGGAGATGAGATCACCTGATACGCTATTTTGATATGTTCGCCGGGATCGGCGGCTTCCGGGCCGGACTGGACCGAGCTGGAGGTTTCCAGTGCGTCGGCCATTGCGAGATCGACAAGTACGCCGACGCCAGCTACCGCGCCATCCACGACATCCGAGAGGAGGAACGATACTATCCCGACGCCAGAAAAATCGACCCCGCTGACCTGCCAGACTTCGACCTCCTGTGCGGAGGTTTTCCCTGCCAGGCATTTTCTAACGCTGGCCGAAGGCGGGGGTTTGCCGACGCCAGAGGCACTCTCTTCTTTGAGATTGCCCGGTTGGCTCAAGCCAAGCAGCCCCAGTATCTGCTGCTTGAAAACGTTCCCGGCCTTTTATCGCATGACCACGGGAAAACCTTTGCGGCCATCCTCTCCGCGCTGGATGACCTGGGGTATCATGTCGAGTGGACTGTGCTTAACTCAAAACATTTTGGAGTCCCCCAGTCAAGGAAGCGGGTGTTCCTTATCTGCTATCTTGATCCCCGATGCGCCGGAAAAATACTTCCTGTCTTCGGCAATGGTGGAAAAGCTCTTATACAACTCATCGGAGGGCCGCAAGGCTACCGTGTCTACGACTCAGGAGGAGTAGCCTGTACCCAGACCTCCGGATCCGGCGGCACCGGCGCCAAAACAGGGCTGTATTTGGTTGGGTTTAACCGCAAAGAGGGCATAACAGGCGAGCGCACGACTGCGTTATCCCTCAACGCAAGTGATTTCCGTGGCATCAACCGGAATCAGACTCAAAACGCAGTTTTTATGGATTTATGCACTGGATACCCCAAGCAGACCGAACAGGCCCGGTGCCTCACCGCCCGTTATGGACAGACCACCCTCTCCAACTACCGGGCGGAACGCTCCGGGGTGCTGCTCATTAAGGAAGATACCAGGCTTGGCTACAAAAAGGCCAGCCCTGGTGATACCGTGGAGGTGGGCTTCCGCTCCTGCCTGCGGCGGGGGCGGGTGGGGCATGACATTGCTCACACGCTGGAGACAAGCAACATCCAGGGGATCGTGGAGTGCGGTGGGCGCATCCGCCGACTCATGCCCAGGGAGTGTCTCCGTCTCCAGGGCTTTGAGGAGGACCAGATTGACAAGATCCTGGCCATTACCTCCGACTCCCAAGCCTATAAGCAGGCCGGCAACAGCGTCACGGTCAATGTAATCGAGGCCATCGGCCGCCGTATCCGGACGGTGGATGAGGAACTGCGGAAGGTGGGTGATGCGGCATGACCGGCCTGAAAGACCAGTGCTTCGGCGTAGAGGTGGAGATGACCGGTATCACCCGTAAGCAGGCCGCCCAGGCGCTGGCGGACTACTTTGGGACCATACCGAAAGCCAAAGGCGGCGTCTATGATACTTGGAAAGTGAAGGACCCCACGGGCAAGGAGTGGAAGCTGGTCAGCGACGCCAGCATTATTGGGGAGCAGTGGACCGGAACAGAGTATCTGGAAAATGACATCAAAGATTTTCGTGTGGAGCTGGTCACCCCCAAGCTGACCTATCCAGAACTCCCCAAACTCCAGGAGTGTATGCGGCGCCTAAAGCGGATCGGCGCCAAGGTCAATGACTCCTGTGGCATCCATGTCCATGTAGACGCCGCCAACCATAACCGGCAGAGCCTGAAGAACCTCATCAGCATCATGTACTCTAAAGAGGATATTCTGTTTAAAGCCTTGCAGGTAAATGAGGTGCGGGCCATCCGTTTTTGTAAAAAGGTACGAGAACCTATGTTGCGGAAGGCCAGGGCCCTATCTGCAGAGGAGACACCAGATCTGACTCAGTTGGAGCGGATCTGGTATGAGGGAGATGTTCGCAAAACGGATCATTACAATTGGACACGTTATTACGCGCTTAACCTCCATTCGGTTTTTTACCGGGGTACGGTGGAGTGGCGGTGCTTCAACTCCACCCTGAACCCCAATCTGGCCACCGCCTATGTGAACCTCTGTCTCGCCATGTCCGCCCAGGCCATCGCCCAGCGCAGCACCATCATGCGCAAGACCCACAGCGATAATGAGCTGTTTACCTTCCGGGTGTGGCTGGTGCGCCTGGGCCTCAATGGCGATGAGTTCAGGGAGACCCGCGATCTGCTGCTGGCGCATCTGGATGGGGACCGGGCCTGGCGCTTCGACAAGGACAGCTATGAAGTCAATCGAAACAAGAAGAAAAAACATCGTGAGGCGGAGAGGTGACCATGAAGATACGAATTGATGACACTATTTATGTGGGGACTGGGGCGGAGATCCTGGAACAGCTCCGGCTGGCCGCCTTTGACCCCACTGAGTTCCCGGACACGGAGAGCTATCTCTGGCAGCTCCGCAGCAACTTCATCCGCATGACGGACCGGGACTGTGTCCTGCCGGAGCACGGTCTGGAGGAGCAGGTTCAGGTTCTGTTCGGGGAGCTGGCCAAGATCGGTGCGCTGGAGGTGTTGGAGGATGGCTGAGGGAAAGCTGTACTTCGCCTACGGGAGCAATATTAACCTGGATCAGATGGCCCAGCGCTGTCCGGACGCCCAGGTAGTGGGACCAGTCACTCTGGAGAATTATGAACTTCTGTTCCGCAGCAATTTGCGGGGTGCCGGAGTGGCCACCATCGCTCCCAGGGAGGGGAGCACGGTACATGGCCTGCTGTGGAACATCACGCCAAAGTGTGAGCGCGCTCTGGATTATTATGAGGGGTACCCTCACCTGTATGGGAAGGAGCCGGTAACGGTTCGTGACCATGATGGGCAGGAGCGCACGGTTATGGCCTATGTGATGACGGAGCTGTGCAAGGAGCCAGCCATTCCCTCCTTTTATTATTACAACGGCATCCTGGAGGGCTACCGGCAGAGCGGCCTGCCCACACAGCCACTCAAGCAGGCGTGGGAGCACTGCGTGGAGGAGGTTCACCGGGAGACAGAGCGGATCAACCGCAGCGCCTGTGGCCAGCTCTCGTCCAGGCGGAAGAAAGACCGTGGGCGATAAACCTCAAATCAGTCAGGAGGCAGAACCTATGTCAAACAAAAGGATTTCCCTATCCGGCGAAGTACATATCGGTACAGAACGGGTTTATACCACCGTAGACGCACTGAAAGTGACAGTGCTCCGCGGTAAAAAGACCTATGTAGATCTGTTCACTGGGCGTATTACCCGTGGCCCCAAGAAGGGTATGCTGCGGTCCTTCCCTGTGTGTGGGAAGTGCTATGTCCAGTGGGACTGTAAGCTGAGACCGATTCTAAGGTACCAGAAAACACTGCCGCCTGACACGGTGCAGTATATCGGCATCGCAAAGAACGAACAGGAACGGCTGTTGCGGCTGGGGAGACACCAGGTGTCCCTATTGGAAAAATACAACTGCACGGAACAGGGCGCAAAGGAGCTCTGCCGGCAGGCGGGGCTCCTTTCTCCAATCTATGAGTTCGCCGGCCGGGGCGGCTGCTGGTTCTGCCCCAACGCCAAGCGGAAGGAGCTGCGGCACCTCTATGACCACCACCCGGACCTGTGGGCCCGAATGCTGGAGCTGCAGGCCGTTCCGGGCAAGGTTTCGGAGAAGCTCAACCGCACCCAGCGCTTCTCCGATATCGACGCGATGTTTCGGGAGGAGGATCAGGAAAACGGCCTCCGGCAGAAGGCCGCCTGAATACCCAGGAATTGTTGGTATCGCTGGGTTTGTGTCTGCTTTTTCGTTGCGTATGGTGATAGCTTTCTGCCGCCCAAACGGGTATTGTTGTGGTCGGAAACCCACCCCAAAAACAGCAAGGAGGACGCTCTGATGAAAAAATCGAAACCCATCCCTCGCCGGAAAAACTGCTTCAGCAGGTCACCGAGGAGGCAATCAATGCCCTGGCCCTGGGCGGGCCGGATAAGATCGGGGACGAGGCCCCCATAGAGGCAGGCGTGAAGCTGATCGCCAAAGCCTGGGGCTTGCCCCAGGAGAGCCTCCAGGCCAGCCTGGACCTGCTCGAAAAGGAGCGGCAGCTCCTTCGCGGCGGGAGCGGCGAGGACGCCCTGCCCGACAGCGAACTGCTGGAACCCTACGACGGCAGAATGATCGTCGAGCTGCTCTGGGGCCTGTTTGAGACGGCAATCAAGCTGGAGGACGCCCAGGACCGGGCGGCAATGCACAACCTGGCCCTGCTTATGGCGGAGAGCTTGGGCCTGGACAGCTGGATCGCGGAGTGCGGGCCATCTAAAATCTGAGACAGAAGCATACGGGAGGGGCTGTCCCAAGGGGCGGCCCCTCGCCTGTCTGTAAAAAGGAGATGAAGCAGCAATCAATCAGAAATACGAACTGACCGATATCGCCCATGAGAAATATCCCTTTCTCCACCGCATCCGCGCCCTGCGGAATATCGGGAAGAAGGTAAAGGCCGGGGAGCTGGGCGGCTTTGTAGAGAGCGAGCGTAACCTGTCCTTCGAAACGGGAGATGACGCCTGGATCTTTGGCGACGCAATTGCCTGTAACGATGCCTATGTGGATAAGGGCTCGGCCCTGTTTGGAGAGTCCGTCGCCTGCGGGAGCGCCTATGTTTCCCAGAACTCTGCCCTGAGCGGCCATGCCCGTGCGGAGGACGACGCCTATATCCGGGGCAGCAATCTCTGCGGCCGCGCCAGAGTGTCTGACTGCGGGATGGTGTTGGATTCGCCAGACACAGGACGTGCGCCCATTCTGTCCGGTACCAGTGCTGTGTATGGCAGGGTATGCGGCGATGTGCATTTAACCGATACCGCGCTGATCATCAGCGGCGAGGAGATCTGCAACGATTCCATGGACACTCTGGTGATGGATGGAAAGGGGCGTTCCGTCATCCGTGACCCATCCAGGGATGAGCTGGCGCCCCAGAAACCGGAGCCCCAGCCGCAGCAAAAAAAGCGCAAGGAGCGGGGGAAAAGCAGATGAGTAATTTTTTCGAGCAGGAACTCCGCAAACTGTTTGCAGACGGGGCTATCATCCGTGATCCGGTTTTCGTGGGCCGGGCCTGCCTGGGCAGCTTAGACAGAAACCGTCAGGTGAGGGCTGAATTTGTTACACTGGGCCATGCGGATCACTATGCTGCGCTCCGTCTGACACTGTTGGACAACAATCACGGCGTGGTAGACAAGCTGATCCTTCGGTTCAAAGATATCTGGGGGAAAAAGAAGATCCCTAACAACCCTTACCTGCGGGATGGTGTTGCTCCACATATTTGGGTGGATGGCGACCGAATCGATTGGTATGCCTACCATCCCTCCCAGGAGGACTACCAGCAGCTCAGGCAAATGGCCAGCGACTATGTGGAGACCTTCCGTATTCAAGTCCTGACGAAGAACCATGGCCCCAGGCTGGTCTACATCTGCGCGCCGCTCCGAGGCGAACTGGAAAAGAACATCGCCTTTGCAAAAGAAAAAGCGCGTGAGGTGTTTCAGGCCGGGGATATCCCGATCTGTCCCCACCTTATGTTCCCGCCCTTCGCGGACCCGGATGACCCCGTGCAGGACCAGGCGGCGCGGGAGATGGGCCTGCGGCTGGTGGAGCACTGCCAGCAGGTCAATGTGTACGGCCCTGTCCGTACACCGGGGATGCTGGCGGAGATCCGCAGAGCGGAGGAACTCGACATCCCGGTCAAGGCAGAACAGCCAGGGATCAAAAAGACAAAGGGACGTCCCAGGCGCGGCCAGACCAGATAGGAGGTAAAATGGCAGAAATCAAGATAGTCACCATCGACAAACTGCGTCAGATGAACGATCAGGAGGGCCTCATCCTCCAGGGCTGCGGCGGAAACCTCCAGGAGTGGGTGGATGGTATCAATGAACTGCTCACCCAGGCCGGTATCCTGCAGGACGGCAGCGCATGGAAAGCCGATGCTGTTAGGGTATTCCAACACGATGGCTTGACCAACCTGTTGTTTCTCTTTGAGGATGTTTCTGTAGATGGGGCAAAGCTGGCCATGTGGCGGATCAAGACGCGCGAGCAATTCGGTGGGGCATGGCTCAGCGACTATGTGCCAGACCGGCTGGGCGGTTTTATCCAGGAGCAGAAACCCGCAAAGCCCAAAATGGAGCTGGTGGGACAGGACGGAAATATCTTCGGCATCCTGGGCCGGGCTTCCCGGCTGCTGAAACAGGCTGGACAGATCAAGCAGGCCGACGAGATGTTTCAGCGGGCTACCAGCTCCGGCAGCTATAATGAAGCATTGTGTATCATCAGCGAGTATGTGGAGACGGAACTTTCCGACCACACGCACGCTCAAAAATCTATCAAGAAGAAAGTGAGGAACACACATGAGCGGTGATCCCAGATGGGAGATCCTCCACGGCGACGCGCTGAAGCTGCTGGGCGGCTTTGCCCCCGGCACCTTCGATGCGGTCATCACCGACCCGCCCTACGCCTCCGGAGGCCGTACCCAGGCAGAGAAGAACAAGTCCACGGCCAAGAAGTATTCCAGCATGGGGGATCACGCGCCCCCGCCCTTCGACGGGGACGCCAAGGACCAGCGGTCCTGGACCCGTTGGGCGGCGGAGTGGCTTGGCGATGCCAGAAAGATCTGCAAACCCGGCGCGCCGGTGTGTATGTTCATCGACTGGCGGCAGCTCCCAGCGGCCACCGACGCCCTCCAGTGGGCGGGCTGGATCTGGCGGGGCACCGCTGTGTGGGACAAGGGAAACTCACGTCCTCAGAATGGCCGCTTCCGCCAACAGGCGGAGTACATTGTCTGGGGCTCCAACGGGGATATGCCCATCAGCCGCCCGGTGCCCTGTCTCCCCGGTGTGTTCAAGTACGGGAATCCCCAAAACCGTATCCACCTGACGGAGAAGCCCTTGCAGCTCATGCGGGATGTGGTAAAGATCACCGAGCCGGGCGGCCATATCCTGGACCCCTTTGCCGGCAGCGGCACCACAGTCCTGGCCGCTGTGCTGGAGGGCTACACCGCCACCGGCATTGAGGTCACCGACGAATATGCCCGTCGGGCCAGGAAACGGATCGAGCAGGAACTGCTCCTGGCGGCGTGAGCATGGGCGTCAGAGCTCTCTTTCCTTCCTGTGTGGAGGCACCAGGGAAACCTCCGGCGGGGCCACCGCAAGCCCGGCAGCGATGTAAAGCTGCCGGACGGAGGTAAGGATGATATTCCATGGCGGCTCGGAGGCATAGCTGTATCTTGTACGGTAAGCATCCCAGAGTTTCCCCATGTGAGGGGCGTCCGCAAGCTCCCGCAGAACATCCTCCGGCTCAGACAGCAGCCGGGGTGTCTCACGCCTTCTGGCCGTCGCGCAGAGCGCGTCTGCCAGAACCTGCGCCGTCAGGGTGCCGCTATAGAGCTGACATAAAATGTAGAGATCATAAAAATCCCGCATACGGGTGTTGGTTGTGGCGCGGGAAATGACCGTTTCCAGCTTCTCGGCTAACACGGTCTCCAGGCTATAGGCCAGTATCTCGATGGCCCGCTCCTCGAACACCAGATGAAAACGGTAGAGAACTTCTCTCGGCGCGATTGTGTCGCCAGTAGTAGAAATATCAATCTTAAATGGAGTGCGCACCCCATCGAACATCGTCTCCATGGACACCCGTACACCGGGGTACTCCGCCTCGTCCATAATCTCGGAGACGCTTTTTAAGGAAAAGAAAACACCATCGTTGACCGGGACGGATATGATCTCGGAGATCATATCGCTGACGTGGTCGACATCCACTGCGGCACCCCGGACCGTCGCGTCAATGCCCATGGTGGAGCGGGTATCCAGCCCCACCATGACCGCGACTAACATCCCGCCCTTTGAGATAAAATTCTCCTTGAACTGTGAGAGCGAGACGCGCTCCAGAAAACGTTCCATCATGTAATTTCGCATGAGAAGCTGCGCGTCTGCCGCATTTTTTCGGGCAAGATTGTTGATTAGGTCTTTTAACTGCCCGGATGTTTTTATCATAACAGGACCTCCAAATACTGTCTCAGGATGTTCTCTACATGGAACGCTCCGGCGTAGCGCATCAGGCGGCGCAGATCCCTGTCTCTCCGGCCGGCGTACCGCCTCAGTGTATCCCGGAGGACCTGAACATCCATGCCGCTCCGGCTGCGTACCACATCGCAGACAGTGCGCTCCAGGTCATAGACCGCCACCGGATTTCCAAACGGTGTATTTGTTTGCGACAGGCCCAGAGCGTGCAGCTCCGCCTTGATACGGTATACCTTCACGCCGTCATCCTTTAAGCGGTGCGGATTGTATCCGCTCTTTACGGTCACCGTATAGGTAAGCGGCTCCCGGTCGGTCAGGTCGTGGAGGAAAAGAGCAGTATCGTGGGAAAACACGGCCTGCGGACAGCGCAGATGGAGCAGGTACATCCCATCCTTCCAGGCATCCGGGGCAAGATAGAGCCCGTGGCCTACACGATCCAAGCCTCGCTCCCGCACGTAATTTCCAAGCACGGGCTTGGTGATCCCAGCAGAAACGGCATCCGCAGTCCGTAGCACACCGTTTCCGCCGCGAACCAAAGCATCCAGAACATCGAATGCGGGCATAGAACGCCCTCCTTTCGTGCTCATATAATAACTCATATAGGCACAAAAGCAAACAACACAAACGGAAATGTTTGAGAAAAAGCTGGAGGCTGGCAGGCACATTCTAGGTCTTATTTCGAAAATAAAAGTTGAACAATAGGACGCAATATGTAAAACTAAGGATATGAAACGCTATGAATTAACAAAAGAACAATGGGAGCGGATCAAGCTGCTGCTGCCACCGGAAGAAACAGGAAAGCGAGGACGCCCGCGCAAGGACAACCGGACGATGCTGAATAGAATGCTCTGGATTGTCCGGAGCGGTGCCCAGTGGCGGGAACTGCCGGAGGCCTGGCTCCTGGCAGTCAGCGTATGCCCTATTTGCCAAATGGCGGGATGGCGGTACACTGGAAAGAGCGTTTCACACACTTTCTGGGGATGCAGACATGGAGAATCTGAGCATGGACTCTATCTGTGTAAAGGTACATGAAAGTGCCAATGGTGTGGAAAAACAGCGGATAAGGCGGTCGGTCGTACCAGAGGTGAGTGGAGCAAAAACTCCACGCGGTCGTGGATGGTTTGGGAAACCCGGTGGAGTTCCTTCGCTCTGCTGGAAATGACCTCGATTCGGTTCACGCTGTTGAACTATTGGAAAAAGTCAGGATCAGAGGGAGTGCGGTACTGACGGAGCGGGCATATGGTGCTCGGGGAATTCGGGAATATATCTCAGCGCACGGGGCCGGTTATGTGATCCCGCCGTAAAACAACGTTTCCGATCCTTGGCCGGTTGACTGGCACCTGTATAAGGAGCACCATTTGGCGGAGTGTTTTTCCCAGAAAATCAAGTGGTTTCGCAGGATCGCCGCCAGATATGATAAGTCGGATGCTTTCTTCCTGGCCTTTGTGTATCTTGCCGCCATCGCTATTTTGCTGCTTTAGCACAATCTCCACCTTTTTTCAGACAAGCCCTAGTGTCTAAGGGATTTATTCAGCGTTCCCGTCCCGTTTTTTCAGATATTCCCGTACCGGCTCACCCGTCAGTGCAAACCTAAGAAGTGCAGATGCTTCCTCGTCGGTCATGTTCTTTGCTTCCGGAACAATGCTTTCAAAGGCTGCGCCCCGGACGATAAGGCGGTGGCTACGTGTTCTGCGTTCCTCTTTGGATAACTTTTGACGCAATATCTTTTCTCGGTTCTCAAACTGCCGGACTTTCTTTTTTTCGTCCTCAATCTCGGCTTGCAGTTCTTCGCGTGTTCTCTCTTTTGGTTTTGTCATGGGTGGTCACTCCTTTGTATTCATATCATAGGCATGGAAAAAGGACAGTCGATTTTCTCGGCCGCCCTTGTGGGTAGAGTAACCAGCAAAGGCCCGCTAGGGACGCCATCCTATGATCAGCCCCTCAGCAGACCGTTCGCTCGGTCAGCCCGATCCCGCTTCGGCACATCAACCAACACTGGATCCCTGCCATGGGGCCCTCCGAGCCCAACAGGTTTGTCCGCATGGCCTCCTCTGACAGCCTGAAACGGGCCTGTTGCAAATTTTG